>LNAP01003571.1_pt1 | contig 14828 bp, 11 predicted proteins | sample 602601 | NCBI WGS metagenome assembly LNAP01 (sample SAMN02440304, study PRJNA202911) | soil metagenome | biome: Subtropical and temperate rainforests or woodlands; isolation source: soil samples (1 kg each in a 20% v/v slurry with milli Q water) were... ...
TCTGCAAAATTTTCCATTGTATTCTCTGCTAAAAGTTATCAACATCTCAAATGTTAAAATTATAAATATTTATCCTATTTTTGCGTAAGGTGAGTTAATTAATTTTAAGTTTCCGAATGTTTAAACCTAAATAAATTGAACGATTTTATTCGCATACGGGAAAAACTTCAAGCGTTTATTAAAAAATATTATTTTAATGAACTGATAAAAGGACTGCTGTTATTTTTCGCAATTGGCGCGCTTTATTTTATTTTTACGCTTTTTGTCGAATATTTTTTATGGCTGAAACCAGCGGCGCGTTCCCTCTTATTTTGGCTATTTGTCTTTATCGAATTGGCTTTGTTTGCTGCCTACATCGTTTTTCCGATAACTCAAATTCTGGGTTTAAAAAAAGGCATTTCAGAGGTCGAGGCTTCCAAAATAATTGGAAATCATTTTCCTGAAGTCAAAGACAAGTTGTTGAATATGTTGCAGTTAAATGAAAGTAAGCAAAATTCAGAACTTATTGAAGCCAGTATTGCGCAAAAATCGAAAGAACTGCAGCCCATTCCCTTTAAAAGAGCCGTTGAGTTTACAAAAAACAGGAAATATTTAAAATTTGCGATCATCCCATTTCTCATTTGGCTGTTGGTTTTTATAACGGGAAACATTTCAATTTTTCGCGACAGTTTTTCAAGGGTAGTGAATTATGACAAAGTTTATTCGCCGCCCGCCCCGTTTTCATTTTCTATTTTAAATGAATCCTTGGCTGTTGTGGAAGGGGAACCTTTTACGCTTCAGATTGAAACGGTTGGAAATACCGTTCCCGAAAATGTGAAAATCAACTTTTCAAACGAAAGTTATTATTTGGAAAATGGCGCTCTTGGAAAATTTCAATACTCCTTTTCAAAAATACAAAAATTGATAAAATTTTATTTGGAAGCCAATGGCGTGACTTCCGAAATATATCAAATAAACAGCATTGAAACGCCCGTTATCAACAATTTAAAAATGGTGTTGCAATATCCGGTTTATACCGGCGAGCAAAATGAAGTTGTTCAAAATACGGGCAATGTGAGTGTTCCGCAGGGCACTAAAATTACATGGCAAATTGAAACCGAAAAAACCGACACCATTGCTTTTATCCCAAACGATGAACCGCCTGTTTATTTCGCAAAAAACGCCAAGGAGTATTTTAGTTTTTCCAAGCAGGTTTTTAATGCCATAAGCTACAAAATCACCACCTCTAACCGACAATTGCACGACTATGAATCGCTTAATTTTGTCATTCAGGTGATTCCCGATGAACATCCGCAAATTAGCGTAAACTCTGATATTGATTCCATAAGCAGAGGTCCGGTTCAGTTTGCGGGACAGGTAAGAGACGATTATGGCGTGAATAAACTTCAAATGGTGTATTATAATAAAACAAACAAAAAGGAACTTAAATTACACGTAATTGACGTTTCCAAATCTTCCATTTCCGACTTTTATTATGTTTTTCCTGAAGGAATTTCTTTGGATGAGGGCGTTGATTATGAACTTTATTTTGAGGTTTTTGACAATGATGCCGTGAACGGAAGCAAAAGTTCCAAAAGCAGGACATTTTCCTATTACAAGAAAACTGTAAAAGAAATATCAGAAGAATTGTTGGAAGAACAAAAAGAAACCATTGGTGAACTTTCTAAACTGGTTGAAAAATCCAAAAAATCAAATGAAGGCTTAGAAAAGTTTAAAAATGAGCTTCAAAAAAATGCTAATATCGATTGGAATGACACCAAAAAATTGGAGGAATTGCTGAAGCGTCAAACCCAATATCAGGAAATGATTCAAAATCAAACAAATGAACTGGAAAAAAATCTGAACGAGCAAAAGGATCAAAATGAAACGAACGAGAATAAAGAGGAATTGCTGAAAAGAATGGAGGAAACCAAAAAGTTGGCGGAGCAGGAAAAAAAGATGGAGGAATTAAAAGCGCTTACTAAAAAATTGGACAAAGAAGATTTGGTGGAGAAGTTAAAAGAAATGGTTAAAATGAACCAGCGAAATGAGCAAAGTTTGGAACGCATTTTAGAACTCACCAAGCGTTTTTATGTGGAGCAAAAGGCTAATCAAATTAGAGAGAATCTTGAAAATTTAGGAAAAAAGGAGGAAAGCCTTTCCAATGAAAATGAGAAAAAAAACACTTCAGAAAAACAACAGGAACTCAACAAAGAATTTGATGCGATTAAAAAGGAAGCCAATGAATTGCAAAAACAAAATCAAGCGTTAAAACGTCCAATGGCGCTTCCCGAAATTAAGGAGGAAATGAACGAAATCAACAAAGATTTAAATAAAGCTCTGGAACAATTAAAAGCCCAACAAACTGAATCCGCCAAAAAAAGCCAGAAATCGGCCGCAAAAAAAATGCAGCAATTAAGTAAAAATATGGCGCAGGATATGAATGCAAGGGAGGCGGAATCTATCGATGAAAATATTGATGATTTAAGGAAAATCGTCGATAATTTGATTGTTTTTTCTTTTGAGCAGGAAGATTTGCTTGACCGTTTTTCGGCTGCCGACATTAATCATCCGGAATATCCAAATAATTTAAAAAAGCAATATGTTTTAAAGGAGTATTTTAATCATATCGATGACAGCCTATATGTGTTGGCATTCCGCTTAGTTACTATGAGCACCATGATTCAAAAGGAAGTTTCTGACACGCATTATTATTTGGATGAATCTTTGTTGAATTTTACCGACGACAAGGCTGATATCGGTATTTCAAACCAACAATTTGTAATTACCGCGGCAAACAATCTGGCCAATTCCCTAAGTGATTTGCTTGAAAATTTGATGAATGCTTCGCCAAGTTTTGGCCACGGAAAGGGAAAGGGAAATTCTCAATCATTTGGTTTGCCCGACATCATAAAAAAGCAAGGAGAACTTAACGAGCAAATAAAGGAAGGTATTGAAAAAGAAGGGAAAAAACTGGGGGAAAATGGTGACGGCTTGAGTGATGAATTGTATGAAATTTATAAACAGCAAGAACTTCTTAAGGGAATGTTAAAAGATTTTTTGGGCGATAGCCCTGAAAATTCGGAAAAAGCTGGAGAAGCAATTAAGAAAATGGAAGAACTGGAAAAGGAATTGCTGGAGAAAGGGTTTGCGAAAGATGTAGTAAATAAAATCCTGCAGTTAAATTACGAGTTGCTAAAATTGCAAAAAGCGACGTTGCAACAAGGGGAGGATAATGTTCGAAAATCAGAAACTTCAAAGGTGATTTTTGAAAAGAGAAATTTGGAGGCAATTGAGTTGAAGAATCGGTATTTTAATTACAATGAAATATTAAACAGACAATCATTACCTTTGCGGACTATTTATAAAAAGAAAGTGCAAGAGTATTTTAAAACCGATCAACAATAACATATAATGATTGAATTCAATTACGAAACGGATTTCAAGTTAGAGAATGCAGAATTAATCCAAAATTGGATTTCTAATTGCATAGCATCTTATGGTTTTAATGAAGGAGAACTGAATTATATTTTTTGTGATGATGATTACCTGCTTAAATTGAATGTTGAATTTTTGGAACATGACACCCTAACCGACATTATTAGTTTTGATTATACAATGGGGAAATTAATTAGCGGGGATATTTTTATTTCTGTTGAAAGAGTTCGTGAAAATGCTAAAATATTCAATCAAACGTTTGATAATGAATTAAATAGGGTGATGATTCACGGTGTTTTGCACTATATGGGTTTTAAAGACAAAGGAAAAAAGGATAAAGAATTAATGCGCGGTGAAGAGGATAAATGTTTGGTAATGTTTAATGCCTAATAAACGTTCCACGTGGAACAAAAAACGAAATTATGTTTAGTACTATATATGATGTTATCGTAGTTGGTGGCGGTCATGCGGGCAGTGAAGCTGCAGCGGCAAGCGCCAATATGGGTGCGCACACACTTTTAATTACAATGAATTTACAAAACATTGCCCAAATGAGTTGCAATCCTGCCATGGGCGGAATTGCAAAAGGGCAAATAATTCGTGAAATTGATGCTTTGGGCGGCTATAGCGGTGTGGTTACCGACAAGACGGCCATTCAATTTAAGATGCTGAATAAATCAAAAGGTCCTGCTATGTGGAGTCCACGAGCACAAAGTGACCGAATGCGTTTTGCGGAATGTTGGAGACTGATGTTGGAGCAAACAAGCAAGTTGGATTTCTACCAGGATATGGTGAATGGGTTGTTGTTTGAAGGTGACAAAGTTGTAGGGGTTAGAACATCTCTTGGAATTGAAATTAAAGCAAAATCTGTTATTTTAACTGCAGGAACTTTTCTGAATGGTTTAATTCATATAGGCGATAAAACTTTTGGTGGAGGAAGAGCGGGAGAACGAGCTTCAACAGGAATTACCGAAGATTTGGTTAAAATGGGTTTTGAAGCTGGCAGAATGAAAACTGGAACACCGCCTCGAGTTGACGGTCGATCATTGGATTATTCCAAAATGATAGAACAGCCAGGAGACGAATTTCCTGAAAAATTTTCCTACTTAGCGACGACCAAACCATTGGAAACTCAGCGCTCTTGTTATATGACTTACACTTCTTTGGAAGTGCACAATATTCTTCGGGAAGGTTTTGACAGATCACCTATGTTTAATGGCCGAATTAAAAGTATTGGACCTAGATATTGTCCGTCAATAGAAGATAAAATCGACCGTTTTGCAACCAATGACCGTCACCAAATTTTTGTGGAGCCGGAAGGTTGGGACACCGTGGAGGTTTATGTAAATGGTTTTTCAACTTCGTTGCCTGAAGAAATTCAGGACAAAGCACTGCGAAAAGTCGCGGGTTTTGAAAATGTAAAATTCTTCAGATTTGGTTACGCCATTGAATACGATTATTTTCCGCCAACCCAATTAAAACATTCCTTGGAAACGAAGCGGATTAAAAATCTTTATTTCGCCGGACAAATAAATGGAACAACAGGCTATGAAGAAGCAGCTGCCCAGGGGTTGATGGCCGGCATAAACGCTGCGCTCAATATTCAGGAAAAAGAGCCATTTGTGCTAAAACGTGATGAGGCTTATATTGGTGTTTTAATCGACGATTTAATCACAAAGGGAACAGAAGAGCCTTACAGAATGTTTACTTCAAGAGCCGAATACAGAACTTTGTTGCGCCAAGATAATGCCGATTTAAGGTTAACGCCAATGGCCTATGAATTAGGAATGGTTTCAAAAGAACGAATGGACAGGGTAATTGAAAAGCAGGATAAAACTGATTTGTTTGTTAAATTTTTATTGGAAACCAGTGTGCTTCCGGAAGAAATAAATCCAATTTTAGAGGCTAACGATTCTGCTAAAATAGATCAGTCCATGAAGATGTTCAAGATTGCCGCAAGGCCCCAATTGAATTTCACCGATCTTAGAAAACTGCCCAAAGTGGAAGCCTTTGTTAATGAAAACAATATCGACCGTGAAATTGAGGAGCAAACTGAAATCCATGTAAAATATGCCGGTTATATTGATAAGGAAAGAAATCAGGCCGATAAGGTTAACAGGTTAGAGAATGTTTCTATTCCGTCCAATTTTGATTATTCAAAAGTGAAATCTTTGTCCATAGAAGCGCGCCAAAAACTGACTAAAATACAACCCATAACCATATCCCAGGCCAGCAGAATCAGTGGTGTTTCGCCAAGTGATATTTCTGTTTTGCTGGTTTATATGGGGCGATAATTTTAAGCGTTCCACGTGGAACCTTCAAATTAAATCAAGGTGAATACTTCAAACTAATTAAAAATGATTCCTGAAACATCGCATTATTTAACTTGTAAAGATTACACGGTATCGAATAAAAATTTCGATTTGGTGTACAATAAAACGTTGGATATGCTTGAAACTTTTCCTCAGCCAAAAGTTGAAGAATTGTCGGGCTATTATGAAAGTGAAGATTACATTTCCCATACTGATTCAAAAGAAACTGTAATTGACAAACTTTATCAAATTGTTAAAAAACAAACTTTAGCCAATAAATTGAAACTGATCAATTCTTTCAAATCTTCCGAAAAAAAATTATTGGATGTCGGTTGTGGCACCGGAGACTTTTTGCTGACATGCAAAAATAACGGTTGGAAGGCAACAGGTGTGGAGCCAAATGCAAAAGCAAAAATTATTGCCGAAAATAAATTGGCTGGAGCATCTGCTTCTGAAATTTATTCAGAAATTCATCATTTAAAAAATGAAATGCAATTTGATGTAATCACCTTGTGGCATGTTTTGGAACATGTGCCTAACTTGGATAATTACATTGCCACACTTAAATCGAGATTAAAACCCGAAGGCATTTTAATTGTGGCAGTTCCAAATTACAAAAGTTACGATGCCGGTTACTTCAAACAATTTTGGGCAGCTTATGATGTTCCAAGACATTTGTGGCATTTCTCAAAAAAATCGATTCAAGAATTGTTTGCAAAACAGGAAATGGGTGTTGTGAAAATTTTACCCATGGTTTTTGATTCCTTTTATGTTTCCTTATTAAGTGAAAAATATAAAAATGGAAAAAGTAATTTTTTGAAGGCTTTTTATGTCGGATTGCTTTCAAACATAAAAGCTTTGGGAACCAAAGAGTATTCTTCCTTAATTTATGTCATTAAAAATACCGAATATTAGTTTTAAGGCGATTTAAGCGCGGTTTTTACCCTTAAGTTAATTGTGACATTTCCTTTTCTTAAAAGTGACTGTATTGAGCTTTAAAGGGGTTAATTTTTATCAAAAATTGCTATAACAACATATTTAATGATAAATAAAATCAATATTATAAATTATTTTATAAAACCTTGTTTTTTGTTTATATATTCGCACAAAATTTAAAGAACAATTCAAAACCTTAAAAATGAAAAAAATACTTATCATCGCTTTTGCTTTTGCATTGGCATCTTGTAACCAAACTAAAATAGCATATATTGACGTTGAAGTTTTAATGAAAGATTATAACGCCACAAAAGCCTTAGAAGAAAAATTAAAAGCAAAGCAAGAAGTTTTTGCAAAAGAATTGGACAGTTTGCAAGGTCCTTTTCAATTAAAAGTTCAGGCATATTATAAAGTGGCCCAACAAATGACGCCTCAAAAAAGAGCGGAAGCAGAAGGTGCTTTACAACAAGAACAACAATTTTTACAAGCGAGACAACAACAAGCCTCCGAAGAGCTTCAAAAAGAGAATCAAGAAAACAGCGATGCATTGACTAAAAAAGTGGACAGTTTTGTTGCTGATTACGCAAAAGCTAAAGGTTACCAATTAATTATTGGAACATCAGGAAAAGGAACCGTAATGTATGGTGATGAAAAACTGAATGTTACTGCCGACATTTTAGAGATTTTGAATAAAGATTATTCAAAATAATAAATTTTAAAAATCGCTAAAAAAAAGCCTGACAAATATTTCTCAGGCTTTTTTTTAATTATAATCTGTAAAAAAGGAGTGCTACTTAAAGTTCCTCTTTGGTATAAATAACATCCCGCTCCTTTAAATAATTAAGAAAATATTTAAAGCAATTTTCATGTTTGCCAACCAATTCTGGCGGGAAAACCCCTTTTTCAGAAAACAAACCGTCTAAAAACAAATTGGCTGCAGCGGTGGCCGTATAACCGGTGGTTCTTGCCATGGATGAAGTGTTTGTTTTTGGACAAAATTCATCGTGTAAATTGTAAACAATCGTTTTGGTTTCGCCAATTTTGTTAGTGCCTTTAAGCGTAATTCGCATCACCGTGATTTCTTCTTCGGTATCACCCAATTTCCATTCATTGAACAATATTTTGGAGGAAAATTCAAGAGGGGAAATGTCAACTCCGTTAATATTTATTTTTTCTTCATTAAAAAAACCGCTCTTTTTTAACACATTGACATATTCAATATGACCCGGATAACGCAGCGTTTTCTCTTTCATATTCGGAATATGCGCCATGGTATAAATGATGGATCGCAATCCGTCTGAATTGAAAGATTCCAAAGTTCCAACACCTTCAAAATCAACAAATTCAACATCTGATAAGGCTTCTTTTACAAGCACATTTCCGTTTTCCACATAACGGGCCGGACGCGTATATTCTTCAATAACGTCAACAGGTGAAAAAGGCGCTTTATAATTAAAAGGCCATTTTTTTATTTTTGGCAATCCACCTACCAAACATTCAAAATTTGTAATGTTTAATTTTTCGTTGTAATAGCCCAAAATAATATTTCCCATTCCCGGAGCCACGCCGCAATCAACAATGGCAGTCACTTTTTTTTGTTTGGCAAGCTCAAATAAATCCAATGAGTTTTCAGGAAAAAATGAAATATCTACCACATTTTTACCGGCTTCAATAATGCTTTTTAACGTTTCAAAACCCAAAAATCCAGGAACGGCACAAATCACCAAATCGAAAGGGTTTATTGTTTTTTGAAGCGCTGCTTTATCAGTTACATCCAACACAATTGTTGTCAGTTTTTCGCATTTTTTAACAGCTTTGGACAAAGCGCTTTTGTTGAAATCGGTAAGGGTTACCGAATGGTTTTTTGCCATATCTATGGCCATCGTGGAGCCAACCATCCCGGCGCCCAATACTATAATATTGCTCATAATGTTTTTAAGTTTGAAATTGAAAAAATAAGTGAAATTGAAAGCGTTTAGTTTTATTTTGAAGAAATCTATGGAAAATGACTACAATCCAGGAATTAAAATCCACGGCATTTCAGAAAGATCTTTAGTTTGGTACATTAACATAGGCTAAACTTACAATTTATTTTGATGTAAATTAAGATTCCGGATAAAATTTCCCCTGCCAGGTATTTTTTTCAACCAGTTTGCGGTCAATTTTAGCCACAATTTCAAAGTTTTTAAGTTGGTTCCATTTTGGCGCAATCAATAAATCGTAAGGCGCCTCACTTGCAAACCGCTCAATGCTGATATCCGGTCGCAAATAACCCACAAAATCGCTTATAAAATCGATGTATTCTTCGGGAGAAAACAAGTCAAAATCCTCAGGATTTCTTTTGTATTGCACCGCCATAACCGAATTTTTCACAATTTGTAAATGGTGCATTTTTAATGCTTGAATGGGAAGTTTGGAGATTTCTGCGGCATGGTTCAATAATTCATCTTTTGTTTCTCCGGGCAAACCGATGATTAAATGCGCGCCCAAATGAATGCCTTTGTTGGCGCAACGTACAAATGCCGTTTTGGTTTCTTCAAAAGTGTGGCAACGGTTTACTTTCAGCAGGGTTTTGTTTAGGGTGCTTTCAACGCCAAATTCTAAGGAAATAAAGTGTTTTTTCGATAAAAACGATAAGTAATCAATCACTTCTTCTGAAATGCAATCGGGCCGAGTTCCAATCACCAATCCGATTACGTTTGGAAAATTCAAGGCTTCATCGTACATTTTTTTGAGCGATGCAATATCGGAATAGGTATTCGTATATGCCTGAAAATAAGCGAAGTACTTTTGTGATTTGTATTTTTTGTCAAAAAACGAAATTCCCTCTTCTAATTGTTGTGTAATGCTTTTTGTTGATTCACAATAAGACGGATTAAAAGTGTCGTTGTTGCAATAGGTGCAGCCGCCATAGCCTTTTGAGCCGTCTCGGTTCGGACAGGAAAATCCGATGTCCAACGATATTTTTTGAACCCTTTCTCCAAAGGTCGATTTTATAAAAGAGGAATAATCGAGGTATCGTTTTCCGGTGAATTGCATCGCAACAAATTATGATGCAAAATTATCAAAAGATTTGGATTGGATCTGCTATTTCTTTTTTAATATAAATCCTCAATCACCCTTAGTTTCTTGTCACTTTTAACACTTTACCTCTCCAGATAAGCTATGGCAATCCATACGCTGTTTTCATAAGACATATCAACTTTCAATACACGCACTTTTTCTCCGGCCAAAACATACGCATCCTTGATATTTGCGAAAATGTGGCTTTACACCCCAGAAATCAAAGAAAAATCCTGATGAATATTTGAATTGTGATTTAAAGCAGGGATTATGAGTCAAACCAACACCCAAAAATCAAAAAAATCAAAAAAAAATCAAAAAAAAATTGAGAAAATCATTGGCTAACGCTGGCACAAAATCACGAAAGAGCCCCAAAATATTTCAACATAAAGAGATACAATATGCCGCTTACAAAATTTATAAATATAATACCGTAGGGTTAATGGCGTGAGTTACAAAGATGTTGAAAAAAGTTTGCAGGTAAGCCGGATTGACAAAAATTCTTTTGACAGGGAGCAAGGCGGCTCAAAATTTTAATTATTCAATTTTGGCACGTAATAGATTGAATTTTAATTGTTTCTAATTAATTTTCTTGATCAGTGTGCTATAATTTGATTGAATAGTGCTACTTGTTAAAGCGATAAAACAGTTATTATTGTAATTCACTAATTATAAAACCAATATTATGTCAAACAGTAAACCAACATTTAAGTCCCATTATGATAATTTCATTGGCGGGCAATTTGTTCCTCCTGTCAAAGGAGAATATTTTGATAACATTAGCCCAATAGACGGCAAAGTTTTTACTAAAGCCGCAAGGTCAAGCAAGGAAGACGTTGAGTTGGCATTAGACGCGGCACATACTGCATTTGCAACTTGGAGCAAGACTTCTCCAGCATATCGATCAAGTATTTTAAATAAGATTGCAGATGTAATGGAAGCCAATCTTAACACTTTGGCCACTATAGAAACCATAGATAACGGCAAACCTATCAGAGAATCAATAAATGTAGATTTGCCTTTGTGCATTGACCATTTCAGGTATTTTGCCGGAGTTATACGCGCAGAAGAAGGTTCTATTTCTGAACACGATGAACATACGGTAAGTATTTGTTTACACGAACCAATTGGCGTAGTTGGGCAAATTATTCCTTGGAATTTTCCTTTGCTTATGGCAACTTGGAAACTTGCTCCTGCATTAGCGGCCGGTTGTTGTGTGGTTATGAAACCTGCAGAGCAAACACCCACTTCTATTATGTGTTTAATGGAATTGCTGAAAGATGTAATCCCTGCCGGAATTCTTAACATCATTACCGGTTTTGGGTTAGAAGCCGGAAAACCATTGGCTCAATCTCCAAGAATTTCAAAAGTAACTTTTACAGGTGAAACTACAACGGGCCGTTTGATAATGCAATATGCTTCAGAAAACTTAATTCCTGTAACTTTAGAATTAGGCGGAAAATCTCCAAATATTTTCTTCCCGTCAATTGCAGATGCAGATGATGAATTTTTTGACAAAGCCATTGAAGGCGCGGTATTATTTGCCGTAAACCAAGGTGAAGTTTGCACTTGCCCGTCAAGAATTTTGGTTCACGAAAGTATTTATGACAAATTTATGGAAAGGGTTGTTGCACGAACCAAAGCAATTAAAATGGGCAATCCATTAGACAGCGCTACCATGATGGGCGCGCAGGCATCAAATGACCAATACGAAAAAATTCAGTCTTACCTAAAATTAGGTATTGAAGAAGGCGCTGAATTGCTTTGCGGCGGCGCTATTGAACAATTAGAAGGTGATTTGGCCGGCGGCTATTATATACAACCAACATTGTTTAAAGGCCATAATAAAATGAGAATTTTTCAAGAAGAAATTTTTGGCCCCGTTGTTTGCGTTACCACTTTTAAAACTACCGAAGAAGCCATTGCGATAGCCAATGACACATTATACGGACTGGGTGCCGGTGTTTGGACACGTGATGCCCATGAAATGTACCAAGTGCCTCGCGCAATTCAAGCGGGTCGCGTTTGGGTAAACTGCTATCATGCATATCCTGCTCACGCCCCATTTGGCGGCTACAAAAAATCTGGATTTGGCAGAGAAAACCATTTAATGATGTTAGGACATTATCGCCAAGTTAAAAATATGTTGATTTCTTATGACAAAAACAAACTTGGTTTCTTTTAATTTTTTTGTAAAAAAACTCAAAAAACCGGCAGCTAAGTCTAAGTGTCGGTTTTTTTAATTTAAAAATATTATGGTAAAAAGAGTAACCATTAGTCCCGAAGCCATTGAAGTGGTTAATGATTTAAAAAGAAAATTTGGCGATTTGATGTTTCACCAAAGTGGCGGTTGTTGTGATGGCTCACAACCCATGTGTTTTGAAAAGGGCGATTTTAAAATTGGAAACAGTGATGTTTGCATCGGCACTATTGAAGATTGTGAATTTTGGATGAGCAAGGATCAATTTGAATATTGGCAATATACACAACTCAATGTTCACATTACCAAAGGAAGAGGATCTAGTTTTTCATTAGAAATTCCAATGGGATTACGCTTTCTTATACAGTCTAGAATGTTTGCTGATGATGAATTAAAAAATTTAGAACCTTTAAAATTTTTGGAAGATTAACTACTCTTTTTGCAGTAATTGTTTGTATTGTTTTGGCGTAATGCCCTCGTGACGCTTAAAAACACGAATAAAATAGTTGCTGTTTTCAAATCCGGCCTCGTATGCTACATTTTTGACGTAAATGTTCTTATCCGTTAAATACTGTTTTGCAAGTTTAATCCTTTCAATTATAATAAATTCTATAGGGCTAATTCCCATTTCGGTTTTAAACAATCGGTATAAAGAAGACGTGCTTAAACCAATTTTTTTTGCAATATTTATTAGATTAATTTTATGGGTGATGTTTTCCCGAATGATACTGATAATTTGTAAAAGATGAGGATTTGACGTTTGGGCATTCCCTTCCTTTATTCCTTTTAAAGTTTGTGTTTGCACTATTTTTACCAGCAATTCCTGCAATGATAAATCGGCAATGGTGTCTTTAAAAATAGAGGTGCTTTGGCAAGTGTTTATAATTTTGTTAATGATGTTGGCCATTTCAACATTATTCTGGAAGAAAAAATTATTTTCATCCAATTTCCAAAAATTATTTTGCCCCTGTTTAGGGTATTTTTCATTCAGAAAATCAAGCGTGTCCGCTATTTTTTTACTGTCAATGGCTAACGCAAGGCATTGTGTGGGGTTATCAAATGAAGCCTCAGGAAAATCAATTTTCATTTCCACATTAGGCGGGATAATTACGGATTCTCCCGGTAAATAGTTAAAACCGGCTTTGTCAAACAAGTGCATTACTTTTTTGCCTTTTAACATACTGGTAATTACCAAATCATTAAACTTTAGCGGAACTAAATTTGCTTTTTGATATGTTTCAAACAAATTAAGTTCGCAATTTTCTAAATTATAAATCGTTCTGTTTTCAACAAGTGTTTTAAGCAAATTTTCATTTGTTAAATTTGGTGATAAAGGTGTTATTTTACTTGACATACTCGTTGGTTTTACAAATCCTTAAATATCTTGAATTAACAATCAAAATCTTCCAAAACTCAATTCCATTTCTTTTGACAGTTTCTCGTTTTACATAAAATTATGACACAAACCCCATTCCTAAATGCTTATTAAAGGTAGTTAATTTTATAATTTTACTTGCTTTTTAACGCTTGGCATTTTACTGCCAATTCTTAATTTTAATTTAGGCTTACGGGGTTTCAACCAAATTTAGCGCTATTTTAAAAAGTCGAATTTTTTAAAAGACAACACTTAATTCTCAAAAATAGTTAAAATTTTGATTAGATGTCAATGTTTTATGGGAGGTTTTGAAAATTTCTAAATAATGGTTGAAGATTTTATATTATCCACACTAATTTATAAAGCGGAAAATCTCCAACTTTAGATGCTTTAAATACTGATTGATCACAAATGTCTAAATCACTGTTTAATCAACATTATAATATTGTCAGTCTTGAATTTCTTACTTTTGCGCCGCACTAACAAACGCAAAATGACTTATAAATTAATTTGCTCCGATATTGACGGAACGCTTTTGGACAAAAACAGGGAATTGTCCGATTTTACCATCCAAGAAATTCAACGCATTTCGCCCATTCCTTTTGTGTTGATTTCTTCCCGAATGCCAAAAGCGATGCGACATTTGCAAAGTCAGTTGGGAAATGTTGAAACGCCTATAATCGCCTATAACGGCGGATTGGTGTTGCACAATAACCAGGCGTTGCACTCGGCATTTATCGACAATTCCGTGTTGGAAGCCATTATTTTGTTGTGCGAAAAAACCACCATTCATTTAAGTCTGTATTTTGAAAATGAATGGTTTGTGCCCGCGATGGATTTTTGGGCCAACAGAGAATCCGGGAACACGAAAGTTACGCCCATCGTAAAATCAGGCAAATCGGTTTTGTCCCAGTGGAAAAATGAAGGAAAAGGCGCGCATAAAATGATGTGTATGGGAGATGAGGCTGAAATTGATGTCTTGTATAAAGCATTGGAAAATGCATTTTCAAATGAAATTATTTGCTATCGGCCAAAACCCACGTACATCGAAATTTCGCATATTTCTGTTTCTAAGAAAACAGCGATTGAAATATTGCTAAAAAATTGTTATCCAACACTTTCAATGAAAAATATTGTGGCCTTTGGCGACAATTACAACGATATTGAAATGCTGAAAGCGGTTGGTTTGGGTGTTGCCGTTGCAAATGCCATTGGAGAAGTGCTGCAAATCTCCAATAAAATTACCGACACCAATAAAAAAGACGGCGTGGCAAAAACCATTCAAGAACTGTTTTAAAATAAGAATTAGGGCGTTCCCTTCGGTCGGGCTTTTCATTCCAAACTTTTTTCGCTGAAAAAGCAAAAAAAGGTTTTCATTTCAAACATGGTTCACTGAACGCTAAAACAAAATAAAATAAGGTGAGGTAATCCCTAACCTTTACTTTGTGAAAGTATTCATTTAAAAATTTACAAGAGAGATTTATAAGAAAAAATATTAATTTTAATAAAGGAAAGCAGAGGTGAA
>LNAP01004362.1_pt2 | contig 14828 bp, 15 predicted proteins | sample 602601 | NCBI WGS metagenome assembly LNAP01 (sample SAMN02440304, study PRJNA202911) | soil metagenome | biome: Subtropical and temperate rainforests or woodlands; isolation source: soil samples (1 kg each in a 20% v/v slurry with milli Q water) were... ...
CAGCACCAGGATGTGGCAATGCTGGAGCAACTCTTCCCAGCGGTGCCAAGTGGGCAGGCCGCAAAATGCGTCCCAGCCCAAAAGTAGAAAAACCTGGTCAGAGGCGGCCAGTTCGGCGCGCATCAGTTCCAGGGTGTCGATGGTGTAGGACGGTTTGTCCCGCTGCAATTCGCGGGCGTCCACCACCAACGGCGCCACACCGGCCACCGCGCACTCGACCATCGCCAGACGGTCCTTTGCCGACACCTGCGGCGTACCGCGATGCGGCGGCCTGGCACTGGGTGTCAGGCGTAACTCATCGAGCGACAGCGACTCGGCGACTTCCAGCGCACCGCGCAAATGGCCGATATGCACCGGGTCGAACGTCCCGCCCAGCACGCCAATGCGTCTTGGCGCAGGCTCGCTGGCGGTTTGCGGTGCTGACGGTTTGAGGTCGCCCAAGTCAGACCGACGCCTGGCCGCGCAACTGGCCATCACCGACCACGATGTACTTCTCGCAGGTCAGACCTTCGAGACCCACCGGGCCGCGGGCGTGCAGCTTATCAGTAGAAATGCCAATCTCGGCACCCAATCCGTATTCAAAGCCATCGGCGAAGCAGGTCGGCGTGTTGATCATCACCGATGACGAATCGACCTCCGCCACAAAACGCCGGGTGTCGGCGAGGTTTTCGCTGACGATCGAGTCGGTGTGATGCGAACCGTACTGATTGATGTGTTCGATCGCCTGGTCCAGCCCGTCAACGACGCGGATCGAAAGAATCGGCGCCAGGTATTCGGTGCTCCAGTCTTCTTCGCTGGCCGCCACGGCATCGATGATCGCCCGGGTACGTTCGCAACCGCGCAGTTCGACGCCTTTTTCGCGGAACTGTGCAGCCATCGACGGCAGGAAATCCTTGGCAACGGCTTGATCCACCAGCAGCGTCTCCATCGCACCGCAGATGCCGTAACGGTAAGTCTTGGCATTGAAGGCGATGCGCTGGGCTTTCGGCAGATCGGCGTGGGCGCTGACGTAGACGTGGCAGATGCCGTCCAGGTGTTTGATCACCGGCACGCGGGCATCGCGGCTGACGCGTTCGATCAGGCCACGGCCACCACGGGGCACGATGACGTCGACGTATTCCGGCATGGTGATCAACGCGCCAACGGCCGCACGATCGGTGGTTTCGACCACTTGCACCACGGCAGCCGGCAGCTCGGCTTCGGCCAGGCCGCGCTGGATGCAGGCGGCAATGGCGCGATTGGAATTGATTGCCTCGGAACCGCCACGCAGGATCGTCGCGTTGCCCGACTTCAGGCAAAGGCTCGCGGCATCGATGGTTACGTTCGGCCGGGATTCGTAGATGATCCCGATCACGCCCAACGGCACGCGCATCTTGCCGACCTGGATGCCCGACGGCCGATAGCTCATGTCGCGAATCGCGCCGACCGGGTCCGGCAGTGCCGCCACCTGACGCAAACCGACGATCATGCCGTCGATGCGCTCCGGGGTCAGCGCCAGACGCTCAAGCAATGCCGGCTCAAGACCATTGGCGCGGCCTGCGGCCAAATCCAGTTCATTGGCAGCCGTCAGCTCGGCGCGTGCAGCGTCCAGCGCATTGGCAGCCGCCTGCAACGCGCGGTTCTTCTGCGCAGTGCTGGCACGGCCAATGACGCGAGAAGCCTCGCGGGCGGCGCGACCCAGGCGGGTCATATAGTCAAGAACGGACTCAGTCATGGTCTGTGGGGGTCTTTGCTAAGGTCTTGGTAAAGAGTAAAGCGGCAGATTATAGCTGTCGCGTCCCGGGACTAACAGCGGTGACGGGCGGATGGTCGAAATGGAGGGCGTTCAGCCGGGATTAAGCTGCACATTGTTATCATCACGACTCAATCAGCCTTGATAAACACCGTTCATCATGTCCAACCTGACTGTTCGAGCGTCCGCTGCACGCCTGCCCATGGGGCTCCCGGACGCATTTTTTGACCGCGATGCGCAAACCCTGGCCCGGGATTTACTGGGCAAGGTCATCCGTCACAGGGTCGGCGACCTGTGGCTGAGCGCCCGGATTATCGAAACCGAAGCCTATTACTGCGACGAAAAAGGCAGCCACGCGTCCCTCGGCTACACAGAAAAGCGTAAGGCTTTGTTTCTGGATGGCGGGCACATCTATATGTATTACGCCCGCGGCGGTGATTCCCTGAACTTCAGCGCCCAGGGGCCGGGCAACGCGGTGCTGATCAAATCTGCCTATCCGTGGGTCGACGAGCTAAGCGGGCCGGCGAGCCTGGCGCAGATGCTGTTGAACAATCCCGACGCCCAGGGTCGTCCTCGCCCGACGCAAAAGCTCTGCGCCGGGCAGACGTTGTTGTGCAAGTCGCTGGGGTTGAAGGTGCCCGTCTGGGATGCCAAGCGTTTTGACCATGATGTGTTGCTGGTCGAAGACGTCGGCCCGGCGCCTGCTCACATCATCCAGACCACGCGCCTGGGCATTCCCCACGGACGCGACGAACATTTGATGTATCGCTTCGTCGATGCGGCTTACGCGCCACATTGCACGCGGAACCCGCTACGACGGGGGCAGGTCGAAGGTCGCGATTATTTTTTGCTGACTTGAAGATGGAAAATCCCTGTGGGAGCGAGCCTGATCGCGATAGCAAGTATCAGGCGACATCGGTTTCGAATGTCCGTCCGCTATCGCGAGCAGGCTCGCTCCTACAGGGGACTTGTGGTGCCTGGAAGGTTGCGTGCGCGCCTTTCGAGCCCAATTGAACATCAGAGGGAGTTGTTTTTATGGGCCCATGGCTCGATAGCGTGACCGGTTGGCTGGCGGCTAACCCGCAATGGCTGGCCGCGGCGGTGTTCATCGTGGCATTCGTGGAGTGCCTGGCGATTGCCGGGCTGATTGTGCCCGGCACAGTGTTGCTGTTCGCCGTGGCGGTACTGGCCGGCAGCGGGGCGCTGTCATTGAGCGAAACGCTATTGCTGGGATTTACCGCTGGCGTTCTGGGCGACATCGTTTCGTACTTCATCGGTCGACATTTCCACCAGAATATCCGGCGCCTGCCGGGGTTACGCCACCATCCGGAATGGATCGCCGGCGCCGAGGCGTATTTCCAGCGATACGGTATTGCCAGCCTGTTGGTCGGACGTTTTATCGGCCCGCTACGCCCGATGCTGCCGATGGTTGCCGGGATGTTCGACATGCCGTTCCCGCGTTTCGCCGCTGTCAGTTTGCTGGCCGCCGCGGGCTGGAGCGTCGCTTACTTGCTGCCTGGCTGGGCCACGGGCGCAGCGATTCGCTTGCCATTGCCCGACGGGTTCTGGCCTGAGGCAGGAATCGTCGCCGGCAGCATTGCGGTAATGATCGGCTTGAGCGTGACCAGCAGCCTGCGCCGCCATCGCCACGCCACCGCCTATATAGCCGGCCTCGGCCTGTTAATTCTGGCAGGGCTGTTTATCGGCTACCCGCACCTCACCGCGCTCGACCAAGGCGTGATGACCCTGGTGCAGGAACATCGCAGCCCGATGCTCGATGAACTGGCCGTCACCTTCACGCTGATCGGCGAATTCCGCAACATGCTGGTGTTCAGCGCCCTGCTGACCGGCTTGCTGTTGCTCACCCGGCAGTGGCGCCAGGCGATTTTCGCCGGTGGCACCCTGCTCTTCACCGCGCTCGGCAACACGTTCACCAAACAATTTTTCGCCCGCGTGCGCCCGGAAGTACTGAGCGATCCGCTGACCAGCTACAGCATGCCCAGCGGCCATGCATCGGGCGCCTTCGCGTTGTTCCTGACCCTCGCCGTGCTGGCCGGTCGCGGTCAGCCGCCGCGGATGCGCCTGACCTGGTTGCTGCTGGGTTGTTTGCCGGCCCTGACAATCGCCCTGTCCCGGGTGTACCTGGGCGCACATTGGCCAACGGATATATTGGCCGGCGCGATGCTGGCGGCGTGCGTGTGTGCCGCCAGCTTGTGGCTGAGCCAGCGCCAGACACCGCTCAATGCCATGCCACCCAAGATCTGGTGGCTGGTATTGCCGGCGATGGTGGCGTTGTTCGGGTTCTTTGCATTGCGACATTTGCCGAATGCAATGTTGAGATATGCGTATTAGGCTGTTGCCTGATGAGGTACACGCCATCAGCTTGCAAAACTGATGGCGTTTTTTTATTTGCGCTCCTCACCCGGCTTATCAACAATCTTGATCACGAAGTTGACGGGATCATTGTTGAACGCATCATGCTTGGAGGTATTAGGATCAACATCTTTAAAATGCACTTTCCCCTTGTCGTTTGCCAGATAGAGCGGCCGACCATTAAGCTCACTCACGAGCTGCACATACCCTGGACCGGCAGCAAAATCATCAAAACTCGCTTGGTCCACCCCATGCTTACGTATCGAAAACCTGGCACCTTCCGAACCGCTATTCATATATAGATGACGGGTTCCGACATTAACCGTCAAATGACCACCTTCATAGGCGCCTCGAATAACGGCCAGCACTTCATACTTGCCAGCCTTGGGCACAAACTTCAACAATAGAGGCTTGTCATCCTCATGATCGGCGAGCGTCAGAATACTTGTGCTGTCGTCACTCGCCAATGCCACCTCCACGTCCAGGCGTTCGCGCCGGGTGATTCGCGGGTCACGCAGCCTAAGCTTCAGGCGCTGCTGGTTGAGCACCACCGGCGTGCCGTTGACGTAAAGATTAGCGGTAAATGCACTGCTTTGATTTTCCAGGGACATCAATCACCTCAAGATGCTGTTCACTCAATTTTTTTCAGCAAGACGCGCAAAACCCAGTCCGTTGCCGAATAGTTTATAAGTCGTGTACTAAAGAGCCGTCGGAGCGTTTGAAGTATCGACGGCAGTACCGGAGACTGGAAGTTTTACGCGCTTGCGCTTACGTCGAGCGACAACCATTGAATCGGCATAGTAAGCAGCGGCATCAATAATATTAGCCGTATTCGGATCGTTGCTCGCGTGCTTTAAAATATAGCGCCCGGCAATATCATCCCAGAACATCCATTCATCTTCATATAGCGTCATAACCACATCCATATAGTTAACCGTTATCCGCTCCATGCGAATAACTGCAAACTACTGACTGAGCTTTACGAAGACAATAGTGGCGAACCGAAGAACTTAATACAAAGTACAACTAGGCAAACAACTCACCCTGCAACTCGTCCAGCAGCGCCTGGATCGCATCCAGCCGCTGCTGGGGATCATCGAGTTGCAGCAGGTCGATCTTGTCCACTTCGGCAAACGGCAGCAGATAGGCCAGCTGATTGGCCAGCGACTGTTGCCCGGTCGCTTCGGTGCCCATGTTCAAGGCTTCGACCATCGGGTGTTCGGCCAATGCCTTGAGCAGGGCGACCAGGTCCGCATCCTCATCCTGCAGCGGCTGTTCAGGTTCGTCTTCCAGCCACTCGACCTCAGCGACGGTCAATTGATCGCGCTGTACCTCGGTGCGCAACACATGAAAACGCCGCCCGCCCTGCACGCGAATGCCCAGCAGGCCATTGTCCTGTTGTTTGAAATCAGTGATCAACGCTTCGCAGCCGACCAGCGCATAGCCCGCAGGTGCGATGCCCACTTCTTCGCCGTCGAGAATGCACACAACGCCGAAGCCGACGCCCTTTTTCATGCAACTGCCGATCATGTCCAGGTAGCGCGCCTCGAAGATCTGCAAGTCGAGGATGCAGCCAGGAAACAGCACAGTGTTCAGCGGAAAAAGCGGCAAGCTCATAGACATATCCTTAAACCACCATCGACACCGCCAACGGCAGGAACACCGCCGTGGCCACGCCCATCAGACTCATCGCCAGCGCCGCGAAAGCGCCGCATTCTTCACTTTCCTGCAAGGCCACCGAGGTGCCGACCGCATGGGCGGTCATGCCCAGCGCCATGCCCCGGGCTTCAGGGCTGTGCACGCCCAGCCGGGTCAGCATACTCGGACCGAAGATCGCACCGATCACGCCGGTGATCAACACGAACACCGCGGCCAACGCCGCGACACCACCGATCTGCTCAGCCACCAACATGGCAATCGGCGACGTCACTGACTTCGGCGCCATGGTCATCAGGATCATGTGTTCGGCACCAAACCACCAACCCAGCAACACGCCCATGCCCGTGGCAACCACGCCGCCTATCACCAGCGTAGTAAAAATCGGCCAGAACAACTGCCGAATGCGTCGCAGATTGAGATACAGCGGCACTGCCAGCGCAACGGTCGCAGGTCCGAGCAAGATGCTGAGGATCTCGGTGCTCTTGCGGTACTCGACAAACGTGATCCCACAGACCGTCAGCACACCGATCACCAACAGCATGGAGACCAGCACCGGTTGCAGAAAGATCCAGCGGGTTTTTTCAAAGGCTGCCAGCACCAGTTGATAAGCGCCCAACGTAATGCCGAGGCCGAACAACGGGTGATGAATCACCGAGTCCAGCGCACCCTGCCAATCGAGGATCATGAGCGATCTCCGCGATGGGCATGACGCTTGACCATGCGCTGCATCAGCACCCCGACAAACGCCATGGACAGCACCAGCGACAACACCAGCGCGCCGGCAATGGCCCAGAAGTCTGCGGCGATGTCCTTGGCGTAAACCATCACGCCCACGGCCGGCGGCACCAACAGCAAAGGCAAATAGCGCAGCAGGCTGCTGGCGGCCAGGTTCAACGGCTCGCCGACTTGCCCGCGCGAAATCAGGTACACCAGCAACAGCAGCAGGCCGACAATCGGCCCGGGCAGTACCGGTAAAAACAAATGGTTGATGGCTGTGCCCAGCAATTGGAACAGCACCAGCCAGGTCAGGCCACGTAACAACATCCAGCATCTCCCGCACGCGCGCCCCACCAAAAAGGGGCCGGGCATTATAAGCACGTCAACGCTATGGATCGGCATTCGCCAAAAGCATGGTCAGTTGACCGGAGCAATTTGCCATGTTGATCTAAAGTGGTTCACAGGGAGGCCAAATCCCCCCACTCGAAAAACTATAAATCCGATGAAACCCAAGGAGAGTCTCAATGCCCTATGTTCCCGTTGCAGAGCTCAAAGATTATGTCGGCAAGGAACTCGGACGTTCCGAATGGCTCACCATCGATCAGGAGCGCATCAACCTGTTCGCAGAAGCCACAGGCGATTATCAGTTTATTCACGTCGACCCGGTCAAAGCCGCGCAAACGCCATTTGGCAGCACCATTGCACACGGATTCCTGTCACTGTCGCTGATCCCGAAACTGATGGAAGACATCCTGATCCTCCCTCAAGGGGCGAAGATGGTGGTCAACTATGGCCTGGACAGCGTGCGCTTCATCCAGCCAGTAAAGGTCAACTCCAGGGTTCGGCTCAAGGTCGACATGAACGAAGTCATCGAGAAAAAACCCGGCCAATGGCTGCTCAAAGCCACCGCCACGCTTGAAATCGAAGGCTCGGACAAACCGGCGTATATCGCCGAGCCGCTGTCCCTCTGTTTCGTCTGACACAGGTCTGATTGCGAAACAGCTCACGCTGTTTCGCGCCGTGTCTCTGCCGTGTCTCTATAAATGCGACACATAGCTGCGGCATACTCCGTCGCATAATTGCCCGGATCCCGCTATGCGCTCACTTGCACTCCTCGCCCTGACCCTGTTGCTCACCGCTTGCGGCGATGGCGAATCGCTGCTGCCCCCGGATGCCCGCTTGCCGGACGGCGGGCGCTATCGCGGTGATCTGGTCAACGGCTTGTTGCAAGGCCAGGGCCGCATCGACTACCCCAACGGCAGCTGGTACGCCGGCGAGTTCGACAAGGGGCAATGGCATGGCCAGGGCGAATGGCATGGCAGCAACGGCGAAGTCTATCGGGGCCAATTCAATCAAGGCCTGTTTGACGGCAAGGGCACACTGACCACCAGCGGCAGCAGCTACACCGGCGGATTCAAACTCGGCCGCCGTGACGGTGAAGGCACGCTAAAAGAAAACGCGATGACCTATCGCGGTGAATTCAAGGCCGATCAATATTCAGGGCTCGGGCGTCTCGAACTCGACGACGGCAGTTCCTACCAGGGCCAGTTCGCCAACGGCAAACCCAACGGTGAAGGCCAGCGCGGCGACGCCAGTGGCAATCAGTTCACCGGGCACTTCAAGGACGGTCAGCTGGAAGGCAACGGGACCTTCAACAGCGCCGACGGCGACATCTATGTCGGCGGCTTCAAGAACAATCAACTGCACGGCAAGGGCCGCTACGAAAACGCCGACGGCGATGTCTGGCTGGGCCAGTTCAAGGAAGGCTCGCTGAACGGCAAGGGCGAGTTGATCGGCGCTGACGGCAGTCATTACATCGGCCAGTTCAGCGACTGGCGCTTTACCGGCCAGGGTCGATTGAACCTGCCCGACGGCAGCTTCTACATCGGCCAGTTCGACAGTGACAGCTACTCGGGGCGCGGCACCCTGGTGCTCACCGACGGCACGGTGCAAAGCGGAACGTGGGTCAATGGCCAGCGTGTTCGCGATGCCGACGGCAAGTTGCTGCCCGACACCCTGGAGCTCGGCTTGCTGGCCCAGGGCCGGTTACTCGATGACGCTCTGTCCAACGTGCCAGCCTCGACCCCGATGGTCGAGCTGTACACCTTGACCCTGGGCGGCGACGGCAAGCAGAGCGTGTTCCTGCGCGAGTCCGATTACGTCAGCAACATGCTCAGCAGCCGCTTCGGCGCCTTCGGCCAGATCCGCCTGGTGAACCATCGCGATCACCTCGTCGACCGGCCGATGGCCACCCGGGAAAACCTGCGCCGCGCCGCGATGACCCTGGCCGAACGCAGTGGCCCGGAAGACTTGATCTTCATCTACCTGACCAGCCATGGCAGCAGCGAACATGAACTGGTGCTCGACCAGCCGCGCATGGAGCTGGCCGACCTGCCGGCCGACGAACTCGCCGCCGTGCTCGCGCCCTTGAAGAACCGCGACAAGATCGTGGTGATTTCGTCCTGCTATTCCGGCGGCTTCATCCCCGCGCTCAAGGATGAACGCACGCTGATCATGACCGCCTCGCGCGCTGATCGGGTGTCCTTCGGTTGCTCGGAAGAAGCCAATTTCACCTACTTCGGCGACGCGCTGTTCGCCCAGGCGCTGAACCAGACCGACGACCTGGAGCATGCCTTCAAGCTGGCCAAGGCCACGGTGGCAGAGCGTGAACTCGCTGACGGCTTCGAGGCCTCTGAACCGCAGCTCTGGGCGCCGAAAACGGTCCTCTCGCACTGGCAACTCTTGCGCAAACAGCAGGCACGAAAAGCGCTACAAAGTGTCTCTATCAGCAGCAAGGATGCAAAGAGCAACTAAGCTGAACAGTATCAAGGGGGAAACACTATGTACTTGACGCCTCAGCATGTACTGCTTGCCGGAGCTACCGGGTTGACCGGCGAACATCTGCTTGATCGCCTGCTCAATGAGCCAACGATTTCAAGGGTACTGGCCCCCTCACGCCGGCCACTGGCCGAGCATCCCCATCTGGAAAACCCGGTCGGCGACGCGGCGGCGTTTCTGCCGCAACTGAACGGTCGCGTCGACATCGCCTACTGCTGCCTCGGCACCACAATCAAGCAGGCTGGCTCCGAACAAGCCTTTCGTGCGGTCGACCTGGACATGGTGGTGGCGTTCGCCAAACGTGCACGGGAAATGGGTGCCCGGCACCTGATCGTGATCAGTGCCCTGGGGGCCGATCGCAGATCCTCGATTTTCTACAACCGGGTCAAAGGCGAGATGGAGTACGCATTGCGCGCGCAGGACTGGCCGCAGCTGACCATTTGCCGACCTTCGTTGTTGCTGGGCGATCGACTGGAACCGCGCACGGCCGAGCAACTCGTCGGGCCGTTGTCGCGCTTGATCCCTGGCAAGTACCGCGGCATCGAAGCCTGCCAACTGGCCCGCGCCATGTGGAGACTGGCGCTGGAAGAGCAGGATGGGGTACGGATTGTCGAATCGGATGAACTGCGCAAGCTAGGCAAATAATCCTTTGGTGTCTGAGAGGGCGCCTTCGCGGGCAAGCCTCGCTCCTACACAGGCAACGGAGAACCCGTAGGAGCGAGGCTTGCCCGCGAAGGGCGCACACCGATTCAAAGCCGAACGCTACAACCCGCCCGTCGCCTGGAAACTCACCCCGATCACCGTCAGCAATGACAACGGCAATAACAGCGTGTCGAGCAACGCGCTGGCCGGCAGGTCGACGCCGGGGTAGCTCGGCGCTTCGGCGCCAAACCGGTCCATGGCGCAGCAACCGCCATTCAGGGCATACAAATCCAGGCGCGTCCCCGCGTACACCACTGGCGCCCCAGGCTTGGCCGCGTCCAGCGTACGCGCCGTGGCGCAGCCCCCCAATTGCAGGGCCAGCAGAACAATCAGCAGCTTATTCATCGCTGCTCAAATGGTGTTCGCCCCAGCGCGGCAGCATGTCTTGCGGGATGTTCAGCAGATTGAGAATCCGCGCCACGACAAAGTCGATCAAGTCATCGATCGTCTGCGGCTGATGATAAAAGCCCGGCGACGCCGGCAATATCGTCACGCCCATGTTCGACAGCTTGAGCATGTGCTCCAGATGAATGCTCGAATACGGCGCTTCACGCGGCACCAGAATCAGCTGGCGACGCTCTTTCAACGTCACGTCGGCAGCCCGCTCGATCAGGTTGTTGCAGGCACCGGTCGCGATCGCGGACAAGGTTCCGGTGGAACACGGCACCACCACCATCGCCGCGGGCGCACCAGACCCCGAGGCCACTGGAGACATCCAGTCTTCCTTGCCGTACACCTTGATCTGCCCGGCGGCCGCGCCGGTGTATTCAGTGAGGAAAGCCTGCATCGTCTGCGGTTTGGCCGGCAGCGTGACGTCAGTCTCGGTGGCCATCACCAGTTGCGCCGCCTTGGAGATCAGGAAATGCACCTCGCGGTCTTCGCGGATCAGGCAGTCGAGCAGACGTAAACCGTACTGGGCGCCCGAAGCGCCCGTCATCGCGAGGGTGATGCGTTCCGGGCCGTTGTTCATTGCAGCGCCTCGGCGAGTTTGCCGTGCAGGCCGCCGAAGCCGCCGTTGCTCATGATCACCACGTGGGTGCCGGGCTGGGCCTGGCTCTTCACGCGCTCGATGATGCCTTCCAGGGAGTCGCTGACGATCGACGGCACCGTGCACAACGCGGCGGTCGCGCCCAGGTCCCAACCGAGGTTGGCGGGGGCATACCAGATCACTTGATCGGCATCGACCACGCTTTCCGGCAAGCCGTCGCGGTGAGCGCCGAGCTTCATGGAGTTGGAGCGCGGCTCGATGATCGCAATCAACGGCGCATCACCGATGCGTTTGCGCAGGCCGTCGAGGGTCGTCGCAATGGCCGTCGGGTGGTGAGCGAAGTCGTCGTAGATGGTAATGCCGCGAACCTCGGCGACTTTCTCCATCCGGCGTTTCACGCTTTTAAAGGCGCTCAATGCAGCGATGCCCATCGACGGTACAACGCCGACGTGGCGAGCAGCCGCCAGGGTGGCCAGGGCGTTGGCGACGTTGTGCTGGCCGGTCATGTCCCAATCGACGACGCCTTGGGCGACGCCTTCGAACATCACTTCGAACTTGGAGCCGTCTTCGCTCAGCAGCTTGACCTGCCACTGACCGCCGGCACCGGTGGTTTGCACCGGGGTCCAGCAGCCCATCTCGATGACGCGCTGCAACGCTGGCTCGGTGGTCGGGTGAATCACCAGGCCTTCGCTCGGGATGGTTCGCACCAAGTGGTGGAACTGCCGCTCAATGGCGGGCAAATCCGGGAAGATGTCGGCGTGATCGTATTCCAGGTTGTTCAGAATGGCCGTGCGCGGGCGGTAGTGAACGAACTTGGAGCGCTTGTCGAAGAACGCGCTGTCGTACTCGTCGGCTTCGATGACGAAGAACGGTGTGTCACCCAGACGCGCCGACACCGAGAAGTTCTGCGGCACGCCGCCGATCAGGAAGCCCGGGCTCATGCCCGCGTGCTCCAGGACCCAGGCAAGCATGCTGCTGGTGGTGGTTTTGCCATGGGTGCCGGCGACGGCCAGGACCCAGCGACCTTGCAGCACGTGGTCGGCCAGCCATTGCGGGCCGGAGACGTAGGGCAGGCCTTTGTTCAACACGTATTCGACGGCCGGGTTGCCGCGCGACATGGCGTTGCCGATCACCACCAGATCCGGCGCCGGATCGAGTTGGGCGGGGTCGTAGCCTTGGGTCAACTCAATGCCCTGCGCTTCAAGCTGAGTGCTCATCGGCGGATAGACGTTGGCATCGGAGCCCGTCACGTGATGGCCCAGCTCTTTGGCCAGAACCGCCATCGAACCCATGAAAGTGCCGCAGATACCAAGAATATGAATATGCATAGTCGACCTCGTAAAACATGGCCGCAGGTTAGCGTAGGGTGGGAAAATTCGCACCTTTGTTTCGGGTCAACGCAAAACCCGCAGGAGCGAGGCTTGCCCGCGAAGGCCATAACACGATTCCGCCAGTACACCGCGTAATCGTTCTTCGCGGGCAAGCGTCACTCCTACAGTGTGACGGCGTGCCTAGCGGGCGATGCCGTGTTTGCGCAGTTTTCGATAGAGGGTGTTACGGCTGACGCCGAGCTGCTCGGCGGTATGGGTCATGTGCCAACGGGTCTGTTCCAGCGCATTGAGCAACGCCAGCCGCTCGGCATCGTCCAGCGGATGTTCGGAAGTCTCTTCAACGGCCACAACCGGCACCGGTCGAACCTGACGAATCATCACCGGCAAATCCTCCAGCCCGATCCGCCCGTCGTCACACAACGCCGCCAAGGTGCGCAGCACATTGCGCAACTGCCGCACGTTCCCCGGCCAGGCGAAACCCAGCAAGGCTTGCCGGGCCGGCTCATCGATCAGCACCGTCTCCGCGCCCGCTTCCTCGGCCAGCAGAAAATCAAGCAACTGCGATTTATCACTTCGCTCACGCAACGCCGGCAATGCGATCTCCAGCCCATTGAGCCGGTAATACAAATCCTCGCGGAAGCTGCCGTCCTGCACCCGCTCCAGTAAATGGCGGTGAGTGGCGCTGATGATCCGCACATTGACCGACTCCGGCTCGCCGCCAATCGGCACCACCTGACGATCTTCCAGCACCCTTAATAGCCGGGTTTGCAACGCCAACGGCATGTCGCCGATTTCATCGAGGAACAGTGTGCCGCCGTCCGCCTGCTGCAACTTGCCGCGCATGCCTTCCTTGCGCGCGCCGGTAAAGCTGCCGCCGCGATAACCAAACAGTTCGCTCTCGATCAGGCTTTCAGGGATCGCCGCGCAGTTCAGGGCGACGAAGGCCTTGTCGGCCCGCTGGCTGGCCTGATGCACGGCTTTGGCAAAGGCTTCTTTGCCGGAACCGGTTTCGCCATTGATCAACAGCGGCACGTCTCGCTCGAAAACTCTCAAGGATTTGCGGAAATCTTCCTGCAACGCGGCGTCGCCCAGGCAGATGCCCGACAGGCGCGGACGCTCGGCAATTGTCGGACCTGGCACCACCGGCACCGGAATGCTGCGCGGCTGCCCGCGCAACACGGCAAACAGACTCCGCCCATCACGGGTGCGCAACGGCCAACTGGCGCTGGCGTTGACACTGGCGCGGCCGAGCAAGTCATCCAGCGAGCAATCGAAAAACGCCTCCACCGGCTTGCCCAGCAATCCACCGCGAATATGCCCCAGCAAGTTCAGCGCACTCTGGTTGACCGCGCTGATCCGCCCTTCCCCGTCGAACGCCAGCAAGCCTTCGCTGAACAGCCCGACGGATTCGGCTTGCAGGTGAAAGCGCAGCAACCATTGATTGTCGAAGTAGCGCAGGAAATAGCAGCTCTCGATCATCTTCGCCGAGAGATTGACCAGGGCCATGGTGTGGAACTGGCTTTGACGTGAGACTTCGTGACGCGCCGAGGACACATCGAGAACCGCCAGCAGCTCGCCGTGAGGGTCGAACACCGGGCTCGCCGAGCACGTCAGGCCGGTGTGGCGGCCGCGAAAGTGTTCATCCTGGTGAATGGTCAGCGACTGGCGCTCCACCAGGCAGGTGCCGATGCCGTTGGTGCCTTCGCAGGCTTCGCTCCAGTCGGCGCCAAGCCACAGGCCGGCGCGCTCGAAGATTTTCCGTTCGGCCGGTGCGGTGACGCAGTTGAGGATCACCCCACGGGCGTCGGTGAGCAGCACGGCGTGGCCGGCGCCGGAAAGTTGCTGATGCAGACTGGTCATTTCGCTGCCGGCGATGTGCAGCACTTGCTGCAAGCGTTCGCGGCTTTCCAGCACCCGGCCGTGTTCCAGCACCGTCGGCGCCATCGTCAGGGCCGGGTCGAGGTGATAATCCTCAAGGCAGCGCAGCCATGAACGGGCGATGGACGGGTCGCTGCCAGGACCGTGCAGGTGGGATTTGCCCTGGGTGACGGTCAAGACTTGTTGGGCATGGCGACTCAAATGGTTGTCGTGCATTTCTTATTGTTCTCTCCGAGAGCTGTGCTGAACCCCATCAAGGGCTGACACACATCTTGTGGCCCAGCATCCTCCAGCCATCGGCGCATTGCAATGCTGGCAAGACCGCCCGGTCACAAGCTGTGCCACAAGCGGTACAAAGTGTCACGAGGGCTGTACCGGAATCGTCACAGGCGCCGCCCGCCCGTCCGACAAAAAACGCGCAAGACCTTGATTTGCCTGACCTGCAGGGCAGTGGCCCGACCTTTGCTCTACGCTTATAGCAAGCGCACATGCGCTCTCCCTTATAAGCACAAAAAGCCAAGGAGAAATCACCATGCGTTACGCTCACCCCGGTACTGAAGGCGCTATCGTTTCGTTCAAGAGCAAATACGGTAACTACATCGGCGGCGAG
>LNAP01003572.1_pt1 | contig 14826 bp, 13 predicted proteins | sample 602601 | NCBI WGS metagenome assembly LNAP01 (sample SAMN02440304, study PRJNA202911) | soil metagenome | biome: Subtropical and temperate rainforests or woodlands; isolation source: soil samples (1 kg each in a 20% v/v slurry with milli Q water) were... ...
GTTTCCACTACTTTTAATTTAAATGCTTTTGAATATTTAGACATAAAAACTGCACCTTAATGAGTTGGACAAAGTGTCCAACTTTTGGGGTGCAGTTCAAAAGGGCGGTTTTTTTTATTGCGAACTAGCTGTCTTATTTACCCAACATCCCAGCTAACTTACCCGATGCGGCACCAAATAAAGTACCAATCACTACAGACAGCGCAACCAACAACACTGGGTTAGTTAAGTCTGGTGTAGTCGTAAGATTAGCAGTGTTGGTGCTTAAGGCATAACCTGCAGTAGCAGCATAACCATATACATTTGCCGGCACGACAGATAACAAGTTTATACTTGCAACAATCACCAGAAAAAACACGGTAACGGCCACATAGACTGGAGCGGCTATTGCATCAGGCAAGCCCAGCGGATTAGCAACTACCAGCGCTAAAGCAACACCTGCAACCACAGCACCGTAAATCATGCCAACAATTGTTTTTTGCAAAGCGGCACTGTCACCCCCGGTATGAAAATAGCAACCCCATGCAATAAATCCGGCCCAAACCAATGCCGAGCCGGCGAGAGGTCCCAGAGCCAGGAATGCCCAAACTCCACCCAAAACAGCAATACTTAAAGCCAATGCAGTTAATTTCGACATACTTTATTTCTCCCAAATATATTTTAGTTGAATAACAAGTTAGTACGAACAACAGCGAGACGCCAGGGCAGATTAGAGATGTTGTAAGTTGCCCTAGAACAAAAAAATCGCTAGAGGCATACTGAATGAATTTGAATGAGATGTAAACTCATTTGCAATATTTGCTTACAGTTCTTTACAAATGTAAGCGCTTTCAGCATAGTGAAAACTTAATAGAAAATTAAGCTCGAGCTACATCTTAGCCAGATAAAAATCTAACGACTAAATATTTTTTGGAATATTATTCCAAGTTTTTGGCGAGTAATCCCAGTGCTTGCGCCAAGCGCCAAGCACCATATTCGGATACTCCGGACGACCCAGGCTACCGTTATATCGACCCAGAGCCCGGTATAAATCACCACGCTCAATATCCACGTAATGTCTTAAAATCGTGCAACCATAGCGTAAATTAGTACGCAGCAGAAATAAATTGTGGTCTTTAGCGCCAATACTGCGCACCCAGAATGGCATTACCTGCATGAAGCCACGCGCGCCAACTGATGAAACTGCATATTTTTTAAAGCCGCTTTCCACCTGAATTAACCCCAACACCATTTGTGGATCCAGGCCCGCCCGGCTCGCTTCATAATGCACTGTACGCAAAAAGTCTTCGCGATATCTGGCATCCGGTATGCGTTTTTTGAGACGCTCAGACATTTCATTCAACCATGTCTGCCCTTCCTCTTGCGTTGCAAAAGTGAGAGTTGGCACTGCCCTGTCACTCACGCTACGCTGCATCAATGCTTTTACGCTGTTAGATAACGGCTCTTCAAGCTGTGAGCCAGCGAAGCTCAGGCCTGATACTCCAGCCAATAGCAACAGCAGACTCATATGTATGAATTTACGCATCGTTATTTTCTTAACCTAAACAAAGCTTTAACATAATTACGCCTTATATTATGCCAGTTTCTGTACAAACTCAACTACTGACGCTAACGCAACAGGCTTGGCATCAGCTTCTACTCTGGCTTTATATTCCACATGACCTTCAGCCAGGCCGCGTTCGCCAATTACCAGGCGATGTGGAATACCCATCAGATCAGCCTCAGCAAACATCACACCTGGGCGTTCGCCGCGGTCATCTAGCAGCACATCAACACCCGCCGCCTGCAAATCATCATGTAATTTATTGGCAGCAGCTTTGACAGTTTCTGATTTGTCATAGCCAATCGCGCAAATCACCACTTCAAACGGTGCCATGCTCTTAGGGAAAATAATACCGCGCTCGTCATTGCCCTGCTCAATCGCAGCGCCTACGATACGTGACACGCCAATACCATAGCAGCCCATTTCCATGATTTTAGTCTGGCCGTTTTCATCCAGAAAAGTCGCGCTCATTGCCTCAGAATATTTGGTGCGTAGCTGGAAAATATGACCAACTTCAATACCGCGGCACAGTGACAACACGCCATTACCGTCTGGGCTAGCATCGCCGTCAACCACGTTACGGATATCTGCAACCAATGATGGTTCCGGTAAATCACGGCCAAAATTAACGCCGGCTAGATGGTATTTTGGCTTATTCGCGCCGCAAATAAAATCGCTCATCAGCGCAACGGTTCTGTCAGCAATAACGGTCACATTTGCACCGACAGCAACCGGGCCAATAAAACCAGGCGGGCAATTCAGATTCGCGCGAATTTCTTCTTCGGTTGCAAATCTGAAGTCTGCGAAACCAGCTAACTTACCTAGCTTAACTTCATTCAGGTTATGGTCGCCACGTAACAGCGCCAAATAAAAATTTTCGGCAGCAGCCTCATCTTTGGCAATCAAGGCAATAGCTTTCACCGTGCGGTCAACCCCAATACCCAGCAACTTAGCCACATCTTCACACGCTGTTTGTTTAGGCGTTTCAACTTCACGCATCGTCTCCGCTGCAGCGACTCTGGCGCTACCTATCGGCAAGGCTTCTGCCAGCTCTACGTTTGCGGCAAAATCAGAGGTATCACAATAAGCCAGACCGTCTTCACCGGAATCCGCCAGCACGTGGAACTCGTGCGAACCTTCACCCCCGATAGCACCGGTATCCGCACGTACTGCACGGAATTTCAAACCCAGACGTGTGAATACATTGCTATATGCCTGATACATGGTCTGATAAGTCTGCTCCAGAGAAGCAAAGTCGGTATGGAATGAATACGCATCTTTCATCATGAATTCACGTGCGCGCATCACACCGAAACGCGGGCGAATCTCATCACGGAATTTGGTCTGAATCTGGTAGAAATTAAGCGGCAATTGCTTGTAACTGCGGATTTCCTTACGCGCAATGTCGGTAATCACTTCTTCATGGGTCGGACCAAAACAGAACTCACGCTCGTGACGGTCTTTGATTTTAAGCATCTGTGGGCCAAAAACTGCCCAGCGGCCGGTTTCTTCCCATAGCTCTTTCGGCTGCACTGCCGGCATCAGCAATTCGAGTGCACCCGCTTTGTTCATTTCATCGCGCACAACTGTTTCCACCTTACGCAGCACGCGCAGGCCTAGCGGCATCCAGCTATAAAGGCCGGAACCTAAACGCTTAATCAAACCGGCACGCACCATTAAAATATGGCTTTGCAGTTCGGCTTCGTTAGGGGCTTCTTTTTGAGTATTAAAGAAAAATTGTGAGGCGCGCATAATAGATTCAAATCTGTGGCTAAACTAAAGTGCGAATTTTACAGTTAATCAGCGCGTTAGTCAGCAACACTTGATTAGCATGGCGTTACTTTCACAGCATGCCATATTTTTGTATGCTCAAAACATAACACTTCAGGCAAGCTAGTATTTGAACCAATAGCTATATTTCATATCCATACTATTTAATTAACTGTTTAATTGATGATCAGGTATTCACGATGAAAACTTATGCTTTGCACACAATGTTGTTACTCATGGGCTTTAACCAAATCGCTTTAGCAGACCCGTCGCCTGAACTTGTGTACAACCTCAAAGGCACCATCGTAAAAATTCATACCGTAACAACTACTGGTGGCCATGGCCGCGGTTCAGGCTTTGTTGTCGCTGAAAATCTGGTTGCGACTAATTGTCACGTTTTAACCAATGCCATTGGCGCCAATATTACGGCGCGCGGCGAAACCTATACGCCGGTCGGCGTCAGGGCAGACTGGAAACATGATGTGTGTATATTGCGTTTTGAATACCTGCCTTTAAAGCCCGCAGCTTTCAGTGATAACGAAAACCTCACCTATGAAACCTCAGCGTTTTCAGTTGGCTTTCCTGGCGGCGCAGCAAAACCATTAACAACCATAGGCAAAATTAAGGCGCTGTATGCGATTGATGGCAGCTACGTGATTCGGACCTCCGCCTCATTCCAAATGGGCGCCAGCGGTAGTCCGCTATTCGATGATCAAGGAAAAATCATCGGCATGAATACCTTTAAAAGCCCCGGTAGCAATGGCTATTTTTACAACATACCGGCCAAATGGATTAAAGCAGCAATGACCTTGCCCGAGGCCGATAAAATAACCAAGACTGATTCACCGTTCTGGGATGCGCCTCTGGAGCAGCGCCCATACTGGATGCAAGTTGTATTGCCGATGCAGGCTGGCAAATGGCAAGATTTACTAGTGGTAGCAACTGCATGGGTAAAACATGCCCCTAACGACCCCGAGGCTACTTACTATCTTGCACTTGCTCAGCAGAATCTGGGCGAGGTGCGGAACGCAAAACCAAATTTTCAGAAAGTATTGGCAGCAAATCCTCACCATACATCCAGCATTCTGGCTTTGGCTAAAATTGCCAGAGAACAGGATAATCAATCTGAATTCAAAGATTTCAGCAGAATGCTGAGTGCATTGGATGGCGATGCGCTGGAATCGCTTAACTCCCCTAACCAGTGAGGTTTCCAGATAAGCAGGAGTTGCTCTCAGAGCTTTGTTAAGAAGTCAAATCCAGCTTTATTAAAACGTGACGCGCGGCACTAAACCCGCTGCGCAAACGCATGCAGAAAATCCTCCTGCGCACGCGTCTGTACCCAGCGTGATTCGACTCTACGCACATACTCAAGGGCGTCTTGCAGGTGCATGCCTTTCCATAATAAATGCGCAGCTAATATCGTTCCGGTTCGGCCTAGGCCGGCATCACTTTGGATTGCGACCACTTGACCCAGTTCCAGTAACGACTCTATTTCTTTGCATATGCGTACACCTTGAGCAATGGTGGGGGCTTCCATATCCGGTATAGGCTCCCACACACTTTTAAGGCCTAATGGCTGCAATGCAGACTCATCAGGACTGGCTTCAGTCAGCGTAATGAGCGTCGTAATCCCCTGCTGTTGCAATGCCTTTAAATCACTATTCACATCAGACAGTGCTCCGGGGGCAGGTGTACCAGCAAGCATGCCGCGTTTCAACCACATGAACTTTCCTAGTTCAACTCTTGGTGGCGAGTTTTCCGCCTTAACAGCCGGTTGTTTACCTATCACATGCGGCTTTTTTTCTACATCTGCAGCTTGTGCATCCTGGCCCGCCACTATCACCACAGCTAAATCATCATCTGTAGAAACCGTGGCTTGTAATGATGCCTCGTAACTGGCAACACTGCACTTACCAGTTTGAGCAAACTCGATGGCTGCCGCCGATCTTGGGTTATCAAATATCTGAGGAATAGGCTGTTTATCGAGCATACGCCCATACGCAATAAACACGGCATCACCGCCCAGCAGTCGTGCATGCGTCTGATTGTGCATAGCCACCAGCAATGCACGACGCGTAGCTTCTGTACGCAAATAAGCGACTAAACGTGCCGCCTCCATATCTGTCAGGCCCGCTGTAGGTTCATCAATACATAGCAAGGGCGGATTAGAAACAGTTTCACGTAAAATTGACAAATGTCGCTGTAATACCAGCGGCAAGCTAAACATGGTTTCATCCAGCCGGTTGCAAAGCTCCTGCAACCCAGCTTCTGCTAACACTTTCTGCGCGAGCTCCCGCTGCAATGGCTGTGTTAATTTATGACGCTCAGGTAAATTAACAACCACATTTTTCAGCACGGAGGCCATCATCAACTCTGCATTTTGCGCTACCAGTTCAGGATGCTCTTTCTCGCCCAGTTCTGCACCATGGTAGACTGCAGTACCGGCAGTCTGATAAGAAAAACTGGCAGCACCAAAACCTGCCAGCGTACGCAACAAGATTGTTCTTTCAGTGCCTTTAGGTCCCGTTAAAACAACGATACCTTTTTCTGGCACCGTAAAAGATATCTTACTCAATACAGTTTTGCTGCCAAATGTGACACTAAAGTCATCCAGTTCAAGTAGTGCACTTCCCACCGCGCCTTCTCCTGTAACGCCATGCATTAAGTTATCTAGCGAAGATAGCTGTTGAGATGCCGCAGGCAATGTTATTGGTAGTATTTTATTCATATTGTCCTAATGTCAGCATTGCGCGGCATGATCAACATGTCTGATAACAAAGATTTTTAAAGCAATTTGCTGAAGATGCTTATTTACCCAACAGGTTTAACAAAAACTAACTATAGTTTATTAACCTGTGGGAATTTTTGTTTACACAGAGTACATGTTTTCAAGAGATTAAAACAGAAGCAGATAATTGAATAAAGACCATATCAGACTTACAGTCTTTACAATTAACTATACATGTTTATCAGACTGAACGAAGCATCAAGGAGGTCATCAAGCTGGGATCAAGCGCTTCACGATCACACCCAATGCGTTCAAAGACATTTCGTAGCGCATATTCCAGTTGTGACCATAATTCAGCCTGATGTAATTAGTGAATTTTCTTTGCGCTGAAAATATAGGTCCTGGGGCAATACTGATGCCATCAGCAATTGCCAGCTTATGTAACTGCAATGCATCTACACCATCAGGCAGCTTTAGCCATAAAAAATACCCGCCCTGCGGTGCAGTCAGACATGTTCCTTCTGGAAAATAGCGCTCAATGGCCTCAATAAATTTGATTTGATTCACCAGTAGCGTCTGGCGCAGATTACGCAGATGTTTATCATAACCACCTTTCTGCAGATACTTGGCGATTGCAACTTGCGCCGGCAGTGAAGTTGCTAGTGTAGTAGTCAGTTTCAATCGCTCAACGGCTTTTAGATAACGACCTGGTGTTACCCAACCTACTCGATAACCAGGTGCCAGACATTTAGAGAATGATGAACAGTGCATCACTAAACCTTCCGTATCAAAGGCTTTTGCCGGCATTGGGCGTTTATCCCCAAAATACAGCTCGCTGTACACATCATCTTCTATCAAGGGCAACTGGTACTTGGTGATAAGCTCGACTAACGCTTTCTTATTAGCATCCGACATTAAACTGCCTGATGGATTCTGGAAGTTCGTCATGATCCAGCATGCCTGCGGCTTATGTTTTATGATTGCATGCTCCATTGCCGCCAGATCGATACCGTCTTTAGGATGGCTTGGCACTTCGACTGCGCGCAGGCCAATTCGCTCGATAGATTGAAGTGCCGCAAAAAAAGTTGGGGACTCGATGAGCACAGTGTCACCAGGGCGAGTGACAGCCATCAGACACAGATTTAACGCTTCAAGTGCGCCATTGGTGACGATAATTTCTTCGGCAGCAACATTTAAACCACCTATCAAGTAGCGCAATGCTATTTGTCGTCTAAGCTCTGCATCGCCGCGGTTAATATTGCTCATCACCGACCACGGATCTATCGCCTGCAGGCTGGAACATATACATTTCGCCAGTTGATCTAAAGGAAACAGAAACGGACTCAGGAAAGCCGAGCCAAGGGGAACCACATGTTGAGTAATGTTTGATTCAAGCACTTCGAACACCAGTTCACTAACATCTACATGCATTGAATCCGCGCTGGATTCTACTATTGGTACGGGGGCAGGCGGGATGCTAATCGCACCGCCGGTTACAAAATATCCAGAACGCTCACGGGCAGTAATAAGCCCTCTGGCTTCCAGAAGATAATAGGCCTGGAAAACTGTAGCAGCACTGACGCCACGACTTTCACTTGCCTGTCGTACCGATGGTAATTTGTCGCCACGACTAAGCACACCCTCCTGAATTGACTGGGCGATAGAGTTGGCAAGCTGTTCATAAAGCTTCATGTGTAATAATCAAGGCCGTATTTACGGGCTTATAACCCTGTTTTTATTATGTTATTAACAATATTGCGGCCACTTTATAGATGTTCAAACAATGCTGCAACATTAAAATATTTCCTGCGCTGCCGCCCGATAAAAAATTACTTTCAAAGCTGTATTTTGACTTAATGATTAAAAGTGAAATTATTAATTTCAATACACAAGTCGAAAAAACTGCCATAAAAGTTAAATAGATGTTGGTGCTGACACAACGGTCCTAGAAATGTCACATTTCTCTACTAGGCTACACTAGCACGCCATTTGATTTGTTTTGCTTATCAATATCATTGTAAATATCAACTTCACTTATGTTTCAACGTGCCTATAATGAATAACATATTTTATAAATATAAAAATGATTAAAGATCACAGGAATAAAAATGAATATTGCAAAAGGAAATCTGGTCGATCAGCAGTTGGTAAATCTTTCTCAATCAGGAGATCTGAAAGCATTTGGGCTGCTGGTTGAAAAATATCAGAACCGGCTGTATCGATTGATTCTGCGCATTATCAAAAATCATTCAGTGGTCGAAGATCTTGTTCAAGAATCTCTAATCAAAGCTTATCGGTCCATTGCCAGCTTTAGAGGAGATAGCGCATTCTATACATGGCTGTATAAGATTGGGCTGAATACGGCAAGAAATTATCTTTACGAAAAAAAGCGTGGCCTGCAGATTGATAGTTCAGTAGAAGTTGAAGATGCAGAAAATTTTAGTTCAGCTCTCGATTTATATAGTGCTGAAACGCCCGAAACTGAATTAATCAATAAACAGATTACCCAAACCGTCAATGATTCAATATCTGCTTTACCTGCAGAGTTGCAGACGGCAATCACATTAAGGGAAATTGAAGGCCTCAGCTATGAACAAATATCAGAAATTATGCATTGCCCGATTGGCACCACGCGCTCAAGAATTTTTAGAGCCCGAAATATTATTTCTGAAAAACTAAAACCACTACTTCATACAAAGCAAGGCAAACGCTGGTAGTTGCAAAATACATTTAGATTGTTTTTCAGATTTTATTGGCAATTATTTATCGCGTCACGTTAAGTGCAGTTCGTAACAATAATAAAAGGAGAAAAGCTATGACCATTCAAACACAAGGCACAACACTCACTGCAATGGGAAAGGAGTTCCGCCATGGATAATCAACCATCTACTGCGGGTAAATGCCCGTTCATGCATGGCGGCAATACTAGCGCAGCTGCTTCAAACATGGATTGGTGGCCAAATGCGCTTAATCTCGACATTCTGCATCAGCATGATACGAAAACCAACCCTCTAGGCGCGGATTTTAATTACGCCGAAGAATTCAAGAAACTGGATTTAGATGCTGTAAAAAAAGATTTACATGCCTTCATGACAGATAGTCAGGAATGGTGGCCAGCGGACTGGGGACACTATGGCGGCTTGATGATTCGTATGGCATGGCACGCAGCAGGTACCTACCGCATTGCGGATGGGCGCGGTGGTGCCGGTACCGGCAATCAGCGTTTTGCACCATTGAATAGCTGGCCAGATAACGTAAACCTCGACAAAGCCCGCCGCTTGCTGTGGCCGATTAAAAAGAAATATGGCAACAAACTGTCCTGGTCTGATCTAATTGTTTTGGCCGGCACCATGGCGTATGAGTCTATGGGGTTAAAAGTTTATGGATTCGCGGGTGGCCGCGCCGATATCTGGCATCCGGAAAAAGACATTTACTGGGGCTCTGAAAAAGAATGGCTGGGCAACTCCAGCCGTTACGACGGCGAACAACGCGAAAGTCTGGAGAATCCGCTTGCTGCGGTGCAAATGGGGTTGATTTATGTAAACCCGGAAGGCGTGAATGGTCAGCCAGACCCACTCAGAACCGCACAGGACATACGCTTGACCTTTGCCCGCATGGCGATGAATGACGAAGAAACGGTAGCACTGACTGCTGGCGGCCATACTGTCGGTAAATGTCATGGTAATGGCAAAGCCGAACTGCTAGGGCCGAACCCTGAAGCCGCTGATGTGAGTGAACAAGGTTTCGGCTGGCATAACAGTAACGGCAAAGGGTTTGGACGCGATACTGTTACCAGCGGGCTTGAAGGCGCATGGACCGCTCACCCGACCCAATGGGACAATGGCTATTTCTATAATCTTTTCAATTATGAATGGGAACTCAAAAAGAGCCCTGCCGGTGCCTGGCAATGGGAACCCATTAATATGAAAGAAGAGGACAAACCGGTTGATGTAGAAGACCCATCCATTCGTCATAACCCGATCATGACTGACGCTGATATGGCGATGGTAAAAGATCCGGAATATAGAAAAATATCCGAACGCTTTTATAAGAATCAGGCGTATTTCTCAGAAGTATTTGCACGCGCCTGGTTCAAATTAACGCACCGTGATTTAGGTCCTAAGGCTCGCTACCTTGGCCCTGACGTGCCGCAAGAAGATCTGATTTGGCAGGACCCTGTACCTAAAGTGGATTACACTCTAAGTGATGCTGAAATTGCAGCCTTGAAAGCAAAACTGTTGAATAGCGGTTTAAGCATTTCAGAACTGGTGACAACTGCTTGGGATAGTGCACGCACATTCCGCGGCTCAGACTATCGTGGCGGCGCCAATGGCGCCCGTATTCGCCTGACACCGCAAAAAGACTGGCAAGGCAATGAACCAGCCAGATTGCAAAAAGTACTCGCGACCCTGGAAGCTATCCAAGCTGGTTTAAGCCAAAAAGTGAGCATGGCTGACCTGATTGTACTCGGTGGCACGGCCGTGGTTGAAAAAGCGGCACATGATGCAGGTGTAAATATTACGGTTCCATTTGCAGCTGGCCGCGGTGATGCAACAGATGCAATGACCGATGCAGAGTCGTTTGCGGTACTGGAGCCGATTCATGATGGTTATCGCAACTGGCTGAAGAATGATTATGCGGTATCAGCAGAAGAGTTGTTACTGGATCGCACGCAACTCATGGGCTTAACTGCGCATGAGATGACGGTGTTAGTTGGCGGCATGCGCGTACTTGGCACTAATTACGGCGGCACAAAGCATGGCGTGCTCACCAATCGTGAAGGTATTTTAACTAATGATTTCTTCGTGAACCTGACGGATATGGGTAACACCTGGAAACCTGCCGGTAATAACCTTTATGAAATCCGTGATCGCAACACAGGTGCCGTTAAATGGACAGCGACCAGAGTTGATCTGGTATTTGGCTCAAACTCCATTCTGCGTTCTTATGCTGAAGTTTATGCGCAAGATGATGCTAAAGAGAAGTTTGTTAAAGACTTTGTGCAAGCCTGGACCAAAGTGATGAATGCAGACCGTTTTGATCTGAACTAGCCCGAAAGTCTTGCCTAGTTCTTGATTAGGTTGCAAGCAGCAAAACAAAAAAGCGGTGGAATTATCCACCGCTTTTTATATTCAAGCCAAATGATATTACTTGGTTTTGCAGGTATTAATGCCTAGCAATGAATATGCACCGCAGAAACTAAACAATCCTGTTGCCAGTGGCAACACCCCAATCCAAGCCCAAGTTGGGCCATTGGCAAATAATACCCATGCAATCAGGGCAAGACCTGCAACGATTCGCACAAAACGATCAACACTACCAACGTTTGCTTTCATTTAATTTCTCCTGTAATTCGTTTGGTTAAAATCAATCTTCAAAAATACCTCAGTATCCACGCTGCTTTTTCATGTATTCAAGACGCTGCGGGATGTTCTTAATAATTAACGCAGGAGCGGCACCAATTGATGTCGTTAAAAAACCTGCAGCGCCTGCTGCCAGTGCTAACAGCACTTCTGTTTTAAATAAACTAATAACAAAATTGCACACGTATTGCGCAGATTTTTTTATTTAGCGCTAATGAGCTGTAACGCCAGCTGCTCAAGCTGTGCCGGCGGCAGCGCACCGCTGACACGTCCCAGCTCTTTACCCTGCCAGAAATAGACCAGGGTGGGAATCGATCTGATGTTATATTTTGCACCCAGCAACTGCTCCGCTTCAGTATCGACTTTGGCATACACAATTTTGTCGGCGAACTTTTCTGCACTTGCTTTAAATGTTGGCGCAAACATCTTGCATGGTCCACACCAGGGTGCCCAGAAATCGATCAGCACCGGCAATAGCTTTTGCGCTAGAAGCTCATCTATATTTGCCTGATTAAGCACTATCGGTGCAGAGATCAACCCCTTATGGCAAACGCCGCACTTGGGGACCGAAGCTAGCCTATCAATTGGAAAACGATTCTCTTTATTACAATGCGGGCATTTAATCTGCATTACTTCTTAAGCTCCTCAGCTTCATTTTTTAAAAACATTCTATAGAAAAACACAAACATGCCCAACATGAACACAATTACTGCCACTGTCAGCAAGCCTGTATAAGTTCCGAATAACTCATGTAACATCTTATTCTCCTTAGTTATTGATAATCTATCGTTTTAATTTACTCTTATTCTGAATGTAATGTTTGATTTGCAACAAAACATCCTTCAGTAAGTTACTGCATCTGATCCTGTCGTTGATACTTTACGCCGTTTTCTATAGTGACGTCACAGCATGCCAGCATGATCGAATCAGCAATCACCCAGAGCACATCGAGCTTGAATTGCAATATCTCCAACGCTCTTTGCTGCATGGCGCGCGACTGACTAAAGTAATCTAAAGTAACCGCAAGACCTTGTTCAACATCTCGCCTTGCCTCGGCTAATCTTTTCTTAAAATAAATAAGGCCTTCTTCTTTGACCCAGGGATACATTTCAGGCCAGGAGCTGATTCTTTGCTGATGAATATGCGGTGCGAACATTTCAGTCAGTGATGAGCAAACAGCTTCCTGCCAAGGTCTTTGGCGCGCAAAATTGATATAGGCATCCACCGCGAACTTAACACCTGGGCTCACATGCTTAAGTGAAGTAACATCTTCAGCAGTTAAACCAACAGCTTGGCCCAACTTAATCCAGGCTTCAATACCGCCTTGAATATTATCAACACCGTCATGATCGGTAATGCGCAAAATCCAGCCACGGCGAATTTCTCTATCCGGGCAGTTAGACATAATGGCCGCATCTTTTTGCGGGATGCCGATTTGATAATAAAAGCGGTTAGCCACCCAGCACTGCAGTTGCTCACGGCTTAGCTTGCCCTCATACATCATCACATTAAACGGATGATAGATGTGGTATCCCCGTCCTTTTTCGCGCAACTTGTTTTCGAACTCTTCACGAGACCACGGTTGGACATTTTCAGGCATTACATTCTCCAATTTATTTATACTCACAATCCGCTCAGGATTGATTCACTTTTTAATCACATGTGTAATTAATGCAATACGCATACCATGTGCGCTAGTGATTTTCTGTATATTTAAATTAGCTGCTGCAAAAATTGATTATTCCTGAAGTTTTCGATACAAGGTGCGCTCGCTGATCCCAAGCATTTTAGCCAGCATGCGACGATCTCCCTGATAGTTTGAGCTTGCCCATTTCAAATATTGCTGCTCAGCCTGCTCCAGCGTGACAATGGTCGGAGCAATCAGCGTCTTTGCTTCTTCAGCATAAGGTGCGCGATCATCCATTGCCAGATGCTCTGGCATGATGGTATTGCTGTCTGCCATCAGGCTTGCACGTTCCAGGATATTGCGTAACTCACGGATATTGCCGGGATACTGACGTGACTGCAGTTTCGCCAGTGTATCCGGGTGTAATTTGAGCTTTTTAACAGGGTTGATGCGCGCCAGTAAAGTAACCGCCAGCAGCGGGATATCTTCACGACGCTCTGCTAATGAGGGCAAATGAATCGGGAATGTGCTGATGCGGTAATATAAATCTTTACGAAAACTTTCCTGTTCCACCATCGTTTTTAAGTCACGGTGGGTTGCAGAAACCAGCCGAAAATCTGCACGCAAAGGCTCAACGCCACCCACGCGACGATAGGTGCCGGTTTCAAGCAAGCGCAACAATTTCACCTGTAAATTCAGCGGGATATCACCAACCTCATCCAAAAACAATGTGCCGCCGCGCGCACTTTCAACCAGGCCATGTTTGCGCTGGTTAGCACCAGTAAAAGCGCCTTTTTCATAGCCGAATAATTCGCTCTCAAATAATGATTCGGTTAATCCGGAGCAATCGACCACGACATAGGGCTTATCGGCGCGCTTGCTGGCGTTGTGCAACGCCTGTGCAACCAACTCCTTACCGGTTCCGGATTCCCCTAACAGCAGCACAGAAGCTTCAGATGGCGCTACGCGCTCAATCAAACCCAGCATATTATTAAACACTGCCGAGCGCCCGACCAAACCGCGTGACGATGCGCTGGTGCCAGCATTGCGCACGGTTTGCATCATCTCCACAAAATAAACCAACTCGCCACTGCTGTTATGAATGGGCGTTAATTCCACATCTACATGCTCCTCGCCACGCGGCGTTTGATGCAGATGCAGCACGCGCTGCGGCAAGCCTGTTTGCTGGCTGAGTTTAAGCGGGCATGACTCGCCGGCCTGATCGCAGGGACGATCAAAATGATGGGACACTTCGTAGCAATGCCTGCCTGCTAAAGGCTTAGCATCACCATATTGCGCTTGATAAGCTGAATTAGCACCCACGATGTTGTAATGCTTATCCATCACGATGCGCGGTTGCGCTTGGCTATCCAGATAAGATAACAGTTCAGATATTTGAGCATCAGCCATAAATGAATTTAATGTATATGACAAAAATGTCAGTTTAATCTTATTTTTACAAAATAACTGCCATTTTTGTCATAGATATATGCGTTTTTATTTAATACCACTTTAGCGACGTGAAATTAATTTAATTTATTAATTAAAAACAATGCATTAGGTATTAAAAATGCCTTTGGCACATTTAATGCAGTATTACCCATAACTTAGTTACCAGAAAAGTCGTTTAAATATGAATAAGGCTATAGATATCAAACCGACCAATGAAGATAAGTCCAAGCACGAGGTTGTCATAAATTTGTACGCTGCCGCAGATAAGATCTATCCGCGCAGCACATTCGGGCTCTTTACCAAATGGCGCTGGGTCATGATTTGGCTGACCCAGCTCGTTTTT
>LNAP01003573.1_pt1 | contig 14825 bp, 16 predicted proteins | sample 602601 | NCBI WGS metagenome assembly LNAP01 (sample SAMN02440304, study PRJNA202911) | soil metagenome | biome: Subtropical and temperate rainforests or woodlands; isolation source: soil samples (1 kg each in a 20% v/v slurry with milli Q water) were... ...
CGTTCTTTTTGGCATCGTTCTTCGGGGCTCCTGGTGCGGCCGTAGCGGCAGCTGCAGCAGTGGGGGGTGCGCTTGAAGTGGCCTTTTCGGGCTTTTTGTTATTCTTAGCATCTTTCACCGGCTTGTTGGAGACACGTTGTCCTTTGAGACTCATAATACGAGCCTGTACGTCATTGAAAAATGAAAAGGGATGGTTAAGAGACATGTGCTTCGCGTTGCACCGCACCAAAAACAGAGCCGTACCTGCAATCGTTGCCGCAATCCATCCATATCACCCGCCTCGACGGGCTTTGTGGGCTCAGACTCGACCGCAACCGATTCAAACTGTGTTGACTCAACTGCAGCGGGTGCCGCCGACGATGGGGCGGAATACTTTTCGGCCTTCTTAGCCTTGGAAATATTCTTTCTCTCGTCATGTGTCAAAGGAAGCTTTCGCTTGTTGTGATACTTGCTCTCTTGTGCTCCATCTGCATCTTCACTCACCGTGTGCTTATAAAGTTCTCCAGGAATCATCTCAATCACGCGCGAGTAATATTGGTCGTGCTTTACAATTTTGGCCGTCAACACGTCTGTCATTGCAAATCCAGCTCAAAACAACACACGAGACAATGCCGGTATCGATAATCAAAGGATTTGAGACGTTGGCAGCACAGACACGCTCATCGCCAAAGCTGATGAATGGTGCGATAAATTGTACGTACAAAGTGTTAAATTTAGCACAAAATCGAAAGAAAAGCACTTTTACCAGTGCCGGTTGACCAACGCATCCAAGTCAAATTTCACTTTTGAAGTGCACACCAAGTTGTCACAAATGTTGGCGGCCACACAACGGGTAAAATTGACCGCCAGGAAGAGCCGTAGCTGGCAGAGTGCGCGGCATTATCAATACTTTGGCGATGGCACGATGCGCCACCAACGACAAGAATCGACGTGGGACAAAATGATCAAAGTCATCCAGCCTCCCGTGCAGCCTGGTACGTTGATTGTCGTACGCCATGGCGAGAGTGAGTGGAATGCGAAGCGCTTGTTCACTGGCTGGGTCGATACTGACCTCACTGATCGAGGAATCCGCGAAATCGAGCATGCATCTCGACTCTTGCTGGAGCGAGGATATACCGTCGACATCACTTACACTTCTTTGTTGAAGAGAGCGGTGCGATCAAGTTGGATCATGCTCAACGAAATCAATCAGATTTACACACCGGTGGTCAAGACGTGGCGCCTCAACGAACGAATGTACGTTTATCTTTCATATCCTTTGTGCCTGCTTCCGCCTCAGTGCAATCAGAAGTACACCCTTTATTCCTACACATCTAATTATGAAAAAAACATGCACCGATCTATGTATACGCAGGTACGGAGCCCTGGAGGGTCATTCGAAGCCCGGCTTGGCGAACCTCTATGGAGGGGAAGTGGTTCAGAAATGGCGGGCTGGCATGGAAGATAAACCACCGCCAATGTCTCCAGGTAATAATAACCATTGTTGCGCATATGTTGATACTATACGAGTTATTGAGATTTCGACTGCGATGCCAATTTTCTCTTTCATTCTCGTTTTATTATTTATTTTTAACTTGATTAATCTTTCCACTTTCTAACTTTTTCTCCACCCACTTGTACCACCCTTCAGATCACCCTTACTGGCACGGTTTCGAGCGCAAATACGCCAATTTATCCACCGATATCATGCCGTTAAGCGAGTCATTACAGGACACCATCGACCGCACCACGCCTCTATGGGACACGAACATTGTACCAGATCTGAAAGCAGGCAAAAATGTGATGATCATGGCGCACCGGAATAGTATCAAAGGTATTCTGAAGTTGATTGATGGAATCAGCACGGAGGATTTGCAGCAGGTACGTGATGTTTTTTTTTTCTACTTTGGATTCATACCTTGGCTTTGTGGGCTCGATTGTTCTTTTTGCTTCTATGAACAGCAATATGAGAGTTCCCCATTCCTTTTATTGTCGTTCAATGTATTGCTACACATTATCATTATTTATTTTCCCTAAAGCATTCTCATCCTTAACCGTACACACATCTTATTTTTACTTCATACATACATCTCCAGGTCGGTGTACCCAATGGCATTCCATTAGTGTACAAGTTCGACATGAATATGAAGCCTATCAAACACGAGCACGCTGCTTGGCCGTTGAGTGGCGTGTGGCTCGGCAAAAAGGTACGTACTACGTACTGGTGTGTGTTTTGTTCATTCTTGTGTTGTGTAGCGTTTTGTTTTTGCTTATTTTTTAAAACCTTTCCATCCGTTGGTTGCTCGCGTACCAAGTTTTAACCAATGGTGTGATGAATGTGTCAGATAATTTTTCATGCAGTCTACAGACACGAAGCACTTTTCCGTGTTTATTTTTTTAAAACACTTATCAATGTACTTAATTCTCTTTTCTATCTTCATTTTCTATACACTTCCCCAGGGGCTGCTGCGCGCGGCACTAGAACAAGAAGCCGAACTCTCTAAACGCATTGAAGGGTACAATTACACCAAAAGTGCAAACACCGCTGAGTTTTACTACCACGCGCCGTCGATGGGACACAACAGTCGCTATACCATTCGCGACTTAACCCTAGATAATACCACCAATAGTGCCACTGCCAGTGGTAGTGAGAAGAAAAACCACAATACACAAGATGTGAGTGTAAAAGCAGGTGAACTCGATGGGAACGAAAATTCTTACATTTACGGCGGCACCGATGCGAATCTCGTGCGTAAATTGACCTTGTTAGATCAAGAACGAAAACTTTTTGATCTGGTGGATCACAGCGCCATCGCCACGGTGAAAGAAAACGTCGACGAGGTCGGGGTGGTAAACCCGGATATTTACATCGATCCCAGGGTCATTTTGGCGCCGAAAATGCTGGAATCCATGCCTAGCAATACCTGCAGCACACCCACAGGGATTGTGGAAGTAGACATCCAGCGTTTGAACCAGACCAATTATTTTGCCAACACGTGCAGTGATACCATTGCGAATTTGGCCATTGACGACGCGGCGCCGGCGGAGTATACGAACAAAACGTCCTTGGTGAAGCCGATCTGCAAGCGAAATAATGCCATACTGAACCCTATTTTGAGTAAGCCCTTGTTGGTGATTATTCGGCATGGCAAGACAGAGCACAACAAGCTAGGGCTGTTTACAGGTGATCTTTTTGTGTGTGTTCCTCTTTGTTTTTATGTATGTGTTTATTTTGTGATAATATGTCTTGGAAACGAGAAAGACATGAAATTCGTGGACGATCATGTCGCTATGCGTGTAGCATGCTGTCTGTTCTTTTTTTTCCTTGCAAAATCCTTGTGCTCTAGTAGTTTATTTCACGCATGAGCACATGTGCATGTCAACACTGCAACCAATCATCACTCTTTTTATTACTAAATAAATCAATAAACTACATAAACCACATCTAGGATGGGAGGATGCGGCATTGTCACCGGAGGGTCGCAAAGAAGCTCGCACTGCTGGAAAATTACTCAAAAAACACGGATTCAAGGTGAGTTAATTTATGCTATTGCTTTTTTTATTTGGTTCATTCTATTTGTTCTGTTTTGTTTGTTGGTATACGCAATCTGTCCAAATTCTCGTTCAAACGTTTACAATACTCAAAATATATTTTGTATTTTTTTCTTAATTGCCACATTTATCCTCACTTACTTTTACCTACCTATCCACATCAACCTTTACCTGTACTTACTTCAATTTTTAGTTCGACGTTGTGTACACCAGCTGGTTGAGTCGAGCCATCGAAACAGCCTGGTTGGTCCTGAATGAACTAGAATCTCTGTGGAATCCCATTATCAAGACCTGGCGGCTGAACGAGCGCATGTGTAAGTAGCATCTTTTTTGTTAATTTTGTAGTACGTGTTTTGTGGTGTGTGTGATGTGTGGTTTGTGGTTTGTGGTTTGTGCAATTTCCAAGAATTGTAGGTAGATTTTTCCGTCCTCACCAATACTCGGCCTGAAATGTGCATACGTGGTTTTCTTTTCACTATTTGTGTCCAAGTGATGTTGGTTTCGCAAGCTCATGACAATCAAACAAAAAATCTATTTTAATTTTTGTACGTACATTCTTCTCCCCTTCATCTATACACATACAGACGGTGCGCTCACGGGTCTGTCCAAAAAGATGATTCGCCAGTTGTATGGAGACGATCAGTTCAAGAAATGGCGTCGTGGCTACAATGAACCGCCTCCTGCGATCTCCTCCTTCAGCTCTGCATGTGCGTTCTGTTGTCATGTGATTTTTCATGTTGTATTTCATGTTATTTTTGCACGTTATTATCTTATTGGGAAGTGTAAATGGTGTGTGCTATTTGTGTAATTTGTCAAAATGGAGGATGTGTTGTAGGATAAAATTCTGGGTCACATTTTCACCCTCTCATTCCATTACGACACCGTTAATTTCGTATTGTCTTTCCATTTTACACACAGATCCCGGCAATGATATTCGTTATGTGAAGTATGTGTCGGACATGCCGATTTCCTGGTTCGAATCCATCATTCGCAGCCTGGCGCACGGGCAGGTGTGTTTCTGAAAGTTCATGTTTAGTTCAATCTGTGTTTTCGCTTTGATTTCATTTGTGGAAACCGGTAATTTGGTCAAGTGTTATCCTTACTAAATGTTGTTTTCATTGCATATTCTCATGAAAGCACACATCATTTTTCTTTCTTTTCTTTAATTATTGTTCCTATTTTGTATGTACAGGTGGAGTTGCATCGTAAACTGCCCAAAACCGAGTCGTTAAAAGACTGTAAGTACACGTTCCTTTTTTGTTATGTACATATTTTTAATTCATTGATTTTGAGGCTGAAGATTTTCCAAATCAATGAGAGCATTTCGTTTTGTAGATTGGACTCGTCTTTCTTGATATTCACATGCTTTTCTGCTTCACGTGTTAATTGTTAGGCATGGAGCGAACGGTGCCGTTTTTCATGAATGAAATCAAGCCGGACTCCATCGACAAGGGCAAAAACGTGCTGATCGCTTCGTCCGAGTAAGTTTTGGCTCTGTTTCTATATTATATATATATGTGTGTATGTTTGTGGTTGTTTGCTGTTGTGGTGGTGTATGAGTAGTTGATAGTGCATTTTTACTCTTATTACAAGCTGGATCCACTGTTTCTACTGCCTTCCAGCTCCTGCATTATCTTTTACTATTACTTCGCTGACTTTGTACTATCATGTAATCTGTACCAACGTTGGTATTCATTAATAACCTCTGATATATCTTTTTGTTGACAGGAATGCCATCCGTGGCCTGCTGATGCATTTGTGTAAGATCCCCGAAGATCGTATCAACGCCGTGGAAATCCCGACAGGCCTGCCGTTGATTTACGACAAGAATATCGGGAAGATCCGACTGCTGCAGGAAGCGGGGCCCGACGGCGCTATCACAGGTAGGGATTTGTGTATATTTTGTTTCAATGAATATTTTTTATAGTTTTTCAAAAAAAGAAGAAGACATACTAACGTTGGTAAAAAGCAACGTGTGATTATTGGAAAGCCGCACACGTTCGTCTTTCCCTACCTTACTTCAATGTTCTAACGTTGTATTGTGCTTTTTAATTATAATGTAATCTCTGCACACAGGAGAGATGCTGCTCGCTAAGTACAAATTCGGAGACTCCCCGGAGCTTCTGTTCGATCTCACGCAAATTGACGTGCCTCTTGTTGAAACACCTGCTGACCTCACTACTGTAAATAATGTTACCGTAACCAACGGAAGTGAAGGTAGTGATGGGAAAAAGACTAGTCTCGATGGGGCTAGTAGTGATATTTTCAGGTTTAGTACGAAGGATGATGTGGAATGGAGTTGCTACATTGATAATGAACGTAACAGTGCGAAGGAAAGTCAAGATGGTGAGAAGACGAAGTAAAAGTAAGCAAAGTGTGTCCAACAATCTAAAATAAGATGTCGTAAAGTTTTATGCTGCGTAGAAGTTAAGTTTATGTGTTAGTGCACAGTTGTTGTGCATCAATTTTGCCGCATGAGTAGTATAATTTGCGGAGTGGAATCACTTCGAATGTGTAACATTATGAAAAAATAAAACTTGTAAACTTTTCGCCAAGCTTATTTTAGATTTCAACTCAGCAAGAAGGAAAGCGGTATTAATGCTAATATAAACTTCTTCTCAGTGCATGTTGGTGCTGCTCCATTGCATCATTAATCCATTCATTCAACTCGTATTCAGATATTTCCGAATCATCTAAACTGTCCTTATTTGAACCAGCTTCTGTATTAATTCTCCCAATGTTGGAATAACGTTCACTACCTTGGTTACTAAGACTATTCTCTCGACTAAAGGTAACATTTCTCTTAGGTTGTGTACTATGCTGCATCGCAGTCAACATGCGTGAATAGGCCTCGTGTGTCTGCAAAAACAAGTCAGCGGCCTCAATATGCTTGCTTCTTTCCTCCGCACTACTACTCGAAGTACTATTCTCTAACAATGTGGCCAAACGGTAGGCAGCCTCAGCGGTACGGCGGTGCATAGGGCCATACGGAAGATCGGAACTAGTGGTAGTGGCAGAAGTAGCTGTGGTTTTATTAGGAGTACTAGGATTAAAAGAAGCCCTGTTGGTTTGTTTGGATAGTGGTATGGGCGATTTAGTAGGACTGCCACAGGTAGATATACTACTCATAATAGAAGTACTACATGAGCCTGTGTTGCAGTAGTTATACACTCTCCGACTATACGGTAGCGCCTCGTTGAAGCGGTTTATCTCCAACAGCACACCACTAAGATAGTCGCAGCACTCGATGCTTTGTACACTGTCGACGCCGAGTACTGTATCAAAGCCAGTGATCGTGCTCACGAGTGTTGTAATAGCCTTTTCTACGAGTTGCTTGTAGTCTGGTCGGTGTTTCCATAATGACTCTAAGTGGTACCCTTTGCCTAGAAAATAATGAAAAGGGTATATGCTTTAATTGTTAAAACTATTTGCAACTAAACAATCCAGTAATGTGTTCACCGCTTACTCAACCATTAACATAAAATTGGAATACCAACCCTCACCAAGAGCACATGTAGAAAATAAAGAAAAGAACTAACCGATGCAGAACAGCGTCGCCAACGTAGCGGGATGCAGAGCTCCATAATACGCCAATCGTTCTTCGTACGCCTTATGTAATAACTCCAACGCAGCAGTAGGCTTCTGCTGCAATAATAACATCTCCCCAATACTGTGTACCGTATCTATGGTACTACTATGTAACGGTCCTACAGCCGTTTCATACCCCATACGTGCCCGGTTGTACAACGTTTGGGCGCCGCGGTAGTCACGTGACTCGGCTCGGATGCCAGCTATGAGCACAACGTTGGATAAGGTTTCGACATGATTGACTCCTAGAACCTCCTCGTTACAAGCAAGCGACCGCCGGTACATTTCTTCTGCTTGTTGCAGTTTGCCTACAAAAATCACACAAATTAGGCTAAATACTTTCACAAAAATTCTCTGGTGCACTCAAATGCGTATAAGCATTAACGTAACATTAAAAGTGAACGGAAACACAAAGTCTGTACCTTGTGCATGTTTTAGTTGTGCCACCGTGACCACCGAGGTCTGTGTAGTAGGATGGTTGGGACCTAAGGACAGTATGCAATCGTCTAGTGAATCCATGCATAGAGAGTCCGCCTGCACGTACTTGCCTACAGTAAATATTATAAAATAATTGTAAATCGAAAGTATGTGTTTTATTGAGCATGCGAGTTTTGCTTCAGAACGGTCTGGCTCAACTAAAGAAAAATACTGAAAAGTAAACAAACCTTGTGCTTGAAGCGCCTTCGCCAACTTATTTACCGCTTTCAGAGCTTCAGCATTCTGTTTGCCGAGCGGTTCAGGACTAATAAATTGATTGTTTGTCAGCAGATTTGTGTCCTTCTTGCTGTCTGCTTCAGTGCTGATGTTATTAATATCGTATACTTCGCCGCAGATATAATAATGTAGCAGAATGCGAAAGTAAAACTCACTCTCGGCATGGCGCTGCAATGCACCCAAAGTATAGCCAAGTCCGTCGACCACTGGGACAGCGATGGCTGGAATGACCACGAGATCACTTTCACTGTGATGATCGCTGGAATACCGAGAGAAGTCGAGCTGAAAGTTGAACAGCATCTCAAGCAGACGAAGCGATTTCACGTAGCAATGCACAGAAGCTTCAAATTTGCGGTCTGAACTGAGTGCGTAGGCTTGTCGAGACAGGACCAGAGCGACGTTGACATGGTCACTTCCGTAGCAACGTTTGCAACCTAAGCACGCTCGATCAAGAATAGTGGCTGCATTGGTGAAGTGGCGGATGAAAATAAGATCTTCGCACAAACCACGAACGTGATCCAACGTAATTGGATGCTCTGAGCCGTGGTTCTTGATGTGATCGATTGCGGTAGCATAACCTTGCAGAACTTTTCCTTGCGATTCTTCGGAGATGGATCGAATAAATGTCGTGCCATCCATGAGCTCATGCATCATCTTAATGGTGAAAGCTTCGCTCTCGGCGAGCACGAACTTGCGAGGTGACGCCATGGATAGAAAGTGTGATACTTTCTGGATGCCAAAAGGTGCAACCGTTCGGTTAATATTATTCGCATTGTGGTGTTCTCACGCATTAACATCGGCCTCTGCTGAAATGAATTGACACACTTTGTTTGCTCTAAACTCATTACGATTTATTTCAAGACAAAAACAACCAAACAAATCAATGAAAGAACCAAACCTCGAAGTATGCAAGAAATATGAAACCACCAACATAATAACTGTTGATGAAAACAAAATCCAATGTTTCAAAAAACCTTAACATCAGAACTACACAACACTTGGATATTAAGACATAAAAAACTCAATTGAACGCGGACAAAGCAGAGCGCACAACGAATGATTAGCTCACACTTTATATAAACGCAACGTTTCACCCACTGGTATAGATTTCTATACACCTTTTGCTATGATACATTTTTTTCATACATTGCCATACATCACAACTACCATTACACAACTTACACAACCAATAACATAAAAACTACACAGCTGTCTCCAGAATAATTTCATCTGCTGGAGGGCGTTCTGCTTTGAAGCTGTGAGTAAGTGAATTCGGCGATTTTTCACCCTGATCACTCTGTACAATATCACAATTATTTACACTACCGTTCACACCTGGCTGTAGTGTAATGTCTTGTTCATTCAAGATCGAGTAAACTTGGTCGTTTTCGATTGCCTTCTGTAGCTCTTGCCCCTTGCGCCCACCATAAGGTGTCGTTGGACGCGAAGTCATCGGTTTTGTTTCCTCTTCAACGTCTTTCGCTACACTTGTAGGAGTGTCTTCACAGCTATTGTCCGTTCTTTCCTCTGCATTGTTGATATCGATAGAAGTATTTATAGGCTCAGTAGCCAGCTCTGAACTCAACGTACTCTCTGTGGCAGTACCTTGTAGGATACTATCCTGAACACCACCTTCTTCGATAATATTAATACCCGCGGTGGGGTCAATGCGCACACTGGTGGTTTTGGAAGAAAACGATTCATCCACCGGAGCAAGCTTGGGCCTTTCTTTGGTAGGACTAGAGGTAACCGAGACGCTGCCACGGGTATCTGTGTTATTATTACTAGACTCCGTTTCAGTCATACTTTCAGCACTCGGCTTGCGTAACGCATTGCTAGCGGCGCTGCTGTGGGGGTCAATAGGGGAGATGTTAATGTGCTCACCAGGATGCACCACATCTTCTACGTTGCTTCGACTCGTCCGAATATAGCTTTCCACTTCGTCACTAAGCACGGCAGGTGCTTCGGTGTGGCGGCGGTGGGTGGCGTTATTACTTGAACTAGTGACGTTAGTGCTATGTGTGCTAGTGGTAGATGTAGTATCATGAATAGCAAGGTTACTATTCGACAAGCGCGGTACAGCGTTAGTCTCTTGTGACACCAACACCGGTGTAATGCTTCCTTCGCCATGACTGCTGGGGGTAATCAACATAGGGGATATAGGGGACCCATCTCTAGTAGGAGCGTTGGTCACAGGGGCACTCGCGCTATGCCGGCTGCCGCTGACACTGTGTGTCTTAGAAGGGGTCGGGTGGTCTATATTGTTAGTAGCCTCGGTGGCTGTAGTAAGTAGATTGAGTTCAGCGGCGGCCGCAGTGGCAGCAGCAGCGGCGGCGGCAAGTTCTTCGCGCAGGGCCACACGCTCGTGGAGGGATCTACAAAAGAACAAAATAGAGTATAGATGAGAAGAATGTTAAGCTAGAGTCACATTAAGCACCGAACTCGGCGTCACATACTTAAGCATGATTATATTATATGCCCACGTAGAATTAAAAAAAAAAACGAACAAAATGGACAATAACAAAACACACATCACACAAGAACTTACTTGAACCCCTCGGCTTTCTTGCACCGATTTAGGCTTTCCATTTGACATTCTAGTTGTTTCTGGTGGTGTCGACGGATCCTCTCTTCTAACGTGCGAGGGCGATAGTTCTGGGGAAAACTTGCCAGCTGGAATGGAAAGTTTTAAAATATAAGAAAGATTAGCAAATAAAACTAAAAAAGTACTTAATGTAGTGTATAAAAATTCTATCAAAGTCAGCATATACGGTAGAAAAAAGAGCTCAACATAATACAAATGGATTTATAAAAATGTACCTTGGAGCAGAACATGGGCTCGAGTAACAATTCAGTCATTGTGAGTCGCTCGGTCTGGTCCTTTCGTAACAGTTCTCGACTAATCAGTCTAATATCAAGGAGAAGAATTGGAAACAATTATATGAGGGATTGATGTCATTCGTATTGGTCTAACGATCCCAAACAATCAATAACAATAACAATCACATAAAAATGTGCGCGATGAAAATCTGTACAAAAAACACACACTTCTTTACACTGCAACATCGACAAAAATGCACATATACATCAAACTATCATCCCACCACAAAACACTTACTTGATATCTTCGCTATAATGCACCGGTAAAGGGGGAATCTCCCCACTTAAGATACTTTTCACCAAATCGGCAGTGCTGCTACCGTCAAAGGGCCTCTCTAGCGCCAATAATTGATGCACAATCACGCCGAAGGACCAGCAGTCAGCTGGGTAAGAATAAGGTTCTTGTTGAATCATTTCAGGCGCGGTGTAGTAAGGCGTGCCGGCCTGGTACAAGTGAAGAAAAGAGGAAAATAATACGTGTAAGATAAGTGTATAATGAGTAATCAAAAGAGTAATAAAGTTGTCTGTAATGCGTGTAATACGTGTTGCATTCGAGAGTACACAACAGTATAGCAAGAAATGTGGTGTGTAGAACAGCTTACTTTGATACCACAAAGTCAAAGCACAAAAAACAATAAACAACAAACCACATTTAATACACGCACTCACCTCGTCTGTATTTTCTTCTTCGGCTTTTTCCGACATGCTCATGGCGAGGCCGAAATCTGCTAGTTTTAGACTGTCTCCACCCTCTAATAAAGATTAGAAAAGAGACAAGCAAGAAAAAGGTGAGCATGTTTAAATGTTGCATGATTCGCAAACGATTGGTACTGGTAGCAAAATGTCATGTAAATCCACACACAAGGACACACAGAAGATATAATACCTGTCAGCATCACGTTCATGGGTTTTAAATCGCGATGTACGACATGATTATCATGCAAATACTGCATCGCCAGAGCCAATTGCAGCACCCATTTCACAATCTGTGACTCGGCGAGGTTCGACTTGTTCTTTTTGGCAGATGTGATAACACCGGAGATGGTGCCGGACTCGCAATAATGCATCACAATATACACAATTCTGTGTAAAAAAATATGGGAGAAAATTGTGATGTGGAAATATTAGAGCAGGAGTGGGAGGAAAAAAAAAAACTACAATGGTTTCTTTGAATCACACGGTGTCAAGTTTACAAGGATACCACAAATTTTGTGCAAGCAAAAACACAAAGAAATTCATGTGTAAAGAATGTAAAGAACATACCTAGGATTGGTGATCAAAAAGGCATCATGAACATCGATGATGCAAGGATGCCGACACGTGCGTAAAAAACGCACTTCCCGCAAGACGTTGGAGAATTCACTGTCTTTTGGACACAGCTGCGTCTTGATAGCGAATCTGTTTGGAAGCGAAAATAAACGGTGATATGATATTTATTTTATGACCCACAATCATGATTGGTGTGTGAATTGTAAGTCTCAATGATAACAGTGAATATGTGGTCGATCAATAATCAACAGTCTCATCCTTAATACAAACATCGCAAAATACACTCACAGCTTGTTGTCTTCGACATTCTTCACCAGAATGACTTCACCAAAGCTTCCTCGCCCCAACAATCGCACATTCTCATACAATTCTCGACTCTTCACTTGCGGCGGTGCAGGCGAGTCTAAAGGTGCCGAATAACACCAATCCGAGACACGTGGGCCGGAAGGCATGATGTTTAGCTGACTAACATTGCTCGTGGTGCTTCCAATTCCACCGGAAGCGTTCGCGCCGATGGAGCTGGACATATTCTGACTTCCTGGAAAGAATGGTTCCGGATGGCCATATTTTGGCGTGTTTTGCGCATTCGCCCCGTTTGAATGGGCATTTGTATGCGATCCCCCCGAAGTTCTGCCGTTGTGATGGTGGTGATGCGGCGTCTTCTGAGCATCAACGACGATCGGCTCTTCCAAAATAACGTTATTTCGTAATCCTTTGTTGATCTTGCTCATGTTGTTTCTGCCAACATTCATGTCTGCCTCGAGTTCTTTCTTTTGTCGTTCAAACTCTTCTCTATCCTTCTGGATGGTGGCCAATCGGCCACGCATTTTGTCGGCTTTCGACATGATATTTCAATCTCTGCAGAAGGAGCTTCAGTCTGCGTCAAACAAATATCTGCAATCAAACTTACAGCCTAATGATCTAGAAGTAGTCTATAGAGCGATTGTGCCTCAATCAAACCAAGTAAAGCTCAACTTCGACACAAAATGTCAACATCCAACTTGCTCAACAAAGAGGAGCCTGCAACGGCAGCAGCAGCTGTTTCACTTACGAAGTGGGATTTTAACGATGGTGGGATAAAAAGAGTTATTGCACCAATGAAGTGTAAAAACCCAACACTGTTTCGCAATCAAGACCCAGTTTATATAATAATCACAAGTTGAAAGGGTTAAATTTTTACTTCACTAAACCTAAACCAACGTTGGTATTAAGCTTATTTATTACACTTTATATACAAGTTAACTGCAAAATTATTCATGTTAGACCCTCATCACATTGTACGTTGTATTGTCCTCCTCCACTGCGGATGGTGAGTCATTTTCCTCTTTGACAGCTTCGTTCGCATCTTTAGCTGTCAGGCTGTGCATCGGTGTCAACGGCAGACCCAATTCTGACTTTCTTGCGTTATTCTCTGGATCCGCTAGATTCATATGAAAGTTCACAAAGTCATCGTGGTCCCGCAGAAGTCTCACTCCTCCATAAATCAACATAGGAAACAGTGGCATCAAGATGAGTACCCAATAGGCTCCACCCACCCCTGCCGAGTCACCCAAGGTGTCGAACAAAAACAACGAGTAAAAGGTACAGCTAAAACACACCACCATAAAGATTGAGCGACTGATCTTGCGGATTGTCACCGCACCTTTGCATTCCTGCTCAATGATCTTCACAAATTTTTGTGCATTCAGCTCGCGCGCCTGGTATAAAAAACGGCCCACCGCTAACTTGGCTTGCCAAGCGACCGAAATCATCGTAACGGACATGGCCAGCGCGATGGGTGGAAAGACCACGCCAAACGTCAGCAATATGCCCAGGTAGGTCAACAACGAGATGATAAACATGTTCGCGTCGAAATACGGATGGAACAGGCTGCGCTGCAAGGTATCGTAGCTGATCGCAAAGGTGTGGCGGAGGCTCTCGGACGGGCGTGGGGTGCCACTGTCGTTGCTCGTGCGGTTTTCGTAAATATACGAAATGGGCCGCAGAATGCGCGGCACGGTCACGTCGAGGAGTTTAAACCAAAATGTACCCGGCTCCGCGCGGAGCAAGAGCTGCTGACCAGCGAGCTTCACAAGCGGCGTGCCAAAGGTTGCTGCGATAGCGAGGTACACAAAGGCAGGGCCGTAGTAGGTAATCAGACTCGAGCTGCACTGGTAGTCATACAGGAACGGTGGATCAAACGAAGTGGACTGCACCGTAGGGGTGTAGAGAATACACTCAGCACTACTGGTAAAGGTAGTGCACTGTTCGTAGGTATACAATGCATCTACTGCGGAGGGAGAGCGGAATACACTATTGAAACAACTCGGACTGACCACGGCTACAACCAGACAAGGAATGGCAATGTTGTTGAACAGCGCCGCGATGATTTGAATCGTCACAAAATCCGCTGTCAGTCGGGACACATGGTTGGCGATAAAACGTAGCAAAAATGGTGCACAGAAGTTATTCCACATCAGTTTGAACAGCGACAGAAACAACTGTGCCACCAGCAGCGCGGCATTGCTCTCGTACAACGCGACATAGACAAATGCCACGTTGGCACTGACTACCACGATCACGTTAACGGACATAAACGCCAGGTACACTAACAGACGCGCGCCTTTGCTTAAGGTGGGCAGAACGGGCGCTTCACTTATTTGTCGTGTCAGAATCTCAGATTCGGTAACTTTCTCGGCGGTTGTTTTGTACTGTACGAGTAGGTAGATTAACGCCGCTACAAAGGCTAGAATAAGCGCTAAATAGAAGAAAATCTGCACTGCAGTGACGGTCGAGCCGCTCAGAAAGGCGGCTGACACAGTCCAGGCGTATTGTTGGTAGTACGTGCCGTAATAAAAGCTCAC
>LNAP01005735.1_pt1 | contig 14822 bp, 14 predicted proteins | sample 602601 | NCBI WGS metagenome assembly LNAP01 (sample SAMN02440304, study PRJNA202911) | soil metagenome | biome: Subtropical and temperate rainforests or woodlands; isolation source: soil samples (1 kg each in a 20% v/v slurry with milli Q water) were... ...
GTAGCGTTCGCGATATACGTGGGCGATGAACTGCTCCACCTCGCTGCGGCTTGAGTCTTGCGGGCCCACCACCTGCGACGGCGGCAGGATCGACGGGAACTTGACAGCGAGAGAGGTGGGAATCCAGGACATGGCGAGCATGCTGGCCGGCCTGGATTAAGGACCAATTAGCCGTTAGTTAAGCAGTCATTAGCTTTTGGGAAGACTTTCGTTGAGGTGGCCCGATCGGCCTGACAACCTCCAAGCTCTCAGGAGCAAGTGCGTGTGCGCGATGTGCATCTGATCAATCGCTGGCAGCGCGGAGGATTAGAGATGTTTATCGGGGGTAGGGAGTGTGTCCGCTTCTGGCCGAAAGCGGACGCCCCGCAGGGATCGCATCTTTACGTAAGCGAGAGCGTCGGATTCCGACCCATGGCGCACATAGTGGCAGTCAAACCCAATCCAATCCCTTTAGAGACGTGCCTCGCACTTGGGGCGGGAAACGGCGGGCGAAGAGGCTTGACCGTCCATGAGATGATAGGCTAAGTCCTATGCCGTGCTGGTTGCCTTGGAGATGCCTGTGCGAGATGCCGAAGGTCTAGATATCTATCTGCAGCTGGTCGGTGGCGGACGTGCCCCGGACCTGGACGATCAGTTGCTGGCACGCCTCGCACAGCTTGCCCTTCAAACCGTGCAAGATAACGAAAGCGATCAGCTCGGTAGCTACGATATTGACAGTTGTCTGCATGCAGTTGTGCAATCGCCAGTACTTTTTCCGATTGCCCTAGCGCGCTGGCTGGTAGGCGACAGCGATATCCGACTGGGCAAGGCCCTCTTGCATCAGGCCTGCATCGCCCATCTCGCCCAACGTTTCCCGCAATCTTACGATCTAACAAGAGTGTCCGAAGCAGACGCGATCACCACAGCCCGCCGATTGTGTGCGCTCGCCGCTGCCCCGGCAATCTCGCTCGGTTGGACGTTGAGTGCGGCGCGCGAGTTTCCGAACAGCGATGCTGTTTGTATCCAGACAAGGGAGTTACTCGACTACCACATTGATCAGTTGCTTGTCAGTACGGTTGATCTTCTAGCCTCGTCGGATTCAAGCTTTCAGGCCCTCGATGCGTCCGTCGAAGCGCTTCGTAAGGCAAGTGAAGCACTGCGGATCCTCGACGGTCTGCCGCAGCTCAGAGAACTGGGCATGACGGCGGATATGCGCCTCCTGCATTCGTCGCTCAAACGCAATGAGCATCGCGATATCCACCGCCGAGCGGATGAGGCATCCGTGTTCCGTGGTGTATTCCGTGAAGTGAGGCTCAAGTATGCAAACCGTCCAGTGATCGAGGTCCAAGGTGAGGAAGGTACGCAAGAGATGGCAATCCCGATGTTCTCGCACGAGTTCTCGGTCGAGCTGCCGCTTTCAGAACTTACGGATCCGGTGATCGGGCGCTTTCGTCGCAATCGCCTCTGGCAGAGCATTCAGCCGTGAGCTTACAGCTAGTCCTTCAAAACTACATCGGCAGTCTAAAGGAGCGAAATGAGCTCGACGCTCTGCTGCCAGAGCTGCTGATCGGGATGGGACACTCCGTTCTCAGTCGGCCCCAGGTCGGTGTACCGCAGGCGGGTGTTGACATCCTGTCAAGCTACACCGACCCCGAAGGAAATGAACAGCTCTACCTCTTCATCATCAAGTTCGGCGATATCCGTCGGGAGGATCTCTTCACCGGGCAGCAGGCTATTCAGCCGTCTACGCGCGAGGCATGCACCGACTTCGCGCGCAATCGCCTGAGCGAGGGCCAGCGATCACTGCCTAAGCACGTCGTGGTTGTCTCCAGTGGAGTCGTGAAACAAGAAGCAGCCACCGGTTTCGCGGGACTCGCCGACGAGGTCAACGCCCGGCCTGGTTTTACGTTCGATTTCTGGGGCATCGACCAGCTCACGCCGCTGATCGAAAAGCATGTCTTCGACGAGACATTGCTCTTGGGGCATGGCAAGTCCGATCTTCGTGCAGCATTGGCTGGGCTTGAGGACACCCAGGCGTCAGTTCAGCGCTTCATGCACTTCATCGAGAAGGTGTTGGCTACGCCTAGCAGCGAGGCGGCCGATAGCCAGGCCACAAAGCGACGGAAGTTCCTGCGTCGCTGTGCAGCGGCCGCGATGGGCCACGGTGTTCTGGTGGTCTGGGGTGGTACTGAGAGCAACCTTAAGCCCGCAGTCGTCGGAGGGGAGTACTTGGCACTTCGCATGTGGTCGAGCGCAGTCCACTTGGGGCTGATAGGCGACGCTGAGTTCCAAGGCCGTCTCAACGCGACGCTGGAACTTCATGTCCATGCGCTGACGGAATACTTCCACAAGACCCTCCCAGCTCTGAAGAATGCCCGGGCACTCGTGCGTCAGCGACCAAACCCAGTTTTCTATGCCGACGTCGTATTTGAAGAGCTAGGTCGTCTTGCGACGCTTCTGCTGCTCCTCCAGCGAATGGAGAGAGTTGAGGCCCGACGCCGCGTGGTGCTTGGGGACATTGTTGCGGTAATCAGTACCCACTCGATCGCTCTTAGGCCGTTACTGGACGGCCAAGGCATCGACTTGAGTCTCATCTTCGCTGCGTTGATGAAGGAATGCTCCGACGATAACGTGCGGGTAATCCTGCAGGGGGTGGCTCGGCAGTTTCAGCGTGCGGTGTTGGACAGCGAACTCCTACCAGTCGACACGGACCTGCTAGAGGACGCAATTGCGGTCCATTTCACCGGCAAGTCGGGCCAGCGTGACTTCTTCAAAACAACGACGCTTGCCCCGATGCTCGCAACCGTGGCTGCTGTACTGCAGGATGAACCGACGTTAGCCCTTTTGCGAGGCCTTGAGCCCCATCTGTCGGATGTCACCCTTGAGAGATGGTATTCCACCCGGGAGATTGAGACATTTACCGGGTCGGGCCACGGACTTGATTCGATCAGCGTCTCGCGTGTTCTAGCGGGTTTCGAGAGGGACACTGCTGCTGAGCTTCGGGCATCTCTGCGCGCCCCGGAGGGTGCCGGTGATTCCACTCAACTGGGGTGGCATGCGGAGCCATGGACCGCCCTCACGGCCTTGTCGGCGCGCCTGCATCGCCATCCCCTACCAACGTGGTACATCGCCTATTGCAGGGAAGGCAGTCGCATTAACTAGCCTAGTGGCTCGGTCAGCGGCCGTGACTACTAGCGATTCGCCTGAGGAGCTGCCATTTTCTGCAGGTCCGACCCGATTGAAAGGGAGTGATGTCTCCTTTTGGCCGGTAGCAGACATGGCAGCAAGGCGACAGCGCCGGCAGTTCGTCATGCCCAGTGCCGAGGTTGGTGATGGTTCATGCCGCCAGACTATTGAGGAGGTGGACCGAGGCGTTTTGGCACACTATGGCCAAGGCATGGAGACCAATTCCCTGATATGCTCACCAGATGAGCGTCAAGCCCTCCCAAGAGACTCACTTTCGAATATCGGCGTGATCGCAACGATCACGCCCCCGTAGCTCAATTGGTAGAGCAGCGGATTTATATCCCGTCAGCGCCAGATAAGCGGCAAGTGCCGGTTCGATCCCGGCCGGGGGCACCATTCCGCCACTAACACGCTGACCGGCGGTCATAGAGCGGCAATGCCGGACCTGTTGTCGTCTAAGGGGCAGTGGGCACGTGGAACCAAGCGTTGCCTGGGGCTACCTGGCTCGTCAATGCCGCCACTGTCGGCACCTTCACTACCTCGCAGTGGCCGGCCATCTGTGGGATGAATGCGCCTGGGAACACCCGCAATCCACCAAACGCTGTTTGACTGCCGGATGGCGGCAATTCTCCTCGGTTGGCAACCTAGCCTAGGTGCCGCAGGCAGGATTGCTCAAAGATCCGCTCGAATTCGTTCGTTGAGACTGAGGGGTACCTAAATCGCACGGCAATGCGCATCGCAGTTAGGCAGATTACTGATGTCACTTCGCTGTCCACCTTTTTCAGCGCAACCCTACCGGCTCGTATGGCCTCGTACAGGCCGCCTGACCGGCTCTTGCCATCCAATCTAAGAAGCGCTTCCCTTATCGTTTGAGGAAGCGCAGCTTCAGCTTGCAAGTAATACTTAAATCTACATCGCCGGCCATAGTCCTCATAGGCGTCCCAAGAACTGCCGCCAAGATCGTCCATCATAGAAGTCGGCATGCCGATCCCTCTGGCTATGGCAGATATCTCTGGCACGTATCCATTGGTGAGCAGCCAAGCGCCATCCATTGCAATGCTGTTAATTGCCACCTCTAGCTCAGGTGCCCGAGCTTCGACTCGTAGCGATCTCTGACTACGCCAAGGCGCGAAGAGCGGCACGGCAGCTGCCTCGGACGGCCGCTCAAGGATGTCGACTACACCGACGCCACTGCACGCCGCTAGAATCATCAACCTCCTAAGCGTGAGCGGTTCGCCTCCGACTCGTCGGGATCCAATCTTGAAGGTCGCCTGTTGCGTGGCGGTGCCAGTGCGTTGCTGCGAGAGGCCTTCAAGGAACTCCAGCAGTACGTTGATGCCTACAGCCTCCCTTCCTTGAGTAGAGCAAAATGCGATGAGCTGTTCGCTCTGATGTTGCACCCAGGTGTCATACCGAGTCGCGGCCTCAAAGTTTGGCTGGACAGCAAGACTCGACCGACACCCATGACACTGGCGCCATCTGCATGGGTCCCAGCTCCTCCGCTGAACTGCATGGCAATAGGGACACCTCTCCAGAAGCCTACAACCATGGGTCGGGCAGACCCTACATCCCTCGAGTGTGAATACCAGCGGAAGATAGTGCTTTTGCGTGGAATCGCCAGCGCAAATTGGACACCAACGAATATGTTGAGGGCTGCAACCCTGGAATCCCTTGGAAGCGATCTCGTGCAGACAACGGAAGGTTCCCCTTTTCACTGAAGCCGCGTCCATCAGCACCGAAAGGCGATCCACTGCAACTGCTCCTGCGCACGACAGGCCGTCAAAAGTGGAAGGCCAGTAGTTTCCCTCCGATAGACCTAGGGCTCGATAGATCGATTTCGGGTGACACGCACTTCGCTGTAGTTGGCGTGACAACCAGGAGTGCAGCGACTCGACCATCATTGTATCGAGGCCAATGAGCTCGTCACATGGAAGAGGCCTCCAAGCCATCAGCGCCTCATCCCAACGCTAGCCCACGCGCTTTTGCGCGCATGAGTTCATTCTCAGCAGCAGGGGCGGAGATGCGTTGGAACCTTGATACGGACTCCCATATTTGGGCAATTGAGTCAGGATGCTGTATGCCCCCCCTCAGCGACTCAACTGTGATGCGCTGAGTCCCGTGCTTGCTTGCATCCTCAAGGAGTCGCCTGCATTGACCGATAATTCCGCCGGTTGAGTCATGGATCATCCTGATTTTGCGAAGCACCTGGGCACGGTCGGACTCATAGCCTTCCAGCATTTGGGCAAATACCGAGCAGAAGACGCGTAGCTCCTCATCCGATCCAGCCCCATACGGTGGAAGCCATATCTTTGTCATCCTTCTAGAAAGCTCCACCGATGAGTTCCATAGATCCGGCAGAGTTTCGACGCCTAGCAGCACAATCTTGGTCCCGGTCCTCTCTCCCCAAGACATGAGGTTCTGGAGATGCTGGGCGGGCTTCTTGTCGCGATGGTTCCTCAACAAAGCATTTGCGTGCTCAACCACAAGAACCTCGGTTCGACAAAGTCGGGCGAGGTCAGCGGCGCACGCCCATTCGCCAGCTTCAGTGTTGTTCCTTCCTGCTGCAAGGATGAGCGATGCTGAAAGGACTTCGGCAATCTTCCGAGCTGCCCACGCCGATTCGGAAGGCCCGAACTGCAACCAACTGATGTTTGGAAAGGAGATTTCTCTCCGGATTGAGATTACGAATCCGAGGGAATTGAAGTACGCCTTATCCGGCAACATTGCCATCACTCTTGCAACGGGTGTGACGTTATCCGGCCACATAGATGATGACCCATATAGATCACTACAGACGCGGCCGACTACAGTGCTCTTTCCTACGCCACCTAGCCCCACAAGGGCAACTATGTGTCCTGGATAGACCCTTTCAATAGCATGGCGAAGCTCGGAAGCAGCTGACTCACCCAGTGGATGCTTGAATGACTTCATCGTCTATAGCTCCCCATACTCATCGAGCGTAGGCATCTCCAAATCCGCGTAAGAAGCATTCTCGGAGCTCTCTCCTTCCGAAAGTGCGGACGGGACTGTCATGCCTGATTTCTCATTTGCTGATTGCTCTTCGTTACGTCTCATTGCGCTAAGCCGCTGCCGGGCGAGCTCTTCACGATGCAAACGGTGAATCGCCCTCAGTAGTGGATCGCGGCAGTATTTGGCGATCTGCTCGACAGGGTGTAGATCAAAAATCTGCGCCGCATCGCTCCTTAGGGCTTTGAACCACTGCGCGCCGACCTGCACCCACAGAAGAGACGGGTTGACGCAATCCGCACGGATGTCTGAAGGAGTCCTCGTGCGTAGGAGGTCCTGCATTCTTGAATTAAGGTAGACGCCGTTCGTAGTCCTCACGCCGAGCTGCTCGCTGGCGGTGAACTTAAGCTGCGGCAGCGACGTTGCGATGAGAAAATCATCGTTGTAGTCGCATGGCGATCCGCCGAGACCTAGGCTAGTGAGCCTTGTATCTCGATCCTGTCGGAATGAAATGCCATCTGAGCGATGGCTGTCAGGGAACTCTTCAAATAGATAGCGCTCAACTGCGTCCCATATCCATGGAAGCGCCAGCGCAGCAGTTCGCGCACTCTTGAACCGACCGTCGACTGCTCGACCCATTCGATCATTCAGTGTGTTTCCTTTCAACCAATGCGTGACATCGTTGTTGATATGGTTAATCAGATCCTCTGCTGGCTGATTGAACCTCGCCGCAGCAGTCGGGTTGATGCTGAGCGTGTATCGTCCCAAAGCAAACCCGCGATGCCAAGTCGACTCGTTCTCGGGGCCGCGGTCGCAGTGAACCACGGTAGGCAGCTCCCCATTGCGCTTCACATAGTCACGTAGGAGGATGGCAAGACCCTGTGCTCGAGCCGAGCCTAGGATGAATGCACATGCCAAGGGCATGCCATGTGAATCGCGAGCCACGTATACGGTTCCTCGATCAACCACCGAATGAGCGCCAAGATTCAGTAGCCCTTTCACATCCAGTGGGGTTGCATCTATATGAACTGTATGCTGGGCGAGTGCCGGTGGCTCGGTTCTATCGAATGGATGTGATCGTCGCGCTTGCTTCTGATAGGCGCGCAGCCCCCCAGATCTGAGTGCGCGTTGAGCTGGATCGGTTGCTTTGAACGCTGCGTAGAGCGTGGTCTTGGATACCTGCGTAAGCGATCGTAAGATGCTTTCGTTGAGGTAGGCAGTGTAAGCATGTCCTGGCTTTGGCCACTCGCCTTTACTCCATCGATCTGCGAACTCTGCCACTAGGTTCCTCTGCTCGAGTGACAACCTACTTATGGAGTTGCCACAGTTAGCAAAGTTGGGTACCAGATGGCTTAGCTCAGTTGTTCCACGGCCAGAGCGCAGTGACCGGTTCAGTTCCCGATAGTGTCGAGTCCATTGCTGGGTTCCGTCGCGCATTCTCTCAAGTGTGGTCAACCGCTTAACTGCTCGTTCCCGCGCCTTGCCGCTGCCCGAAAGGAATTCGTCGACCACGTTGGGGTCTTCGCGTGACGACGCCAGGCCATCCATCCAGTGGCGGTCAAGTATTTGCATGGCGGTCTGCTCAGTACCAAGAGGGAGGGTCTCGTCCTCAACACGGCAGCTGGTGAGCGGGGCGTAGAGCTGGCGAGACGCCAACAGATAAATTACATGCTGGATGGTGGCGGATGGCTTGGCTTTAAGGACCGAGGCGGTCGTGCATCTTGTTCCGGGAAGTGCGACAGACAGTAGTTCCTTGCAGATCTCGAGAAAACGCTCAGAGACTGGTGTATCAATTGCCCGGGTGAGCGTCAGAAGATTGGATCTGTATCTACTAGAGTGTTCAGGAGGTGCCCACACTTGGTGACTTAGGCCGCGCTCAATTGCCCAACTACGTGAAGGAACGTGGTGGTACGTGGAGCTTTCGAGCACCCAATCCGTGGCGCCGCCTTCGACTTTTCGCTGAAGCCACTCAAGGGTTTTGCATTCCTCAGCCTGGATTCTGTCCTTGTAGAAGACAAGCAGATCGAGGCTGGCGCTGGAGACATGCCGTCTTCCGCTGGCTGTGATCCTCTGAAACCCGGACGCGGGCACCTGTGTATAGAAGGAAACTATTGCAGGGTCTAGCTCGCACTCTAGCTGCCGAAGTCTTTCGACTGAATGGCTCTCCGAGACTATCGGGCGGCTGCTCTTGCTCGAGTTCGTCAATGAGACGACATTGCGTAGTGCGCCCTTCCCCACAATGCGTGAGGGCGAGCTCAAAATAGCGCGCTCGAGCTCATCCCGGACGTGGTGAGAAATTCCGGCCCGTTCATATACCTCTCGCCGCGCGGCGAGGTCATCCTCAACGGATCTGCTACTGCTCATAGGCCCGCCCTAGTCCCCTTTTTTGAGACTTGACATTTATTTCAGGACGAGCGAGGCTAACTGCGCGAGCCGGTCAAAGCGCGCAATCTAAGGCCCGAGAGCGTCCACTCTCGGGCTTTCTTTTTTTGCCCCACTCAGTTGGATGCTGCGTTCACACATTCTCCCGCGTTAGGTCTATCCAAGACCTTACGCCCGACAATGATCGCGTTCAAGTCACTGTTTTATAAACTTTTATTGTTATATGCGAACGGAGTTGAGCTTGACCGCAAACTCGTGTTCCCACAGTCGCTCGAAGCAGTGCGTGGTCACGTGGCGTGGAAAGTTCCACTACAGTCCAGATTCGCTCATCGTTGGGGCGATCGAGGCGTCCGTTCCATCGCATTGATCGCCCATGGAGGGCATGGCACGCACGAAGTTGAGACCTGCCAAGCCAATCGCAGAGCTTCAGCGTCGACTAGAGCGTGGTGGCGCCTCGCTCGAATTTTGGGATGTGCCTCAAAGTAGGCTTCCACCAGCGTCGCTGTCGCTCTGTCGTTGAGGACCTGCATTCCCAACTTCTCCGGAAGCGGCCCGCACGCGGCGGCTTGAGAGTCAGGCAGGTCGAAGCCCGCGATCACGTACCGCAGAAGCTGAAGGTCGTTGGCATAGTCCGCATAGATCATGGGCGCACATGCAGAGTTTAGGATCTCTCGTAGCCGCATGGTCATAGAGTGGTCCGACAAAGCCGTCGTACCCCTATCCAAGAGTGGATAGACCACGGTACGTACAAAATCAGTGGGATGTGGGGGCAGAAATTCTCTTTCGGCGTACACAAAATCTACGCCATTGTCAGCAACCAATGCGATGCTGACCAGTTCGGAACCCAGATTGTCAGCCCATTCGACATCAAGAAAGAAGCGCGTCATATGATTGCTCCGACGGCAAGATGCATGTTGCTGCGCGTGAAGTGCGCGGGCGCAAGCACCGGGCTGGACTTGACCCTGGAGGGAGTCCTGCTCCGGCGTGGGTAGGAGATGGCCGCTCGAACGACAGGGGCTGCTCCGTCACGCTCAGGTCGGTATTCGGCAGTCGCGTGCTAGCTGGCGCTTGGCGTGCATCTCCAGATCTTAGCAAGTCAAGTCATCGCGTTCTCCGTGGAGACAGGCCCAGACCCATCCCGCTAGTCCATTCACAATGGGCAGCCAGACTCAGGGGAAAATCTGAACTGGTGCGCCTCTGGGCTCGATCAAGCCGTTCAGCATAAATGTTATGGACCGCTCGCCAAACACTCAGCCGCAGCATCTTTGCTGAACGGCCACGGCGCCCCAATAGGACGTGCGCTTTCCGGAAACGGACACCAAAATTGGGGCGCTGCGGGTCAAGTTCGCTTTTCCGTCTACCGATAGCCCCTTTTCGGGCCACCGGCACTCTCCGTTCGTCGCCGGAAGCAGAGAAAGCTGCCACTAGGGCGACAGGGCGGTGACGCGCCTGTTCACCTCACAGGTTTTTCACCCATTGGCGTCGTTAATTGGCCGTGGCCAACCCGGCCATCTCAGATTGACTGGAGCCCTCATGCGGACCACGTTGATTGGCGCGTTTGCCGTGCTCTCTGGTGCAGTGATGCTGGCTGGATGTGGCACCACCCAGATCAAGGCATGGAGCAAGCCGGGTGCAAGCGAAGAGCAGAAGCAGCGCGATCTGGCCGAATGCGATTACGACGCCTCCAAGGCTACGACCGGGGATGGAAAAGCGCCCAAAAGCACCGGCGACGCAGTAGGGGATGGCGTGGTCCGCGGCATGGAAAAATCGGATCTCATCAAGAAGTGCATGCGAGTCCGCGGCTATAGCGGTTGAGTTGGATGCAGGCGTGAACCTTCCTTCCACGTGCAAGGAGCGTCGTATGCGAGGTTTGCTTTCCTTGGTGGTACTGATCGGTCTGGTTCCCATGGGCCAGGCTGCAGCGGGCGAAACCGTCGAATGCGCGTCGCGCCATTTCGAGTACAACGAGTGCGGTGCCGGACCTCTCAGATCCCCGCAGCTCATTCGCCAATCTTCGTCCAGCGCCTGCATCGTCAACAGTACGTGGGGCTTCAACAGGCGCAGTGGTTACATCTGGGTGTCAGACGGCTGCGCGGGCGTATTTGCGGATGTCGGCGGATACCACCATGGCAGGGGCGACGGATACGACTCCAATGCGCGTCGCTACGACGACCACGGTCATGACGTGGGGGCGGTGGCCGCCGGCGTGGTACTCGCTGCGCTGTTGGCGGGAGCGGCCGATGACAATTCGCACAAAAGCCACAAACACCACAGCAGCAGCGGCTACGACGGCTGCCATGGCAATGGTTGCCTCGTCGACAACCCGGACGCGATCGATACACGGCCCCAGTTCGACAAGGACGGCAATCCAAACTTTGACACCCATGGCAACTACCAGGGCTGCCACGGCGAGGGCTGCAAGGTGCCAACAACTGATTTTCCGTGCGGGCGCGCCTAACCGTCGCCAGTCTGTTGGCGCCCTATGCGCGTCCTTGAAGGAGTGACCCGAATGAGAGTTCTTGTCGCAATACTTTCTCTCGCGTGCGCCCTCTCTGTTGGGAGCGTAGCCAATGCTGAGGTGAAGAAAGGCAGTGCAACCCCTGCGGCGGCACCGCATACCTCCGATGGCATGGCCTGTGACAGTCCCAACCAGTCGCAGGCGGGCCTCAACCAGTGTGCAAGTAACAGCGCCAAAAGCGCTGACGCCGAGCTCAACCGGATCTACGCAAAAGTACTGGCCGCCAATGCAAGCGACACCGCCTTCCTGGAGAAGTTCAAGGCCGCACAACGTGCCTGGATAGTGTTTCGCGATGCACAGATTGCGGCGCGATACCCAAGTCCCGCCGATTACGGGAGCGTCCTGCCGATGTGTGAAAGCGGAGAGTACGAGCAGCTGACGCGGGATCGGATCAAACAGCTCAATGCGTGGATAGCAGGAACAGAGGAAGGCGACGTCTGCGCGGGCTCCTATCCTATGAGCGGACAGTAGACGGCGCAGCGGGACGTGCCAGCGTCACAGCGCAGTTGGTGCTCCAGGGAAAGCGATGATCAAGCAGAGAGAGCTCATGGGATGGAGGGGCCGTGATTCCCCCCCACGTTGATCCTGAGTTGCCGTGGCGCCTGCGCCGCTACAAGCACTTGGCGTGCATCGGCTGGCGTCATGGCCTCGAGCAATTGACCGCCCGCCAATCCCTGTAGGAATCTTGCCGAGCTTTGTTCAACGCCGTAGAAGGCTGCTGTAGAGGTACCTTGGACTGAAACACTCTGATCGGAGCGGGGATTGATCGGGCTCGAGCGGTTTCATGATTTCTAACCTGGCAGGTTCTTCAGCAGACGAACATGCGTGCCCAAAACGGGTGTGCTGCATCAGTCGACGGCATGCGCCGACTGATCGAGGCACCTACGAGGGTAGGAATTGGCCGTGCGGAGGAGCAGTCAAGGTGCCGAGTGGGTCTGAAACACCTTGCTGACTACCATCCACTTGCCGTCGACCTTCAACAGATGGAAGAAGTCAGTGAACGAGATGCCGGACATGCCATTGGCGTCAATGCGAGCGCTGGCTGCCGTGCCGACGATTTCGATTCTGGTGATTGCGGCCTCGGCGTCAGGAGATGGCCGGAAGTCCTTGTCGATAGCTTCAAAGAGAACTGTGATGGAGCCACCCACCAGCTTGCCCTCGGGGTCGATGCTGTACATCGTCGCCTCGGGAGCAAATGCAGGCTTCATGATGCTGCTCTTGGCCTGCTTGCAGCCCTCGATGTACTTGTTCAGCACCTCGGAGATGGCGCGGTAATCCTGGACGTAGGTCGAATCGCTCATGGCTGTTCCTTGATTGACTTGGGGGGTGGACTGAGACACTGCTGTCTGGGCAGTTGCAGCGCTGACGCCTGCGGCAATTGCGGTAAACATCAGTGTCTTGATGAGTATCATCTTCACTCGACGTCCTCTCTGTAGCTTTGGCGATGAGCCTGCAATTCAGACGCGAAAGGAGAGCGGGGTCGCCGGGGTTGAGTTGGGAGTCGCCGCGGAGAGCGATCTCTGCTTTCGCGGAAATCCACGTTGAGAAGCCACGCTGTTCGTCGCTTGCGGCTTCGTATCTGGGCCAGTCGGTACGCTTTCGACTTAGTCGGCGAGTGCCGGCCAGTCGGTGTAGCCCTTCTCGCCATTTCCGTAGTAGCTGTCACGCGGGGCTACAGTGAGGGCGGCACCTTCTTTCAATCGACGCACAAGATCTGGATTCGCGATGAAAGGCCGGCCAAATGCCACCGCATCTATCTTGCCTTCTTCTCGGCGCTTCACTGCCAATGGGAGGTCATAGTTGTTGTTGCCGATATAGGGGCCCTTGAAGAGGGCGCGCAGTGCGTCCAGATCAACGTCTTCCGGTACTGCACGCGAGGTCGCCGTGGCACCTTCCACGAAGTGCATGTACGCCAGCTCGAATCGGTTGAGTTGCTCGATCAGGTAGCCGTAGGTTTTCATCACCTGGCTGTCCAAAGGCGTGTTGCCTGCATCCGGCGTCACCGGCGAGATCCGGATGCCGACGCGGTCGTGCCCCCAGACTTCAACCACCGCAGCGGTAACTTCCAGCGTCAATCGGCTGCGATTCTCGATGCTGCCACCGTACTCGTCGTCACGTTGGTTGGTGGAGTCACGCAGGAACTGATCGAGCAGGTAGCTGTTTGCAGAGTGCACTTCCACACCATCGAAGCCGGCGCGTTTTGCGCATTCGGCTGCGTGCCGGTACTGCTGGATGATGCCGGGAATCTCGGATGTCTCCAGCGCCCGGGGTTGCGAGACATCCAGCATTCCATTTGCCGTATAGGTTTGCCCTTCTGCCCGAATCGCGGAAGGCGCGACGGGCGGGGCTCCATCCGGCTGCAAGTCCACGTGGGAGAAACGCCCCACATGCCACAGCTGGCAAACGATCAGGCCGCCCGCCGCGTGCACCGCATCCGTCACCACTTTCCAACCGGCTACCTGTTCTTCCGACCAGATGCCTGGCGTGAGGTCGTAGCCCCGCCCTTGGGCGGAGATGTTGGTGGCCTCACTGATGATCAGACCGGCGCTGGCCCGCTGCGCGTAGTACCGGGCATGCATCTCGCTCGGGACCCCATCGGCGCCCATGCGGCTGCGCGTCAGCGGCGCCATCACAATTCGGTTCGCCAGCGTCAGCGCTCCAAAGTCTACGGGGGAGAAGAGATCGCTGGGAGAGCTGCTGCACGTCATCGTTGTTCCTTTCGGCAACCAGGTTGCCCGCTGAATTCATCTGATTCCAGGAGTATGGGAGCATGCGACAATGACTTGAATAGACACAAAAGTAGGTATGGTATGAACACCAAGTTCACAATCCAGGCCGGAGCGGAGGGTGAAACGTCAGCGGAGAGCCACGCTGCTCCCCCGGTATATCTCCAGGGACTTCTGACGTTCGAGTCAGTGGCCCGGCATCTGAACTTCTCCAAGGCGGCGAGCGAGCTAGGCGTTACGCCGACGGCGGTGTCCCGCACCATCAAGACAGTGGAGGGTCAATTGAATGTTCGGCTCTTCAACCGGACCACGCGCAGCGTCAGCCTGACAGAAGCAGGAGCAACACTCAGTTCCAAGTTGTCACCCGCGCTTGCGCTGATCAAAGATTCCTTGTCGGAGACGCTGCTAGCGACCGACCGGCCCTCTGGCACCGTGCGGGTCAACTCTTCCTACGTGGCCTACCGCACGTTGATCGAGCCTCATCTTCCCGAGTTCCTCGCTGGATTTCCTCTGATCCATGTCGAAATATCACTGGACAACGTGCTTGGCGACATCGTCAACAGTGGCTATGACATCGGCATCCGCATGGGCAAAAGAGTTCAGAACGATATGGTGGCCAAGCAGCTCGGGGCCGCGCAAAGAAGAATCGTGGTGGCTGCGCCGGACTACTTTCGCGGGCGAACGGAGCCCAAGGCGATCGATGATTTGCTGAAGCATGACTGCATTCGGCAGCGCTACTCAGGGGGAGGACGGTGGTTCGAGTGGAAGTTCGATGCCGATGGGCAGACAGTCCAGATCGAGGTTCATGGACGCCTCCTTTTTGATGAAATGAAGTCTGTCGTGGATGCCGCTGTCCAAGGCCAAGGTATCGGCTTCGTATTTGAGGACTTCGCGAAGCAGGAGTTGGCTGGCGGCCAATTGCAGCGCGTACTGAAACAGCACAGTGGAATGGACGATGCGTTTCATCTTTACTACCCACATCGAACGCACATGCCAGGAAAGCTCCGTGCATTCATTGATTTCATGACGGACGCAAATGCAGCCTAGTGAGCGTCGTTGAGCCA
>LNAP01004774.1_pt1 | contig 14821 bp, 19 predicted proteins | sample 602601 | NCBI WGS metagenome assembly LNAP01 (sample SAMN02440304, study PRJNA202911) | soil metagenome | biome: Subtropical and temperate rainforests or woodlands; isolation source: soil samples (1 kg each in a 20% v/v slurry with milli Q water) were... ...
GCCTCAATGCCCAGCACCGCAACGCGTTGTCGAACGACATGGGGGCACTGGCTGGGCTGCTGTTCGACATCGGCTCGGGCCCGTACGCGGGGCCCCCGCGCGCAGCCGCAGGTCGACGTTGGCACGCCCGAGCAGCTGCGACTGCGCCGCCTGCAACTGGTCCAGCAGCGCCGCGCCGACGTTGCCCGGCCCGATCACGCCCACCGAGAAGGTCTGCGGCGACAGCCAGAAACCGGCATGGGCGGCGCGCAGTGCCTTGGTGGCGTGCCGGCTGTCGACGGCAACCGAGATGTTGCGCTCGGACGAGCCCTGCGCGATCGCCAGGATGTTGACCTGCGCCCGCCCCAGCGATTCGAACAGGCGTGCGGCCACGCCCGGCTGCCCGGCCATGCCGTCCCCCACCGCCGCCAGCACGCTGACGTTGTCGGTGAGCTGCACCCGCTGCACCTGGCCCAGGTTGAGTTCATGGGCGAAGGCCTGCAGAAGTGCGTCACGCGCGCGCACGGCCTCGGCCTGCTTGACCACGCAGCAGATCGAATGCTCCGACGACCCCTGCGAGATCATCACCACCGACACATGCGCGTTGCGCAATGACGCGAACACCCGCTCGGCCGTGCCCGGCACGCCGATCAGGCCGGTGCCCTCCAGGTTCAGCACGGCCAGGTCCGGGCTCAGTGTCAGGCCCTTGATCGGCCCGGCAACGGTCCGTTCTGCGGTGATGCGCGTGCCCGGGTGGAGGGGATTGAAGGTGTTGCGGATGATGATCGGCAGCCCGCGCTCGATCGCCGGCGACATCGTCTGCGGGTGCACCACCTTCGCCCCGAAGTACGCCAGCTCGCAGGCCTCGTCATAGCTGAGTGCGTCCAGCTGCACGGCTTCCGGCACCACGCGCGGGTCGGCCGACAGCACGCCGTCGACATCGGTCCAGATGTGCAGTTCGTCGGCATTGAACAGCGCCGCGAAGATCGCGCCGGAATAGTCGCTGCCGTTGCGGCCCAGGGTGGTGATGCGGTCGCGGCGGTCGCGGGCCACGAAACCGGTGGCGACCACGCGCGGCGATGGGTTCGCCTCACGCCAGCGCGCCAGGCGCTGTGCGCTCTGCACCCAGTCCACGTCCACGCCCAGCTCGCCGCGGTCCACCACCAGCACATCCCGTGCGTCCAGCACGGCGCACGCTTCGCCCAGGCTCTGCAGGTACTGGCCCAGCAGCTGCGCCGAATACACTTCGCCCAGCCCCTGCACCCGGTCCAGCACTTCCACCGGCAACTCGCCGATCACCGCCAGCGCGCCGAGAACCTCGGCGAGGTGCTCGAACCGGGCATCAAGCCACTCCACCGTCTGGCCGGCGTGTTCGCCAAGCAGCGCCACCGCGGCGCCGCGATGACGTGCACGCAGCGCATGCCACGCATCGCGCCAGTGCGGCGCATTGTCGGCAGCCAGACCGGCCACGGCGATCAGCGCATCGGTAACGCCCTTCATGGCCGACACCACGGTGACCTGCACGGCTTCCTCGCGCGCCAGCAGCAGTTGGGCGACGTGGCGATAGCGCTCGGCATCGGCCACCGAGGTGCCGCCGAATTTGTGCACGATGGTGGAGGTGGCAGCCCGCAGTTCGGGGGCGGCGGGTTCAGCGGCAACAGGCAGGACGGCGACGGATGACATGAAGACCTCGATTCGAGGCCCCGCATCGGGTCAGGTTGAAGGCGCTCCCCCGCAACCTGTTCCGGGTGCGGGGCCGTTGTTTTCGGAAATTACGCGAAGACGACGGGCCGCACCAGGCGAGTGGTGACGGTGGTAATGGTGGTGGTACCGGTGGTCTGCGCAGGCACGCCTCGACCGGCCGCGAGGGCGGCGGTGCAGAGCTGGGCGGTGGCGGCGATAGAGACCATGGGCCAAGAAAACTACGCCGACGGGGGGCTTGTCAAGTGGTGCAGTGCAAGATCAAGCGGGGCGCGATCGGCCTGCATCGTCGGCAAAAAGGTTGCCAATGACACCATGCAGCCGCAGCAAGGCGATCAGCCCACATGTTCGGCAATCGCACGCGGCGGCCGATGCGCGTGCGCGCACATCAGCACCCCGGACACCAGGCACGCGATCGCGACTGTTTCCATCGGAGTCGGCCAGCGCTGTTGCCAGGCGAACCCATACAGCAGCGCGAACAGCGTCTCGAACACGATCATCTGGCCGGTCAGGGTGAGCGGCAGATTGCGGCTGGCGCGGTTCCAGCACGCGTTGCCCAGCACCGAGGCCACCACCGCCACCCCGGCGCTGATCAGCCAGAACCAGCCCCAGTCCACCGCGGCGTGGGATGCGCTCGGCAGCAGGAAGGCGCTGGGCACCAGCAACAGCGACAGCGCGCCGGTCGCCACGCCGGTCAACAGCGACCAGTCGTGGCCGGACAGGTCCGGCCGGCGTGCCAGCCAGCGGCTGTTGCCAATCGAATACACCGCCCACGAAAACAGCGCGCCCACGGCACACAACAGGCCCAGCAGGCGACGCCCGGTGGATCCCTGCGCGTGCTCGGCCTGCAGCGCCTCATAGCCCACCAGCGCTACCCCGGCCAGGCACAGCAGCAGCGCGGGGGCCAGCTTGCGCAGCGGCACGGCACCCTTCTCGCGCACACCCGCCAGCGTCACCACCACCGGAATCAGGCCCACGATCAGCGACGCCGCCGCGCCACCGGCCCACTGCACGGCATTGGCCAGCAACACGAAATACACCAGGTTGCCGGCCAGGCTCAGCCACAGCAGGCCGCGCCATTCGGCCATGCCGATGCGCGTGCGCAGGTCGCGCCAACGCGGGGCCAGCAGCACCACGGCGATCAGCCCATAGACCAGATAGCGACCGGCCGACAGCTGCACCGCACCGAACTGGCTCAGCATCGCCGGCGCCAGAAACACCACGCCCCACAGTGCGCCGGCGGCAATGCCGTTGGCGATGCCCACTCCCATCGATCGATTCATCTGCACGCGTGCACCGCTACCGGAAACAAGGCGCCAGTGTAGGCATCGGCACAACGGCGATCTTGACCCAGGCTACTGCCGCTGCCGGCGCCGATATTCGGCCGGACTCATGCCCCATTCGCGGCGCAGCGCCCGGGTCAACGCACTCTGCTCGGAGTAGCCCGCGTGCTGGGCAATCTCCGCGATGGCCGCGTCGGTGCCGGCCAACTGACCGCGCGCCCAGCGCAGACGGCAGCTGCTCAACCAGGCCTGAGGGCTGAGGCCGAACGCGTGCCGGAACAGCGCGTGCACCCGGCTGCCGCTGACGCCCACCTCGGCCGCGATGCGCTCCACCGGCCAGGCCTGCCCGGGCTGGCGTTCAATGCGCGCGCAGACCGCCTGCAGGCGGGTGGCACTGCCAGCCAGCGAAAAGGCCTCCAGCAGCACCGGCATTTCGCGCGCCACTACCGCAGGGTCGATTTTTTCCGACGTCGCCGCACAGACCCGGCGCGCCATCGCACGTACGGGCGCAGGCAATGCCAGCACCGGGTGCCGCACCAGGCGCTCCAAGGTGTCGTCATCCAGCAGCGCTGCCGGGCAATCCACGATCAGGAAGCGATCGTCCTGCAGCGCGCATTGCGCGTGCCCTGCCGACGGCGCCACGAAGGCGCCCTGCCACACATCCAGGCGTGCGCCGCGCCCTTCCAGCTCGAAGGCCAGTTCGCCCTGCAGCGGCACCACCCATTGCGCGAAGTCATGCCGGTCCACGCTGGACGTGCGGCCGTAGCGACGCAGGTTGAAGGCAGCGGTGGACATGGCCGAAGACAGTGCGGAACCGGGGGAAGGAGGAGTCTGCGCGCCCCCTGTGCCCGGTGCAACAAGGGCTGCGCAGGCCGGTGCTATAGTCGGAACCGTCCAGTCAGCAAGGAGTGCATGCCGTGACGACCCGTTCCATTCTGCCTGTGCGGCAGCGCCGCCGGTTTCCGGCCCTTCTTGCGATCCTGGCCGCCGGTCTTCCCTTGACCACTGCCCACGCCGAATCCCCTGCCCCGGTGTCCGCCGCGCGCACTGCGCCGGGCCCGCAGTGCATGGACGCCAAGGGCCTGCTGGAGATGAACCAGAGCAGCCCGGACAGCATCTCCTTGCTCGACCGCTACCAGTCACCGTGGCGGCTGCGCTTCAACGCTGCCTGCCCGGGACTGCTCGCCGCCGAAGACCCGCGCATTGCCGCTGTCGACAGTTGGGTCTGCGGCACCGGCGATGAGCGGGTCGTCGCCGGCGACACAACCTGCACCATCACCGCGGTGGACCGCATCAGCCGCCGCGAATTCGCACAGCATGCAAAGCAGAGCGGCGCTGCGCGCCCGGTCACGCTGGGCGCGGTGAATGTCACCGAGCAGCGGCGCACCTTCCGCGGTTCACCGTCGTACTGCTTCAGCACCCGCCATGTGCGCAGCTGGAGCGACAGCCCGCAGGGCGTCACCGTGGAAACCAACCCCCGCTACTCCGGTGGCCACAGCCGCTACATCATCGAAGTGGCGTCATCCTGCGAGCTGGTGCACTCGCCACAGGTGCGTTTCCATTCCGGTTTCAATACCGGCGTGATCTGCGGGCACCCGGGCGACCGGCTGGAAGTGATCCCTACGGTGGACCCCATCCTGGTCGCGATCTCCGAACGTGGGCCCCTGCCGGAACCGCCCATCAACCGCACCCTATCCCGCTGCGCGATCCTCGCCGTCTACCCGGCCGCGTCGTGACCACCCTGCTACGGGTCACGTTGAGTGACCGGCCCCAGCTGCTGCCGCAGGTCGCGGCCTGGTACTTCCAGCAGTGGGGGCACCACGTGCCCGGCCGGACGTTGGCCGACGAGTGCGAACGGCTGGAGGTGTTCCTGCAGCCCGACGCCCTGCCGATGCTGTTGATCGCTCTGCAGGATGATCAGCCCGTCGCAGCCGCGCAGCTGAAGTTCCATGAACGCGCGGAACGCCCGGAACGTCTTCACTGGCTGGGGGGCGTTTACGTGGAGGCCGCGCAACGCGGCAAGGGCGTGGCCGAGGCCCTGATCAATGATCTGATGACGCGCGCCGCCAGCGAGGGCGTGCGCGAGGTCTATCTGCAGACCGAAGCCGATGATGGCGGCCTGTACCGCCGGCTCGGGTGGGCACCGCTGGAATCGATCCTGCATGCCGGCGGGTTCCCGGTGCGCATCATGGTCCGGCAGCTTGCCCCGCCCTGATCAGCGCACGCGAAGCGGCTGCGGGGCCGGGCGATCGGCCAGCGACCCCAGCGTGAACGTGTAACCGGCCTCTTCCAACAGCTTGCGCATGCGCAGCTCGGCGCGCTTGGGATACGCCAGCGACAGCGGCGCATGCAGCGCATAGGACGTGGACTTGCCCGGCATCGTGTCGCGGGTCACCGACGACTGGTTTGTTTCGCAGGCATTGGACCACAGGTCCGACAGCACCTTCGGTCCGATGGATTGATTATTGCCAAGCCGAAGCGTCAGCCAACGCATGTGTTCCATAACAGATCCAGTCAGCCCTTTCGATCGAGTATGCACCAATTCCCCACCCCCCGTACGGCGGCGTTCGGCCGCCAGACGCAGACAGCCCCGGGCGTGCCGGGGCTGTCTGCGCGGTGCACTGCGCGTGTTCACGCGGCGCCGATCAAGGCGCCGCGATGCTCGGCGGTCAGTGCTTCATTGCATGCTTGCGGTCGCGCATGACCGCATGGCATTCCTGCACCTGCGGCAGCAGGCGCTGCACTTCCTGGCGCGCGGCCGGGGTGGTGTCACTGTCGGTGAGGGTGTCCTTGAACGCCTTCAGCAGGCGATCCTCGGATTCCTCCAGTTCAGCCACATAACCGTACTGCGTGTCGCCGAGGGTGGCGCGGACCTTGCCGTAGAACTGCTGCATCGACCCCACCACCGTGCCGTGATCGGCCGGCTTGCCACCGGCGGCCACCACCGTGGCGCTGAGCGAGCGGACGAGTTCGTCTTTTACACCGGCGATGCGGGTGAACAGCGCAGACAGTTCTGCGTCCTTCACCTTGCCGGCCGCCTCGGTGTAGAAATCCTTGCCGTCGCGGGCGATTTCGATCAGGTCATTCAAGGTGTGCGTGGTCTTGGTTTCGGTAGTCACTGCGATCTGCTCCTGAAGTTTCGGGCTTGCCCGTGCTTGGGTGGATCCACTTTTCCGCATCGGCAATGAAGTCGGCGTGACACTGAAAACAAGCGGTTCAGTGACGTATCGGCAGTGCGTTGCGATTGTTTCCGCCGCGTGTGCGCCATGCGATTGCGTCTTCACGACGCATCGCGATTCCGCTTCACGCGCGCCATCACCTGCCCCGCCACCGCGGTGCCAAGCACCAGGCTGTTGGTGACCACGAACACCCAGGAATGCAGCGCAACGCTGTACAGGATGAACAGCACCGAGGCACTGATCTGCCCGACGAACAACCAGGTGGAGACCGCCTCGCTGTCGGGCGCGTGCCACTGCTTCCAGATCTGCCGCCACAGCGTGGCCACCAGGATGGCGGTCGCTGCCCAGCCGAGCAGATCCACGGCTGCCATCAGCACGCGCCGGCTGGTTTGGTCGCGGGGTCATCAAGTACCGCATCAGGCGGATCAACGTTGCCGCACAGCTGTGCTTCCAGCCGTCGCAGGAAGTCACTGAAGCCGTGCACCGCGCGCGCATGACGGCGGGCGCTGGTCACCACCTGTGGCGTGGCAAGGCGGGCCACAGGTGTGCCGCTGGCCTGGATGGCCGCAATGAGGGCGACGTCCTCGCCAGTCATCAGGGGAAGGAACCCGCCGCTGTCACGGTAGGCGCGGGCGCTGAAGCCCATGTTCGCGCCGTGCACGTGCAGGTGGCCGTCCCGCGCCTGCTCGGCAGCCCCGAAGGCCCGCTGCACGGTCGGCGCATAGTCCTGCCAATCGTCTACGGTCACCACCCCGCAGAAGGCGCCGGCACCGCACTGCACCTGCTTCACCAGCCAGTCGGCCGGTACGCGGCTGTCGGCGTCGGTGCAGCCGATCCATCGCGCGCCCTGTGCCAGGGCGTGGTCACTGGCCACGGCGCGCGCCACCCCCACACAGCCGGCCTCGACCCGCACCACCTGCACGCCGAAGCGCCGGCATATCGCCTCCGTGGCGTCACTGCACCGGTCCAGGGCCACGATGATCCGCACGTCTTCGTCGGCCAGGGCGCGATGCTGCGCGGCCGCCTGCAGCGCCTGCAGGCAGGGCCCGATCAGGCGCTCCTCGTTGTGCGCCGGTACGATCGCCGCGATCATCGCAGCCCCTCGTGCTCGGCAACCGAGCGGGTGTCACGCGACCAACCCTGCAGCAGCATGTCCGCATCGCCCCAGGAGAACGCACGCGGCAGCAGCGCGTCCAGCTGTGCGTGCACGAATTCGGCCGTACACCTGGCCTCCGCGAATGCGGGCCGCCAGTGGCAGGCGATCAGAACGCCCTGGGCGTCCAGTGACGCTGCCAGCTGTGCGGCCATCGCCTGCATCTTCGGCGGATCCAGGTAATAGCCCAGCTCGCTGAAGACGATCAGGTCGAACGTGCCATCGGGCCACTGACGCGGATGCTCGGCACGTTCGACCCGCACGTGCGCGTGTGCGGCCAAGGCCAGGCGCGCCGCGCTCACCGCCTGTTCGCTCAGGTCGGTGGCCAGCAACTGCGCGCAGCGCGGCGCGAGTGCGGCGGTAAGCACCCCGTTGGAGCACCCCAATTCCCAGCCGCGCAGGTAGTGGTCCCGTGGCAGGCTGGCCAAGGTCAGCGCACGCTTGCGCGCCTCGTACCAGCGGGTGCGGTACTCGAACGGATCGTCCTGCTGGTAGAGCGCGTCGAAGTAGGCGGACGTATTCATCCAATCAACACCTCGTAGTCACGCTCGAAACGCTGCACCACCGTGGGTGGCAGGATGGGGTCGCAGTCCAGCCCGTCCACCGCGCCAAGCTGGGTCGAGAACTGCGTGATGGCCGCGCGCTTGCGCTGCATCATCTCGGCACTCAGCGGGAAGCGCGTCGCCGGCGCCCAGGCACGCGGCGCCTCCTGCGGATCCAGCCAATGCCAGCCCCACACCGGGAATTCGCGCAGCGTGCAGCCACGCGATGCGGCCGCGAGCGCACAGGCGCGACCGACGGCTTCGTGGTCGGGATGCGCGTCCAGACGCCACGGGCCCAGCACCAGGTCATCGGCGCGCAGCAACGCCAGCAGGCGCGTCGCCAGCGCTGCCTCGCTCGCGGCTACGGCACCGTCCTCGACGTGGAACGCGTGGTGGTCACCATCGGCCAGGCCGAGGCAGTCCAACGCACGCGCGAGTTCCTGCTGGCGCGTGCGACGCAGCCGCTGCGGTGGCCACGCTGACTGACCGGGATAGCAGGCCTCACCATCGGTGACCGAGATGACCACCACCGGCAGCCCAAGCGCCCGGGTAGCGGCCATCAGTCCGCCGCAGGCGAGCACTTCGTCGTCCGGGTGCGGCGACACCACCACCAGCCGTGCATGGCCCGCAAGCAACGTTGCGGCGTCGCACACCGGCAGCGCATCCAGCCACGCGCACGCCTGCCACTGGGCCTCGCTGACGCCGTCGCCAGCGATGTGGCGCGTTACAACGTCCATGCCCGGCCCTCGCGATGGCAGTCCATCCCCAGCTGCTGCCAGTCGCGGTCGGCGTGGCTCTGGCGGATGAACACGGTCAGGTCGCTCCAGCGCCGCGCGTGGTCCGGTTCCATGCACATGGGGCCCGGCCCAAGCGCCCGTGCGACCAGATCCAGCGTCTGGACGCACGCGCGCTCCACTACGCTGCGCACCCTCACCACTTCGGTCATGTGGGCGTGTGTGGGGGCGGCGTCGATCACGTCCGCCAGCTCACGCAGCAGCGCCGCGCACGCCGACAGGGTCATGTCGACCTGGCCCAGCAGTCCGGCCGCCACGCCCGGCTCACCCGCTTTGGGCGAGCACCGCAGCGGTGCGGCCAATGCCGTTGCCGCACCGAACCAGCACGCGGCGATACCCGCGCCGCCATGCCAGAAGCCGGGGCGTTGCAGGTAGGCGTCGGGCACGCCGATCTCCACGGCCGCCACCCGGTCGAAGTGCGCGGTAGCGCTGGGAATGCGCTCCATGCCGGTGGCCTGCCAGGCTTGGGTGTCGCACTTCAGGCGCGCCTGTCGCAGGTCCGCACGGAACAGCCGGCAGTGCCCGTCCACGCGCACCGTCACCAGCGCCGCGCCCACCCAATCGGCACCCGAGCACCACGGCTTGGCGCCGCTCAGCGTGCTGCTGCCGGCATCGAAGGCCAGCGTCGACGCCGGCCCTTCGGCGGCCCATACCGCCGCCAATTCCCCGGTAGCCAGCGGCGCGGCGCCCAGTTCATGCAGAATCGCCTGGGCGTCATAGTGCGCTTCGAGCAGCTTGGCCAGGCACAGATCCTGCGCCCCGATCTGCGCCAACAGTCGCCAGCGCCCCAGCGTGTCGCCCGCCCCCGGCAACGGCAGCGCGGGATGGCGGGCCAGCCAGTCACGCGCATGTCGAACCAAGGCAGGGGTTTCCGCACGCGGCGTGGCAATGTTGCTCACGGTGCCCATATCAGGGCGTCAGGATCACCTTGCGGCAATCCTCCTGCTTGCGGTCGAAGATCTCGTAGCCCTTGGCCGCCTCTTCCAGCGGCATGCGGTGGGTGACGATCACCCCCGGATCCAGGTTGCCCTCCGCGATATGGTCGAGCAGCTCCGGCATCAGCTTCTGAACGTGGGTCTGGCCCATCTTGAAGGTCAGCCCCTTGTCGAACGCATCGCCGAGCAGGAAGCCGTGCACGAAACCGGCATACACGCCGGGAATGCTCACCGTGCCACCTCGACGCGTGGCCGCGATGCACTGGCGGATCGCCACGCCACTGCTGCCTTCCACCTTCAGCGTGGTCAACGCCGACTCGAGCGCACTGCCCTCGGCTTCAAACCCGACTGCCTCGATGGTGGCATCCACGCCGCGTCCGTTGGTCTGGGTGACGATGTACTCGGCCGGATCATCGACGCGCGTGAAGTCGATCGGCGTCACGCCGTACGTGCGTTGCGCGAAGTCGAGGCGGTACGCCAGGTGGTCGACCATGAATATGGTCTCCGCCCCCAGCAGGCGGCAGCACGCGGCGCTCATCAGGCCAACCGGCCCCGCACCAAAGATCGCCACACTGGACCCCGGCTTTACCCCGGCGTTGATCGCCGCCTGGTAGCCGGTGGGCAGGATGTCGGACAGGAACAGCACCTGCTCGTCGGACAGCCCGTCCGGAATGCGCAGCGGACCCACGTTTGCCTTGGGCACGCGCACGAACTCGGCCTGCCCGCCCGACACCCCGCCATACAGATGGCTGTAACCGAACAGCGCCGCCGGCGGCCGGATACCCTTCTGGTTGATCGCCGCCCCCTTGCCGCTGTTGGTGGTTTCGCACGCGGCAAACTCGGCAAGACGGCAATGGAAGCAGCTGCCACAGGCAATCACGAACGGAATCACCACACGATCGCCCGGCCGAAGGTCGCTCACACCGCTGCCGACCTCTTCGACAATGCCCATGAACTCATGGCCCAGCACGTCGCCGCTGTGCAGGTCGGGGATCTTGCCGCGGTACAGATGCAGGTCCGAGCCGCAGATCGCCGTGGCGGTCACGCGCAGAATCAGGTCGTCGGGGGCCGCCAGCACCGGATCGGGGACGGTGTCGACACGGACGTCCTTGCTGCCGTGGTAGGTCAAAGCGCGCATATGCTGCTCCAGTGAGGGATGCACCATTGCTACGCCGGGCTGCGTACCGGGGGGGTGACTCAACCGTGTGCGCCATGTTGAGAGGGAGCGACGGTACGTTCACCCGGGCGGCAGGACGCTCCCACTCCACACGCACAGGAGTCAGCGAATGAACACGCACACCCACCCACGCGGCACGCCTGAAGACGATCAGCAGAAGGCGTGCACGCCGGACAAGGTCCGCAATGACGACGCCCGCTGGAAGGACAAGGACATGCCGGAACAGGACGACGGCAAGGTCACCCCGGCCGACTACGAGACGCCCCCGTCGAAGGACTGAGGCAGGCTACCCGTCGTACTACTGCTGCCCAGGCGGTGAGGCGGGCGGCGCTTCGACCGGCGGCGCTGCAGGGGTCGGATCGCCTTCAGGCGGCGCCTCCAGCGGCGGGACCTGCGCTGGCGGATCACCTTGGGGCGGTGCTTCGGCAGGCGGCTCCTTCACCGGCGGTTCCGGGCTCACCGGCACTTCCACGGGCGGCGCAACAGGCGACCCTGGCGTGGGCGTGGGGGGCACGCCGGGCGGCGAATGCGACGATGCGTTCATCGGGTAGCTCCAACGGGTGGGGATGGCACAGCATCGCCGGTAGCGCGTCAACAACCGGCGACGGCACCGTGCACGTATCGGCAGGGTGACGCTTAGTACCGGGCCGCGCCGGGCGCTATCCTGTGCCGCATTCCCGCAACGTGGACCGTGCACATGGCTGTTTCGAAATGGATGTCGGCGCTTCCGTTGTGCCTGCTACTGGCTCCCGGCGCGCACGCCGCAGCGCCTACTGACGGCGTGCGTCAGGTGCCCACCTTCGCATTGCCGGTGTCGCCCTATCTCAGCCCGCAGGCGCAGGACAGCGTACGCAGCGCAGTGATCCACGGCGATCCCACGGCCAAGCTGGACAATGCCGCCGTCCTCGCGCAGCTGGACAGTATCCGCAAGGGGACCGACCAATGGGCCTATGGCGAGATCGCCGAACTGCGCAAACGCTTCGCGGTGGAGCTGCACCACGAAACCTGGGGCGGCATTCCGGTGGTGCGCGTGCAGCCACGCAGTGCGCCGGCTGACCCTGCAAATCAACGCCTGCTCATCGAACTGCATGGCGGCGCCTTTGTATTCGGCCGCGCCGAAAGCCTGGGCCTGCTCGAGGCGATCCCGGTGGCGGCGATGACCGGCATGACTGTGCTCGCCGTGGAGTATCGTCAGGGCCCCGAGCACCGCTTCCCTGCGGCCAGCGAGGATGTCGAGGCGGTGTACCTGGCGGCACTGGCGCGGTTGCCCGCCGCGCATATCGGCATCTTCGGCTGCTCGGCCGGTGGCGTGCTCACCGGTGAATCACTGGCCTGGTTCGCGAAGGAAAAACTGCCCATGCCCGGCGCTGCCGGCCTGTTCTGCGCGGGCGGCGATGCGCGTTACGGCGGCGACTCGCGCTACGTCATGGCCGCCATCAACGACGCCTTGCTGCCCCATGCCGACGGCACATTGCCCATCATGGAAGACCTCTACTACGGCGACGTCGACTTCCGCGACCCGCTGGTGTCGCCGGTGTTTTCCGAACCGCTGCTGGCGCAGTTTCCGCCCACGCTGTTCGCGCGGCGGAGCTGAGCAATGTGTCCTACATGCATAGCCGGCTGGTGGACCTGGAGCGCGTGTCGGACCTGCATGTGTGGGAGGGGCTGGGGCACGCGTTCCACCTGGATGCCAAGCTGCCGGAAAGCCAGCAGGCGTACCGGGTGATGGCGAGGTTCTTTGCAAAGCACCTCGGAACGGCGCTGCCCGCCAGCCACCCTGCCCCCGCAGCGGCAGCTGCGACTAGATGATCACGAGGACAATGGGCGACGACTGTTCGCGCGCCGCGCAGCGTTCACTGAGCAGTTCCAGCGTCATGATGAAGGACTCGCGCAGCTCGCGCGGCATAGCGGCCAGGCCATCCACCTGCACCAGAACGACCTCCCCGGGCGCTACCACCACCCGGCTCATCCCTGCGTCGGGGTCGCGGAGGGAGGACAGGCAGTCGAGCAGCGCATGACCGTTGCGGCCATAGAATGCCGGCAGGCCGAAAGCTGCAACGAAGGCATCGTGGTATTCGTCCCAGCGTGTGACCGGGGTGAAATCCAGGCGGATCGTGGCGCCAATGTTGAACGCTTGCATGTGCTCCGTCCTGGAGATTAAGGCCGATAGTCTAGAGCAGTGGCGGCGAGTTCCGCTCTACACCTGACGTTGACCATGACTGCACCGGCGCAGTACACCTGCACTGGTCTACTTGCGTCTACTCCTTCAGCAACACGACGGATCAGCCAACGATGTCCTCCACAGGTGTCTTCCATCTGATTGAAGTTGCTGGCGATCGCGAGCTATCGAGCGATCGCGCAGCGCGCGTCACTTCCGTGACCGCCGCTTGCCTCAAGTGCAACCACCACTTCACTGCGGCTGACGAATCGACACTGCTGGCAGTGCCCGGTGGCATTGCGATGCGCTGCCCAGGCTGCAAAGCGAGACAGGCGATCAGCAGTGTGGTGTTTGACGACTTTTTGCGGAGGCGGGAATAGCCTCTGTCACACAGCGGCGCATCCGGCAGCCGTCGGGCCCGCTGGCCGCTTATCGCCATCGATAGTCAGGCGGGAGCATGCGCGCAGGATACGGGTCAGGTTCTCAGATTCGACGGCTGGCCGTAACTGGTTCGCCGTACAGGCGGTCAGGGGTGCAGAACGCCGTCGCGCTCGGCGGCGGCGTTCTGCTACCGGTTTACTGGCAGACGTACTCGCGAGCCAACTCGATAAAGTCCACATCGAGCTCTTCGTACTGGATCTCGACGGTTTCCATACTGGTCGAAGTGACCACCGCGCGCGCGCCGACGTTGCACGCGGCCGGCAGTCCGCCGGCGTAGGCTTGCCCGTTGATCGCATAGGCTAGGCCGTAGCAGGCCGAGCCAAGCTGGTTCGGATTAACCCCGCAGGAGTTGACCTGCTCGTTGGACAGCCCGCTGGAGGCACTGTGGTTGGCCGTCCAGCCGCTGGCCGCATCGTTGGCACAGGTACCCGGGTAATCTTGGATCGGCGCAGTGCCTGCGTTGCAGGTGTGCTCGGCGAAGCTGCCGAAGAAGCTAAACTTGAGGTACGCAGTGCGGCCGCTATCGACCCATTGCGCGGCGGCAGCGTTTTGGGCGAAGGCGGACAGGCCGAGCAGGCACAGCGCAGCTGCGGCGAGGGGTTTAAATCCTTTCAACATGACTATCGTCCTCGGAATTGGCGTAGTGCACGCATCGTGCGTGCCGGCGGAGTTTATCCACACTTTCCGCACGCTAATATGACGAGCTTGGCAGTCTGAGCGTAGAAACTACGAGCAGCGAGAGTTTCTCCAGCCCCTACGCGCGATCCACGCCCTTAGCCACGCCCTGACTCCAACAGCCTGGCGGCTTCGGCAGGTGCTGACACGCCTTGATCATTTCCACGCTCCTCGGCTCCTGCCAATCCGGCACGCCAACTGTGCCCAAAGCGTTCCAAAACGCGGCGCAATATACCAAGCGTGTGTCGTTGGAATTCAGCCAAGTACTTGATTGATGGTGACCCCGGCCCGATTCGAACGGGCGACCTTCCCCTTAGGAGGGGGACGCTCTATCCAGCTGAGCTACGGGGCCAAGTGCGGGGCGGATAAGACTCGCCAGACCGCTGGCTGCGCGCGTTTTTGACGGCGTGCAGCCATGTAGGATACCCACATTCAGCGACGGGACCAAGGCCGTCGCCGCCGAATGCCGGCAGGCCGACTCAGCGGATATCCAGTTCCGGGAAGCCCTTGACCAGTTCGTCCAGCGCCTTGATCTGGGCCAGGAACGGCTCCAGTGCCGACAGAGGCAGCGCACTGGGGCCATCGCAGCGTGCGTGGTCCGGGTCACGGTGCGCCTCAAGGAACAGCCCACCCAAGCCCAGCGCCATGCCCGAACGGGCCAGCTCGGCCACCTGGCGGCGGCGGCCACCCGAGGCTTCGCTGCCCGCGTCGCGGCGCTGCAGGCTGTGGGTCACGTCAAAGATCGCCGGCAGGCCGCCGGTGGACTCGATCATCTCGCGGAAGCCCAGCATGTCCACGACCAGG
>LNAP01007352.1_pt1 | contig 14818 bp, 12 predicted proteins | sample 602601 | NCBI WGS metagenome assembly LNAP01 (sample SAMN02440304, study PRJNA202911) | soil metagenome | biome: Subtropical and temperate rainforests or woodlands; isolation source: soil samples (1 kg each in a 20% v/v slurry with milli Q water) were... ...
GCCGCGACGCTGGCGGCCGGTCCCGAGATGGCGCCGGCCAGTCCGGCCAGGGCGCGCAACAGGAGCAGCGCCTCGAAGTTCGGGGTCAGCGAACAGGCCAGGTGCAGGGCGATGCTGAGGCTGAGGCCCGCGATCACCATCAGCCGCCGGTCGATGCGGCCGAACAGCCAGGCCGCGACCGGCCCCAGAACGGCAGAGGTCAGGACGAAGGCGGTCTGTAGCTGACCGGCGATCGCCGTGGTGACGCCCAGGTCGGCCGCCAGAGTCTCCAGCAGGCCGGCAAAGATGAAGGCTCCCGACCCGAACGCAAACGTCACCATGGTCAGAACGAAGATGCGCGGGTTCATGGGGCGCGAGCTTAACCGGCTCGGAGAACGCCGCTAGCCCTCTTTTGCCGTCCCGGACCTAGATGCTCCTTGCTGGGAGGGGCGGGGGCCAATGCTTACGTGTCATCCCGGTCTCGGCCACAGGCCGAAGACCGGGACCCATGAACACCGGATGTCTCAGGAATGGGCCAGGCCGCGCCATCTTGTCAGGATCAGGCACGTATGCGTCCGGGTCTTGCTTCGCAAACCGGGATGACACCGTGGTTGGGGGCTCTATACGCGATCGCCCTGCCCAGCGGGGGAGGATCTTCCAGTCGCCGGCCCCCTGCGTTTCCGCGCCTGGGTCTTGGGATTGGTCCAGAACGACCAGACCGCCAGCCCGCCCAGCACCGCCAGCGAAAGGCCCGAGGCGGTCATCACCAGCCGATAGGGCAGGCCGCCCACCTTGGCCGCGTGGATGGGGAACTCGGCATTGGCGATCCGCAGGGCCAGCGGCATGGCCAGGGCGTCGCGGGTATCGACCAGCCGCCCGTCGGCCGGATCGAACCAGAACATGGTGCGGCCATTGGGCAGCCATTCGGCCGGCTGGCGCACCCGAATGGAAATCAGCCCACCGGGCTTGGCCGGCAGGCTGATCGAGCGGATTTCCCCATCCGGATAGCGGGCGCGCACGTCCCCAAGGATGCGGCTCCAGTCCAGCTCGGGCGACAGCGGGCCGCCCTTGGCCTCCGGTTGTTTCTGGGCTGCGGTCATCACCGCGGGCGGCGAGAATGGCGCCAGGATCAGGCGCTCGACCGCCGGCAGGGTCATCATCACCCCGGTCAGCAGCGAGACGAAGAGCACCGGAGCCATCGCCACGCCCAGGTCGCGATGCTGGCGCACGATGGCGTTGCGCGAATAGTTGGCCGGCCAGGGGCGCAAGTCGAACAGCCGGCGCGACGGCCACCAGAGGATCACCCCGGTCACGACGAAGGCGAGGCCGATCAGGCCCATGGTCCCGGTCACCAGCTTTCCGGCGTCGCCGATCAGCAGGTAGTGGTGAAAATCGAACAGCCAGATCTCCGGCCGCTCCCATTTCGACGTCCAGCGGGTGACCAGCTCGCCGCTCTGGGCCGCATAGCCGCCGCCCTCTTCGCCGAAGTTCAGCCGGTGCAGGCCCATGGTCTGCCGCGCCAGGATGATCGAGCGCGGCGCGTCCTCTTGCGCAAAGATGCGCTGCACGGACGCAGCCAGGCTGGCGGTGTCCTGCGCCTGCGGGTCGGCGGCGTGCGGAACGCTGGCGCGGAGGAACAGGTCCTCGTGGACCAGCAGCGCTCCCGACAGGCCGAGCAGGGCGAGGAAAAGGCCGACGAAGCCTCCGACCCAGCGATGCAGCAGGCGGACGACGCCCATCAGAACCTGCGTTCCAGTCCCAGGGTGAAGACGCGGCCACGGCCGGCGAAATAGCGCAGGTTATCGGCCGGGTTTGTCGTGTCCGAGCTGTAGCTGAGATACTGCTCGTCCATCAGGTTCTGCACGCCGAAGAACACGTCCGCGAAGCTCGTCTCATAGCGGACCGAGGCGTCCACCAGCGTGTAGCCCTGGAAGTTGTTCCGCGGATCGGCGCCGTCGAAATCCTTTTCCAGATAGGACTGCACCTGCAGGCGCGCGGCCAGCGGGCCTTGGCCGTAGATCAGGGCGAGGTTGATGCGGTCGGGCGAGATGTTCGCGCCGTCCAGGTCGATGTCCACCGAACCGTCGCCGTCGCTGTCGGCGCGGCCCTTCAGCTTGGCGTAGCCGGCCGAGACGCTGACGCCTGGGATCGGCGTCCTGGCTGTGGCGTTGAGCTCCAGGCCCTCGATCTCCACCCGCTGGCGCTGGACGTCGTAGACCGCCGTCGCCGGGTTCAGCACCAGGAGCTGGCCGAGCTTGGACTTGGACCAGAAATAGGCGGCGCTCGCCTCGAAGGGGCCGCGCTTCCATTCGGCCCCGATCTCCTGGTTGTCGGAAACCACCGGGCTGATGTCGAGGAAATCGTCCACGTCCACCCCGTCCCGGTTCACTGCGCGCAGGATGCGGCCGACGTCCGGCACCGTGTAGCCTTCGGCGTAGCTGGCGTAGAAGCGCAGGCCCTCCATGGGATTCACCACCACCCCGCCGTTCAGCAGCGTCGCGTCGAAGGACGGCTCGCCGCCCCCGACATGGCGCGAGCCGTAGGTGGCGAGCGTCGTGTAGTCGCCGACCTTCAGGGTCACGGACTCCTGCCGAACCCCGCCCGCCAGGCGCAGCTTGCCGTCGAAGAGCGCCAGATTGCCTTGGACGAAGGGGGCCAGGCTCTGGAACTCGGTCTCCGGCACCCAGACGCGGCCGGTCTGGATCAGGGACTGCTCGGTCTTGTCGCGCAGGGCGTCGAGCCCGAAGGTGGCGTTGAGCCCCGGCACGAAGGGGATCTCCCGCTCATAGCTGACCCGTGCGCCCATCTTCTCGGAGCGATTCGAGGACTGGTCGAACAACGTCCCCACCGGCGCCAGGCGGGCGTCCTGGAAGGTGACGTTGCGGTCGCCGCCGAAGGTGTCGCGGGTGCGGTTGTAGAAGACCTGGGCGGTAAGGTCGCCACCCCACAGCTCGTCATCCGTCAGGCCCAGCGACAGGGTCTCGGCCCGGTTGGCCGCGGGCTTGCCCTCGACCTCGCCGCGCATGCTGGTGGCCGGCCGGTTGCGGGTGCGATCGCCGGCCACGGGGAGATAGTCGCCGTCGCCCTTCAGTTCGAAGCGGTTGGCGACGAGGTCGATCCGCAGGCTGTCGTCGATCTGCCAGCCGAAGCGGCCGAAGATCGAATTGCTCTTGGAGTCCTGAATCTCTCCCTGGGTGTTGTCGATGCCGATCCGACGGCCCTGGCCATCGTAGAACGCGCCCCGCGCCTCGTAGGCCAGGCCGATGGTGGCGTCATAGGCCCCGGCGCGATAGCCGGCGATGCCTGCGGTCTTCCAGCCGCCGCCGTCGCCGTGGAAGCGGGTGTCGGCGCTCACCTGGGCCAGCACCCGGCCGCTGACCCCATCTTCCTTGGGCGCGCCGACGGTGACCTGGTTGACCACCCCGCCCGTGGCGCCGATGCCCTGCAGGGCGTTGGAGCCATAGATCAGCTCCACATGGTCGATGAAGAATGGGTCGATCGTATAGCCGTCGCGCGAACCGTCGCGGATCGGGGTCGATTGCGGAATGCCGTTGATCGCAAACAATGGCGAGCGGCCGCGCAGGCTCTCGCCACTGCCCGAGAGCTTCTGTCGCGTGGGCGAGAACGAGGGCGAGAGGTTCGCCACCGCATCCACCAGCGAACCGCTGATCGCCACCTGCTGCGAGAGATCGGTCGAGTCCACGATGTCGACCGTCAGCGGCAGGGCGCTGGCCGGCAGCGTCGTCCGCGCCGCGGTGATCACCAGTTCGGAGACGTCGGTCGGCTCTTCGGCGGCCGCGCTGGTCGCCCCCATGATGGCGATCGCACTCACGCCCACCGCCCAAAGCCTCGCCTTGGAGACCCGACGAACCGTACGCATACCCATTGCCCCCGACCGGACTTGCTCAACTATCCGGCTCTATGCCGCAAATAAGAACTACTCGCAATACGTACATCCCCTATCCCGCCCCTCGGAGCTGGCGGGTTGCCTTCCGCGAGGTGACCCCGACTTGGATGCGGTCAGGTTCTGGGAGGAACGCATGGCCGACACAGCGGAAAACGCCGGGCCGACGGCGGAGCTGGCCTTCGACCCCGAGGCTCTGCGCGCCAGGTATCGCGCCGAGCGCGACAAGCGACTGCGCGCCGACGGCAACGAGCAGTACGTCGAGATGAAAGGCGACTTCGCCCACTATCTCGAAGACCCCTATGTCGAGCCGGGCTTCACCCGCTCGGCCCTCTCCGACGAGGTCGAGGTGGTGGTGATCGGCGGAGGCTTCGGCGGGCTGCTGGCCGCGGCGCGCCTGCGCGAGGCCGGCGTCGCCGACATCCGGGTCATCGAGAAGGGCGGCGACTTCGGCGGCACCTGGTACTGGAACCGCTATCCGGGCGCGGCCTGCGACGTCGAATCCTACGTCTATCTGCCGCTGCTGGAGGAGACCGGCTACATGCCGGTGGAGAAGTACGCCCGCGCGCCGGAGATTCTCGCCCATAGCCGGGCCATCGCCGCAAAGTACGGCCTCTACGACCGCGCCTGCCTGCAGACCGAGGTCACCGGCATGACCTGGGACGAGGCCAGCCACCGCTGGATCGTCTCGACCAATCGCGGCGACGCCATCCGCGCCCGCTTCGTCTGCATGGCCAACGGGCCGCTGCACCGGCCAAAGCTGCCCGGCATCCCGGGCGTGGAGAGCTTCAAGGGCCACACCTTCCACACCAGCCGTTGGGACTACGACTATACCGGCGGGGATTCGAACGGCGGCCTCATCGGCCTGGCCAGCAAGCGGGTCGGGATCATCGGCACCGGGGCGACGGCGGTCCAATGCGTGCCGCACCTGGGCGAGGCGGCCGGCCATCTCTACGTCTTCCAGCGCACCCCCTCGTCCATCGACGTTCGCGCCAACCGACCCACCGACCCGGCCTGGGCCGGAAGCCTCGAGCCCGGCTGGCAGCAGGCGCGGATGGACAATTTCAATACCCTGGTCAGCGGCGGCTTCGCCGAGGAGGACCTGGTCGCCGACGGATGGACCGACATCATCCGCAATCTCGGCATGATCGCCCGCAACCGCGCCACCGTCGCCGGCGCCCAGGACCCTGCCGCGCTGGTCCAGCTCGCCGACTTCCAGAAGATGGAGCAGATCCGCGGGCGGGTGGACGCGGTGGTCGGAGACAAGGCGACGGCCGAAGCCCTGAAGCCCTACTACAACCAGTTCTGCAAACGCCCCTGCTTCCACGACGACTACCTGCCGACCTTCAATCGCGACAACGTCACCCTGGTCGACACCCAGGGGCGCGGCGTCGAGGCGATCACCGAGAAGGGCGTGCTGGCTGGCGGGGTGGAGTACGAGCTCGACTGCCTGATCTTCGCGACCGGCTTCGAGGTCGGCACCTCCTACGCACGGCGGGCGGGCTACGAGGTGACCGGCCGCGACGGCCTCACCCTGACCGAGCACTGGCGGGACGGCATCGCCACCCTGCACGGCATCCACAGCCGCGGCTTCCCCAACTGCTTTATCATGATGAACAACCAGTCGGGCTTCACCGTGAACTATCCGCACATGCTGAACGAGCAGGCCAGGCACATCGCCTATGTCGTGGCCGAGTGCGGCGACCGCGGCGCGACGAAGGTCGAGGCCTCGCAAGTGGCCGAGCAGGAATGGGTCGAGACCATCGTCGCCTCGGCGGTGGAGCGCGCCAAGTTCGCCGAGGAGTGCACGCCGGGCTACTACAACAACGAGGGCCGCCCCTCGTCCGTGGCCGCCCGCAACGGCTCCTACGGCAAGGGACCGATCGCCTTCGTGAAGCTGCTCGAGGACTGGCGCGCGGCAGGCGAGCTGGCTGGACTGGAGCTCACCTCCGCCTGAGACGGAACAAGCCGCCGCGGCGGATGTTTGGCCTTCATGACCTTGCGATGGAGGCTTCCATGAGCGCGAACGGACTCGAGGTCTTCGACCGCACGCTCCACACCACCAATAGCTGGCTCAAGGAGATTTCCGACGACCTGGAGATCGACCGCCACGCGGCCTGGAAGGTGCTCAGCGTGGTCCTGCACAAGCTGCGCGACCGTCTGCCGGTGGACCTCTCGGCGCATCTCGGCTCGCAACTGCCGCTGCTCGTCCGCGGCGTCTATTACGACCAATACCAGCCGGCCCGGCAGCCGAGCCGCTGCCATGGGGTCGAAGATTTCACCGAAGAGGTCGGCGAATGGCTGACCGACGCCACGGCCATCGACCCGGACCGCGCGATCCGCTCGGTGTTCGGCGTGCTGTCGCGCCATCTCACAGCCGGCCAGGTGGCGAAGGTGCGGGACAATCTTCCCAAGAGCCTGCGCCAGGCCTGGAGCGCCGAACCCCCACCGCGCCGCAGCCCGGACAAGGCCGAAGAGGCGGCGCGGCTCGCGACGGGGATCTGACCGCGGGCGTCAGGACTTGATTTCGATCTGCCGGGTCTGGTCCTGCGCACGGGTGCTCTTGGGCAGCGCGATCTTCAGAACCCCATCCTTGAAGTTGGCCTCGACCCTGTCGCCGTCGATCTCGTGGGAGAACGGGATGGTCCGGGCGAACTTGCCGTAGGTGCGTTCGGTATAGCACCGGCCCTTGTCCTCCTCGGTGCGCTCGTCCCGGCGTTCGCCGCTGAGGGTCAGGGCGTTGTCGCGCAGCTCGATCTTCACGTCGTCCCGGTTTAACCCGGCCAGTTCCGCAGTCACCCGATAGGCCTGGTCGTTCTCGTCGACCTCGATGCTCGGCCAGGCCGCCGCGCCCTCACGCGTAGGCGCGAACGAGCGGCCCTCGGCGGGGGTAAGGAAGTCGTCGAACAGCCGATCCATCTCGCGCCGGAACGAGGTGAATGGATCCCAGCCCTGGCGGCTCAGGCCACGAGACCCGCTCCAGGGCGCCAAATCACGATTGGGCATGACGTTGCTCCGTTGCTCGTTAGGGAAGCTCCCGCCCTAGCAACTTGTCGGCGAATGGCTCGGTTTCGCCCCTCTCAAGCAAAAAGTCGGCGCCTCTAAGGTTCGTGGTGCGAGAACGGCAGGGCCCGTACGTCGTCCGAGGTGAAGGCCGGCCGCGCCGGATAGAGGACCTCGTAGACCCGCTCGACGAAGGCGAAGTCTTCCGGCGTGTCGACCGTCCATCGCAAGGAGCTGTCGTCGCGGTCCTGGACCAGCTCCCCGCGGCTGAACCGGTCGGGATTTCGATAAAGGAACGGGGTCACATGCTCGCGCTCATAGGGATCGCTCGCCTCGCGGCCCGCGGTCAGCAGGCCCTCGGCGGTGAAGACCTCGACGTCCAGCCCGCGCGGATAGGTCCGGCGGACGCTGTTGGAGACATAGTCCGCGCCGCTTTGCGCCTGCAGCCGCACCGCCGCATCGATCACCTCCGGGTCGGCCAGCGGGCAGTCGGCGGTCAGCCGCACCACCTGCCCGGTCACACCGAACGCCTCGATCGCGCCGACATAGCGGCCGAGCACGTCGGCCAGCGGGCCGCGAAACACCGGCGCGCCGCTCTGCTCCAGGAAACTCGCCAGTTCGTCGTCGGACGCGTCCTCGCTGGTCGCCACGATCAGGCGGTCGAGGCTGGCGCAGCGGCTCAGCCGCTCGAGCTGGCGCGCGATCATCGGCCGGCCGAGAAGGCTCTTCATCACCTTGCCCGGCAGGCGCGACGAACTCATCCGCGCCTGCAGGATCGCCACCGCCATGACCGGTCTCCCTTTGCTGGGCGGACTATGTAAAGCGCCCCTTTCCTGGCCGTTAAGCGCCCTGGCCGAACGGAAGAACAACGGTAAAAGAACGGCACTTCTTCATTCGAGGTCACCGGTTCATGTTGCTATCCGACGACGCCAACGCGATCGCCGCCGCCGAACGATCCGCCGCCGCAGGAGCTTCGGCCTCCGAAGTCCTCGGTCGCCTGCGCGAGACCCTGCCCCTCGACGCCTTCGGACTGCTGATGATCGGCTTGCCGCGCACGGATCTGCCGGCGCTCTCGGCCCTGCTGCCGCACATGGCCAGCGAGGAGACCCAACGCAACTTCACCGGCGCGGCCGGCGTGCCGCTCCTCGGCCAGACTGTCGGCTTCGTCCGCACCCTGGCCTACAACTACGCGTCCTTAAGCAACCGCTCGCTCAAGGATGCGAAAATCCTCGACTATGGCTGCGGCTACGGGCGCATCACCCGGGCGATGTACTACTACACCGATCCGGCGAACATCTGGGCGGTGGACCCCTGGGACTACGCGATCGACCTCTGCAAGGAGGTCGGCCTGCTGGGCAACCTCGCGCAGTCGGACTATCTGCCGCAAAGCCTGCCGGCGCCGGAAGGCGGCATCGACGTCATGTTCGCGTTCTCGGTCTTCACTCACACCTCGCGGTCGGCGACGGACGCCGCCCTGGCCGCCATGCGCCGGCACATCGCCGAGGACGGCCTGCTCGCCATCACCATCCGCGCCCCGGAATACTGGCGCGCCGATCCCGCCTATGCCGAAACCGCGCAGATCCACGAAAAGGCGCATGCCGAGCAGGGGTTCGCCTACGTCCCCCATCCGCGCGAAACCGTGGCGGGCGAGGCACTACTTTAAACGCGCTCAAGCTTCAATCCAGCTACTGGAGTGTCTAGAGGAAAATAGCAATGATCACCGAAAACTTAACGCCTGAACTCGCATATCTTGCAATGTATGAATTTCTTGTGGATATCTATCAGCGAACGAAGTCGGATGAGTTGGGCTCAATGTTGGGCAGTATGAGTTATCTTGCCGATGGCGAGACTGCCGATCCGACAATTTGGAAGGATTGGATGCTCTGTGTGACCAAAGTCTTAGCAGGTCAAGGCAATGCTCAACTGAATTTGATCTAACAGTCACAACCGAAAACTCGATAACTACGAGATCAGGTCTTAGTTTTTTGAATCGCTCAGAATTTCGTAGACGCTTCTATGCCCTAAACCGAGACGTCAGGAGATTCATCCCGCTGTTTTGATAAACACCATTGAGCGGCTGCTTCTGGCCGAGGCTGTGTAAAAACGTTTTCGATCCGCGGAGGCGGACGAAAACAGCCCAAAAATCGCGTCCCTACGCAAATTTTAGGTCTACTTACCAAACGAGCGACGGCAGATTTCACGTAGCACCGCTGACTTCAAAGTGACGGATGCGTTTTTACACAGCCTGGGCCAGGAGCAGACATTCGAGACAGGCTAGCTATGGGCCATTTTCGGAGTTTGTTGATGGGGCTGGGGGGCTCCCTTGTCTCATTCTCCAAGGTCCCTCAGCCCTCATACGCCAGTCGTCGCTTCGGCGTAGCTAGGCTGGCTGATAACGCCCTTTTTTCAGCGCAAAAGGGCCAGCGTGAAAGTGGCTGCACAAACAGCAGCCATCCTATACCAGGCCCGGTCGGCTTATTGCCCGGCCTGGCTGACAGGGGTAACGCTGCGGGTGTGATAATCGCCCGACGAGTCCTGGATGCAGTAATTCGGGGACATCGGTTTTTCCTCGCCGGCTTTCAACTCAACCACCTCATTGCGGCACGTTGTCTGGAATGTTTGCGACTGGAATGCCTGCCGGACTTCATAGTCGGCGCCTGCGCGTGGCACGAAACTGACGGGTGCTGATGAGCAACTGGACCCGGACGTGACGAACGCCACAAACACGATCAGCGGCTGCCCGGCCGGGACCACACGTTCATCGAAGTACCTGCGCGTCTCATCGATCTTCGCGCTGACCGGGGAGGCCGGCATGCCGATGACATTGTTCTGGTAGTCGGAAGGCCACATGCCGAAGATATCCGTGCTCTGACCGCTGGGCACGATACGCGAAGGATTCCATCCTTGCGGCCGCTCGCGGGCGGCCAGCGCTTTTCTGTAAGTGTCGTTGAAATACTGCTCGCAACTTTGGCCGGATACGAAACCTGCGTATGCCCCTTGCCCGCTGATCAGGCGGATGCGCGCCGTACTGGCGGGGTCGTACTTGGCCATCTCGGCCGGGTTCTGGACATCGGTTTTCTTGAAGGTGCAGCCGCCGACAGCCAACGGCACGATGAGCAACAGCCCCAGGCGTGCGATGACAGTGCCCAAGCCGGTATGAATTGATGAGCGCTTGCTGGCGTCCTGCTTCATTATTTTCTCCCTGTTAGTGGCGCAACCTTGGTGATGGCGGGGTTTGGGCAGGCGTTTGCTTTCAAAGTTCGCGGGTTCGCATTGGATTGGATTGGGGCAAAGAAAGTATGGCGGCGGCCTTCTCTCTCCCCCGAAGTGTCGCGCGTACAGTCTACCCTGTTATGCTGATTCAGCAATCCGGCGTGTAGATAAGATGCTATACGGCATTAAGTGACAGGAATGTCGGCTAATTGATAGTTAGGGAAAACTGAGTATGCGTCGCTTAATAGCCAATGGGTTTGTGTTTTTCAGCATTGCGATACTCTGTTCCGGCTGCACATCTTATTCGTCCCAGCCGACAATCAACGAACCCGCTGAACCCGAAACACAAGAAATCATCTCCAGCTTCAGTTACGCAATAAACTCCCCATGGAAAGACAGTCGCTTCGGCAAGGACGCATACGCAGCGACACTCAAAGTTATTCCCGATGCACAGGATACGGGCTCCAGCCTTGCCGCCCCGACCCTACCGGCATTAGAAATAAAGATCTCGGAGTTCTCATCTGGCGGCGCTTGCGGACAAGATTACTTGACGGGCCTGAGTCTGGGTTTGATCCCCAGTTGGTGTACGCGGACAAACCTTTTCAAGTTTGATTTTATATTGAATAAGGATCAGCGCTTTTGCAGGCAGAAAACCTACTCGATAAACGCCACGTCGTTTTCACATCTCACGATGATTCCGTTTGCACTATTCAATACGGACAATCAGCCCTTGACGCTCTATCAGGCGGCGCTTAAAGATTTTCTTCGGATAGGTCAATGTGCGACGCGTTGAGATGCATGTTAACAGGCTTTGTTTTGCGGCTACGAGGGGCTCACTCCAGGCGTTGGGACGTTCGAAATTTATCTCTGGTGAGCGGCAGCTTTTGGCCGATATTTGCCCGTGGCGTCAAGCCAAAGTCGTCGCTTTACCCATGAGTCAGCCAAAAACCTAGCAGTCCAGAATAGAAGCGCACCGTACTTTCGGGCCAATCCCGTGCCGCATGCTACGGTCATACTTCTACAGGATGGGTGTCAGCCTGTTACCGGCACCCTGCCGGCCTCTTGGTAAGGTCAGGTGCGATGAAATTTCCTCGGACCCGTTGGGTTCATAGGCGTTTGCCGGTAACTGGTTATACTCACATGCTGCGGCCATCGTTGATGTGCGATCAAACTAAGTAGCGGAGCTTCTGTGAACGAATACGATTTTTCGCGGCTAAATGACAAAGAATTCGAAGTTTTTTGTACTGATTTGCTCAGCGCACGCGAAGGCGTCCGCTTCGAACGGTTCAAGCCTGGACGCGACTCTGGGGTGGATGGCCGCTATTTCAAATCTGACGGTAACGAGTGGGTTCTTCAATGCAAGCATTGGGTCGCTACGCCTCTGGAAAAGCTGGTTAAGAACATTGAAGATACGGAATATTTGAAAGTTAAGAAGCTATCTCCCGCCCGATATATTTTAGTGTTATCGCATCCACTATCTCGGAACGATAAGACTATATTGATGCAAAAATTAGCGCCATTTGTGTTGACGCCAGATGATATTTTAGGTCGGGAAGATTTGAATGATCTGTTGGCTAAGTATCCTGATGTGGAGCGGAGGCATTACAAGCTCTGGATCAGCAGTTCAAATGTGTTGCGCTATCTTCTGAGTAAGCCAATACATGACAGGAGTGATTTTGCATTTAATGAGATAGTGGAGGACGCCAAGCTATACGTTCCTACTGCCAATCATGCGGACGCCATAGACAAGTTAGAATCTATGAATGTGGTAATCATCACCGGACCGGCTGGAATCGGTAAAACCACGCTTGCGGGGCAGTTAATCTTACATTATGTGTCGCAAGATTTCACGCTTGCTGTAGTGGCGGATGATATTAAGGAAGCAGAGGGTGTCTACGATCAAGAGGCTAGACAAATATTCTATTTCGATGACTTCTTGGGGCGTAACTATCTCGAAGCTCTTTCAGGACACGAGGGTGGGCAGATAGTTAATTTTGTTAAGCGCATTGTTAAAGACCCTAATAAGCGTTTTGTCTTAACGTCAAGGACTACGATTCTGAATCAGGGCAAGATACTTAACGATGTATTTGAAAATCAAAACATTGCGAGAAATGAATTCGAAGTCACACTTTCATCTATGAAAGTCATGGATAAGGCTCGGATCCTTTATAACCATATCTGGCACTCAGAGCTAGAGGGCGATTATGTAGATGAACTTTATGCGCAGAAACGGTATCGCGATTTAATCGATCATCCTAACTTCAACCCTAGATTAATTCGTTTTATTACCGATGTCCAACGCTTAGAAGGCGTAGCCCCAAAGCTATACTGGTCTCACGCTATTAATTTGTTAAACAATCCCTCTCAGGTATGGGATAACCCATACCAAGCACAGTTAGACGACTGTGGGCGTGCAATGGTCTTACTCGTGACTATGAATGGTCGTCAAATTTCTGAGGTAGACCTTGCTGAAGCGTTTGCGAGATACCTTGGTGCTCCGGGGCTGGGAAGTCTGACAGGGAAGAAGGATTTTTTGTTAAATCTTCGTCACCTTTCGGGTTCTATGCTGACCCGATTTATAGTGGGTGACACGCAGCCATTCATTCGTCTCTTCAATCCATCGCTTGGTGATTTCGTACTAAATCGCTACGCGACCAACAAGCCGGCGCTGCGAATTTGTTTCAGCAGCCTGCAAACTCTATCTTCTTTGAATACACTCAAGGATATGGTAGCTAACAAAATCATTCCTGCGAGCACTGCTGTCGATGTGGCTGATTATATATTTAGATGTATATGTGAATTAAGATTCTTGAGTTGTGAGTCCGAATTCGTTGCGCGACTATGCATGATGAGGGCTGAGTTAGGTTTGGTTTTCAGTACTTCAGATCAAAGCTTTTTGGATGCGATAGAATTCATTATTTCTTCTGATTGCGCCGGGTTATTTTTATCTTCTGCTAATGTAGTGTTATGGGCTCTCGAAAATGAGTGCGTAGGTATGGGCCCCGTTGAAAGATTTTTAGAGACTGCATGCTCCAGCAATCCCTCCTATGATGAACTATTAGTGCTAGGTGAAATAATTTCTCATTTTGGTGCTTCTGAATATGAAGCACTCACTGTGACTTACGATGAGGCAGTCACCACTTACTTGATTGAGTCTGTCGAGGATGAGTTTCCAGAGTCAGCTGTATTCAACGATTGCAGCTCGGAGTCTCAGGCGCGCAGGAATTTTAGAGAGCTGATGGAGGAGCAAGCTGGTCAGCTGGGTGCAACTGATTTGTCCGCAGTGGTAGACAGTGTCGAAGAATCAATCAATGTTGAAAAACATTATGACACTTACTTTTACGGGGGAGAGCCTGAGCCTGACTATGAGTACCGTCGAGACCAACGCATGATCTGGCCCGGCCCGTTACGCGATGAAGTCGACCCTGTCGACGATTTATTCTCGCGGGACTAAGATTTACAGTTTTTCTTCGACATTAGGTATCACCCATCAGCTTTCTTTAAGTTGCATAACTCCTGAGTTATGCAACGACTCATTCGGGCCTGATAGCAAAGGCATTGCGATGCCGCGTGAGTCTGTCGCAGGTACTCAATTACCTGCGACATGACGTGTGACAAATGTGGCATTGAGACGGAGTGATGTACCGATACCGGTCACGACTGACAGAAAATGGCCGACTTCTGCCTGTCACGAAGGGCTGAAGTCGGCCAGAAGCAGTTGCTCATGAGCCTAGAAATATATAAAAATGCTAACCTCGCATGGGCGAAGTAAACTCGGGGAATCGAAATGGAGGAAACGTTTTTCGGTGCTCAATTTAATGCTTTACAGAAAGGAATCGTGATGAAGTATTCCGCCATTTTTTTGTGGATTCCCGTTATAACACTTGCAGTCACATTGCCGGCCGCGGCCGTAGAACCCTCCCAGCGTCTTCAGCGCGCCTCAGGTTTGTGGAAGGTAACACCGTCCACCTCGCCGTTTTCCTGGGAGATTTGCGTCGATCAGCCAAAGGACAGGCTGATCGACGACGACTTATGGTCCGACTTCGAACAGGAATGCAAGATCGAATCGGAAAGCGGCAAAGGCGACGGCTACAATTTTAAATCAAGCTGCCCAGACGCGAAGCTGGCAGGCTCGTTCAGCGGCGATCTTGCGAAATCGTACGTACTGACGGCCGATACTTCGTTTGACTTAAACGGGAAAATCAAAACGCAGCACACCGTCATCAATGGCATCTTTCAAGGCGCATGCCCTGCGGACATGGAACCGGGGGTCAAAAAAATGCGCGGCGGTATGAAGATGAAGAGCCTGTACATTAACCGATAAGCGGTTAAAGGTTGTACATCGCATCAGCAAATTGACTGTTGCCGTCAGCATGAGAATGACCCATTTAGTAAAAAGTTGGTGATCCAAGCTCAGATAACTTGCTGGTAGCTGGCATGCATTTAGGAGCGCTCGGCTTTGCTCATATCAAGCGCTCAGGGAGCACCTACGCCATTGCTTACGAAAGGTGAGTCAAGTACGGGCAGCAAACTGTCTTTCGATAGTTTTCTTCGCGAATGAAAACTTGCCAGGAACGCTAAAGGGGGCACATTTTTCTGAACGACTCTGACGTCCGCTTCTGGCCGAGTCCCGCCTGTCCTGACCGGCAGTTGTGCGTCGATTCTGCCACCGTAATGTAAGCGTCCAGTCAAGTCATCTACCGATCCAGCTATCAGCAC
>LNAP01003580.1_pt1 | contig 14813 bp, 4 predicted proteins | sample 602601 | NCBI WGS metagenome assembly LNAP01 (sample SAMN02440304, study PRJNA202911) | soil metagenome | biome: Subtropical and temperate rainforests or woodlands; isolation source: soil samples (1 kg each in a 20% v/v slurry with milli Q water) were... ...
GGAGCAGTCACGCCAGCGCCGGCGTCGCAGTACCGGAACCGGTCAGGACGATCCGGATCCGGATGACGAAGATCCGGATGATTTTCACGCCGATGCGGACGCCGAGTGCAGTCTGGGCTCGATGGAAAGTGAGGAGCATTTGTTGCAAAGCATGGTACGCCAGCACCAACACCAGCTAGGCCGCCGCGAGTTGTCACACAGCGGGGACGGAGATTCCCGTCATCCCGACCATTCCAACCACCACCGCCACCAGCAGGACCATCAGAGTGACGATGACGACCATGACCACCGGGATTTTCACGATGAAAACTCTGCCTCGGCGTACGAAGGGGAAGAGCGCGATTTTGGTGCAGACAGTGGCGACGACAGCTTCTTTTCGGGCGACCGAAGTCGCATGCGGGTCGGCACGGATTACGATACATCTTTCGGTGCAGACGAGGACCGTACTTTCCATGGGGGTGATATGAGCCCCTTGTCGAATGCTCATTCGCATTTGGCCCCCGCCGTGGTCTCCTCTGCGCGGGGCCGCCATCATCAGAGTGACCGTGTGGGGGACTCTTCGGTCGAAAGCAGCCGTGGAGGAGACTGGGAGCGTGACCGCGACACCGACCGTGCGCCGTACGGATCCCGCAGTGGCTCCCCCGCGCAGTCTCTGGACAGTCTCACGCATCCCCGCCATGACGATCCGTTCGACCGGACGCATTCCCGGGAGCAAGAAGAGGGTTATTTGACCGAGAACTCTTACAGCGATTCACAGGACAGTCGGTACGGCCGCCGAGGTGGCGGTTCCAAACCTCGCGGTGGGGCGGCGGGACACCACCACCGAGACGACGAAGAGGACGATGACGGCGACATGGAGCGGTATTACGAGGAACAGGCGCTGGGCATGGAGAATTTGGACCTGCAGCGCGCCATTATCTCGAGCATGCAAGAGAACTCTTCGGACATGCCTTATGAAACCGTTGCGTACCGCGGCACCGCGCTAATGTACGACTGTACGCCGGGACGTTTTGGGGAAGGCATTGGGCTCTCTGCGGCAGAGTCCCAGCCCGCCATTCCCCGGATTCGAGATGTGCTGAACTCACTGGCGTCGAGGTGTTTTGAAGCTGTGGACACACTGTCACGTCAAGGGACTATGAAAGATGGAAAGAATTTCAAGTCTGAGGAGTCAATCAAGTCAGGAAATGGCATCAATATTGCCCAAAATCCTACGGAAAATACCGCGGTGCAGTCGGTGTATCTGCTGTGGGAAGCCGTACAGGTGGTAACGAACACGGGCTTCGAGGTATTGTATACCGCCCAGGATCAGAAGGCCGTGCTGTGCCAGTTAGTACGCTCCCCGGCCCAGTTTCTGTTCATATTGCCCGGCGTGGTGAATGGAGCCAGTCGTCATAACACATTACATGCGTCATTGAACGCGCTCTTTTTGCCCAACGAAGCACTTTTCACGGTGAATGACGCTACGAACGGAATGTTAGTTTCTGAAGACTCGCTTGATCTTCGAAGCATCCTGGCATTTCTGAACTATGTGAATCTCTACATCCGCGCCGGTAATGACATTCTTTCCAAGACTTCAAAGACTGCCTCCAGACACGGAAGCTCTGCGAACCTCACCGCCCCTGTGAAAAACGATTCCGCAAGTGCAAACTCGGTGGACATGGTTGCAGTGAAAATGCATTCTAGTATCTCTGCAGGACTGATCACACTCACTAAATACTTGCTCCATGTGCTGCTGGACCGCATCGAAGCCAGCGGTGCGTTTTTGAACGACACTATTGGCCTGCAGCCAGAGCAACCCTGGGGCACCGATATGTCCAAAGTGCTTGAAATTGTCGCTGATTGTGTGGCCTCCGACATCGAGATTCTTACAAACAGAATCGATACGTTTGATGATGCTGCGGAGCCTCGCTTCGTGGCTTCCTTTACTGCGACGGTGGTCGGCTTTCTGTATAGTCGCGTGATGGCACGGCCGAGTGTAATCAACACAGTCGCGTTGTTGCCCACCTCGATGCGCTTGTTGCGCCTATTTCAAGCAACATATGACAGTTTCAAGCGCCCAGTAGAGAGCAAAGAGCGCTTCAATGCGTGGCTGATGGGCTCATTCCAGTGGGTAGTGTATCACATCACTGGCGCCGTCAATGTGATTCTCCACCCATCCAGTGCCTTGACGCCACCACCACTACGACCTGCTTCTCAGGCCTGCAAAGAGCTGTTGAGCGCGACAGAGGTGCGCAGGCACCTGCTCGACGCCAATTCAAATAACAGCCCGTATTCCTGGGAACAGCACGCGTGGAGTGTGCTGCACCGGGCGGATCCAATGATGAGCCGTAACAGCAGCACTCTCTCCGCTTCCGACAATGTTACCGCGGCAGACCGTCTGCGACTGGCAGACACACGAGCAAAGCTATTAATTGGAGCCGATGTGGGTCTTCTTGTGCTCAATGCCATTGTTGGTGAGGCCATCCCTGTGGGTGAACTGTGTAAGACTGCGCTCAATGCGAAAAAGTCGACGTTTGTGGAGGGAGCGCTGGGCGAATTGATGCGCTTTTTCGCCACACCTGCTAGCCAGTTTCAAGAGAAATGGAAGCGTGGGGAAGAGTGTCTGTGGTCGACCCTGTCCAGCACCGTGCAGGTATATGTGAGTCTTTTGCACACTTTGTGTGTGTCTGCGGGCTTAAACCTGGCTAATTTGGTCGAAACGGTGGCACAAGCGAGCAAAGTGACAGATCCCGACAGACAGAATGTTTTGACGCTGCTGCTTTCGTCCCCGGATCTGGCCACGTTTGTATCGCTGATGCTCACCAGTCTGACCGTCGTTGTTGCCTCGATTGAGTGTACTGCGGAGGTGGCTCATATTGTGAACAAGACGGCATTTTTCAAGAATGTCGCCGCGCAGAGCAAGCTGTTGGCCGCTAGTGGATATGTGCTGACGGGAGTCACAGCTTCTAGTCTGATGGTGCCTCTGGTTGCTGTAAAAGAGGCCGTCGCAGAGAGTGTGAACAACGCTGCAAACAGCGACAAATGGCACATCTTGGTGCAATCGTACGTGCTGCCCGCAAAGCAGGCCATCAAGACGGCGCTTTTGGCATCGAAGTTTTGGCTGGATGCCGCGGTGCACACTCAGTTAGCGCTGAACGTGAAACCAATGCAGAGTGTGGGCATCGAACCTGCGCACCTGTCATCAAGCCAACACACCATGCCCTCTCAGCTAGCAGTGTTTTTACTGACCAAAAACCTGTCTTTAAACGCCACCGCCCAGCTTGCATTGTGGGAAGATGACTCTTTGAAGAACCAACAATACGCCTTGTCACTTCTGGTGTACTTGTCTGATTGTCTGCAGCATTGTCCTGAAGTGATGCATTACTGTGCGGAAAGCCTTCAGAGCTTCGGGGATCCGCTAGAAGCCCTCGAAAATCTGCATTTTGCACTCAGCAACAGCCCTGCGCATGCGCACAGTTCGCGTAACGACAGAAGCAACAGCAGCAGTCCCACGCGCAGCAGCAGCAATTACAAAGTGGAGCAGCTGCTGTCGAAGCTGGACGCCCAGCTCGTGGCGAAAATGACCTCTTTGCCCGGCCACGCGGTTGTTTCCTCACGAAAAGAAGAAATAAAACGGATGCTATCAGGGTTTGGTCAGCCCACTCTGAAGCAGGTTCCAGATTTGTTGACGTTTCTGCGCCACGGCATGATAACAAACGCGCAATTTGGTCTAGATTCACAAGGGGTGGCGGAGAATACAGCTGCCGCTGTTGCGGCAGTGTCGCTTAACCCGTTCAGCACGGCACTGAAGAAAACTGCGGATGTGATTACTGCTCTGCTGGCCTCGCATCAGGCCGAGCAAAACGCGTTGTCGTTGCAGGATGTGCTCTGCGCGAACAAGTACATCAATTTGCTTCAAGCCACGCTCGGCGGGCTGGCGTCGATGCAAGGGATTGACGCACAGCAAAAAGCTCACTCCGCGGCGCAGCCAGCGCGCAGCAGTGGCATTCCCGGACAAGACAAGGCGCACGATAAATCCGCGTATTTGCATGCGCTCTGTGGGGTACTGAACCCACTGGGCAGTCTAATAAAAGTGTTGGTGAACTGCTTTCAGAAGCATTTGCTGTTTTGCCAAGCCGTGGGCGTGCAGTTTTTGTTCCCTTCGATCAAGGCCGTCGAGCACTCTAGCCCGACGTTGTTGTCGAATGTATTCACTCCGCAGGGCAATTATTCACTGGGTTTTTGGTTGTATTTGCCGCCCGTTGAGGTGTTACTGTCGGATCTCAAGACTGTCCACCACAACGGACCGCAAGTTCATCGGATTCATTTACTCTCACGAGTGTACGAGACCGGCGAGGTGAACATATTGTCCTTGCTGGGCAACGACATCACCGAAGCAGCATCGTCGTTTAGCTTGAGTGTCCACGTCATTGTCGAAGACTCACCTTCCAAAGCTGCTGATCCAGCCTCCGCTACAACAAAGTCGGTGTATCTGGAGGTCACAGTAGCCGCTACGGATTTCACTTCTTCCACTCGTGAAAATCTGAACATTTCCGCGAATGCGCGTAGCCGTGCGGTCAAGAAAGTGAGCATTCGTTCCAAACCTTTGGAGTCACTCGAGTGGATCAGCTGTGTAATCGAGCTGGTGCAAGACTCGGTGGCCCAGTCGGCCGAGGCTAGCGCGGCGGTTCAGAATGCCGTGGGTGGCGCGGCCAAGGCCCAGGCTCGTCGCAATTACAAGACGAAATACATCGACACCACCTGTGTGGCTTTGTTTGTCAACAATAGCTTGCAAAGCGCCACGACCCTTTCCGCAGGACGGTCCACCCTCTACCAAAGCATGATCATAGGCAAAATTCCACGCAAGCTTGGCATCGCCGCGGGAGAGAAAGAGCAAATTTTCCTCACGGATGTATTCTGGGTACCCACTTCGGTATACCTGTCTTCCGCTGGCAGCGAGTACGCAAAAATGCGAGCTTTTCTCACCAAGCTGGGGTCAGAAGGTCTGATTTATACCCCCAACGCAGACAGTGAGTTTGTGAGCAACGATCGGAATGATTATTATCGCAATTTTCTGCCGGTCAGCCCGCCGTCTTTGTTGTTGGAGACGATAGATAGCGCCTTTCACTGCGCCTCACAGCTGTTGGAGCTGCTCAAAGCGCATCTGAAAGCGGTACCTGTGGGGTCTGTGGCCACAAGTGGAGTCAGTGTCGGTGCGAATGTGACTGCTGTTAGTAGCCACCGACCCACGGATGGATATACCGGCAATACCTTACCGCTCAATCTGATCCCCATCGTGTGCTCTTTCGCGATGGATGTCGTATGCATCGCCGACGCCCGGGCGCAAGAGTCTGCCTTCCAGACATTGGCGGCTCTGTTGGAATCCTTTCCGCCCACGGTCACGCCCAGTGAAAGTGGGTCCACGATGGACCTAAGCAAGTCGCCCGCGGGAAGTGCGTTCAATGCAGCGGTGCAAAACAAAGCTTCTTTGGCGGTGAAACAGGCGATTGTGTTCTGTTTGGGTCTGTTGAATGACTTTTTCCACACGCATCACAGCGCCAAAAACGACGTTTTTGAGTTGAGTTTTCTCACTGAGTCGCCTTACGCGTTGAAACCCTCTAGCAACCGGGAAATATGGCAGAAGCGCTTGCAATTGGGACGTATCTCTATAGAGCGCTCTTTGCGCATTTCTGAGTGGGGCATACGCATCACTATTGATGAAAATTTGATCGCCTCGGGTGTGGCCTCGCTGCTGGCCCTGGCGGTGCGCAACGGGCTTGGGGATGCCAAGTTCCAACACGACTGTGGGTTGTTTGCCATGTTGGTCGCGGGCGGGGGCTGGGCGCCCACGGTGAGTGTGGGCCGCACCGCACAGCTCACACCACGGAAATTGTTTCTCCATTCCGACGCCCGGGCCTACGAACAGTGTGCTTTTCCCACCACCGCGTATGTTGCTGGAGGCACCCCCAACCGACCTGGCGTGTGGCTCGGCCAGTGCCTGGGGGCGTACCAACGAATTGACGCCGTGCCTGGGCTGATGCCACTGGTGCCGCGCACACTCCGCGCGGCGATTTTGTCCACCGAAATGATTCCCACGCGCGATCCCTTTGCAGTGCTGACGATGCCGCAGCTGAACACCGTGTTAAAGAATTACTCTCTCAAGTCGGCCGACGAATTAATTGCGATTCTTAAAGCGATGGTAACCCCGACTGCTGGTGAAGTTGACAAGACCGGCTTGATTAGGAACAAACCAAATCATGCCCGCGCTCTGATTACTCAGTTTGAAAGTGTCGCTTTGAACGATGCAACCAATGCGGAAGAGACAAAGTCAACCGATGAGGCGCAAGCGGCAGTGCGCGAAAAGGACCACTTTTATCTCGACCTGATGCAAGAAATGGCCTTTTTGCGGTTGTTAACCGTGCAGCTCACCCACGCGGCGCAAGCTAATCAGAAAACCAGAACGGCAACTGAAGAATCTGCTCTACGCAGTCAGTTAGATACGCTGCGCAACACGGTGCTGAAGAATCTAGATAAGTTGCTGAGCATTGCGGTGCAGGATCCCGTGCAAGCTGTGTCGGTGATTTTCAGCGCGGGTACTTTCAAGGGAGTTCAGCTGGATGTGTTGAAGAACCTGTTGAAAGAAGGAGACATTTCCTTTTTGGAGCGCATCTCCCTGCGGTTGTGGAAGCAGTACAAGCTGGACATCAACCCAAGCTGTGAAAGTGGCTTTGGCACGGCCGCCGCAAACACGAGCTTGATTCAGATCGCCTCATTGGCCGGAGAAGTGGTGATCTCAGAGACCAAGATCCGCGCCCAGACCCATTTTCCCACGGTGCGTTTGCTGGGTGTTTCTATCCAGCGCATGACAGGACGATGGTTTTATGAGTGCACTCTGTTGAGCGATGGGCTGATTCAGCTGGGTTGGGCGAACTCAATGTTTAGATGCGATCCGATCTGTGGTCAGGGAGTGGGGGATCACAATCATTCCTGGGCGTTTGATGGCCTCCGCTGTAAGAAATGGAACGTATCCTGTGAACCTTACGGTCGCCGCTGGAAGCTCGGTGACACAGTGGGGACGCTGATTGACATGGATCTGCTAGAAATACGATTTTATCTTAACGGAGAGGATCTCGGACAAGCCTTTGAAGATTTTTCGAGCCACGATGTCTTTCCCGCGCTGTCCTTGAACCTTCGCCAGTGCGTCCGGTTAAACTTCGGGCAGTATAAGTTTCTGCATCCTCCTGATGAAATGGATGGCAAGCCTTTTCGACCCGTCATTGCTGCGTTGCAATTACAAAAAGCTGCAACTGGATTGGTCAAACCAAACCCTATTAGCCCTCTCAAGAAGGCAGTGGCGAGTCCTGGTGTGGTAAGTAGTTTGAAGAGCCCCAGTGCAGAGTCTGCGGGTAACGATCCGACGGAGCGTGGTACCCCTACGGTGAGTCATCTGACCCCTGTGCTGGAGCGATCAGCCCAAGGCACCGCCACGCCACAAGCGGTCCCGATGACGCCACTCCGACAGGCCTTGACCTCCAATATGAATACCCCAGCAGGGGCGGAGACACCCACTACGTATGCACTTACCCCAGCGCAGACGCCTTCCATGGGACCCAGTGGGAGTGTTGCCCTGCTGGACCCTATTGCAGAAGCCTCGGCCACGGTGGTGCCTAGTGTTACCTTTAGCACACCGCCACGGGCGACACAGAGTGCTGAAATAAGTGCTGTGTTGGTGATCGCAGAGAATCAAACGGAGGAGCAGGAGAATGAAGCGGCAGCGCAGATGCAGATGGAAGCGGTAAGCGCATTTATTTCATGTACTTTTCATTGAAATTTATTTAAGTGGCTAAATTTCTTTTTGCAATTATTATGCGTTATCAACAGTGGGATGCCGCGCAGCAGCGCCATCAAGCCGCCGCACGTGCGCACGCGTCGCTGGCGCAGGATCCGTACCTCGTCCAGCATGATGGCACTCGCTACGGCGAAGGCGATGCCGAGGAAGAAGAAGGAGAGCTGGGTGAGGAGGACGCCGACGATGCAGAGGGACTGGAGAGAGAACTGCAGCGTGAACTGGAGGAACACGAGAGGGAACTGCTGGCAGAAAGAGAGTACGAACGAGAAGAGGACCGAGAGGAGGAGGACGATGATGATGAAGACGATGAGGTTTGTTTTTGCATCTACTTTTTGCGTGTATTTCTGCTTTATTTGTGACTGTCCATCAGAGAACGGAACTGTCATGCTGTTCAGAATGCTTACATATGTAACTTTTTATCACAATATTTTACCTGTTAGGATGACGAGGAAATGGACGCCGAGGACGAGCTCCGCGAACGCAACCGCGACAACGACGATCTCGACGAGGCCGAAGAAGTGAATGCGCACCTGGTGGAGATGCGTCGGCAGGCCATGATAGAGAATCTGGTCAATATGGGCCTGCCAGAAGAGTGGGCAGTCCGCGCGGCCCAGCAGACGGATATCTCCCGCTCAGAGACGGCCGCGATTACGTGGATTATTGAGCGAATGGAGCTGGAGCAAAGCGGTCACGCGGGGTGAGTTTAATTTGTTGTCTATTTAGTTTTCTGACCTTAACTTTTGCTGGCGTCCACGAAGAGTGTGCTGTGCTTCCGAAATGATGAAAACGCTTTCCATGCTTGCTAATTTTATGTCCTGACTTACATTCATTTAACTTGTCTTTCCTTTCAACAGTGGCATGTCCCAGGAAGAAGAGGACTTTGATGAATCTGAACAAGATTTGGATTACTTTATGAACCGCAATCCCGCTGCTTTCCGACTGCAACGTTCCGAGAGTGAAAACAGCGGCACCAGTGGACCTGCGGGCGGAAACATGGCGCTTTCCACTCACTCCCAGCGCCTGCTGGCGATGCAGCGCGGTGTGAACCCCATTGATGGTAATAACTCTTCACTCAGTGGAGGTATGTCGGGGCTGGCCAGTGGCAGTGGCGTGTCCCCCGGTGGCAGCCCCACACGTGAGGAAATTTACGGATTGCGGCGCAATTTGGCAAATGTGTTGGCCGAAGATGACGCGGTGTCGCGTGGTACCACGAAAGGTACATCGATGGGCAAGGTCAACGTGCGCGGAATGTCTTCGTGGAACAATGGAGGTAGTACGGAGAACAAACTGTTTGATGAAATGGCCGGTGCGACCCCGTGGAACGCTGATTTGTCCGTGCCACCCGTGCTGATTGGTCAATATGTTGCACGGCGCCGGCATGATCAAGACAAACAAGAAGTGCTTGCACAGGTGGTGGAACTCGACCAAGCCGACATGCTACCAATCATCATTGCGTGCGAGTTCTCACTGTGCATTTACTACGCACGGGCAGTGCTATTGCGGTCTGCCGCGTTCATTGATCACAAATTTCTCACTAGTGATGTGGACTTGGAAAATGTGGCAAAGAATGTTACTGAATCTAAGAATAACAGCGACACTGCCAGTGATATTGCGCCGAGTGAACAGAAACAGATCGTATCGCATCCAAATGGAGCGCTGAACCAGCTCGGTATGCCATTACTCGCCTCTCTGCTGATGCATTCCAGCGCTGAGCCTTTGGTGATCGTGGAGCTATTTAAGATTTCGTTCAAGCAGCACGTGGTGGGTCTCACGCAGCCCGATCGACTCTTTCCGCTCATTGCGAATGGAAATATTCTCGGCGAAGCGCGCGATCGTGTGCCGTTAATCAGTCCTTTTGCCTCCGCCAATGTGAACAAGTTGCACTCAGCCCTGGCAAGATTGGAACTGCTGTTATTTCATGGCTCTGAAGGTACCCTGGCGGTAGACGAGAGCTCCATGCAAGGACTGGATATCTTGTCCCGGATGCTGGATGTGGCTATTTACTTCTCCAACGAGATTCCTCTGCCCGCTTTGCCCAATAGCGGCAGCCCCCTCAGTATTACCTCCAATCTCCGGGAGCTGCAGTCCCAATTGTTACGCAATTTGGGCGTGTCTGTGGATGCCGAGGACCTGTCCTGGGTCGATAAATTCGCTGCGGGCTGCAAAGTCACACTGTACAATTTGGTTCACGAAGCTCTCGAATGCCTTCAAGCCGCCACGAGTGCAAAATATGACAGTTTTGACTGGATTCTGCTCAGCTTGGACCGGCATGAGAAACCCGCAGAGCCTTTGGTGCCACCGTCGAGCTTCAAGGCCGAGGCCGCGTCGTTGCTGAGCCAACAGCAAGAAAACGCACCCGCCGTGGCGTATGCCTACTGGCTCCTGCGCAGCGTATTGGTCAAGTCGGAGATGTACAACTTGCACGCTAAGAGCAAATCGTCCACTCCGAAGAATGAAGCTGCTACTAATGGCAATAATTCTGGTCCGTCCCTTCCGGAAGCAAAGTCTACTGGAAGCGATTTCTCGCCAAACCGAGCCAAGGGTAGTCCTGCGGGACGCTCTGGCAATACCTCGTTATCTGCGATGAGTGCGATTGATTATCTCACCTCCGCTGACACGTTGGCGAAATTGTTGAAGATTTCGGCCACCCACAATGTGTCGTTGCGTTTCTGTGCGCATGACTTGAGCGCACTGATATTGTCCCGGGTGAATGTGACATTGAGTGCGACGATGGCTCAGAATGCCACTGAGACCGCTGAGGCCGGCGCACCCTCGCCGCAGATCGCTGCGTCCGAGTATTACATCACGATTGCCAAGGAGAAACGTATGTTGCAGATGTTTGGCGCGCACATGAAGGCTGAAGTGCAAGATAGGCGCATGATTACCCGGTACACACGTTCAGTGGGCGCGTTTCTCTTCCAGTGGCACTTGTTGCGACGCCAATTAGGTCTCAGCAGTGTCAACTACATGCACGAGTACTTGATGGCAGACCTGTCGGTCCACACAGAAAGCACTGTCGATAGTAATATTGCCAAGCCCAGTGCGTACTCCCGCACGGCCACTAGCGATCTTGCCGAAGCGCTGACGATGTCCCCGCAGACACTGCAGCGCAGCCAGCGCAAGGAAGCCTCCCCAGAGAAGATCGATCCCATCTGGTATGGCGTGCGGATCACCCAGTTAACCTCCAACAGTGTCACTGTAGATTGGTCGCTGGATCCAGTCAAGTTTCCTCCCCGCATCAAGATGCCCGAATTTGGTTTGGTGGACTACACTCCCACTCCGGCCACCACTCATGAGGCCAATCTGTACTTTACACCGGCCTCTCACATGGGTCTAGAAGCACCTGTGCTGGTTCTATCGGGTCTCGAGCAGAACGGCACGTTTCATATTGACGATCTCGACGCCGACACCTTGTACAAGATCACTATCACGAAGGACAACGCGATGAACACTTCCTCGGACCAAGAAGACGAGGGAGAGGACAGCGAGCTCGCCGCGCACCAGGAGATCACCTTGGCGATGCAAGCACGCAGTGTGGCACTGCTGAGCTATTTTGACAATGGCGCGCCGATCAGCAGCCCGCAGAAGGACTCTGCTGTGCCTACTATTGCTGCACACAGCCCTGCATCCTCGGTGGAAGCAACTCCTGCACCGGTGGTTCCTGGTCAAGTTACGGATAACAAGTCTGGTGGCACGGCGACAGCGGGAGCGGTGGATACCATGCTGGCTCCCTACAGTCCCGTATCTACCACAGCGGGCAAGTCATTGGCCCCTTTTCCCGCCCTGCTCGATCTGCAACCGCACTCTGCCCGTGGGACTTCAGCGGATCGCAGTGTCGCTCGGTTGAAAAACAGCAGCGGCAGTGCCAATCCAATTGTCAAGGCTGGAGGTGAGCTGGTGCGTGTTGAAGAAACCGAATTATCTACCAAAGACGAAGTTATGATGTTTATTTCCACGGAAAGTGAAGCGCCGTTTCAGTTTGATTTGGAAAACATGTCGCCGAATCTGTTGGTCAGTCCGCATTCCCTAACATTGTTGAATCAATCCAACAAGAAATGGAGCACAGCACGTGCGAATGTGCGTCTCAACTCGGGCGTGCACCGCTGGGACGTGCACATTGACCGATGCGTCTCGAAAAACATCTTCATCGGTGTGGCTGCCCGGGAGGCGCATTTGAACAATTACGTTGGGTGCGACAAACACGGATGGGCCTTCTTGGCCAACAAAGCGGTCTGGCATAACAAAGGCAAGAGCAAAACATATGGTGATTTATTTCGCTCCGGTGACACCGTGACGGTGATTTTAGATTTGGATGAAGGCACTTTGTCGTTTAATCTGAACAACAAACCAATGGGTGTGGCGGTGGAAGGGCTCGTCGGGCCGTTATACCCAGCTTTCTCGCTCTACAACGAGGGCGACCAGCTGACGGTGGTAAAAGTGCGTTCAGCGGCAGGGGAGTCCGGCGGCGCAGGTTCCTGTGCAGCTGAGAAAATTCTCGAACGGATTGAGACATTTAACAATCTGCTCGCTTGCGTGGCGGAGTCTTTCAAGGTTGAAAGTGCTGCTGATTCCACTGAGGTGTCCTGTGGCAATGCCAGCTCGAATGACTCGCCGGTCAGTCCGGCTGTGAATCCTGCCACCATTACGGAAGAGCTTGGAGAAGAGTTATTGCAGCGCTGGGAGCTGTGGAAAGCAGAAATCCCCATGCGTTCGTTTCTCGTGGGCAACGACTTCGTCACGATTTGTGCCTCTGCACCGCAGTGTCACGTGCTCAGCCGAGGCCTGTTGCAGCTCTGGGACAGTGTCATCCTGCAAAAGGAGCTCGCCATGGTGGTGGGCGTCGGGCAGCACCGACTGTGGTTCCGCACGCAGGCCACCGGCGCGCTGAGTGGCTACACCGCCGACTCCATCCAGCACATGCACGAGAAAGGAACCCTGCACCGTGCAATGGCCACGCGCGAGGCCCGCGTACATTGTACTGCAAATCACATCGCGCCTTTTGAGAAGTCTTCACATGCCTCCGCGGGTCTGAATACGGAATTCTTTGGCTTTGAACTGTCTGCCACCGCTATGAAGGAAGCGATTTCTAAATTGCAGTTGATGTGGAGAGCTTCCGATGATGGTGTTTTGGTGGATTACTTAAATTCCAGTGCACGCAAGTATGCGTCCGATCCATTCAACTTACACATTTGCCATGTCATCAGCGCTAATAGTACTGAGAATGCCATGTTGCACCCATTGTGCGCAACGTACACCACCGAGGCTGTGGTATTGCGCGCATTGATATTAATCCACTTCAACGACCTCGCGCTGCCGTTGTTGCCCATACTGTGTCCTTTCTCCAGCGCTTTTGAAGGCGGTCCGTTCTTCGCCGACGCACTTTTATTGAACAAGTTGTCGACCGAAGCGGCAGGCAACCATCCCTCGTCCATGATGAAAACCATGCGTGGATTGTTTTTCTCACAGGTAAGATTCGAGTAGCTTTTTTTACATAAGCTGCATCGGTGGCTTCATTTTCTTCACAAATTAAATTATTGTCCATACCTTGTTACTGATGTGCAGATCAAGCGCGAGTTTGCTCTCCACCTAACCAGCAGCGCCACCAATGGTACCATGACCATCGTGCGCCCTCCTTTGTCTTCGTGCAGCACCATCACCATCGGTGGTGCAGGACGTGATAGTGCCCCCAGCAGTGAGAAACTAGGTGGACGTGTCTTGCAGTCGATTTTACAAACTCTGAAAGAAGATACAAGCAAACATGCACTAAACAAGACTGTAGACAGCTCACCCGACGACCGGACCCGACAGTCACCCCACCACTTCCCTTTTATCACTGCTGGGGAAGGCGATCTGCCGTTGTTGACACCATTTCAAGCGATGACGCCGTCGACTGCACTGACGCACCCCAACAGCGTCTTGGCTGTGACACCCGCCGATCGCTCCTTTTTCAAGTTTCCTGTAGGGGACAGTCCTGCTTTGACGGCGTCGACGGCTTCGCTAATCCTCCCCACAGGTCACTGCGGGCTGCTTACCTCAACCCTGGAGTTTGTGGATGTGGATCCGATTCTCGTGCTGGAGATCACCGACGAAGCAACGCTAGCCAAGCATCTGTACGAATCGGCAGTGAGGAACGATGTGCAACTACAAATACTCTTGGACGAGCGCTGGAAATTATTAATCGGATTCCAGTGCTCTTATGTGGGTCAAATCATGTCCTACTTCGAACAAGTCGCCGGACTAAACCCGAACAGCGCCGCAACCTTGCCGGAAACAGCGGCGAACACGAAAGGAGCACGTAATAAAGGCCTGCAGAGCCAGCTATTGCAACTGCAGCAGGGTGGCAACGCCGCGGCTTGGGAGAGTTGCCTGAAGATTTCCACTGAGGGGATGGGTCTGTTGTGGCCGTGCGACACTTTGTTGGCGGCGCAGCGCAGCGTTCCATTCATAATTCGCGCCACCAAATCCCAAACAGGAACTGCTGATTCAATGGTACCGACGAAGCTGTTCCAGTGGTTCCAGATAGCCGAGCGCAACCCAGAGAGAGTCTCGGAGTGGACGCTGTTTGCAGTGTTTGTAGAAGAGGCATGCTCCCAGGTAAATTTCGTATCTCTTTTTGATTGATAATGTTGCAAATAACATTTTGCCAGCGCGCAGATTATCAACAAACTCTTGTAATCTACCCGCCCAAGTTATTATTTTCTAACATACCCTGCCGTATTACATGGTTCTTTTCCAGGTGCGGCGCGTGGTGGAGAGTCTTTTTGATGCTCAAGATGGCCATCTTGTGGACAGTTCGTTGCTGTGCACTGACGCAGCCATGCTCAACTTGTCACTGCAGTTGTTCCACGCAGCAGGTAATTGATTGATGTTCGACTTTTCATATTAAGACCTTTTTATTGTGTTTCAGATAACAGATCAACCAATGTCTTTTGTATACATCTGTTTCGTTGAATTGATTTAAATTTGCACATTTTCTTTCCGCAAC
>LNAP01011338.1_pt1 | contig 14812 bp, 17 predicted proteins | sample 602601 | NCBI WGS metagenome assembly LNAP01 (sample SAMN02440304, study PRJNA202911) | soil metagenome | biome: Subtropical and temperate rainforests or woodlands; isolation source: soil samples (1 kg each in a 20% v/v slurry with milli Q water) were... ...
GATTGGCCGGCGCACACCGGCCTTTTTCAGGTTCGATCAGCTATCGTCTTCACGAATCGAGGACGGATGCCGGCACAGCGGATTGACCTCGATCTCCATGTAGGGGAACAGCGGCAGCTGCATCAGGGTGTCGTGCAGCTCCTGCACGCTGGCCACATCGAACACGCTGTAGTTGGCGTACTGACCGGCGATGCGCCACAGGTGGCGCCACTTGCCCTCGCGCATCAGACGCTGGGCCAGTTCCTTCTCGTCGGCCTTGAGCTTGAAGGCCTTGCCCGGGTCCATGTCGACGGGCAGTTTTACGGTCATCTTTACGTGGAACAGCATCGGTTCAGCCTCCGGTTATTTGCGACTGAAGAACGCCAGGCGCTCTTCATCGAGGGTCAGGCCAAGGCCCGGCGTGCGCGGCACTTCCAGCTGGAAGTCGCGATAGACCGGTGCGTCGGTGACGATTTCTTCGGTGAGCAGCAGCGGCCCGAACAGCTCGGTGCCCCACTGCAGTTTGTTCAGCGTGAGGAAGGCATGCGCCGAAGCCAGGGTGCCGATGGCGCCTTCGAGCATGGTGCCGCCGTACAGCGCGACGCCTGCGGCTTCGGCGATCTGCGCGGTGCGCAGCACGGCACGTGGGCCGCCGTTCTTGGCGATCTTCAGGGCGAAAATACTGGCGGCGCCGTCGGCGGCCAGGCTGAAAGCGTCCTCGACGCTCTCGATGGACTCATCGGCCATGATCGGTGCCGGGCTGCGCTGGTTGAGCCTGATCTGCCCGCCGCGGTTGATCCGCGAGATGGGCTGCTCGATCAGATCAATGCCGTTGTCGCCGAGGATGCGGCAGGCCCGCAGCGCCACCGACTCGTCCCACGCCTGATTGACATCGACGCGCACACTGGCGCGCTCGCCGAGAGCCTGCTTGATGGCGATGACGTGCTTGAGGTCGGCATTCACTTCGCCAGCGCCGATCTTCAGCTTGAAAAGGCGGTGGCGGCGGATATCGAGCATGCGCTCGGCCTCTTCGATGTCCTTGGCCGTGTTGCCGCTGGCCAGGGTCCAGGCGACTTCCAGGCTGTCGCGTACGCGGCCGCCGAGCAGCTCGCTGACCGGCAGCCCGAGGCGCTTGCCCTGAGCGTCCAGCAGCGCGCTTTCGAGGCCGGACTTGGCGAAGGTGTTGCCCTTGGCGGCCTTGTCCAGCCGCAACATGGCGGCGTTGATATTCGCCGCATCCTGACCCACCAGCAGCGGACCGAGGTGGCTGTCGATGTTCTGCTTGATGCTTTCCGGGCTCTCGTTGCCGTAGGCCAGGCCACCAATGGTGGTGGACTCACCGATGCCTTCGATACCGTCACTGCACTTCGCGCGGATGACCACCAGCGTCTGCTTCTGCATGGTGTGCATGGCCAGCCTGTGCGGGCGAATGGTTGGCAGGTCGACGACGATTGCCTGGATGCTTTCGATCAGGATGGGGCTCATATCGATTTCCGATTTACCAATGTCAGGGGTCACGCCTTGGCCGCCGACAGCACGACTGGTGCGGCTTCCGGGCTGCGCTTGCTGGAGATGGCGAAGGCGGTCATGGCCAGTGCGGCGACGACGCCCGGCACGGCGAAGGCCATGAAGTTGAGCTGCAGCGGCAGGTTGATACCCAGCAGCGCACCACCCAGCAGCGGGCCGACGATGGCGCCGTTGCGGCCGATTCCCGAGGCCCAGCCAAGCCCGGTGGAGCGGATCGACAGGCCATAGAACTGTGCAGCGGTCGCGTACAGCAGGATCTGCGTGCCGATCACCGTGGCGCCCGCGATGAAGATCAGGGTGTACAGCACCGGCATCGGCGTCTTGAAGCCCAGCAGGCTGATCGAGGCCACCGACACGGCGAAGAACACCACCACTACCTTGGACAGGTTGTAGCGATCGCCCAGCCAGCCTCCGAGAATCGCGCCAGCCATCCCCCCGAAATTCAGCGCCAGCAGGAACGACAGGCTGGAGCCCAGGCTGTAACCGGCGTTGGCCATCAGTTTCGGCAGCCAGGAGCCCAGCGCGTAGACCATCAGCAGGCAGCAGAAGAACGCCAGCCAAAGGGAGAAGGTGCGCACGCCACGGCCGTCGCGAAACAGCTCCAGCACCGAAGCGCTCTTGCCCTTCACGTCGGTCATCACCAGCTCATCGTCCGCTGTCAGCTGGCGACTTGGGTCGACCTTGTTCAGCAACGCCCGGGCCTGCTCACCGCGGCCCTGGCGGACGAGGAAACCCACCGACTCCGGCAGATACCAGAGGATCACCGGCAACAACAGCAGCGGCACCGCCGCGGCGAAGAACATCGCTTCCCAGCCGAAGCGCGGCAGCATGTAGATTCCGAGGCCGGCCGACAGCATGCCGCCCAGCGAGTAGCCGCTGAACATGACCGCCACCAGCGTGCTACGCAGTTTCTTCGGCGCGTATTCATTCATCAGCGCCACCACATTGGGCATCAACCCGCCGCAGCCGAGGCCGGCGAGAAAGCGGAAGATGCCGAACTCGGTCGGTGTGCTGGCGAAGCCATTGAGCACAGTGGCGCCGCTGAACAGTACGAAGCAGATGGCAATGCCTTTCTTGCGACCGATGCGGTCAGCCAGGGTGCCGAAGACCAACGCGCCGAACATCATCCCGAACAGCGCGTAACTACCCAGGGCACCAGCTTCCAGCGGGGTCAGCCCCCATTCCTTCATGATCACCGGCAGCACTACGCCATAGATGAACAGGTCGTAGCCGTCGAAGATCAGCAACAGTGCGCATAGGCACACGACGAGCCAATGGAAGCGGCTGAAGCGCGCGTTATCGATGATTTCGTGAACATCTACTTTTCGCATGGCAAGACTCTCTATTGTTTTTGTTAGTCGCGGTCGGCCGCAGCGGTGAATCACCGCGCCGCCGAGGTGCCTTGGCGTTGTCCGGTCAGGCCGGTCTATGTGATTCAGCCGAGATCGCCACCACCCACCGGCAGGGTCACGCCGGTGATGTAGGACGCGTCGTCCGATGCCAGGAAAAGGATCGCGCCGGCCTGCTCGTCGATCGTCCCGTAGCGCTTCATCAGCGATGAATCGACGGTCTGATCGACGATCTGCTGATACCAGAGCTTTTCCTGCTCAGTCTGCTCGGCACTGTTGCGCGGAATGCGCCGCGGCGGCGCCTCGGTGCCGCCCGGCGCGGTGGCGTTGACGCGAATGCCGCGCTCGGCATTCTCGAAGGCCAGGCACGCGGTCAGCGCATTGACGCCGCCCTTGGCCACGCCGTAGGGCACGCGATTCAGGCTGCGGGTGGCAATGGAGGAAACATTGACGATGGCGCCCGCGCCCTGCTCCAGCATGTGCGGCAATGCGGCGTGGCAGCACCACAGCGTGGGGAACAGCGAGCGCCGCACCTCGGCCTCAATTTCGTGTTCCTGGTAATGCTCGAAGGGCTTGGCCCAGATGGTGCCGCCGACGTTATTGACGAGGATGTCGAGGCGGCCGAAGCGCGCCTTCGCCGCGGCCATGACGCGATGGCAGTCGGCGAACTGCTCGAGATCAGCCGTCAGCGTCAGTGCCTCGACACCCTTCGCCCCTAGCTCATCGGCCAGTTCATGGACCAACTCAGAGCGGTCGACCAGTACCAGCCGGCCACCCTCTTCGCCCATGCGCTCAGCCACGCGGCGGCCGATGCCCTGGGCCGCGCCGGTGATGACGGCGACCTTGTTCTGAAAACGTGTGTTCATCTACCTTTCCTCAACTTGCTCGAAGCCAGCGCACCCAGCCTTGTAGGAGCGAGCTTGCTCGCGAAGCTCTTCGGTGCGGTGATCCAGACGGTTGGCGGCGTGCCGGCCCATTCGCGAGCGAGGGCTCAGCGCCCCTCTCGCTCCTACAGAAAAACCTTGCCCACCTTGCCCTCAGGCGCTGGCGGCAAACTTCTCGTAGTAGAAATTCGCAGGTTCCAGCCCCTGCTCACGAATGAACTGGCTGACCGCCTCGACCATCGGTGGCGGGCCGCAGAGGTAGATGTCCACCTCACCGTCATTCAGGTGCTTGGGCTCGATGTGCTGGGTCACGTAACCCTTCTGTGGATAGGCGCTGTCCGGGCTCGCTACGCAGGCGCTGTAGGTGAAGTTAGGGATGCGCGCGGCGAAGGCCTCGAGCTTGTCCATTTCCACCAGGTCGTGGTCGTGGGTGACGCCGTAGATCAGGTGCAGCGGATGCTCGCTACCCTGCTCGGCGATCTTCTCCAGCATTGCGGTGAACGGCGCGAGGCCGGTGCCGCCGGCCAGCAATAACAATGGCCGCTTGATCTCGCGCAGGTAGAAGGCGCCCAGCGGGCCGGCCAGATTGACGCTGTCGCCGGCCTTGGCGAGGTTGGTCAGAAAACTGCTCATCAGCCCGCCCGGCACATTGCGGATCAGGAAGCTGACCTCGCCATCCTTTTGCAGCGAGCTGAAGGAATAGGCGCGGGTCTGATCGCTGCCAGGCACCTGCAGATTGACGTACTGCCCGGGCAGGAACGCCAGCTGGTTCAGTGATTCGCCCTTGATCGACAGCGCGATCGTGCTCTCGGAAAGCTGCCGAACGTTGCTGATGGCGGCTTGGTAGTTGGCCTGCTGGGTCTTGCAGATGTCCGAGGCGGCCGGCACGCGAATCACGCAGTCGCTTTCGGCGCGCATCTGGCAGGTCAATACGTAGCCCTGCTCGGCTTCGGCTTCGCTGAGTGCGTCTTCTATATATTCCTCACCGAGGTCGTAGCGACCGCTTTCGGCGAAGCACTTGCAGGCGCCGCGGCACCGTCACGGCAATCCAGCGGGACGTTGATGCCCTGGCGATAGGCGGCGTCGGCGACGGTTTCGCCGATGGCGGCGTCGATGAAACGAGTGACGCCGTCTTCGAAGTTCAATGCAATCTTGTGAGTCATGGCGGCGCCCTTAGAGGTGGTAAACGTCGATCATCTGGCGGATGTAGTCGTTCTTCAGCACGACCTTCTTGGCCTTGATCAGCGGGTTCTCGCCGCGTGTATCGAGGGTGTAGAAGCTGGTGCCGTAGAAGTGGTCGACCGTCTTGTAGCGAAAGCTCATCGTGTGCCAGTTGAAGCGCAGCTTGCAGACGCCGTCGGCCTGCTCGAGCAGCTCGAGGTTGCTGATGTTGTGGCTCGTGCGAGTATCCGGAATGGTGGCGCTGGAGCGCCCGGTGCGGATGCGGAACACCCGGTCTTCCAGGCCGCTGCGGTTGCCGTACCAGATCAGCGAAATCTCGCTCATCGGGTCCTGGGTCAGCTGGTCGCGGTCATCCCAGGCCGGCATCCAGAAGGTGGCGTCCGGCGCATAGAGTTCGAGCCAGGCGTCCCAGTCCTTGTCGTCTAGGTAGCGCGCTTCGCGGTAGAGGAAGTCGCGCGCGGTTTCGTAGGAAAGCGTCATCACGCGCCCTCCACGTGGATCAACTGGTCCTGCCCTTCCTTGAGCCCCTTGATCATCTGTTGCTGCCAATAATGGTGTTGCAGCACAAACAGGCCTTCATCCTCCGTGCGCATGCCACTCATCTGCGGGTGCAGGTCGATCTCCTGCGCACCTTCATCGGCGCCATCGATCCAGTGCTTGGCACCGCGGGACATGTCGTTCCATTCCATCGCCCGGCCGGCAAAGCCCTGCTGACAGGCGCGGAACTCTTCGAGGTCATCCGGCGTGGCCATACCGCTGACGTTGAAGAAGTCTTCGTACTGGCGGATGCGGCGGGCGCGGGCTTCGGCGCTCTCGCCCTTGGGCGCGATGCAATAGATGGTGACTTCGGTCTTGTCGACGGAGATCGGCCTGGCGATGCGCAGCTGCGAGCCGAACTGGTCCATCAGGTACAGGTTCGGGTAGAGGCAGAGGTTGCGTGAGTTCTCGATCATCCAGTCGGTCCGTGCCTGGCCGAACTCGGTGATCATCTCGTCACGGCGGGCATACAGCGGACGGTCTTCGGGGTTGTCCCAGCGGGTCCAGAGCAGCAGGTGGCCGTTCTCGAACGAGTAGAAACCACCACCCTTCTTGCCCCAGCCGCCGGCGCTCATGGCGCGGATATCGTCGCCCGCTTCCTTGAGCTTGCGCTGCTGCTGAGTGGCCGCGTAGTTCCAGTGCACGGCGGTGACGTGGTAGCCGTCGGCGCCGTTTTCGGCCTGCAGCTTCCAGTTGCCTTCATAGACATAGGTGGACGAGCCGCGCAGCACTTCGATGCCGTCCGGCGACTGATCGACGACCATGTCGATGATCTTCTTCGACTCGCCGAGAAATTCTTCCAGCGGCGCCACGTCTTCACGCAGGCTGCCGAACAGGAAACCGCGATAGGACTCGAAGCGCGCGACCTTCTTCAGGTCATGGGAGCCGTCGCAGTTGAAGCTGTCCGGGTAACCAGCTTCCTTCGGGTCCTTGACCTTCAGCAGCTTGCCGGAGTTGTTGAAGGTCCAACCGTGGAACGGGCAGGTATAGGTCGCCTTGTTACCGCTTTTGAAGCGACAGAGCATGGCGCCACGATGGCTGCAGGCATTGATGAAGGCGTTGAGTTCGCCATCCTTGTTGCGTGCGATGAAGATCGGCTGACGACCCATCTGGGTGGTGTAGTAGTCGTTCTTCTCGGGGATCTGGCTCTCGTGAGCGAGGTACAGCCAGTTGCCCTCGAAGATGTGTTTCATCTCCAGATCGAACAACCGAGGGTCGGTGAACATCTCGCGCTTGCAGCGAAAGACGCCCTTCTCTTTATCTTCTTCTAGCAGCGAATCAAGGTAGTCGAATCCCAGGGACATGGCCGGGTTGTGTCTACGTGATGAAGGCTACGGCGCGGGGAGAAGGATCAATATCCGTTTCCTGCAGGACCTTTATCCGTTTTCTGCAAAGCGCAAGCGGACAGATTGACGCAGGCACGCAGGAACACACCCGCGCATCACACGGGGTGACGAGCAGCGAATGCGCACAGGCAGGGAAGGAAAAAAGAGCCGCTTCCGTCGGACCGGCAGCGACTCAAGGGGACTCAGTGATGGCGGCGCAACGTATCCGAAGGTAGCTCGCCGAAGGTGCTCTTGTAGCTTTCCGAGAAACGCCCCAGGTGCATGAAGCCGTAGTCCATGGCGATTTCGGTGATGTTGCGCACCTTGGCCGAAGGATCGCTTAGCCGGCCATGGATCTGCTCCAGCTTGCGCTGGCGGATATAGGACTTCGGCGTGGTGCCGACCTTGCGTTCGAACAACAGATAGAGCGAGCGCAGGCTCATGTTGGCCAGCTCGGCCAGCTGTTCGACGGAAATGTCATGCTTCAGATGCTCATCTATATAGTCGGCAATCCGCCCGAAGGACGGGCAACTGTCGCCAAACGGATCGCGGCGGATGTTGCTGGCCAGGCTGCAGAGCAGCTTGCTGGCGATGATCCGGCTGTACTGTTCCTGAATCTGCGGAATGCTCTGCTCAGAGCCCGCCTCTTGGCAGATCAACCCAAGCAGGCTGCCAAACCCATCGAGTTCACTAAGCGCGTGACGGTTGCTGCCGAAGCGAATCCCCTCCGCCGGAGCCTGCCACTGGTTCTCGCTACAGGCCTTCTCCAAAAAGGAAGCCGGCAGTTTGACGATGAGCTTCTCACAGTCATCCGAATAGGTCAGGTCGACCGGATCGTCCGGATTGATCAGCAGCAGCTCGCCGGGGGTGAAATAGTGCTCCTGGCCCCGGCCGCGCCACAGGCAATGGCCGCGCTGCAGCAGCTGCAGGTGGTAGATGGTCTCGAGCGCCGGCGAAGTGACATGAACGCTGCCGCCATAACTGATCTGGCACAGGTCAAGCTTGCCGAACTTGCAATGACTGAGGCTGGCTTGCGGACTGCCGGTGCGCGGCAGCTGGATGCAGTGCGCCCCCACGTGCTGATTGACGTAGTCCGAAACGGCATGCGGATCAGCATGCTCGAAGATCCTGCTTTTCTCGTTCAGCAGTCGTTCCATCACCAGGCACTCGCATTGTTCTTATAGTGCGCCGGCCCATCGTCAACGACGCCGGCGGCGATTCCTGCCACGCACATGCATGCTCAGGCTTGATCTGCGTCAAGACTATCGCTTCGTTCGAGCATAGGAGATTCGACCAACGAAGGACACCCCGTCGTTCGGTGACCGCACGGTTTTTGGCGGACCGCAAGACGGGCACCTGGAAAAGGCAGCCGCCGCTGATCCGGACCGGACGACAGGCTTGCGAGCCGGGCTGGCCCATGGGCAGCATCCTGTATAATGCCGCCCCCATTTACCGCTCGTGTGCGCCTGCACCGACTCTCCAAGTTATCCGGCCCGATAGTGCAAAGTCCTCGTTCGAATCAGTCTGTTGCAAGTAGAAAGTTCTCCGTCGCACCCATGATGGACTGGACGGACCGCCGCTTTCGCTACTTTGCCCGGCAGTTGTCGCAGCACACCCTGCTCTACACCGAGATGGTGACGACCGGCGCGCTGCTGCATGGCGACGCCTCGCGCTTCTTGGGCCACGACGAGTGTGAACACCCGCTGGCGCTGCAGCTCGGCGGCAGCGTGCCGAGCGATCTGGCAGCCTGCGCCAAGCTCGCCGAAGCCACGGGTTATGACGAGGTTAACCTCAACGTCGGCTGCCCCAGCGATCGGGTGCAGAACAACATGATCGGCGCCTGCCTGATGGGCCACCCGTCACTGGTAGCCGATTGCGTAAAGGCAATGCGCGATGCAGTGGATATCGAGGTCACCGTCAAGCATCGCATCGGTATCAATGGACGCGACAGCTATGCCGAGCTGTGCGATTTCGTCGGTCAGGTACGCGACGCCGGATGCCGCAGTTTCACCGTGCACGCGCGCATAGCCATCCTCGAAGGGCTGTCACCGAAGCAGAACCGTGAGGTGCCGCCATTGCGTTACGACATCGCCGCGCAGCTGAAAAAGGACTTCCCGGACCTCGAGATCATCCTGAACGGCGGCATCAAGACGCTGGACGAGTGTCGCGCGCACCTGCAAACCTTCGATGGCGTCATGCTAGGGCGCGAGGCCTACCACAACCCCTATCTGCTGGCCCGCGTCGACCGGGAGCTGTTCGGTAGTGAAGCGCCGGTGATCAGCCGGGCACAGGCACTACGCAATATGCGACCCTACATTGAGCGCCACTTGAGCGACGGTGGCGCGATGCATCACATCACCCGTCATGTGCTCGGTTTGGGCCAGGGCTTTCCCGGCGCGCGGCGCTTCCGCCAGCTGCTCTCGGTGGACATCCACAAGACGAGCAACCCCCTTGCGCTGCTCGATCAGGCGGTGGCGCTGCTCGAAGGGCACTGACGCTCCACGTTCAAGGAACGCAACCCCGGCATCTGAATCAAAGGCCAGGCGCATCCGGGTCCACCCGCTCGTTGAGCGGGCTGACTGGCTCGGGTAAGGTCATGCCACTCACAGGACGGAGCCCCTCTTACATGACTTCCAAGCTGGAACAACTCAAGCAGTTCACCACTGTCGTCGCCGATACAGGCGACATCGACGCCATTGCTCGCCTGAAACCGGTGGACGCCACCACCAATCCTTCACTGCTGCTCAAGGCAGCGGCCATGCCGCGTTATGCCGATGACCTGGCGAACGCGATGAAGCAGTGCCACGGCGACATCGGTCTGGCGTGCGACCTGTTCGCCGTCGCGGTAGGCAAGCAGATTCTGGAACTGATCCCCGGGCGCATCTCCACCGAGGTCGACGCGCGATTGTCGTTCGACACTCAAGCCATGGTCCAGCGTGGTGAGCGCCTGATCGGCCTTTACGAGCAGGCTGGCATTAGCCGCGAGCGCGTTCTGATCAAGATCGCTTCGACCTGGGAAGGCATCCGCGCAGCCGAACAGCTGGAGAAAGCCGGCATCCAGACCAACCTTACCCTGCTGTTCTCCTTCACCCAGGCCGTGGCATGCGCCGAGGCCGGTGTGTTCCTGATTTCACCGTTCGTTGGCCGCATCTATGACTGGTACAAGAAGCACGAAGGTCGTGATTACCAAGGCGCGGAAGATCCGGGCGTGCAATCGGTCAGCCGCATCTACGACTACTACAAGGCTCACGGATACAAGACGGTAGTGATGGGCGCGAGCTTCCGCAATGTCGGACAGATCGAGGCACTGGCCGGTTGCGACCGGCTGACCATCAGCCCGGAACTGCTCGGCGACCTGGCCGCAGCCAGCGGCGCGCTGGAACGCAAACTGCAGCCCGGCCGCGAGTCAGAAGCGCGTATCAGTCTGGATGAAAAGAGCTTCCGCTGGGGCCTGAACGAGGATGCGATGGCGACCGAAAAGCTTGCCGAAGGCATCCGTCAGTTCGCGCGGGACCAGGAGAAACTCGAAGCCCTGCTTGCCAAGCTGGCCTGATCAGGACCGCTCCAATGCGGTGACGAGGTCATGGAAGGCCTCGCGGTTGGATTCGTTGAGGCTCATCAGGATGCGGTGAGCCTCGAGCACCTTGGCCTTCACCACCTCTTCGGACTGATCCTGCGATGGCAGATCGGCCAGGCATTCCGGGCAAGGCAACGGCGTATCGACGATATTGAACACCTGATCGAAGCCCATAGACTGCAACAGCCGGGTGATGTCCGGGTGGGTGGTGACCAGCGTCGGCAACATACCCACCTTCTGCCGCGACAGTATCGACAGCTTGGCCAAGAGGCCCAAGGTGGTGCTGTCAATGCTTCGGCTTTCGGTCAGATCAATGACAATCGAAGAAAAATTGCGCGACGAGAAGATCTTCTCGATCGTTGCATCCAGCGCCGAACAGAGCGTCAAACGGATTTCACCTATGAACTTCAGAACAAAGGTGCCATCCATCTCGGCGAACTGGATTCTACCAGTACTCATGCAAGGTTCCTGCTCAACACCAGCAAGGCGATATCGTCGGGCATGTCAGCCAGCTCGGCCAACCCGAAGACTCGACGTAATCCATCCAGCGTGCCACCGGCATCGGTAATCAGACCGGGCAGCGCGGACTCTTTTTCTTTGAGTGTGTCGCCGGGCAAAAGGTCCAGAATGCCGTCGGAGAGCAAGGTCAAGCTGAAGGTCTCGGGCAGCTTCAGCTCGAAATTCTGATAGGTCGCCTCGACGAACAACCCGACCGGCAACCCACGCCCTTCGAGATAGTGCGCCCCCTCTCCCGTGTACAGCACCGGCATAGGCAGATGACCGCCAATGCTGTAGTGCAGCACGTCATGCTCCTGATCGATAACGCCGCCCAGCATGGTCACGTGCTTGCCCAGCTTGCAATTGATCAGCCCGCGGTTGATGTGATCTAGCACTTCCGACGGTTTGAACTCGCGCAGCGTGCCGCCACGGCGCGACTCGTACAGCAGGCGGGTCGTCATGAACTTGAGCAGCACGGTCACGAACGCCGAGGAGGCACCATGGCCGGAAACATCGGCCAGGTAGAAACCGATGCGCCGCTCATCCACGCGGAAATAGTCGACGAAGTCACCGGACAGGTACAACGATGGGATGATCTGGTGGGCGAAATCGAAGCCATCGACGCTCCAGGGCGTCACCGGCAGCATGTTCATCTGCACTTGACGACCGGCGTCCTGATCTTCCTGCAACAGGTGCAGGCTGGCTTGCAGATCGCGATTGGCCGTCTCCAGCTGCTCGCGGTAACGACGATTCTCTAGCCGCAAGCGCGAACGATCCAGCGCACGACGCACCGAATGCTCGAGCATTGCCAAGTCTTCGAGTGGCTTGATCAGGTAGTCGGCAGCGCCCAAGCGCAGGGCCTCCACCGCGTCGCTCATCACGCCGGCACCGGAAACCACGATCACGGGGAGGTCGAGCTGGCGCTCACTGATCTGACGGATCAGCTCAAGGCCATCCATCTGCGGCATGCGCAGATCGCAGATCACCAGATCGGGCTGCTCCGACTCGAAGAGCTCCATGCCCTGCGGGCCATTGCCGGCCTGCAAGACACGAAAACCACTGTCATCCAGATAGGCAGCCAGACTGGCTCGAACCACATCGTCGTCATCTATGATCAGCAGCGTCGCGCTTGGTTTATGCATGTTCCTACCAGGCGGGGTCGCCAGGATGATTGGCGAAAACATTGGCCCCGCATGACGCCGGGCTTGGGTTCGTTTCAAGGCGCAGACGGTACTCCCATACGATCGGGGTTTCAAGCCGACCGGCTGGCGCCTTTACAGGACGAATTGAGGGGAGCTATAAGAATGCCGCGAGCCATATATAAAAGGTTGAAACCATGAGCCAGAAAGACCGCGATTACAGTGAAAAACGCGATTTCATCCGAATGCAGATCGAAACCACCGTTGCGCTGGAACATGGCGATACAAAACTGAGCGGCACCTGTATCGACCTCTCCAGCACCGGCATGCAGGTGCTGGCCAGCGCCCAACTACGCATGGGCGACAAGGTCCGCGTACTCATTCCATCCGAGCACAGCGAACTGAAAGGACTGGACGCGCAGACAGAAGTCGTACGCGTCAGCCAGCTCGACGATGGCCGGCAGAGCCTGGGCCTGGCAATCCTTTCGATGTCCTGACCCTGCTCCAGCAATGGCCGCAGCAAATGCGGCCAGGCTTCAGAAGTCGTCTTCGACTTCCCCGTCCTTGACCCGGAATTCGCGATTCTGAAGGTAGGCGTTGCGTACAAAGATGTAGCGATCCCCCTGAATCATCTTCTCGGCTGACAGCAGTCCTGCGCGCGTATCGATCAGGTCCACACCCCGCGTCACGTTGCGGGTCGGCACATGATCCATGTGCGGATACGGTTCGAGGAAGGAATCCGGCACCCGGCCGACGGCATCACGCACCGTGCTTGGCCCAAGCAGCGGCAGCACGACATATGGCCCACTTCCCAGCCCCCAGGCACCCAGCGTCTGGCCGAAGTCCTCATCGTTCTTGTGCAGCCCCATACGGGTGGCAACGTCGAAGAAACCGAGCACGCCGAATGTGGTATTGAACAGGATACGACTGGTGTCGATGCCGGCATCGCGGACCTTGCCCTGCAGCAAGTCATTGGTCAGCACCACCACATCACCGAGATTACTGAACACATTGCCGATGCCGTCCTCGAGGAAGCTCGGCGTCACTTTCTGGTAGCCCTGGGCCAAGGGCTTGAGGGTGTAGGTGTCAACGGTGTCATTGAAACGAAACACCGCGCGGTTGACGCCTTCCCACGGATCCATGGCTCGCGCCAAGCATGGCGACGGTGACGAAACTGGCCTTGAGCACGGCGATCCAGGCCGTTGCGATCTTGGGCATTGCTGTTTTCTCCCTAGTTTTGGTGCACGCGGCGCACCGACGCAGACCGCGCAGTATAGAGCGAACATTCGATTTGCGGCAGTCAGCCGGACAGGCCGCCTGTCCGCCGTCAATCCAGCCGGGGCTCGCCCCGCAAAGGCACAGACAAGGCCAGGCGGCTGGTTTAACCTTCGGGTATCGAGAGCAACGCTCGTTGCCCGTAAATCCATGAGAGGGAAGCAAGATGCCGGAACATGATCTGCAGTCGCAGCTCGAAGAACTGCGTAATCAACTGGCCCAGGACACGCCGCTGACCGACGAGGAGCGCGCCTCGCTGCAGGCCATCGCCCAAGACATCGAAGCGCGTCTGGCGACCAAAGACAGCACCGAATACAACGACTCGCTGGTCGATGGCGTCAATCTGGCCGTCGAGCGCTTCGAAGTCAGCCATCCGAGCATGGCCATGACCCTGCGCAACATCATGCAGACCCTGGCCAACATGGGCATCTGAAGCAAGTAAGTCAGGGTCGCGGCATGAACGCGACCCGCCGCGTCACTGGCGTACCAGGCGACGATTGTCCACCTCTAGCGTCTCGGTGCTGCGGTACGGATTGATGTCCAGCCCACCACGGCGCACGTAGCGCGCATAGACGGTGAGCTTCTCCGGCTGCAACAGGCGCTGCAGGTCGAGGAAGATGCGCTCCACGCACTGCTCGTGGAAGTCGGCATGCTGGCGGAAGCTCACCAGATAGGCCAGCAGGCTCTCCGGCTGCAGCGCGGCACCACGATACTCCACCACAACACTGCCCCAGTCCGGCTGACCGGTGACCGGGCAGTTGGATTTGAGCAGGTGGCTGTGCAGCGATTCCTCGACCAACCGCTCGGCATCGCATGCCAGCAGCTCGGGGCGCGGATGGTCGTAGTGCTCGATGGCTACGTCCAGCTCGTCGATGCACCGCCCTGGCAGCGTGGCGACGCCTTCAGCGGCGACTTCATCCAGCGTGCGCAGGCGCACCCTGACCGGCTTGCCGGCAGCGGCCGAAAGATCGGCACTCATCAGCTCCAGCAGCGCTTCCCGCGATTCGAACACCGACTGGTTCAGCGAATTGAGGTAGAGCTTGAACGACTTGGACTCGATGATGTTCGGCGAGTCGGCCGGAATCTCGAATTCGCCGATCGCCACCACAGGCTTGCCCGACGGCAGCAGCCAGGACAGCTCGTAACAGTTCCACAGGTCCACGCCCTGATAGGGCAGCGTCTCGGCGGTCAGCCCGAGTTCGGCCCACTTCGGTGCCCGTGGAATCGGGAACAGGAGGTGCGGGCTGTAGGTGGCAATGTAGTCACTGGACTTGCCCAGCGGGGAATGTTCGGCGGGATGCTGCATCGGAAGGGACCTGAACGAAAAACGCCGCGAAGTTTAGCGCTTCGCGGCGTTCTTTTCAGCGCCATCGGCGCAGCAGACGGACGAAGCGCTGGCTACTGGCGCATACCCCGCCCGCTCTTGAGCAAATGCACAGACACCAGATAGAGCGCCGCCACCGCCACCAGCATGAAGCTGATCGCCACACCGATGCGGATATCGGATACGCCGAGGATGCCGTAACGGAAAGCGTTGACC
>LNAP01003582.1_pt1 | contig 14809 bp, 5 predicted proteins | sample 602601 | NCBI WGS metagenome assembly LNAP01 (sample SAMN02440304, study PRJNA202911) | soil metagenome | biome: Subtropical and temperate rainforests or woodlands; isolation source: soil samples (1 kg each in a 20% v/v slurry with milli Q water) were... ...
TGGGTGGCCGGATGGCCGTGGAACGGGTGGCCGGATCATCGTGGAATCAGTGGCCGGATGTTCATGGAATGGGTGGCCGGATGCCCGTGGAATCCGCAGGTAGATGAAGCTTCGTTGGCGGATGACCACCTATGTGGTTGTGGCAACGGGAGCGCTTATGCCGTGTGTTGCAAGCTGCTTCCCGCGGCGATGCGTCCAAGTTGGACTGTCGCCAGCCTGCGCGAGCGCAATCTGATTTTCATTCGTAGAGTCTGCAGCGTGCTTGGGCTGGACGATGGTAAAGAGTGGATTGACATACAGACCGAGCTAAGCGACGAGCAGGTCGTTGAGATCCACAAGGCAATAACCACGATTTGGCCCGATGATACGAATCTACGCGAGCTATGGCCGCGACCTAACCCGAATAAATTTCGAGGGGTGTATATGGGGCTGATCGATCCACGAACAGTGATCGATAGCGTGCTCAACTGGACGACGTATTTCGATGAAGTCGTCTTGCTCAATCCATTCCCAAACCCCTCCAGCGTCACTCCAAAATTCAACCCCATTGAGAATCCTGGACAGCACAAAGCACAGACGCTCAAAAATGTATTTTTGCTGATGCAGCTTGAGCCCTTCATCGAGGCAGGAATCGTTCACATGGTTCCCGACCCTGCTGATCTAGATCTGAGCTTTCGTCACGCCTTCATGGCTATCGCCAGAGGTAAACCTGAAGTCCCGGGACTTGGAGAGGATGAGACCGGGCTATTTGAGAGGTTGGTCAAAGAAGACACGTCACGGGCGATTACTCAGCGCCCTTTGGAAAGTGTGATCAGCCACATCCGCCAGGCGAACCCGCATGTGCCATTGGACGAAGCGACGCTGGCTGCAATTGAAATGCAGCAGCTACGATGTCTCGACCCTTTCGCTTTGCTACAGCCTCCGGGCGACGGTGATCTATTGATCGTACGCAGCATGAATCTTGAGCTAGGAATGCTTACCGCACAGCTCATGGGGGCTGTCTTGTATGCCGACCACTTACCATTCTGGCGGTTACTACAAAACGCAGTTACCTCGGCAACTGTGCCCGCCGATGAGCTATGGACGCCTTTGGTTGAGGCAATTGAAACAGCTGAGTTTGTAATACCGTTTGACCCGCTTGAGGTCTTCCAGATCAGGGCGGAGCCTGTTGCTATCAGCCTGAGGGAGGCTTTCCGTGAGCTTATGAGGGCTCTGCAGTCAGCCATACAGGTAAGTCCGGAAAAGACCGTCGAGATCGCCGAAAAAATAACGAGCGCATTGCACGAGATGAGGGCGCGATACGAATCGCCTGAGCACCTTTCAACTGCAATCTATGATGTGGAATGCGCTATCCCCAGCGGGGGACTCGTCTACACGCCGGTGCAGCGTTTGGCATTAAGCTACGGGCCCGACACAACGGAGCGGTGTGTTCCAATGACGTTATTCATGAAGAGACGAGGCGGATAAGTGGTAGACAGTATCGTAAACACTGGCTGACGAGACGCAAACCTCAGTCGCTTTACGCTAAGGGGGTCGCTGCGGGCCAACCGCTTGCTAATGGTGCCTCTGAGCGAGATAGCTTTATGCTATCTTTTTTGTTCGGATCTGATTTTAGAGGGACCTATGACTCGCTCGCGAAGCTCGCTGCAGTTTTCTGACATTCTGGCTTACCTCTTCATAGAGGAGCGGTCAGAACAATGAAAATTGATTGCATCAGCAGTGACGGTATTCATGCATCTGAAAAGGATGCACTGGAGCGGATGCGCCAAGCATTCAATGCATCAGAATTTAGCCAAAAGTGGCACGGCTACGCCGGATTCATGATGATGGATACCACCTATCGAGATCGTGAAATTGATCTGGTGTTGCTAACCCATGACCGCCTTCTCATAGTCGAGCTTAAGAAGTGGCGCGGCAAGATAGAACCCATGCAGGATCACTGGTTGCGTAGCGGTGAGGACATGGGGCGTTCCCCCGTTAAAGTATTGGCGGACAAATGGAAGATTCTCTCTTCTAAGATCCAGGCAAGGCTTTCCGATCCGGCCAAGTCCGTCTATATCGACTATCGGGTGGTCATGTGCGGTAGCGCGGACTTTTCAGCCATTCCTGAGGACGAGAAAGCGTTTGTCCTTTCGCTCGATCAGTTTCTGCGAATCGCTAAGTCGGGCGGTTATCGTCAAGAGTTCAAGGACTCGAGGAGCGGCACGCCGAATCAGTATGTGCAGACTTTTACGCCATTTTTTCGTGGCAAGGATTTCAAGCCTTCAGGTTTTTCATTCAATAATTTTCAGATCGTAGGAGAGGCGAGCTTTCCTCATCCTGATGGCTTGTATAAAGAGTACAAATCCGTCAAAAAAGATGATCATCGACATGAGGCATTATTGAGGCGTTGGGATTTTTCAGCGCTGACGGGGGTGGCTGACACTGTCGATGAACGTGCACGTATCGCGTTACGTGAGCATAAGGTACTCGGCTTCATCCATGAGCAAAACGAGCAGCTCGATGGCGTGGTGCTACAGCCGCTGTCCCATCCGACGCGTGACGATATCGATGCTGACTTTTGCGAGTTATATCGATTGCCATCACGGCAACTGCGACTGAATGAATTCGTTCATCGGCATGGGCAGGATCTTTCCTTCGCAGAACGTATTTCGCTTGTCAAAGTCTTACTCTCGCACTTTGCTGATCTGCATGACACTGGCGTTGCTCACCGTGATGTCAGCGACCATAGCCTATGGTTTGAGCGACCTTCAAAGGTTTCTATATCGGGCTTCCTGACAGCCTATTTTCCGGAAGCGGGCACAGTCGGCCCACTACGAGACAATCTGCGCGCAGGTAAGGCATTGCTCCCGGAGGACTCTGAAATTGGTCGAGGTGAGGCTAGCGACCCTTTCCGACGCGATGTCTATCTGCTCGGGGTAGCAGCGTACCATCTGCTTTTTCTTCGTTTACCGCGCCAAGATGACGGGCTTTTTCTATGGGAGCCAACAGAAGTTTCCGGATGTGACTCCAATGTATCCGCTTGGTTCGAGCATGCACTGGAGATGATTCCTTCAGAGCGATTCGCGAATGCCCGTGCCATGTTAGACGCGTTGAACTCCCTACCGTTAGAGAGCCCATCAGCTAGAGGTGTTGATCTCCGAGTCTTCGAAGCCTATCGAAGCGATTTGATACCGATGGTTGTTTACCCACTATTGGAGAACCTAAAACAAGGCCACAGTCACCTTTACAAATCATCTGTGGGAGGGCGATCTGTCTCTGTTAAGGTTTGGTATGGGCGTCAGCCTGATCCAAAGCGCCCCGAAGATACGCAGCAGCTGCAGGCGTTTCTGGAAAAAGCTCGACTCTTGAAAACGCAGCCGTGCTCTTCACTTCCAGAAGTGATCGATTTTGGTATTTCGGATGCGGGCACCTTCCTTGTACAGCAATGGGTGGATGGATCAGAGCTGGATACAGCGACTGATTCGTTCTCGTCGAGCCAGCAAGTCCTTGACCTATGCCATCAACTGGTGAAGGCCACGCTGCATTTACACAGCTTGGGTCTTCAGCATGGAGATATCCATCCCGGAAACGTTATGTTGGAAGGGAGTTCGTTGCACTTCATCGATACCATCGACATGGTTTCGGGCAGCGTGACTGAGACCCATACCCCTGCTTACGTTCCGGCGGATTATGAGTCAATCGCTCTCGATCAGCGTGATTGTTACGCAGTGGCCAAGATGTGTGGTGAGTTGCTTGACCGTTGGCCTGTATGGGAAGACCACGATGTGGGGCCAGTGCGCTTGGAGATTCAGCGCTGTCTGAGCCGAGAACTACGGGTGTATGCCCTGGATCGCATCGACGATGCATTAGATTTATTGCTAAAGCCACCGCGGCCCAATTCCGGACCTCAATTGGCCGTCCAGCTGCGTCGCCTAACCGCCAGCAAACCTTTCCAAGGTGATAACGGGCTGTATCACATTGGGGTGTTGGCTCAGAACGTACGCGACCCGAAGAGTCAGCCGAACGTCGTGATATCAGTGGCCGGTGTGCGAGCACGTCTGCAGATTATGCTTAAGCCTACAACGCTCGACTTCGTAAATATACGCACTCAAGAGATGCCACACAGTCAGTTTGTCCACACGGCTTCCCAGGCCGTGGCAACTCTGAAGGCTGACATCTTGTTTGCGCCAGCGTCTGCGGACAACGTAAGTGAGCTTTTAGAGTCGCTTCAAGCAATCCCGGATATCAAGGCGACCATAGAACTGGTTCGCGCCCAGATCTTAGGGCTGGATCACCCAACGGCTGCCGACGACCTTTATGATGGAAAAGGGGAGGAACTGACGAGTGAAGGCCTGCGCACTGAAGATCTCTGGCGATCCATCCTTGAAGCTGAAGAGGCTACTCTGCCAGAGGTTGAAGTCGCAGGAGCGGTAGATCGCGATATAGGACGGCACCGCGATAAGGTTCGTATTCCTTATACCAAGGAAGGTGAGCCCTTAGACTATGGAGCTGATAACAAGGTAGAAGCACTGCAGGAGATCCACGGTGAATTGGTTCGCGTGGGGTATGTCGATATTCGTGAGACAACACAGGCCATACTTGTACTCGACAATACCCGCATTCGCATGCAGCTGAATGAGGGAGATAAAATCAAGCTACGCAGCCAGCAAGACCTGTCATCTTTCCGGCGCCGGCGCCAGGCCGTCACGCGTATCTTGGCTCGTGAAGCAGTTCTTCCGAATCTCATCGACTATTTCGATCCGGCGAATTGTCCAGCCCCGCTAGAGCTGCAGCCTCCACCGACAGATGCAGAGCTCAACGCCTACAACCGTTACGATGAGGAAGGTCGGTTAATTTTTTCTCTGAACCAGCAACAGCGTGAGGCTTTCGCTAAGCTATGGGCGCAAGGCCCTCTGAGCTTGTTGCAAGGTCCCCCAGGGACAGGGAAAACTTCTTTCATCGCCTCATTCATTCACTATGCCATGTCACATGGAGCCCAGAGCATACTGCTAACCAGCCAATCCCATGAGGCGGTCAACAACGCCGCGGAAAAGGTCATCGAACTATGCCAGCGCACCGAAATGCCACTAGATGTCGTTCGGTTCGGGGCGGAGGGTATGGTATCGGAACAGTTGCTACCTCACCATTCGGCTTCAATTCTGCAGGCCTACCGAGACCTATTTCGGGCTGAAATGCGCGAGCGCGTCACTGCGCTTAATCGCAATCTGGGGCTACCAACCCCGTTTGTAACTGTATGGTTTGACATTGAGTTTCATCTGGGACGTCTCATGCGGGAGATCGACCGGTTAGAATCAAAAAGGGCGCAAACTGATCCGTTTGGCGATGCTTATAAATCGCTGTCCCAGCGTATATCTCAGCGTAGAGAACGTTTTCGAACTCTGGCAGAAGAGAAGTTTTTTTATACTAGTTTTGCAGAGCCACCTGAGGTCATCGAGTACCTTCGGCGCACTGCAATGGCTGCCCACGCTGTGACGTCGCTTGACGCAGTCTCCCGATTGGATCAGGTGATCGCGATTTCTCAAGAGTGGGTAGATCGTTTGGGAACGCTTCGAGGTAATTTCGAAGAGTTCCTGGCGAAGACACGCACGCTCGTATGTGGCACATGTGTTGGGATGGGCCGTTCACAATTCGGCGTGGCGAACATCAAATATGACTGGGTCGTTGTGGACGAGGCAGCACGCGCCACGCCAGGCGAATTGGCTATCGCAATTCAGTCAGCACGGCGAGTTTTGCTGGTGGGGGATCATCGACAATTACCACCACACTATACCAAGCAAGTTGTACAGAGGATTGCAGCAGACTTGTTATGGCGGGATCGCTCCATGCTGACCCGTAGTGACTTCGAGCGCGCTTTCGAATCCAGTTACGGACGGCAAGTAGGTGCGACCCTGCGCACGCAATACCGAATGGCACCGCCTATTGGTGAATTAGTGTCGGCTTGCTTCTACCCTATACCGTTAGCGCCAGGTCGTGGTGCCCCCGTGGCTTGGTTTGATCAATTGCCTGACCCCCTCCGCGCAGTCGTAACCTGGATAGATACTTCTGAGGCAGGACGCGAATCTTACGACCGTCCGAAGAACCCAGGCTTCGACAACGCCTATGAAGCGCGTGAGATAATTGATCTGTTGCGTTCGATATGCACCAGTGGAAATTTTATTCAAGAGTTGATGCAGGACAGCTCTGAGGATGAGAAACCTATCGGTGTGATTTGCATGTACGCGGAACAGAAAAAATTGCTCCAGCGGCTCCTAAGTGAGCAGGATTGGGCGACCGGTTACCGAAGGCTGATCAAAATAGACACAGTCGACAGTTATCAAGGCAAAGAGAATCGAATAATTATTGTATCCACCACGCGTAACAATAGATTGTACGACCAAGGTTTCCTGAGCAGTATTGAACGCGTAAACGTTGCCATTTCACGCGCGATGGATCGGTTGTTTATCATCGGTGCAGCGCGGATGTGGCGCGAGCGGAATCAGGAGGCACCGATGGGCCGGGTTCTCGCCTACATCGAACAGCATCGAGATGATAACGCGTTTGCCATTGTTGAGACATCAGGTATCACCGGAGGGCGGTTATGATCACGGTCGAAGAAAGTCAACTCCAAGAGCAGCTTGCTGTCGACGAGATCACATTTGCCATTCCAGCACAGAGTTTCGGAATTTCTTGCGCAATTAGCGCTGAGGAGGCGCTGCCGGTGGTCACTGAGTTTGCGCTCCGTATCGCGTACGTATGCGGTAGTCTTAGTCCGGCTCAGATTCAGGATTTCTTCGGATTTTCAAACAAAGAGGTTGATGCAGTCATCCAGGCGTTATTGAGTGAGCGACTAATCAAGTGGAATGAAGAGCATCTAGAACTGACCAACTATGCTTTGACACGTTTCCAGGATAGCTCCGATAACCTCCCACGGTTTTTCAAGATTCAGGACTGGAGCGCGGAGGTTGTGTTTGACCTAATCAGCTTCAGCCCGGCAGCCCGCCCTTCAAGAATAAGACGCGTGCGTTCACAGGTCGAACTTGCTACGCGTAATTTTGACAAACAGTCGCGCACCCTTCAATTTGCAGAGCAATCTTTCCAGCAGAACTTCCGCCAGATATGTACAAAAGAGAAGGCTGAGATCTACAAGATCAGTGCGATTGATCCGGGCGAGCGCTTTAGCATTCCTCTGTCTTGTACCTTTCACCTCGACTTAGATGGGCAAATGAGTGTCGTAAGAAGTATTGACGATAAGAGTTTTGGCAGTCGTCTTGAAATCTCCGAATCGATCACAGATGCGCTCGCCAATCAGGAGAGGGGAAACAATGAGAGCTTGAGAGAGTTTATTCGCATCTTTGATGACAAGCTTCTAGGTCGGTATGTTTCAGATGATACTTTTGATCTACGGCGTTATGTACAGCAAATTCATCTTACGAAGCTGGGTGGTTACGACGATGATCGGGTGATGCCATTGCTGGGTGCTTTGCATTTGCCAAGTAACACTGAGCTATTGCTGGACCGTATTCAGGCCGAATTGAAGCGAGCCGACCAGGCCGAATCAGAGGATTTGGATGTCTGCGAGAATCCAGAAGATCGGGATGGCAAGGTAAAACCAAAACTAAACTGGGATGCATTGTGGTGCGCACCTAAATCGACGCTCTGGGCGCGTTCGCGTAGCGCCCGTCAACTAGCCCAAAAGCTGGACCGATCGCTCATGCCCCACTCCGATGGAACCTCCCCACAACGGGGAGGATTGCGCGTGCTCCTACCAGTAGAACAGGGGGCACCCCGTGAGCGGCTTGCTACCTATGTGGATCAGTTTCCGCGGCTCTATGCGGGGAAGTTTTCTCTGATGGAGGGCAATCTTGAGGTACTGCTCGTACCGGGATGTCTGGTCTGCGCATTGTTTCATTTCCATCTAGCTCACCAGTCCATAACGATTCCTATAGGTTTTTTGTCCTCCCACCCGGATCACCTACGCACGATTGCTGCATTGCTGTCTCGGCAGATCAGCATGAGGCCTGACACGATCTCGGTCATGAAGGAGGAGGGAGGTTCGGCTGCGGTCCAAGACTTGCTCGCTCTGGTCGATCGTCTATCCAATTCGAGTGAGGTAGTGACTCCGACTAGGAGTGGCCGGCCATTGTTAAGTTTGAAAAAAACATTGTGAGTATCCAGTTCTATTAGCCTCTAAAAAACCCCGAGTTCCCCGGGCCCACGGGGATCGTCACCATGTAGGTGTGATTACATGTGAAATCGAAATTCTGGTTCAGTGTCATCCCCAATCCTGCAAGTCGATCCCCATGCGCCAACGAAACTCCTACCCCAAACATTTCAAAGCTCTGGTCGTTCAGGAACGCCTCCAATCTGCGCCGCGGTGGCCAACGTCGCCTTTGAACGAGCCCCTTGAAAGACAGGACACCGTTTCCCCCTTAGGATAAGGGGTAGGCAAACGGGTATGTTTATGACTAACAGTAACGATAAGGGTGGCGGCTAACTGCTTGGCCAGGAGCGCCGGCGGCGCTGGAGTCCCGAGCAAAAGCTGGCCATGGTGCGCGAAAGTTTGGAACCCGGACAAAGCGTCTCGGTGGTCGCTAGGCGCAACGGCATAAATGCCAACCAGCTTTTCCTGTGGCGCAAGCTTTACCAAGAAGGCAGCTTGTCGGCGGTCAGTGCCGGCGAAGCTGTCGTTCCGGCTTCTGAGCTGAACGATGCATTGAAGCAAATCCGCGAACTTCAGCGAATGCTTGGCAAAAAGACCATGGAAGCTGAAGTGCTCAAAGAGGCCGTGGAGATCGCTCGCTCGCGAAAATGGATTGCGCACTCACCCTTGTTGCCGGGGGACGACCAGTGAAACTGGTCAGCGAAAGTCTCGGTGTGTCGCGCTCTCAGTTAACGGTTCGACTCAAACAAGGCGCGCAGCCAAAGGCCCGGCGTGCCCGGCATTCGGATGACACGGCTGTAGTTGCCGAAATTAGGGAGCATCTTGGTGATCTTCCCACGTATGGTTATCGCCGAATGTGGGGCCTGCTACGCCGATCCCGCGAGCAGTTGGCACTGCCTGCGATCAATGTGAAGCGGGTCTACCGTGTGATGCGTGACCACCGACTTTTGCTGGCACGGCGTGTAAAACACCCTGGTGTTGCTCGCAAGCATGAAGGTCGCGTCGCTGTTGCTACTAGCAACACTCGATGGTGTTCCGATGGGTTTGAATTTCGCTGCGACGACGGCGCCAAGTTGAGTGTGAGCTTCGCCTTGGACTGCTGCGACCGAGAGGCGATTGGCTGGGTGGCCAGTCCGACCGGCTACAGTGGCGACGATATTCGTGACCTCATGCTGGAAAGCGTAGAGAAGCGGTTTGGTGATCAGCTCCCCAGCACGCCTGTGCAGTGGCTGAGCGATAATGGCTCGGCCTATATCGCAGAGCAGACTCGGATCTTTGCACAGCAAATCGGCTTGCAGCCTGTCACGACGCCGGTTCGCAGCCCGCAGAGTAACGGGATGGCCGAGAGCTTCGTGAAGACCATCAAGCGCGACTACGTGGCCCACATGCCTCGCCCGAACCGCGAAACGGCGTTACGCAACCTGGCAATCGCTTTCGAACATTACAACGAGCAGCATCCACACAGCGCGCTGAAATACCGCTCTCCCAGAGAGTTCAGGCGTATGAAGACGGCATCAAGTTAACGGGGTGGCGGTGTCCGGTTTTGTAGGGGCCAGTCCAGCCTTGCCACGGTATCAACGCCAGCGTCGTGAGCAAATGGATACCTGTCCACTGCTGCCCCGTCATCCTCCCAACCGTTTGCTTTCATACCATTGATGGTCGAGGTTAATCGTCATCCGGAGGTATCGGTGATCATTGAGCTGCCTCGATTCTATTCAGAAGCTCAATCAAGGGAAGGAGCGGCGTACTGGTGAAGCTATGGTGTATGTACCCGTCGCGGCCGCCCCACTGATCCACAGCCTTGGCGACGGGCGTTTCGTCAATAGGGATACCTTGATCGAGCCAGTGACAGAGAAGTTCGGTTGCTGACTCACTGGCTTTTTCATTGTCGGAACACAGACATGCCAGCGTTGAATTCATGAGCCCGGTCGATGGTGGGGTATCAAGTTTTCGCAGCACCTCGAAAATTCCGCTCACATCACCCGTTGCGTCACTGTCCAGGTGCTGCAACATCATCTGGGTTGTTTCCTCAAAATGGTGATGCAGAATCAGGTTGATTACACAACGTAGCGAATAGCCCTTAGCTTTGCTCAGAAGCACTTCAAGCTCATCTCGTGTCATCGGAAGGTATTCGCAAATATTCGCGGCGAGATGATTGATCCAAGTCGAGGTGTGTAGAAGCGCGCGCTTGACCTCCTCACGGTTGATCGGCAGGGCTGTCACTTTCTCCCAGGCGGGTGGCGCTATATCAACCGCAGGCAGAAAATCGAACATCGATTCGCATGCATTTGTGTCGAGTATATGAAGCACTTCTCTGGCTTCTTGCGCCAGAGCATGCACGTCGAGAGGGATCAGCGCCGCAACGGCTTTCATCGTCGAGTGCACGGCATGCTCGTCGTGAGCTTGCGCCCAAGAGTAAAGGTCGCTGACTGGCACCGTCATGAACCCAGATGCACTCATCAGTCCGGCAAATTGAGGGAACGCACGACGACGTTTTTGCTCAAGGCCTGCCGGAGTTTTGTCGTTTATAAAAGCGGTGGCGATTGAACGGCAGGCGTAAAGATTTGCCTGCCTCCAGCTAACTCCCACCGGGGACAGAGTGACAGGCGAGACGGCTCTTTTAGCTTCCGGCAAGGGCGTTGGTAACTCTTCGATCCCTCGGGAGCGCAGGATATGGTTGATTTGAAATATGAAATTTACGGTTCGGAGTTTCTCGTCCTTAAGCTCATGCTCAGCAAAGGATCTGATCCGATCATCCGGCTGCGCCTTCAATGCCGCCAAAGCAACACGTTGCACCAGTTCGCGGTCGCTGCGGTCTTTCTTATCGAAAATATCCCGGATGTTGAACGGCTCTACTTTCGGCAGCAACTCCAGCAGTGCGACGGCTATGGTCGTGGCGTCATAATGGGAGGAATCGTAGCTGACGGCTGTAGCCCATGCTACGAGCTTGACTGCCGAATCGAATGCCTCAAGTTTTGACGCAGCTTCGGCTTCAACGAGGTGGCTCGCTTTTGCGCCGACGTCCGAGAGTGCGATTCCTATGCTGAATTTGTCGCTCGCACCGTCCTCGATTGTTTTAAATGATTGTCGTATCAGCTCTTGCGTCCACCGATCAGAAACCAGGATCTCTTGATGTCCAAGCAAGGCAAGGGCTGGCTGCAATTGTTGTGGGCGCCCCGAGGCATGTCGGCTTAGGTACAACGCGATCAACTCATCCGCCAAGCCTTGCCCAACTGCAAAATTGATGACCTCTTGTTTGTCTGGTTGATCGACCACATGCTCGATTAGATCTTTGGGTTGGCAAACCAGAAAACGTGAAGCGACAAACTCGCAGAAGGTCTTATGGATAAAGGTCAGTAGCTTGGTACCGTCGTGAAATATTTTTTCGAGCAGACCTACACTTTCCCAGTGAGCCACCGCTAGCCTAACGTCCTTTTTCGAAGCCAACGGTGTTGTCCCCATCATGGGCGCCAAGGTGGCTGCCGTTCGCTCGATCAATTGGTCGAACGTTATCAACGGGTTGCTGATTAGGTTCCAGCCGATGATATTGAGGACAGTATCGGCGACATCAGTCTGCTCTGGCGCGGTATCGGCTGGAAGCTTTTCAAACAGATTGATGAGTTGAGAGTAAAGCTCTAGGCGCGTGCGAGGCAAAGTGTAACGATGCAAAATCAGTGACGCAGCCATTCCAAGTAGCTGTGGGCTGATCGAAATGGTGTCACTTGGAGGGTTTGGTCCAAGTTGATATTGCGAGATGTCGGGAGCGCTTGACTGTGACGACTCATCTATCGACGCAGCGCCCACCAGCTTTGCGAGATTGTCCGCACCTTCGTCCTTCAGTGGGGGCAGAAGGCGGTAATGAGTCCAGTTCGACAATACTGCTGTGTCGTAGCCTATCGGTCTGGTGGTCACGACAATTCGCGCACTGGGATGGCCGAGGGCAAATCGATTGATTTGCTCTGCAACCTCGTGGTGCGCGCTTCCACATTCGTCCAGCCCATCTGCCAGTACGACCCATTTGAAACGTGTTGCGTTTTTGATCTGGCTAGGTGATATCCCGGATCCATCAAGAGAGTGGTTCAGGAGCAACTCTGAAAACGCTCCACCCTGCCGCATGGCTGCAGCGATCGGCTTAAGTGCAACACTCAGCACCAGATAGCCGTCCTGAGCGTACTGATGAGCTAGCTCTTTGATCATTGTGGACTTTCCCAAGCCCGGGCCTGCGATGACCACTGCCAGCGTTTTGAAGCGTGCTGTCCAGATAGAATCGAACACCTCGCTATACGGCTTTCGCTCGGTACTTTTGTGATAGCGCTCCAGTGCGGATAAAGCATCGTTTGACTCGGAGCGCTTAAACTCCATTCTTTCCAGATGCATGGGAAGCAGATACAAAAGCGGTATCTTGCGTCGTACTCCGGTAATGGAGAAGTGACCATTGGTATCGACGACCCATTTGGTTTGACGATCCAACACAGACGCAGGGAAGTCATCCTCTCGTATAGCAATATTTGTGCTTCTGAGCAGGCGAACCAGATCTTGCAACGTCCATCGTCCGCGCTTTTCGATCAGCAGGACAGCCTGTCGATATAGGGAATTCCAAGCCGCATCAACGTCATTTTCCCGCGCACAGACGTAACGTAGAACCTCTTTAGCGGCGCTGATGTTGGTGTCCTCAGCGCTGAGGGCGTGGATCACTCTGATCCTCATGCAGCGGCATACCTCGTGGGGTGGTATGTTGGCCTTACTCAATTGCTTAGCCCAGTCTGTACCGATGTCAGTGAGCGAGTCAGTTCTGCCTTGTCCGAGGCGCTCAATGTCAGTGGCTAGATCTTTACAAATGGTCTTGCTCGAATCAGATGCAACCACCAGTACTCCGTAGGACAAGTGACCTTTGTGAATTGCCTCTGCAATTGAATGCAAAGCAGTCCATAGCTTGCGGCCGCGAGCAAGACCTTTTTTTGCCTGAATCTCAATCTTTGAATTGTTCTCAAGCTCAATGCGGAGATCATCACCAGGCCCCTCGCTTTCTGCCCAGACTGCGACGGGTTTGTCGCTGCAAACACCCTCGAGCCAGTTCAAGGCAGTGCCGCGTAAAATATGTACCCCGACAATGGCAGTAGCGACAGCCTGAAAGTTGACGCCGCCTCCGATAGCTGTACCGCCGCCTGTCTTTTTAGCGCGAGAAATATACTGTGTCTTGGTATTGCTGTGTTTGCCCGCCATTTTCGACCTACTGTCCGCCGTGTCCAACACATTACCCATGCTCAAAGCGGCGCAATGCGAAAGTCTTCAAGAATGCCAGTCTCGACAGCGACTGTGTAGCGGTGATGCCATCATTAGTTGCGCGGGATTTACGTACTCCAACGGCATGGGGACGCTAGGAGTTGAAGAAGTCTGGTCTGGTGGTGGAATGAGTAGTTTTTACCTGCTCCGCGAGTGTCCATCTTCGTCTGGACGATATGACGCTCAACGTGAAAGCTGCGTCGAACCGATACGTAGTCGGACCGTATTCTTTGGAACCTTACCGCGTGGGGCGATCTCAATGGTTTGGGTTGGCCAACCTAGAGGGGGATGGCTTTTGGTCGCAGGCTCATCTAACTCACAATTGTCCGAACTAGCTATCACAAATCCACGGTAACGAAATCCTAGGCCTCTAGCATGAGGTAAGGGTTTTCTGGGGGCGATGATTCGAAGAGTAGCTTGTAATCTTCGAGTAAGTAGCCCTTGAGTTTGGCCTTTCTCCGTGGGCCTTCAACTTGGCATGTCCAGATGTTCAAACCGTCGTCTCGCTTCCTGTGGACCTTTAGTTTTTCGAACTGCTTCTGTACCCAATGCCATTCTTCAATTTCTTGATCGGCCCCATGTGAGATACCAGGAAACTCCTGGACATAACGTTGGAAGAGACCAGGCGTGACCAGAAATACGCCGCCACATACCGTGTGGATTTTGGCCTTGCTGTCATTGATGATCAGCTTGTGGCTTTGGATGCCTTCCCTGACCCAACTTAGGAAAGCCTGGCCTGGGTTGTTCGAATGTGAATATGAGATTTCGGGAGCGCTTTCTGACGTTACTTCACGAAATCCAGGTTCTCCCGAGTCGAACATATCCAGTAGCGTGCCGAGATAGTCGGCATCTTCGATCGCCATGGGATCTGGCAACGAAGAGCTTTGATCTGATCTTGTATTGACTGCCTTGGGGGAGAGTGGTGGTACGGGAGCGTTGGGCTGATTGTCATCGAGTGCAATGCTCACCGTTCCACTGAAAGCTTCGGGGCGGTCTTCGCTTCCCCAAATCAGCGCCGGTTGAAGGCGCAGAAAGGTAAAGCTCTGCTGCCAGTTTCCCTGCGCAACGAGCGCGGTCCAGATGGCTTTGCCTTCCGGGGTAGACTCGACCAGTCCATGCGATTGCAGTTCGTCGAACACGGCGATGTTGGAGGAGGGAATACCTTCAATCGACTGCGACAGCAGATAGGCCCGCAGCTTGTCCGTGACCGTCTTGCTGACCAGCCAGAGTGCGTCTTGGGTCAGCCATCCTGCGGCACCTGGCTGGTTGAGTTTAAGTTCGTGCTGAACCAGATGACGCAGTCCGCTGATCAAGTGATGTTGCAGCGAATGAATCGGCGCTTGCAGCGCCTTGCTCGGGTTGCCACCGATGTTCTGCGCGGTG
>LNAP01003584.1_pt1 | contig 14801 bp, 18 predicted proteins | sample 602601 | NCBI WGS metagenome assembly LNAP01 (sample SAMN02440304, study PRJNA202911) | soil metagenome | biome: Subtropical and temperate rainforests or woodlands; isolation source: soil samples (1 kg each in a 20% v/v slurry with milli Q water) were... ...
GAGCACGCGGCAGGAACGGCGGGCGGCCGTTCAAGATGACCGCAGCGAAACTGCGATTGGCCATGGCGGCGATGGGGCAGCCGGAAACCGTGGTTGGCGATCTGTGTGAGGAACTCGGCGTCACTCGACAGACGTTGTACCGGCACGTCTCGCCAAAGGGCGAGTTGCGTCCAGATGGCCTGAAGTTGCTTTCACTGGGCTGATCTTGACCTGGAGGCGAATGGCTCACTACGGCCAGAAGCAGCCATTGAATGCCTAGCAAATCACGGGCGATTCACATCCGTGGCGGCCAGTTATGCGACTCGCCCTGACAGTCCTTGCACCAGGCATACAGGGCGTCGTACATGACTAGACCATGACGAAGCATTTCATGGTCATCGGTAAAGGTCTGCGACAATCTCAGTGAGATGGCATACAGCCCTACCGACTGAGGGGTGAGATCCTGCCTTGAGGTATCGGCACCGCGCAGTATCTGCGCCTATTGCTGCAAGGCTGGCTCATGCAGCTGGTGCTTCGTCAGGAATGCATCGAAGCTGCACAGTTCGCCTTCCGTGGCTGAGTTCCACACCGGGGATGTCGTAAGGCGTAGCGTCTTGCTCTCGTGCCAGGCGCAGTACATCGCCACTCGGCACATAGAGAAACTGTGGCTCTGGGTCGATAAAACGGGTGATCAACCAGGGGCAGGCGATCCGGTCAATCTTTGGGTGTTCACGGGTGTTCCACTTCATGCACCTACTGCCTAGCTGGATAGGCTGCGGGTGGCCGGCAGGCTCCGTGCCAGCCAGCATAACCATCGATCAAGTAGCGCGCATCCAGGCCCATGGCCTTCCAGTCTGGCGGCGATGCCCTGCCTGATTTCATGGCCCTTAGCGCAATAGACAATCGCTGGCCCGTCCCGCGGCACCTGATCCTTCCCGGTGAAGACAGCCTCGGGATCACGCCACTGCGCACTGCGGCATCGGCAAGCCGAACGCTGGCTCGGCGCACATCAGCAGGCTGAACGTACGTCCTGCGGCTTGCCACTCCAGGAGTTCGCAAATCGAGATTCGGCTCATTCTCCACCTCTCTAGTTTTGCAGCAGGTGCACCACCAGCCCGGCCAACGCACAGGCCACCAGTACCTGAATCACACCCCTTTTGAAACGGAACAGGGCCACCGCTGCCGCCACGGCAATCAGTGCCGAAGGCCAGTCGAAAGTCCCTTCGAAGCCTTGCGGCCAGAGCACGTGGTAGCCGAAAAACAGCGCCAGGTTGAGGATCACTCCGACCACGGCGGCGGTGATGGCCGTCAGTGGTGCGGTGAACTTCAGTTCGTTGTGGGTCGACTCCACCAACGGGCCGCCCGCGAGAATGAACAGGAAGGACGGCAGGAAGGTAAACCAGGTGACCAGGCTGGCGGCCACGGCTCCAGCCAGGAAGGCCTGATCGGCACCGAACACCTGCTGAACATAGGCTCCGACGAAACCGACAAAGGCCACCACCATGATCAGCGGCCCAGGCGTGGTTTCACCCAGGGCCAGTCCGTCGATCATCTGTGTCGGGGTCAGCCAGCCGTAGTGGCCGACTGCACCTTGGTAAACATAGGGCAACACTGCATATCACCTGTGTGGTCGCAACCAGAAAACTCGAAGCTGACTACGCGCGTAATTCCAGATTGTTGCTATGGCTACGTCCTACACAACAATGATATTGCTGAGAATTAATAAGCCGGGTATCCAGCCGGTGAAAATAGCGCATAGGAGTGAGAGCAGCGCGACCGGCTTTTTAATGTTTCTAGATAATGCGAGCAGTAGAAAAAAGCTAAACCAAAGCACCGTCCACGCGGACCAGTTCATAGCATTCCATATCCCGAATCCGCCCTCTAACTGACCGAGTGCCTGGATGGCCATCGTGCCGGCGGTTATGCTTACAAATAGACAGAACCAGCCAAGGCCTTTCCCGTCGGAACCCAGAAATTGGTTGGCTGCAACCCAAAGATAGGTAAACGAGAAAAGCAGTGTAAATGCGCCGGCCTTGATGGATCCTGCATTTGTGGAACCGGAAAAAATCAGATAGAGAGCCACGACTAAACTAAGAGCTCCAACAAGAAAGTTGATGATCGCGACTTCTTTGTTGGCAATCTTACCCATAAGCCAGATGCCGTTTACAAATAGCACCGCTCCTACGTATAGCAGAGTTAATCCAAGCATAATGTAAGCCTCATTTTATTGTTTGTTTTTTGTTTTTTGTTTTGTCGTTTTGTTTAATTACGATTTGCGCCGCCTCTAGCAATGTCCGCCTGCTTTTCATAGCCTCTTGGGACAGAAACGCATGAGCCTCGCTCTCGTTCCACCCTTGCGCGTTCATCAAGAGAAGCTTGGCTCTGTTTACGTCTGCCTGACCCAATAACCTTTCTTGAAGTTGTTCGTTCTTTTGCTTCAGCTTCGTCAGTTCCTTGCTGACCCGTAGGGCCGACACAAGCGCTGGTAGGATGCGGTGAGCGTCCAAAGGGTGAATGATCACTCCGTGGCACTCCAATTCGATGATCTGGGATAGCACTGCGGGGCTTTCGTATTCGACTAGGGCAACAATCGTCGGCCGCGGATGAGCCGACGTCACAAGTGCGCCGATCTCTTCATGGTGACGGTTCTGGAAGATTCCCGTGAATATCACGTCGACGTGCAGATCAAACTGGTCTGGCGGGGGCCAGCACTGTCGGACCGAGCAGCCAATTCGAATGAGCTGTAGAACCAAGGCATCGCTGACTTCGCCGGGCGGATTCAGCAGCATGACCTGAAGATCCCTCAACGTGCTCAAGATTGTAGGGCCGCTCATGAGCGCGCCATCCCACCCATGCTTGCCGACCAGTCGTCGAGATTATGCACCACGACATAGGGGTCAGGCTTGATGGGGCCAGGAGACTGCCACTTCAAGACGAAACCACCGCTGCTATCAATCTCGGCGATCCGGGCGGTTAGGAAGCAATGATTGTTCTGTTGGTCTACCCAGACCGGACCTTGTGGTGCGTCCAGTCTGATCTTGTAGATCTCTCGCTGAACGTCTTCGACGTTGCAGCTCCCCACAGCCTGCATAGCTTTGCCTAGCATCAACGTCTGCCAGTACGCAGCCTCAGCCCAGGCGGTGATCGTAACGTCCTGTGGAAAGAACTGATGGCAAGCACTGACGAAGGCGCGGCTCGTTGGCGTATCAATGCTGGAGAAAAAGGGCGCTACAACGACGTGTCCCTCAGCGGCCTCATTTCCCATCTTTGCAACTTCCGCTTCGCTAGTGGTCAAACTTGCAATTGGCGGACGGGCAGCGTCGCCGTATCGTTTCGCGATAGCCCGGTAAAGGTCGGCGGTTCCGGTCCCCACGACCGTTGAGAAAACGACGTCCGCGTCAGCGCGAACAATGCGATCGACAGCATGGTTGAGGTCTTCTACTGATGGGTACAGAGGGATGTAGATTTCCTCGACGACTTTGCCGCCATGTTGGCGGTACAGATGACGCATCACATGATTGCTTTCACGTGGATAGATGTAATCGGATCCTATGAAGACAACACGCTCACCATAGTGAAGGATCAGGTACGCCGCGAGCGGCGCACTGTTCTGGTTTGGAGCGGGGCCGCCATATAAGATGTTGGGAGAATATTCGAAGCCTTCATAGGGTGTCGGGTAGCAGAGAAGTGCGTCGGTTCGTTCTACGACGGGCATAACGGCTTTTCGCGTGTGGGACATATAGCAGCCCACCAGCAGTTTCACGTCTTGGTTGCGAATCAGTTCTTCCGCGTACAATCGGTACCGTTCGGGATCGCCTCCTAGATCATGCGACAATACAGCTATCTCCCGGCCATCGACGCCTCCCTCACGGTTGAGTTCTTCTATGGCGAGCAAAGCGCCATAGCGCTGCGAGCGCTCGACATCCGCGGTCACGCCAGTTTCTGAAAAGAGCAGCCCAATGGCTGGCTGACCAGTACTAAGTGCCATCGTAGATCCTCCCTAAACTCGCTTGAGTTCAGCGTTGGCTGAAGCGGACTTTTCCTTCGTCTATGTCAGCCAGATAACTAATGTGCGACGCACCCGATGTCGTCACATCGTGATCGAGGAGGTGCTTGGCTAGTGGAACTTCCAAATGGCGGCGTACGCAGCGTCGGAGCGCCCTAGCACCGAATTGGCGATCGAAGCCAAGCTGCGCGAGCATCTGTGTCACGTCGGGCGTTATTGCCAGGCGGCAGTGGTGCTTACTTAGTCGTCGATTCAGGCGCGTCACCTCAAGTGCTACGAGTTGTTCGAGCAGGTCCCGCTCGATCCAATTGAAGGTGATTACGTTATCGATCCGATTGACGAATTCAGGCGCGAACGTCTTAAGTAGTCTTTTTTGCACGATCTGATCGATCGCGCGATGCCGGGATTGCGCGCTCGCTCGGATAAAGCGCCCCGGAAACCGTTTCTTTGATTCGTCGTAGCGCTGGATCTCATGAGCGGCGAGGTTGCTCGTCATGAAGATAATCGAGTTCCGGAAATTGTAAGTTCGTTCTCCGGAAGCGACGGTCAATATGCCGTTATCCAGTATGTTGAGCAGCGCCTGGATCACTTGTGGGCTCGCTTTTTCCAGTTCGTCGAACAAGACGATGCCTGGCCGGCCAATCGACCCATCCAGTTTCTCCTGGTCAAGCAGGGTAGTGCCCTCTTTGGCGCCTACATAGCCCGGCGGCGCTCCGGTGAGTGCCGCCGCGTAATGTTCTTGCGAAAGGGTATTCATATCAACGCGGCAAAACGCATCGGCGTCACCGTGCATTCCCTTCGCAAGCGCGCGGACGATCTCGGTTTTTCCAACGCCGGTGGGGCCGAGGAAAAGAGCCGTGTATAGTGGCCGCCTCGGGTCAGTAATGTCCGCGCGAATGACATGAAGCATGTCCGCAACGGCACGAAGTGCCTGTTCCTGCCCAAGAACTTCTTCGCTTAGGCCGGACATGATCGTATCGATATCGAAGCGATACCTGCTCTGGAGAACCGAGCGGGTAGCGAGATGTGCGTGGACTACATCGGCGCTAGGCAGATTCTCTGCAGCCATGGCCGCGCCCTGCGCCTGTGATCGTCGAGATTGCTCAAGCATATCGGTAAGAAAAGGCATGGGCGCCTCCCGTAATGGTGAAGTAATCGAAGGCAGCGGGCTGCTTGCGTAAGCAGCCCGCTGAGATACCTAGTGATGCTTAGGCTTCTTTCTCCAAACCATCATAGGGCAATTGGCCCACCGGGCACTGCGCGACGCCGGTAGTTGAACGGGTGAAGCGCTCAACGTCTGCCCGGGCTTTCTCGGCATCGGTTACCCACGTTTTGTAAAACTCGAACGGGCACTCGGCTAGGCCTTTGTCTCCATCGCCCGAATTCTGCAAGCCGGTGTATCCGCGGTGCAGTAACTTGAAAAGATGGTTCTGTGACTGGTCATTTGCCCTGGCATCACGGATCTGCGAGACCGACAGTTGCGCATACTGAATACCCATCTCCTCTTCACCACACTCGCCGAGGGTGCGTCCATCGAAGCCGATGATTGCTGAGTGGCCGAAATAAGAGTAGACGCCATCGAAGCCTGCCGCATTGGCGACAGCGACATACGTATTGTTTGCCCAAGCCATGGCTTTTGACATGAGAACTTGCTGTTCTTTGGCAGGGTACATATAGCCTTGGCATCGCACGATCAGCTCGGCGCCCTTCATCGCACAGTCGCGCCAGATCTCGGGATAGTTGCCGTCGTCGCAAATGATCATGCTGATCTTTATGCCTTTCGGACCTTCGCAAACGTAAGTTTGGCCGCCGGGGTACCATCCTTCGATCGGGCACCAGGGGATAATTTTGCGATATTTTTGAGCGATCTCGCCCTTGTTGTTAATGAGCACGAGCGTGTTATAAGGGGCCTTGCGCGGATGTTCTTCATGGCGCTCGCCGGTAAGCGAGAATATGCCCCAGGTATTAGCAGTACGGCAGGCCTTGGCCAGGACCTCTACTTCTTCGCTTGAAACGGATACGGCGGTTTCCATCATCTCCGCGGGGTCGTACATGATTCCCTGAAGGCTATATTCCGGAAAGACCACGAGGTCCATGCCGGGAAGGCCTTGCTTCATACCAATAACCATGTCAGCTATCTTTTGCGCGTTTACCATTACCTCCTCTCGAGTATGCAAACGCGGCATCTTATAATTCACAACGGCTACGCCGACTGTATCGTTACTGCTTGAAATATCACCATGACGCATAGCTAGCACCTCTTGTTGTTGTTTTTTGCGCACAAAAAAAAGCCCTCACGGACAGTTCCGTGAGAGCTTATTTGCTCTTTGAAATGAGTGTGGTTCAGCTACGTCGACGCTGACGCGCTAAACCTGATGTACGGACTATATAAGCACTGGACTCAACAGCCGTCAAGGGTTTGCATGCGTAATCGTAAAGTTTTGTAAAAAAGGTTGGAATGATCTGACATAGCCCTAGATCTCGAGCTGACGCATAGGTCAGCGTGGCATCGACGAAGGTGCCATGGCGCAACGCAACGACAGGCCTCAAGTCATCTAGGTCGCCATTGATGGCGGGGCCTGGATGTCGGCACGCAGTCCGCATCTCTTCAGCAAAGGATAGAGTTAAGGACGTTGGTTCCGTCCGGAATGCGCTCCAGACTCAGCCCCGCGAACTGGCGCACGATGGTCGTCTCGTATAGCGCCTCATCCATCTATAGCCTACCCAGTTAGCATCAGACGGACATGCAGCATCACCATCAGCGGAAAGGCTGGTCGACCGCCTTATCCCGCTGGTATTGCGGCTCGATCAAGGCCGTCAAACCTCTTCCATGGCACAACGCGATCCGATTGAGCACGCCGAGATCGAAGATCTACTGCGCGAAACGTTGGCCGCAATCGCTAAGGCCGACCTGGGCTGGGATATCACCTCGGCACTTGGCAGTGCCGCCGACAAGCCCATTGTCGATATCTTCCAAAAACAAATCGGCAAGGACTTCTCGAAGTACAAGCTGGCCAAGGCCTTCCTCAGGTGGTCGCGCGACCACACCGCGAACGAACTGAAGGCTCATGAGGTGGAAGGCTGCGCGAACCTGATCAACGCCATCAACGCTGCCCTGAAGTGAGTGGTCAAAGCTCATCCCTCACCGGATGAGCCTGCTCCTCTGCCGCCGTACAGGTTCCCATCTCGATCTAGGTCACTAAAATTGACCTGAAAACAAGTACAGATATGAATCGCCACTGGTTTTTGTAGTCAAGGGGGGGCCGCTTCGGGTCGGCAACGGCCCGTCGTTACCTACCGGACCTGACTTCCTCTGCTCTGTTTCTGCCTACTGTAGAGTCTCTTCTGAAGTGCAGGCGACTCCTGATAAATGGTGCAGTCGTCTTCTGAAAATGACAGCGTTAGCCAGGCAAAGAAAGCCGACGCTGGTGTCGTTTTCAGGGGCGACTTGCGTCCAGCAGCCACAAAAAAGCCCACCGAGGTGGACTTAGATGCCGGGGCGTCATTTTCAGAAGACGATTGCACCAACTGACTGGGTTGACGGCTGTTGTGCAGGCGGCTCCTGACAGCCAGTATCAGCAGTCGTCCGTACCCTCCTGCCGGTCGCCTGAGCGTTCAGGTCGCCGCTTTCCCTGCGTAACGATAACGCCGAACGTATCCGATTGATCCTGGAGTAAGTCATGCAAAATCCACCCGGTGCCCGACAGCAGTTATCAGTCACCGTCAGCAACCCCTACATACCTGCGAGTGAGTATCGGAAGGAGCTGGAGCTTGAGCTGAAATGTATAGGTCAGCATCTATCCCAGCGTGAATTCGAAGCGCTCCTCTACAAGAAGCTTCGACTAGAAGATCCAGCACCATCTGAAAAACAGTATCTACAAGCAGCGGTCGAGCTGACTGTATGTGCTCATTATGCCCGGCATTTCCCCGAGGATTTCATATACGAGGACAAGGTGGAACCGCCTAGGGATGTGGATTGCTCGTTCCGAAGCGAAGGCTACAAATTCAACGTCGAGGTGAAGTGCGCCGACTACACCACCAAGCACCAGATCGATGAAAATGGCGAGTTCATAATCCGAGCGATTGGGCGGATGAATGACTACAACGAAACGGTGGCCAAACTTCAGGAAACCTTTGCCAGCGGTGGCAATGAGCTCGTGAAGGGGTTGCATATGGACAACAAATTGAAGGACTACCTGACCGACGCCCACGGGAAATTCCCAAATATTACGAAACAGGGCGAATACAACGTGCTCGTGGTGGGGTGCGATGATCAGTGGGACATTCAACAGTGGGAGGGATATCTCACCGGTGTTCAAGGGCTGTTCACTGAAGATTCCTACGCCGCTCCAGAGCAGTACAGCAATGTCGACATGGTCGTCCTAAGCAACCTCTATCATCGACACAAGTCGGTGGAGCAGAAGGACAAGTTGAGCGGCCACTGGACGTTTAGCAACTCTTTCTGCCTGCTCTACGAAAACCCGCGATCCACGAAACCGAACTCGATGGCGCACGCTTTCGCGAGAACCTTGCGCTTTTTCAACAACGAGCTAGCCCAATATCAAATGGAGGGTGATACCCCAGATTTCCTCAAACAACGCCTAGCCATTTCACATTATGTGAGTCACGTCCTGATGCAGAGCGAACAGTATTTCTTCCAACCCAAACCACCTAAAAGCCTACAGTCTGAGGAGACAAGCTAATCTAGACGCCCCACAGGCGCCGGTGGATTTCCAGAAGTGCAATCGACTTCTGACATTGGGTGCAGTCGTCTTCTGAAAGTGACAGTTGATGTAATGAGCTAGCATGGTAAGCTATGGCTCATATGAGTATACCCATATTGGCTATAAAGGGCATGGGAATGGATCGGTTCACGAACGACTGGCAAAAAAGGAACTTATGATGATTCATAATTCTGAGCATGATAGGGAAGTAAAGGCGTCTCAAAGCAATTATGTCAAATTTCGTTTTGAAATCATTACAACCTGCTGCGCAGCAATTTTCGGTACGCTTTTTTTGGAGCCGCCTGGTGGTTTTCCGGGATGGGTCAGTGGGTAGTCGAAGGCGCTTTTTTTGGCGGTCTTGTTTGCGGGTTATGTGCGGTTGCATTTCATGCCCTTGTTCACGGGCTGACTGAGATGGCCGAAGAGCGTCGAAATGAGCGTCTAAAAAATGAGCGTCGAAATAAGCGGGATTAACATGCGAGCTGAGCCTATGAAAGTCGCCCGCATTTACATGCGGGTTAGCACCAAGGAACAGGATATTCGCCGTCAAGAATCTATTACTGAGTGTGCACGGCAGGCCGGCTATTACATTGCCGGCGTCTATCGCGATACCGAATCTGGCGTTCGCTACGACCGGCCGGAACTGCTACGGATGATTGAGGATCTTCAACCTGGTGACGTGGTGATCGCGGAGCAAATGGACAGGCTCAGCCGGGGGCCGCTTGCCGAAGCCGAGCAATTGGTTGCAACCATTCGCAGCAAGGGCGCACGCTTGGCGGTGCCTGGTGTGGTGGATCTTAGCGACCTGAGCGATAGCACCACGGGCGTTGCCAAAGTTATCTTAGAGCAGATGCAGGAGCTGCTATTGAAAGTCACGCTACAGCTCGCGCGTGACGACTGGGAGAATCGACGGGAGCGGCAGCGGCAGGGTATTCGCTTGGCACAGCAAGAGGGAAAGTACAAAGGGCGCAGCGCTAACAAAGCGCTACACGGTCGTATTGTGGCCTTGAGAAAAGCCGGCCAAACCATTGCAGAAACAGCAAGGTTGGCCGGTTGCAGCGAGGCCCAGGTTAAGCGTGTTTGGGCAGCACATCGGGCCGAATCTCAGCCTTTACTGCAGAGTTGATCGCTGAAATTAATACGTTTTGGGGGTACTGGATCAGTTCCCCCCGGTACGTCCTATCGCTTGCGTAGTAGGTATCCCCGCCGTTTGTCTTCACCATCAGGTTCCATGCCCGCCCGCGGATATCCTGTCCCGACCCTAATGCGGCCTTTGGAATTACCTGATCAATCGAGCTAAGCCTAATCCAGCGGTAGTCCTCGACCTGGCTTAGAGGTGTCCGACCCTCATGTGCCAGCGACACGCGAAGCCACAGGCCGTTTTCAGGCTCGTCGAACATCAGCCCGGTACCAGGCGTCAGGGCTGCCAAAGCGCGTTCGATAACGCTGTGCTTGTCCTCTAAGGGCAACCCTGCATAGCCGTCCGGGCTTTTGTCATCTAAAGATTCTGGATGGGATGTAAGCAACATGTCTGCAAGAGTTGAGTCGTTCATTTCGAAGGTATAGCCAGGCTCGCCGGCCTGGTTTTTTTCAAAGAAAAAACCCTTGATGGTCTTTCTTAGATTTATGGAGAGCATGCCGATTTCTGCGTCTGATAGTGCCATTGTTGGTGTTTCCTTTAGCGGCTAAAAGTCATGTAAAGAATAAATACCCAGCTTGTCGCAATGGAATTCTTGCGAGCCAGATCAAGGTCAAGTGAGCGGGATAAAAAGCGTAGAAGAACCAACGAAGCCGAGGGCATGGCAGGGCCACGCATGGCGCAATCAGCAGGATTAGGATCGATGCCAGCGCCCATTGGTTGCCGTTTATGAAGCCAAGTGCAGCGCAAGACGCAAACGCCAGGATCAGCGCCGGCATTGAGGGCTGCTTTGTATAGCTCCAGATCGCTACGCCAAACGCCAGAGCTGGCCACCAAAATTCCACCAGGCTACCGCCAAGTGCAAAGACCAACCCAGCAGCCAGATAGCCTTGAAGGCGGCCCATTTCGAGCAGGCGAAGCGCGGCGGTCAGAACGAATAGGGTAAAGAGGATATTCAGCGGCCACCAACCATTGACCAGGCCCCCGAGTGCCAGAAATGCCGGTGAAGCCAAGGCGCCGAAAACAGCCAAGCGAATCATGGCGCGACGATAGGCACCACTCTCAAGCGCTCCAGGACGAGCCAGGTTGTACGCCAGAACAAACATGAACAAAGGCATTGCCATACGGCCTGCGTCGTACAGCCAGGCCACGGTGTCGTTCAAGAGGTATTTGTTGATGTGATCGCCAATCATCAGCACCAGGGCGAGCCATTTCAGCGCCTCGATGGTCCCATTGGCAATTTCCGGCCGAGGCCAGGAAGCGATGCGAGCTGCTATCTGATTCATGACCCCTGCCCTATTTCACTAATCCAGGTGCGTACATATCTGCCAATGCGCGTTCGGCTGCCTGGTTGTAGGCGCGGTGGTGAGTCACGGTGACTTTTTGCGGTGCGGACTGGATAGGTTCAGCCATTGCGGTGATCGCGGCTTGAGTAATGGCTACAGCCCTTTCCTTTGGCGTCCCCTCAACCGGCGCCGTGCCGGCGACGATGGCCGGTGCGCCGGCTGCATTTGGGTCGTAAGTAACGAAGCGCTCAGACAACCAGGTTCCCCACTTTTCAGCCTTTTTCATCAGATCGGCCCGATACGGCGCATTGTATTCGGGCGTTCGTGAATGGTAGTTAGCTGCGCGTGTCCATAGATCGCCGGAGTCATTGCGGATATGACCACGCAGCCGCCACGCGGCCAGGTCATACGAGTAGCAACCCGCCTGCGCAACGTCATCAGCCGTAATGCCGTATTGACGTTCCAGGTCGCGCAGGTATGCGGTGTTGAACTGCATAGCTCCTACATCATCAGTGCCGTTGGAATTTCTCACCCGCTGGCCTGGCTTGCCGCCTTCTTTTTCTGCCACGGCCAGAACCAGGTTGGCGGGCACCTCGTACTTGATGGCGGCCGTAACGGAACAAACGACGCGCTCTTGCAGTTGTGGTGGCAGATCAAGAAATGGCATATGTCCTACCTCACATCCGCACTTGGCCGTACTTATCGGCAATCTTGTCACCCCAGCCACCAGGTGTTGGGCATTGGTTAACAAACTCCCTGCGAGCATCCTCAGTTGCATCAGGTTTGAACTTGCCATGCTTCTTTTTGACGATATCGAAGAAGTCCGCAACCGGGCCGGCACAGCCATCTACAGTGCCCTTACCTTGCAGCATCCCCGCCATGCAAAGAACGGTCTCGCATGGGTCTTTAGCGAAAGCCGGCGCGGCTTGAGCCGCTAAAGCGATAGCAATTAACGAGGCACTAATAACTTTTTTCATGTTTATGTCCTTATGCTTTGCCGTTAACGAATTCATTGATTTCGTCATTTTTGCTGCCACCGCTACCCACGCTGTCACCGTCGAATTGAGGGGCTTCGTCCGGCGCTGGATTGGAGTGTTGAGCAACCACGTCGCGGGCTTCCTGGAGTGATTGTTGCTGATTGATATCGGCGGCCTGCGCCATGGTTTGTTGGTCTGCGCGGGCTTGGCCGGCAGTACCATTGATTTCAGATGCGAGCTTGCCGCCCATGGTATTGCTAACCCGCTCATTGGCCGCCGCTGCCATCGAGGATGCTTTTGCAGAGAGGCCGGCTTTTGCGCCACTTGCCATGCTGCCGGCCATATCGGCAGCGAAGCGCCCAGCGGTGCCCATCGCCTGACCAAAGCTAGAGCCGCCGCCACTACTGCCGCCACCGCCATTGCCGCTACCACCGCCGCCCTCAGATCCACCGATGTTGCCAGTGTCGCCACCACCGCTACTGCCACCACCACCTTCGCCACCGCTACTGCCACCCATGTTCTCTTGGGCGGATTGGAAGGCGGCCTTGAGTGCAGATCCTGCACCCGCGAGGTTGGCGGCGCCGCCCAGGGCCATCGAGGCACCGGCGCTGGCAACACCTGCAGCAATACCAGCAGCCGCCACGGCTGCGCCCATCGCGGCACCGGCACCAAAGCCACCAACTCCACCCGTAGACGCACCACCGACGATCCCGGCTAGCATTGGAGGGATTTTGTTAGTGAGATACAGCAGTACCACTGCCGTGATACCCAGCACGCCCAATTCTTTTAGGTTGATGCCTTCGCTCATCCCAGCGTATGCCTGGTCAATAAAGGTCTTACCGATACCCACGAGAAGAACCATAGCCATGAGCTGGGCACCAATACCCAGGACTGTTTTGTAATAGGTGATCGCTATATCAGAAGTCCAGCGGGAACCGCCAAATCCAAGAAAAACGACTCCGCCATACATAAGAATCCACGCTGAAACAAACAGGAGAAGCATGTTTACTGCCACAAGTGCCAGCACGACCAGGACACAGGCCGAAATCAAAATGGCAGCAGCGCTATCGACCGGAGAGAAAGACGACGATTCATCAAGCGCTTTAAAAAAGATGTCAAAGCCAATATCGGTGATTCCAGACGGCGTAAAGTTCGACGCTCCCCCCACTGCCTCTGAACCCATCATCCACATGCTCTTGATAATGGCGTCAGATATTGCAGGACCATTCAATAGAATCCAATAGAAGAATCCGAGTGTCCCAAAGAAACGAATGGTTTCAGCAAAGAACTCACCAATGTCTGCTTTACGCAAGATCATCATGCCGTAAGTCCATACCATGCTAATGAGTGCTAGCCCCCAAAAAATCCAGGAGCCATAAGCAACCATCTTGGCGCCCCATGCGCCGGCGGCTTGTTCATACTTGCCCATAACCGAATCCATGATTCCGGTGTCGGCAGCCGCTAGCGCTACTTCAGGGAGGGCGGCGGCAAAAACTGAGTGCAACACCTGACCTTTCCGGTACGGTGCTGCCCCATGTCTTATCACGAACTCAGCGTCGAAGAACGCGCCGCCATTCAAATCGGTCATGCCCAGGGTCTCAGCCAGCGTCGAATTGCTCGGCTGATCGAACGATCTCCCTCGACCATCAGCCGGGAGTTACGCCGCAATCGAGAGGTCTGTGGTAGTTACTCGGCCCGTGCGGCCCAGCAACAAATGCAAGCCCGCCGCCAAACCTGTCGGCCGATGCGAAAGCTGTTGCCGGGTAGCGAACGCTTCGAGTTGGTGGCCCATATGCTGCGCGAGCGTTTGTCTCCCGAGCAGATTGCCGGCAAGCTACGCAGCATGAACATTCCCAGCCTTAGAGATGCCTACGTCTGCCGCGAGACGATCTATAACGCGATCTATGCCCTGCCGGTCGGCGAACTGCGCAAAGAACTGATCATCTGTCTGCGCCAAGGCAAAACGGCCCGCCGGCCACGCTCAGGCGGCGTGGATCGGCGCGGCCAGATCCCCGAGATGGTCAGCATTCATGTGCGCCCGCCGGAGATTGAAGACCGTCTGATGCCTGGGCATTGGGAAGGCGACTTGATCAAGGGCAAGGCCAACGCCTCGTCCGTAGGCACGTTGGTGGAACGCACCAGTGGCTACCTGATGCTGGTGAAGATGAATGACGCGACCGCAACCTCGGCGATGGAGGGCTTCAGCGCCGCGCTCAATAGCATGCCGTTGGCGATGCGCAGGAGCATGACCTACGACCAGGGCCGAGAGATGGCGCGGCACGCGGAGATTACCCAGAGCACCGGGGTGGCGATTTACTTCTGCGACCCGCACAGCCCTTGGCAGCGCGGCAGTAATGAAAATATCAACGGGCTGATCCGCCAGTACCTGCCCAAAGGGGCGGACTTGTCGGGACACAGCCAAGAACAGTTAGATGCCATTGCCTTGCAATTGAATATGCGCCCACGTAAACGCTTCGATTTCAAATGTCCGATCGAGGTGATGAGTGAGGTGATGCAAAAGGCCATCGCGATGCGGCACGATACTCCCATGACAATTCAATAACCGTGTTGCACTCAGCTCCTGCAACCGCCGTTTTGGATGAGATGAATGCCAAAGGGGGGGCGAGTACTTTGCGGACTGCCAGCGTCCATGTATCACCTGAATGGGGAATGAGGAGAGAGCTTAACAGC
>LNAP01003585.1_pt1 | contig 14800 bp, 16 predicted proteins | sample 602601 | NCBI WGS metagenome assembly LNAP01 (sample SAMN02440304, study PRJNA202911) | soil metagenome | biome: Subtropical and temperate rainforests or woodlands; isolation source: soil samples (1 kg each in a 20% v/v slurry with milli Q water) were... ...
CCAGTACACAATCGGTCGAGGATCTTTCACCAGCGCGGCGACGTGCGTGTTCAGGAAGTCCCTGCCGAAGGGAATGAACGACGCGTCCATGTACACCATATAAGCGCACGGCGTGCGGGGAAACCGATCAACCGGCGCCACACCCGCCACAGAGCGGTAGATCTTGAAGTACTTGGAGGTAAACAACTCAGGAAGAATCATGCGAATGAGATCGTTGTCCAGTGATTCCTGTTCCAGGTCCATTTCGCATACCACTTCGATCATGGCCAGAGGATACAGCGTCCACACCGCCACGGCCCAGGGGTACACGCGACGGCACTCGGCGTACGAACCGCAGTACGTTCTGTGTTGGAAAGAAAACACAATGGAAAGTCTTGTTATGAGAATTAAGCGCTTTATATATATCTGGATCTGTTAGAATATTACCTGAACAGGACGTCACGCGAAAAGTAATGAATGTCTACTTGTGCTTTTGCTAATTCAGTAGAGTGCCGCGAGAGACGTTTAAAGTGTTTAAAGTCATCTATGCGCTGCTCATAGTGTATCAGTGAATCGTGCACCAGATGTACCAGGTGTGTCCAGTTGCGCGTATCAATGTGGTACTTGGAAGGCACCGGAAAGTCAAAGACATTGCGCGTGGCACGCAAATTGCACGCCAGCGTCATGACGTCGTACAAGGTAGCTTCGTAGTTGATAAACTCCACGCCCTGGTTGCGGCAGTCAATGGTCATCTTCACTTGCTTGTAGAGATCCGGCATGTCGGTCTTGTTTCGACCTTTGCTTTCCAACACCACCAGGTCGTCCAGCCCGCCCAGTTTCATCACATCTGCTTTGAGTCGTTCAATGTCTATTTCCACTTGGTCGTCGTCGAACAAAATAATGTTCTTCTTTAACTGACGTCTTGTCTCTGCGGTGACCTCCAAAGAACGTGTCCGGTGGAACTCGTATTGTGGACAGGGGATCACACCTGAGTTGGAGCACATCCTACCCCGACCCAGAAAGAAGTTCGCCCCAATACAGTGAGAAGCGGGGTCGCTCAGCTGGTAGTAGAAATGCTTGTGGGAGAAGTGCAGTCCAATCATCCACTGAAAGGTCCGACCATACGGGGAGGTGTTTACGGGCACACTAGCGGCGAAATCAAACGGACACTCGATTTGCAGCATAATATGGTTAGCTAGGAGGGCAAAAGGGTTTGCGGCTAAGCCTTGTGTGAAGGCATCGTAGCGATGTGAGATTTCCATTGCGGCGGCGGCCACGTGGGCTGGGAAAATCTCATTCATAGCGACTGACCAGTGTCGCACAGCAGGATGATAACCAAGTTCCAGGAGTATACCGAACATAGCCAAAATTACATACGATCCAGAGGATGCTACGTTTGCGTTTTGCATCATGTGAGGATCCACGATAATGGTTGACGATCTATTGTTGAACCGTAGCTCCGGCACACTTTCGAACAAAAAGTCCATCTTCATTGCATCCGCGCAAGATAGAGACTCATAGGAGTTACTTCTTTGTGCTGCTGTCTGACATTGCGTTCGAATCAATGGATAACCAAGGTTGTGAAATGTGCTATTTCGTGAAAACCATGGTATCCGACCAAGATCTTCGGTTGCACGACACCGCCGATGTTTATTGTATCGAGTTGAGCCCCCGCATACAATCGTGCTGAAGAAAGCGGCCAGAAGAAATGAATGGCTCAACAGAAATGACCAACCGCGGCCACACATCAGCATCCTTTTTGCTGTGCAACTTTCCTTGCGAGCTGCTGCTGTGGGGGTAACACTTCAATTTCGAAGTGACGAAAACACGACATTTTTCGCTTTCGATGCCAATACGGTTTCAGAAAAAGGAAACTGGGAATTTGCGAGCCGCTGTTCAGAGCCACGTTTTTAGGATTGAAGTTTTCGGAATTTGCATGCAACAATTGTTCGAGAAGGATAAAGTCCGGAACTGTACTAATTATCTTTATCGATCTATTTACATATAATACATAATGTTCGGAGGTTGGGGAGCACCAAAAGAAGAGACACCAGGCACCAAGGCCATGGAGCAGAGGTGAGCAGAAACACGTCACTGTTAATGTATTGCAAACATCTTAACTCAAAACATATTTGATACGCTACACACCACAGTCAACAGGCTCAGAAAAAGGCAGAAAAGTCTGACAATGGTGGTGGCGGTGGCAGCTCCATTCATGGCTTTGATCCCTCCGCGTTGGAGAGAGCTGCCAAAGCTGCTAAGGACTTGGACAAATCGAAAAACGCCAAGGATGCTCTTCGCGTTATCAATGCTCAGGAAGCAACAAAGCAAAAAGAGCATGAAGCAGAGCGTGCTAAATACCAGGCTATGCAGCAAGAACTTGCAATTCGCAGAGTTCAAGAGGAGGAAGCATCTGCCTCCAGAACTCTCGAGAAGCAATCGGAGCACGAGCGCAACCGTGCTCTTCACAAAGACCAATTGGACAGAAAGCGGATGGCAGACCAGTTGAACGCACAGAGACACATGCAGGAGGAGGAGCGCCACAAGGCTGAGCAATCCCTTCAGCGTCAGGAAGAGATTCGTAGAAAGACCCTGGAGCACGAAGCAGCCCTCAGACAGCAGACTGAGATGGCACGCGTCAAGGCCGAGACCGAGGGACGCATCACACAAGAAAGAATGAACCACGATCTGATTATTGAGAAGAAGCGTGCGGAGGCGAAGGAGTACAGAGACACTGTGCTGGAGAGTATTAAGCTCGCAGGTACTACCATTGGTGCGGGAATTCAGGATTTCGTTACGGACAAGGAAAAGTTGACCAACACGGCGCTGTCCCTCACTGCGCTGGCGTTTGGTATCTACGCAGCACGCACCAGTACCACGGTGCTGGGTCGGTATGTGGAATCTCGCCTGGGCAAGCCCACGTTGGTGAGAGAGACCACGAAAATGAATGTATTGCAAATGCTCAAGTCGCCGTTGCACACCGCCAAGCTGACCTTTGGCGCGGCACAGGGCAACAACGCCTTGAAGAACGTTGTGCTCGACCCCACACTGGAGAAGCGCCTGACCCGCGTGGCCACCAGCACGGCAAACACGAAGAAGAACAGAGCGCCTTTCAGACACTTGTTGCTGCACGGCCCGCCTGGAACTGGTAAGACCATGTTCGCCAAGGGCCTCGCCAGAGAGTGCGGTCTGCACTATGCCATCATGACTGGTGGTGATGTCGCACCGTTGGGCAAGGACGCTGTGACGGAGATTCACAAGCTGTTTGACTGGGCCAACACCACCAACAAGGGTGTATTGATCTTCGTCGACGAGGCCGATGCCTTCTTGCGCAAGCGTAGTACCGAGCGCATCTCTGAGGACATGCGTAACGCCCTGAACGCGTTCTTGTACCGCACCGGTGAGGCGAGTTACAAGTTTATGATTGTGTATGCCTCCAACCAGCCCGAGCAGTTTGATTGGGCCATCAACGATCGTATCGATGACATGGTCGAGTTCCGCTTGCCCTCGTTCGACGAGCGCGTGCGCATGATCTCGCAATACATGGACAGTTTCCTGCTGCATCCTCCGGCGGGCTCCAAGACCATCACCGTGGAGGGCGTGGACGAGGCCTTGATCCGCAGCTTTGCCAGTGCCACCGAGGGCTACTCTGGCAGAGAGATTAGTAAGCTGGCGATTGCCTGGCAGGCCGCCGCTTATGGTACGGACAACGCCACAATTGACGTCGATTTGCTGCAACAAGTGCTGCGCGAGTCGAAGCACAGCAAGCAGCAGAAGTTGTCCTGGATCAGCCCTGTAGACCTCAAGAGACTCACGATGGACGCCGACACCATCTAAACTAACATAATTTTAGAAAATCAGTAGTGTTTTTTCACATTTTGTTTGTGTGTCTTTTGGAAAAAGTCATGTTTTGTGGCTTTTTAGTATTCCTTCTGTGGAGAAGCACATCGTGCTGTATCTGCTTTAGCGACCTGTATAAAGTAAATAGCATATTGTCACAAGATTCAATTTCTCTTGTCCTCTTTCGGTTTAAACATTTCTACTCTTATTTACAAAAACGCCACAAAAGTACAATATACACACACAAATGAACTTGGCCCATATTCTCCACTGGAATTGCTTTCTTTGTTTATTTGTGATTTGTATTTCCCGGGGCGGGCAGCGGAGCAAAGGCGCCCATTGCATTGCGGGCCTGGCGAAGCACTTCGGCATTCTTGGGATGCGTTTCAATTGCAATACGACACACCTGCAGAAATAAAGAATACGTGATACGTGAAAATTGAAAAGCAAATAATGAAATAACAAATAACCATCCAACTTTGCCACGGATTGAGAGAAATAATGAAATAACACGAATTGAGAGAAATAATGAAATAACACGGATTGAGAGAAAATAGGATAGTGTCGCATTTACCTCGATGGCTCCTTTTTTCTTCATGGCCCGCGCCACAGCCTCACCCGAGACCGCCAGGTTGCTCAGGGCCCAACAACCAAACTGCTGCACACCTGCATCGAATCTGTACGAAAAACAACGCAAAAATGCGACACGATTTTAAATAAAACATTGAAAATGTGCTTAGAGCGAAGTGAGATCACAACCCGGACAGACACGCACTGCAAAGCATGTTTGCTCACCTGTGATATAACATCGAATTTAGAATCGCCGAGTCACCACCTTGCTGGGCAACGGTCCGAGAGATTTCGTCCGTGCCGCAGAGACTAAGTACGGCCCAGCAGGCCTGACGCTGCAGCTTGGCAGACTCCTTGTAACGCACCATCATGCTGATCAACAGCTCCACGCCACCGATTTCCACAAATCTAAGTGTGAAAGTAAAGAGCAAAGAGAGTGTTGTTATTTTTGCTGTACAGATTTTTCCGACACAGGAGCGTTGTAGAACAAGGTGATACCTCATGCGGTTTTCCATGCTGTTGTGCGTGAGGTTCGTGATGGCCGTGGTCACATGCAGCAACACATTCTCGTCTTCGCTATGATTTTCCAGGGCCGCTGCCACACTCGCCATGATCCCCTTTTCCCCGGCTTTGCGACGGTACCGGTCATTTCCGAAGGCCAGTGCGCCGACCAGTCGCATGCAGTGGCTCTGCGCCACCGAAGATTCTGGATACTGGGTAATAAGACGGTTCAGCCATTCGTCAATGTGCGCATCGTAGCAAGTTGCTTTGGCGGTTTCATCTTTGAGGATCAGCTCACGCAAGGCTCGTGCGCCGCGCCACACCACACGCTCGTCCTGGTATAATGTGCAATAATAAAAGAAAAGGAGGTTAATGGTACACAAAATGCGGCAGTTGGAAATTTGCTTCGATCAAGAAATCACTTACGTCGCCCATGTCTTGCATCGCTGTGATCAATCCCATCGCACCTTCCTTGTCAGCTAGCGAATTGATCATATGTTTGATGCCAATGTCCGTCCTGCGCCAAGTGAAAACAAACAACAAAAATTATGCGTTAGTACAAAACAAAAGAAGTTTTCACAATACACGTACCGTTCGTCGCTCACTACAACACTGTCGTGGATTGCTTGGATCGCCGCCAGACGCACGACACTCGGCACCAGCGTGCGCATTACTGCAGGCATTGCTTCGCGATCGTCCAAATCAAGGATTTCCCGCTCCTCCAGGTCCGCCGCCGGTCTAATCAGATCTGTCTGTAGTATGTAGGGGCTTTCGATGCGGACCTGCGGGGGAGCTTCCATCGCCACTGGTTCGGGTCGCACGGCGGGCTGGCTACTGGCGGGAGGCACTGTCGCGACCAGATTCTCGTACATTTGCACGCGTGCTTTCTCTTTAGTCAGGGCGACCCGTGTCTTGCGAAGCGTGTCGTTCATTTCCGTTTCGGCTTCCTTGAGAGTGCGGATCTCTGCTTGCAAAGCTTCGATTTGTTGATTGCGTTCGTCCATGTCTTGACCCGCTTGGTGGATGGTTCCTTGCATAGTTGCGATTTCGTCGGAGCGGTTCAGCAGTTGGTGGTCTTTCTCCAACAATTGACTGTTTTGATCGTCGCACCGCCGCTCGTAGTCGCCGATGGTCTGCTCCAGGGTGAGCTTCAAATCGATCCACTCATCGCGCTGCCGCAGCAATTGTTCAACTTCGTCGCGAGCCTGCTTGGCATCGTTTTCCACGTCTTTGAAGCGCTCCTTAATTTCTTCCTGTTGGACCGTGAAATATTAGACATGGTGCGCAGCAACGTGACGACAACACTTGTATGAAAAATGAAAGGAAAGAGAACCTTACCGGCAATGGCAAATCCGCGTATTGCTTTAGTCGCGCTTCAAAACGCTCAATATCTTGTGCTTGGCGCTTATTCTGCGACACAATCGACGCAGATTGTGAGGTAATACGCGCAAACTTCGCTTTTTCCTCCCGGAGCGCGTCCTTCTCCAATTTCCAGCGAGTGAGGGCTTGTTCTAGCCGCGTCTCTAGATCCCGCACGTATTCCACTTGCATGTCCAGTTGCAGCCGGACTTGCTCGTTGCGTTTCTGCAACTCAGCTTCCGAGCGACGTGACCCGTCCAATTGCTCCGCCACTAGTTCGTATTGGTCCTTGTACTGGTGCAGCATGTCTCGATTTTCGTAAATATCTTGAGACTGCTGGGCGAGAAGCAGTTCGTAGTTGCTGATGGTGGCCTTCTGGCGTTGCATTTCCGCGCCGATGGCTTGCAGTTGCGCTTTCAAATCATTGTTGGTGTTTTCTGATCCGTCAAATTGGTGCTGCAAGTCACGGTAGTCGATTTGAAGTCGCTCCAATTGTGTTTGTGTACTTGCACACTCTGCCTGGGATGTGCGGAGCTGTTCGTTGATTCCATCTACTTTGCCGGCCTCGTGGCGCCAGCGCTGCTCTTCCGCGCCAAGGAGACTTTTTGTGCGAGTAAGCTCCGTGTTTACATCCTGGCACTGCTTTTCAATCTCGCTGAGCATCCAATGTCGACCCAGTACGCCAATGTCTTTTTCTGGCTGGGTTCTGCGAGAGATCGGATAGTAGCGATCGTTTTCTTTCAACTCCTCCAGGGTGCGGCAGATCACTTCCGCGGTGGGTCGTTCGTTGGGCTGGTAACTCACCATCGACACAAGAAGCGGCTTTAGGAATGGATATTTGCTACAGGCTAGCGTTATCTGGTCTTCTCTGCGATCAATGCGAGGATATTCCCCCGTGATCATTTGTGCCAGCAATATTCCATAGCTGAAAATATCAATTTTCGCGGAATATTTTCCTGTCAGCACTTCTGGGGCAGAGTAAGCCATTGCGCCAGGCATTCCCGTCTGTCTACTTAATGTATTGTGACCAAATATTTTGGCTTGTCCAAGGTCGGCAATCTTCGTCTTATTTCCACCAATGAGAATGTTTTTTGACGATATGTCTCGGTGCACAATTTGAGGGTTGTGTTTGTGAAGATAGTCCAAACCGTAGGCTATATCCAGGGAAATATCAAGAATATCAGGTAGATCAAGCTCGCGTTTGTTTACTTCGATAATGTCGTAAAGACTGCAAGGAAGAAGTTCAGTTAGTATGGACGTTGTGTTGGGAGTTGCACCTTCGCACACGCCAAGAAACAATACTAGATTGGGATGGCGCAGTCTCGATAGCATGGAGATTTCATGGCGCCAACTGTCACGATCAACTTGGTCCGTATTTGAATCTATATGGAGGCTTTTACAAGCAATGTCAATGTTCCTCCACTTCGCAACTCGCACTTCTCCGAACGCGCCTCTTCCCAAGACAGTGCTCGTCAAAGCGATGTCGGAAGGCGAGAACACCCAGTCTTGCGCTTCCATAGCACTTTCGTATTTTCCAAAGGTGTTTCGCGTCAGCAATGAGGTCCAATTTGCCAGCTGAAGATGAAATGTCTTGGCTTTCAATCCAGCAGGTGCGCTCTGAAACGGTTTGTTTGCGCTGTTGCCGCTCCGGGAAGATTTCAAACGGAACACAATGCGGAAAACTAAGTGCGTTGGAGTTGACAAATTGGCATAATCAATCGTGTTTAACTGTCATTAAATGTCTCTGAGTGGAAAAGGTCCTATGAGTTGCACAGAGGGCTTGCTTGCGTGTCTTCAAATGCATCTCCACGCCAAAAACGACATCCCCGTCGATGAAGCGGGTGAAACCAACGATGCCAACATCAGTGAAAAATCTTTGCTTATTTCGCTGGTGGACGTTGTTGCTGAGAGTTTGACGGAGCACCCTGAATTTCTTCGCTTTAAAATGATGCTGAGAGACACTTTGGTGAAAGAAATTCGCGATACCGTTCACCTACATGTTGACGAAATTCTTAAGAACAGAGATGCTGTGGCAGAACTGGAAGACGAACTGCGACTGAAGAATATTCACATCGAAAAGTTAGAATCGACAGTATTTGAATTGCAGGCCGTGCTGCGTTTGAAAATGGAGGAGCTTCGTCAGCTGAACGGAGATTCCGATTACTCTGGATCCATTTGTGAATCCGTTGAGGATGTTCAGGATGGTGAAAGTTTTGTTTATCCCGCGGATAGCTAGATTAACGGCATCAAGTTGCGAGTTGTAAGGTTTCAGCGCTACAAGCAGAGTCAACAAAATGATAAAACACTCCCGTCGTTAACAGTTCGTAAGGTAACATTCACTCAGCTGAGACTGTCAAGTGCTCAACAAAAACCATAATTAAACCCTAAACTAAAACAAAGTGCAAATTTTTAATATTCGGTATCATCATCTTCGTCGTCCGAATCCCGAGTGGCGACTCTGTAGTTGGTACCGGAGCTCATGGTCTTCTTCACGTTGGTTCTGCGCAGCTTGGGGTCCTCGTCGAGCTCCGAGTCCTTGATGATGTTCTTCTCAGCTAGGAACCACTCCAAGTCTGAAAAGGAGGGCGTTATTGAAATAAATGTTCGCATTATATGAAGGATTAACGCTGTTCATAAAATGATAGGATGTCACAAAACACTTACCTTCGGCCTTGGATGACTTGCCATCGAGTGCCTTCAACGTGACCAACTGAGTCTTCATTGCTCCATCTTCGTAGATAAACAGCGCAGGGAGATTCTTCTCAGGCCAGTTCTCAATCGCGTGAGTTGACTTAATACGCAGAAATTTGAGGTATTTGAACTTTGGGGCAAGCTGACGCATGGCCTCATCCAGAACTTCACATTCCACGATACTGTTCTCGTACAGATGAACAATAACTGTGGCGGAATTGCTTGCCTCCGTTACTTCTCTTATCCAGTCGTTCTTGACAATATCGAACACTTCGCCAAAACGGTTGCGAAAGGCGGCTTCCTTCAATTGGTTGATCCGCTGTTGCCGATAACTATCCAGAATGCGAGTGTCGGCATAATCTTCGTCCTCCTACTCAAAAGAAAAGTTACAGTATTGTGAAACAAAAGCAATTACTGTGTGCACGCTTTAAAACTCTTACGTCTAATTCGTCAAGCTGGTCCGCATTAAGGGCGCCGAGCAGCTCTTCCTGGGTGAACTCTAACGGCGCTGGGGCATCTTCTTTGATGCGAAACTAAACAGTAACATACAGTCAAATGATAACTTGGGACAAATCCACAATACAAGGTGACTACATATTCAGCTTACATCATCAGGGTTTAGTCCTCTACTTTCCAACACGGCGTCCCTTGTGGTGATTCCTTTGTTGATAAGAATATCGTCCCACTCGGTCATCTGACCAGTATGCTCATATGTCTTACTCATTTTGTTTTCTCTCACACTTGTTGGGAACAATAATCTAGACCAAAAGCCTGCGAGTCACTTTTATCGCCAAAGCAAAGTGCTGATGTTAGCATAGTGTGTCCATTTCAGCACCACAGCACGTTGCTCGAAACTCAAAGCTCGCGGATCCCAGTCTTTGTCTAATTTTGGAGGCTGTACGAAAGAGGTTTAAACTTGTCTGTGCTGTGCTATCGACTGAAAGAAGGAGATGATGCACGAAGTGTCTGATTCAAAGCCGAAAGGAAAAAGTGGAGGTGGAATGTTCCGTTCAATTAAAAATTTCGGTAAGTCGCGGCAATTGTGAAAGAGATTGCCAAGTACTTCACAAATGATTTCTTTTATACTCCCTTCAGATATCTACCCTAAAATTGACGAAAGCTATAGAGTGCAGACTTCAGGAGGAGCAATATGTAAGTCCGTTTATCCTTGTTTTCGAAATCGCTTCTTACTTTCGTTCATGGTCCACGCAGTGAGTATTCTTGGATGGGTTCTTATCGCTATCTTGGCGCTTGCGGAAGTGAGAAACTATATGACACCAAAGTTCAAGGAGCACATGATCGTAGATACTTCCCTTGGACAGCAACTGCGCATTAACGTCAATATTACGTTCCATTCGCTGACTTGCAACGAGGTAACCTACGCTTCCTTTTCGCAACATTTACTGTAGCCAACTTATTCAACAATGCACTTTTAATACATAGGTACATTTGGATGCAATGGACGTTGCAGGTGACAACCAGCTGAATGTAGAGCACGAGATGGTGAAGCAGCGGGTATCTCGCCATGGCGTCCCCATCGGCGCCGCAGGAGTGGAGATTATCGGCGAGGTAAGCAAATAATTGAATTATTATTTAAGTGCACAGAGCCCAGCATTGCATTTCAAGGAAATGTTTAGCTATAGCACCTGACTTGTTTTGTCTGTTCTTTTCATGAAACAGGGCCCCATCGAAGTGGAGGACCATCCACCCAACTACTGCGGCGACTGCTTCGGCGCCGACACACCCGAGATTCGCTGCTGCAACACCTGTGACCAGCTGATCCAGGCCTACCAGCTCAAGCAGTGGAGCGTCTCGGAGATTCTGCGCAACTCCACGCAGTGCATACACGACCGCGCAAAACATTTCGCCAACATCGGCGCCGACGAAGGCTGCACCGTGAGCGGCAAAATGAGTGTAAACAAAGTCGCCGGAAACTTCCACATCGCGCACGGCGAGAGCATTGTGCGTGATGGCCGCCACATTCATCAGTTCAACCCTGCGTTGGCGCCCAAGTTCAATGTATCACATACCATTCATTCGCTCTCTTTTGGTGATCCCTACCCATCCATGCCGGCCAATCCCCTCGATAGTGGTAAGTCCAATTCTTGTTGTATCCATATTTGACTTGAGTTAAAACATTCCTAGTCGCAAACTCAATCATTTCTCTTCTTATGTACCTGTAAATCAATTATGTCGTTGAATAATCTACACAGTCAAGCGCATTATCGCGGAAGACGAGAGCACAGGCTTGTTCCAGTACTTCATTCGCGTGATCCCCACGATCTACACCAATGAGTACGGCCACCAGGTGTTCACCAACCAGTACACCATTACGGATCGCTTTCGCCCACTGAACATGCCGCAGGCCAACGGCGACAACAAGGTTAGGCTGCTGCTTCATTTTTACATGTCAGCGGTTTTAATCCTTTTCTTCTACTGTGTACATATCTTGTTTACTTTTTAGTACCTTTTCTTTTCCGTTCTGTTAACACCACTGCATCTTCAAATATCTTGTTTTTTGTAGCCCCAGGAGGCGATTTTGCCAGGTATTTTCTTCGTGTACGAGCTGTCCCCGTTCATGATTGAAGCCAGCCGCATTCGCATGCCCTTTCTGCACTTTGTGACGAAGCTCTGCGCCATTGTGGGTGGAGTCTTTACGGTACTGGGTGTGCTCGATAGTATCCTGTTCCGGTTGCAGAAAATGACGAGCCTCAAGACTCGTTAATAATGTGTGTGCATTGTTTTTGATGGACATGCTTTTAACTTAGGAATAGCTAGTTTCTGCCAGGCGTTTGTGTGATTATAAAGAAAGAGTAGGTTATAGAGTGGAAGTGTTTCATGCGTTTTTGTAGTCGATAATTATATGTAAACGTCGTATGCATAAGTAGGTGGTAAACCATGCGCCGTAACGGTATTCTGAACGCAGCTCGTCGATAACACGCTGCGTGGCCAGTCATTCGAATTGAGGTACTCCTCCAGTTCATGCGTAGAGTTTTGATTACTCTTCTCGTCATGTTGTTAAGTAGATGTCAAGGATTCACCAGCGTACACCGGTGGAACAAGCTTCGCACTTTTGGGCACGCTAGGAGGCCCCTACCTCAGATTGTGAGACGACCAAGCTCATCACTAACCAACCCAGACTTATCACTTCCATGCATAACATGCAACCAACAACCCACTGTATCCGTTGAAACTACTCAAGTTATATCGCCTGTACTGTCGAAGCATTTGCTACAACAGCTGGTTATCAGTTTGCAAGACAGCAAACTTCAATCGTTTGACCCTAATATAAACGAGGAATACGCGCGGGTACTTCACACAAGAATTCTCGGACATCCGAAGGCAAATATATCGAATAGTGCATTGTCCTCTTTTGGGCTCGGGTTGTGTAAAGCTCTTCCTAGACTTCCAAACGCAGAGATTGTAAAAGTGTGCCAAGGTGAAGAGAATCTAGAACATCTCGTTGAGCAGTACCAGAAAACTCTTGGCGCAAGTGCAGCTGTATTTGATGCCATCACAAGTCACCATCGTGCTATATCAAAGGAAGACTGGACGGACGTGGCTGCAGACCAGGCATCGCTTGCGAAGTATTCGGAAGCTGCCTCGGCCATGGGCACGAGGAAGTGGGTGATGGACTGTAACGAGTGGATGGAGACCTTCGCTGTCGGCTATTTTAAACATGGTACAGCACGGAAGCATTATGTGAAGGAGTACCAGGCCAAGCACAATCTATCAAGAAACGACACAGCGTTGAAGGAGCTTCTAAACAGCTTGCCGAAGGATTTGACCACAGTGGACAGCCCTTATGGACAGCGCATCAAGTTGCTTGATGTGGGAAGCTGTTACAATCCCATCGGACGGTCCAACAACGAGGCTTCACTTGATGTCACAGCGCTTGATCTGTACCCAGCCGATCCTTCGGTGTATCAGGCTGACTTTCTTAATCTGGCCATAGGGGCGAAGGACTCGCAACCTCTGATTGAGACTGCTAGCACCTCCACGCACCCCAGCGAGCCCTCAACGGCTAATCCTACACCAGGTAAAGACAGTCAGCGTTTGCTTAGTTTGCCCGAGGGGTCCTTCGATGTGGTAACGATGTCTCTCGTGTTAAACTATTTGCCATCGCCCGAGCAACGTCTGGCTATGATTCGCAAGGCCCGCCAGTTACTGCGCTCCCCATCTTCACAACCTATCCCAGAGGGCAACCACAACCACACGCATCTGCCAAGCGAGTCAAACACTCCGCACCGCACGGGGCTGCTGCTGATCGCAGAAAAAGAATCCATTTTTGCCAATGCCGATCATGCCATTGAGTCGGTCGGGCAGAACAAAATGGCATTGCTCAGCGGCTGGAAGCAAGCTATCGCCAACGAAGGTTTTAGCCTTGTAAAATACCAGTTGTTGCACTCTGGTTCAAAGCGCACTTCGCATGTATTTGCCTTTGCTACTACTAATCCAACCAATTCAGCCAGCCCAGTTGACTCAGCGACGGAACAAGCTCCGAATACACTTGCATCGGACTCGAAGGAACAGCCCAAGCTGTGGATACGACAAGACTTTGATGTAATGCCCGACGACGCGCGGTCGTGTGCAGAGGACGGAGAGGACGACCTGCAAGAGCGCTTGAAGAAGTACCGTGCGAGCATTGCTGGTCGGCGGCCCATCGGCATCGTGGGCGGAGGGATCGGTGGAAGCGCGCTAGGTATGTTATAGTTTAACCATATTCTTAAGTCAAAACAACTTTAATATCACTCCCATTACTTTCGTTACAGCGCTTTCGTTGCAGCACAAGAACATTCCTTTTATTGTATTTGAGAAAGACGCTTCGTTTGATACACGCAAGCAAGGTAAATCCATGTTTTTCACGACCGCTCGTGGTCATTATCTGATCAACTTACTTTTCCTCCAACATCATAGGATATGCGCTAACCATGCAACAAGGTGGACCAGCGTTGCGTGCACTGGGACTCGGGGACTCGCTTCAGACCATTGGTACGGTCAGCACGAACCATTCCTCGTTTCGCTGGGATGGTGCGAAGTTAGGCACCTACGGGCTCACCAAACGCATGCCATGTGATCCCTCTACTGTGGCCGTGGCGAACAAGAAAAACAAGGATCCGTTTCGGGATGTTGGTGGCCCTTCGGAAGACAAAGCAGGACAAACAAGCCAAGAAGTTTTGTTAAAAGCAAGAGATCGGCACAATGTGCATGTGCCTCGCCAGAAGCTGCGCGAGATCATGCTGCAGAAAATTGACACCGCGAATGTTCAGTGGAACAAGAAATTGCGCTCAATCGAGGTCATTCACGGAAAGGAAAGAACTGCCGCGGTAGCAAAGAGTGCGTTTGAGACACATCCTGAGAGTGATCATTTCGTGCGAGTCTCGTTCGAGGATGGTACGTCTGCTGAAGTGAGCGCACTGGTAGGAGCAGACGGTATCTACAGCACAGTGCGCAGTCGGCTGGAGTCGCTGCTGGTTGACAATAGTCACAGCAGCAACACTCTTTCGTCTACCACATCACCAACACCGTCGCCTAAATTAAAGTATTTGGGTCTGATGGTTATCCTGGGAATTGCACCCAACGAAGTGTCCTCTTCGAACTTGACCGAATCTTCTGAGTCGGCGGCGTTCACCACAAAGGTTCAGTGCCAATGGCTCGACGGAGAGACGCGTGTGTTTAGTATGCCTTACGATGCGAACCACACGATGTGGCAGCTCTCCTTTCCCTGCGAAGAACAAGTCGCGCAGCAGCTGAGTGGCCTCCCCCTGACCATTGCGTCTGCTCTGTGTGATTCTGCGGCGGCGGCTGCTGGCCCTGGCAGCAATACCACCGACGACAGCCAGCGCACCGCGGTGTCCAT
>LNAP01007425.1_pt1 | contig 14800 bp, 18 predicted proteins | sample 602601 | NCBI WGS metagenome assembly LNAP01 (sample SAMN02440304, study PRJNA202911) | soil metagenome | biome: Subtropical and temperate rainforests or woodlands; isolation source: soil samples (1 kg each in a 20% v/v slurry with milli Q water) were... ...
CGCCAAAAGCGGCCAAGCCCGCGAATTTACCGCCATGAACATCAAAGAAAACCTCGGCTGCTCCTACAACACCGCCAACGCCGTACTCAACGGCCTGGTTGACCTCAAGCTATTTGAAAAACACAAAAACGGCCGCGAATGGGTATTCAGCATGCTGCCGCTGGGCCAAATAATCGGCAGCTGGAAAGCCTGAAACGCCGTCATAGCCTTAGGTTGGGTCGGTCCGCGTGCGCTGAGCCAAGCCAAGCCAAGCCCAACAAACCCAGGCCCACAAAAAAGGGGACCTCAAAGTCCCCTTCCTCACACACAAAAAACAAACAACCCTTAACCCTTACCCTCCTCCTCCACACGCTTACTGGCCCTTACCAACGCCTTAGCCATCTCACTAAGGGTTTGCACAACCGCAGACTCCAACCCCTTATTCGGAAACGCATCAGCAGCTGCCAGCGCCTCCACATACAACATCAAATCCGCCGCGCGCTCGAGCGCATCTTCCACAGGCACGCCGGGGTTAACGGAAAACAGCGGCAGGCTGTCCAGTTTGTCGAAGGGTTGTTGGGTGGTTACAGCGATGGATCCATTCATAACGGTAAAACTCCCACATTGATTGAGGAGCTACCTTTATTTGCGACCACGCAAATAGGAGGCAGCTGTGCGCAGGTTGGTCGACCGGAATGTGGAACCGGCACACCCGAAGGTGTCCCGCGCACAGCCGCCATAGAGCAGCGGTAAAAAGCGCCTACCTGTTATAGCAGGCGCCTGTACGCAACACATTTCCCGGCGACCAAACCGGATCGCTGAACATTCAGCGACGGCGAACTGTAGGTCAGGGGAATGGGGGGAATATGTCGGCTGGGGAGGAAGGATGTGAAAGATGGAGGCTACAAATGGGGATAAAAACCCTCCTGTTCTTCAGTAGGCGTCTGTCTAAGTAACGCCCAAAGCTAACCCCAATTAGATCAATACTATTAGCCCTATGGGGTCGACGAATGCCCTCTGAGAACAGGACAGTCTTGGGAGTGAGGCGAAAAATCTATCTTTCAAAAAATGGGAATTGATTTTTCTTGGCAGAATGGTTCACTGTGGCATGCGGGCAGGGATGAACCTAGTTAAAATAGTCCTTACCAAAGTACTGATAGAGCATGGAATATTTTTTGCTATTTTTATTAGAAAATAGGTACCGTGAAAGGAAAAACGGATGGATGGATACTGGCCTCCAACTTTAGGCTTAGCAGCCGATATAATTTCTCTGCTTGGTTTCGCGCTTACGATATATATAGCTGGACAAACAAAACAGATTAAGCGTCACTTTTTCTCAAAGGTGAGATTAAGAGAAGCATTACCCGAATTGAAAGATGAAGTTGAAGGCTATCTAGCAAGCTTATCTAACTGGTCCGAGGATGCACGCAACGAACTTACAACTCAAAAATTTAACTCGGTAAGAGTGATGCTTTTAACCTTAAAGGGAAAAGTATCCTCCATTGAATTGAGCGAAATTAATAGTACTTTAAATCTGATGTGGACCCGAAAATGGTTTGCAAAGCGTAAAATCGCACACATGACATTAGATGAATGCTGGGAACTGGCGGACAAAATGAACGCCGTAGTAGTTATTCTAGACCAGAAAATCAAAGACCTAAATTGGACTGACAAGTAATGTCTAACTCTAAAAAAGTCGACGCACTAATGATACAAGTTTTGCGGGAAACAACAAAAGGCAATGTCGAATGGCGATTATCTTCACCTCCTGACTCGATAGCCAGAGCCACAGAAAATTACATTCCGATATTTGTCCACGCAAACTACAAAGATGCCGAGCTTGCAATTTATGAAGTTCGTTCAAAATACTGGAGAGATGAAGATGAATATTCATGGTCAACTGACGTAAAGTTTTCGGTCTTGGTGGATGGAGTGCCTGTAGCAGAATCCAAGCATTATTCCCCTGTACTTTCTCAACTCTTTGACGAAGCGAGGGGCAATGCAGCTAACATTGAAAATTTACTAGACAACCTGATAAACAATAGCAAAAAATAAGGTATCTTATTACAGAACAACACATCCCCCCCGCCAAAAAAAAATCACACGCAACCCTACTCATATAAGTAGCTTTTCTTCACTATTTACTCATCACATAGAGGCCAACAATGCAAAATCGTAAAAACCCAATGGGGAACTCTTTCGGAAATAAAACATCCGATAAAAATCGAGAAAAAGATACGGATAGCGCGAAGGTGCCGGCGATGATTATTGGAGGTGCACTGATTGGAAACTTAATTGCCCCCGGAATTGGCGGTGCAATTGTCGGCGGACTTGTTGGCGGACTTGTTGGACGCAAATCATCCGACAACAAAAAGGGCAATTGAAATGGATTCTTTCGGCGCTCCAGTTGTGCTTGGCTTCATACTAGTCATAATATATTTTTGTATAATCAAGTACAAAGAAAAAGCGAAGCCTGACTTAACAGAAGCAGTCACAATTATTATATCGACTGCCGGACTAGTATCTTCAATTGAACTTGGATGGATCTCAATTTTTGAAGCTCAGGCTTTTTCAGGAAAATTACAAGATCAAAGGATACAGGTCTTAGTTGGAGCATTTGCAGTATTGTGGGTATCCACGCAAGCTATTCTTCAAATTTATTCGAAGCATTTTAGATACGGTGCCACTCTCTTAGATAAACTCTGACAACCACACTCATTAGAAACAGAACGTTTTACCAACATGCTTAAACTATAATAAGCAACCAACTCCGCCACTTATTAATTACCACACAAATATTATTGCCAAGCAACTGAATGAGACGAATTGTAGTAGAAGCCGTTGATAAAGACCGACACTTTAATCATTGAATGTGAAAAAGCGCATACAAGCCCTTGCAAGATCAAAAGCTCCTCAAAAATCACAACCCCAAGCTTTTTCTGAGAATCTCGCCAAAAATTGGCCACATAACTGGTTGAATAGCGTCCCATGCGGGCCCACATACCTTCTCCAGTAATTTTTTTGCCTCTTTCCCATTTCCTTCACTCGCCTCGTCAATAGCCGACTGTAAATTGGAGCGATCGGAAACTGAAACAGTTTGGCCCTGCTTTTCTAATATCTCTACTAACTTTAACAATAGGCCACTGTCTGCCCCGCTTACAGCATCCATTTTCTGCACGGAGTCTCCACCTACCGCTAGTTGCAAATTAGAAAATTGGCCGCCATTGATATTTACATTATTGACCATCCGCTGAACTCTTTCTGGGCGATTGGGAGGAGTCTTAGCTGCCTTATAACCCAGCTCCGTTAGGCTTGCATACTCGCGCTTACTATAAAAACCAATAATCGCCACTCTTGAACCAGGTCGATTTTTGTATGCCTCATATGGGCCAGTCTTAATTAATTTCTTTTTCTCAAGATCAGAAATCGCAAGATCGAAATCAACCTTATCGATATTTTCATTATTGCAGACCGCAGCACAAACATCAGTAATTTGGGGACCTTGATAGCCGCTGCGGAGCTGCTTTGCGTCAAGCTTTCGATCTGAAAAATCGATGAGAAGCGTACCAAGGATTTGTTTTTCAGCCTCAACTAAAAATGAAATCATGATAATTCCTATAAAGTAAATATCGACTTGAGATCGCTTAGGAAAAGCCCAACACCTGCTTTTCTTCACCTTACACATACATATATATGTGAAGCACCAAACTTAAAAGATGATAATGGACGACTTTCATTGATGTGCTGCCAGCTTATATTAGTCTAATATACCTGCCTCCACCTTGCGCTAGAGTAACCTCTCGCTTCTGCTAGTGGCAAACCTGTCGAGGTATCGCGTAAAAATGGCCATTCAGTTTTCCGACGGTGAAGGCATTACCGTAAGTCTTGATGTGGACACCTACCAGTTCCCGAACTCCGACGAGTATTGGGACGCCAACTGGCTTCAGGTTCGGGGAACGGTGACACATCCGCTGGGCGATTGGCGTTTTCGCGATCCTTGTTTGGCAACGATGGAGTTAGCGCAGCTCGCTAAGTGGGCCGCAAATGTAGCGAGCGGTGAGACGTCAACGCTTTGCTTCTTTACTGAGCCATGCCTTTCTTTCGAGCTTCTGCGATTGCGCTTGGTTTTTCACATGAGGTAGCGCCGCCCCACTGGGCTCGTGAAGCGGGGCCTTTTGTTTTGCTTTTTCCTTTGGCGTTAAATCCCTTGGAATATTTGGAACGTGCTGTCCGTGAGCTGCTGTGCCGATTTCCAATCAAAGGCGAGCGTGGCTAGGGAGAGGGCGCGGGTTGTTCTGGAGTGTCGTCCCCCTCCCCATTCTGGGTTCCCGCCTATGCGGAACGATGGGGTTAGTGGCGGGAAGGTTGTCATTTCCGGGCAGGGGTTTCAGGTGGCGTCATTTGCAGCCGCCCCGTTAACCCAACCTGTGATTCCCACCACCTTTATATCCCCACGCTCCCATGTCGCCACGCCCTTCCCTTCCGCTATAGTGGCGCCCGCTCCGAGCCGCCTTTTTTGCTGCGTGGCAGAGCCCTCTTACCCCTGACATGGAGGTCGCCATGCGTGCGTCCGTTTTGCGTTTTACCGCTAGCCTTTTGCTGAGTTCGGTGGCCGTTTTGGCCCAGGCTGAGCAATTGCCGATTGAAGTGCTGAGTGCGGTGGTGAAGAACCAGAAAATCGCCGGTGCCCAGGTGTTGTTGCAGAAGAACGGCGCGCAAACGGTGGTGGGCACTGGCCAGGTTACGCTGACCAGCGACTTTGCCGATGATGGCGACAGCCTGTTGATTATCAAGAAAGACGGCTATTCCAACTTGGTGAGCAAGTGCCCGTGCAAGGGCCTGACCTATGCGATCAGCCCGGTGATGGAGAGCCTGGACGGTATGCGCGTGGTGCTCACGTGGGGCAAAACGCCCGATGACTTGGATTCGCACATTGCCTACCCCGGCAACCATATTTATTTCGAGGCTAAACAAGGCCTGAGCGCCAACCTGGATGTGGATGACACGGACAGCTTTGGCCCGGAAACCGTGACGCTGGAGAAGAAACGTTTTGGTGAGACCTATGTGTATGCCGTGCATGACTACACCAACAGCAATAACCCGCAGGGCCGCGACCTGAGCAACAGCCAGGCCAAGGTGTTTGTGTATGTGGGGCAGTCGTTGGTGCGCACCTATTACGTGCCGAAGAATAAGGTCGGCAACCTGTGGACAGTGTTCCGTATTACCGGCGCTGGCGAGTTTCAGGACATCAATACGTTTGACGGCGTGACGGTGGAAAGCGCCCAACTCGGCCGCTTGTTGAAGCCGTTGCAAGACGACAGCCAGGTGATTACCGAGCAAACCGCCAGCCCCGGCGCGCAGGCTTCGGCCAAGGCGCTGAACACCAAGGGTGAAGCGGCGTACCACGACAACAAGCTGGACCAGGCCATTGAATACTTCCTGCAAGCCATCGAGCTAAACGGCGCGTTTGGCCAGGCCTACAGCAACCTCGGCTTGGCGTATCAGAAGGCCGGGCGCACCGCCGAAGCCATTTGGGCTAACCGTAAGGCGTTGGCCTTGGCCAGCGGCGCAACGGCGCCGACCGTGCGGGCGAGTTCGTATTACAACATCGCGCGTATTTACGAAGCGGCTGGGCAAAAGGACGACGCCCTGGCGCAGTACAAGTTGGCGAAAGAACAAAAGGCCAACCCGGTGTACGACAAAGCCATCGAACGCCTCAGCCAATAACCGCAGGTTTTTCATTTGAGCTACACAGCGCGCCTTTTTAGGCGCGTTGTTGTTTGGGGAGTGCAGCATGGTTAGGCGGTTTTTATGGCTGGCAGTTGCCCTGCTGGCGAGCACCGCGCAGGCGGCCGGGCCGCAGCGTATGGCAACAATGGACCGCTCCGGTTGGGCGCAGCCGTTGAACAGCACGGCGGCGTTCGACACCGCCTCGCGGGCAGAAATTTTGATGTTTGGCAAAACCCTGTTGGCCAGCGAAGGCATGGCCGAGCCCGAGCTTAAAGCGCAGTTGGGGGTGAAGCAGGTCAACTTGGTTTCCCTGGAAGCAGTGCGTCAGCGCTTTTGGCTGGAGCTGTTGAAGAACTATCAGCTGGCTTCGGCGAGCTGTGCGGCGGAGTCGGCGTTTTGCCCGGCGATCCGCGACCAGGGCGCGTTGCGTCAGCAGGCCAGCGCGTTGGTTGTTCCGCCCACCTATGCCGCGTGGGCCACGGCCAGTGAAGCCTTCCACCGCAGCTACCTGAACGAGCAACTGCGCCTGGCGGCGTTGTTTCCCGGTATCAGCAGTGAAATTGCCGTGTTCTCCGCGCTGGAGCGCACCGGCGACGAAATGGCCGATCGGCAGTTTCTACTGACCTTCGACGACGGCCCCACGCCCAAAGTCGGCAACAGCGAAAAGCTGATGGCGGCCCTGGCCGAGCAAAAACTCAGCGGCATTTTTTATGTGCTGGGCAACAACTTTCAGGCGCGCCTACAACACAGCTCAGCCGAAGCAATGCGCAGCTTGTACGCCGGCCAATGCGTAGGGCTGCACGGCTGGGAACATAAATCCCACGGGCAATGGGCCGAATGGCAAAGCTCGGTCACACGCACCCAAGCCTTGGTGCAACAAACCCTGCCCAACAACTACGTCGGCTGGTTTCGCCCGCCCTACGCCCAACGTAAACCCGACAGCGGCGAGTTCTTTACACAACAGGGCTTGCAGGTGGGCTTGTGGAATATCGACTCGCAGGACTGGAGCAGCAAAGTCAGCACCGATGCGGCTGGGCAGCGTGTGCTAACCCTGATGCTGCTGTGGCGCCATGGTGTGATTTTGTTCCATGACATCCACAGCAAAGCGCCAGTGGCGGTGCCTTGGGTGGTGAAGGCCGTGCAAGGGAGTGGAGTTAACTGGTTGGGCTGCCACGATTATCGGTAAACCGCCGCAGGTAATTTGAACGGTCGTAAATTGCACTGGTGCGCACAGCACACCCTACAGTCGAGGACCTGCTTTGTAGGGTGTGCTGTGCGCACCAGGCGGTGTTGGCAAGAGCGAAATCCTTAGTCACTTGCTAGTCAGCGCGCTGCCATCTAGCGATGATTTTTTCCAAGGTGTGCCCATCGATACTCGCGGGCTGGTTGTGCAATAGGTGCTGCAAGAACGCCATTACGGCGTCTTTTTGCTTGATCGATAGCAAGGTCCAAAACCCGAGAACCTCATCGCCATCGCCCTTGTATTTGCTGTAATCGTTCAGCGCATAGAGCACGCCCATGTAAACCAAAGAGCCTGGGTCGTCGCGCATAGTTTCCAAGATATAAAGCATAAAAGCCGGCATATAGAGCGCGGCCTCTTGCGCCGGTATTCTCTCGAATAAATACGGGCGGGCTTCTATCCACTGCTTATCCGGGTGCGTCATTAACGAGAATGCTGCATCTATTTTTGCTGAAACTATCTGCTCGGCGCGCATAACTAGCTCTTCCTAATTAGGCGACTCGCGGTCTGGATAACAAGGTCCATAACACCCCGCCTAAACCAAAGGAAATGGCAGCGCCACCGGTGCATCCTAAAAAAAGCATAGGCTTGGTTACCGGCAGGTTAATGGGAATGTCGATGGCCATTAAAACGGCCGCACCACTTATTGCGCCGACTAGCGCTCCGGCAGTAGCGCTATTAAGCAGGTGATCGGTGGCCGAAAAGTAAGCGGTGGCGTAGCCCGGCGCTATCCACGCCAACGCCCATAAGCTAAATATTACTGGCGCCGCTAAGCTTGAGCTGAGCAAGTTTGTCGCGAAGAACACAACGGTAAACAGCACAACAAACACGAGTGCTCCGGCTGCTATTGCTTTAGGACTGAAGTTACTCATCTGCATCACCTCCAACGATTATGCCGCCAGCAAATAGTTTGATTATCTCGTCACGGTCCAACAGTTCAGCCAACGCCATCGGCGTGTACCCCTCGCGGTCTCGCAGATTTTTTGCGCCGAGCGCTAACAAGAGCGCCACCGCCTCGGGGTGGTTCTGCTCCACTGCATAATGCAGGGGGGTGAACTCGTATTCTCCCGGCGCATTGATGTCGGCACCCGCTTCGATCAGGGTGTTAATAGCCTCACAGTCGCCCCAGCAGCTGACGATATGCAGCGGGGTCTCGCCCCAACCATTTTTGTAGTGAACAGAGGTGGCTTTATGGCCGTAGTAGTCGGGAACGGATTCAACTTCCCGGAGTATTTTTTCAACGCTTCGCATACAGTCCTTGTTGTTTGAAAGTCCCTATTAAGGGGACGTATTAAACCGCCCCTTTTGCTGCGTTTTCGCGTGGGTAGATTCCCTGCGTACATCGGTTATTCATGACGTTTTCAGAGTTCGCAACCAAGGTCGCTTCTACAAAAAGCGGCATACGCCTCGAGTCTTATCAGGTATGGCTTTGTGCTTCGACCCATCACTTAACGCCTAAACCCCAAACACCCTGGCCAGGCCTTTCAGCGCTTCAAGAATCGCTGCAAACAGATCTGCATCAATCACCTTCATCACCCTCTCCTCCCTAAGAAACTTAACGCTCGGCCGGGAGTGTAGCGCCCTGCATGGCCTGTACAAACTCCTTCGCCATGCCTCCCGCCGTTCGCCCATACGCCAGTGCTACGGTGCTGGTACAGCCCTCTCCTACTACCGGCACAAAGCACACGCTTGGGTGGGCCAGTTCGCGCATGCCTTCGGGCAGTAGCGCTATGCCAAAGCCGGCTTGGATCAGTTGCAGTTGGGTGGTTTTGCGCGAGATGACTTGCGCGGCGCGGGGGAAGAAGCCGGCTTGCATGCACAGTGAGGCGGTGAGGTAGCTGAGGCCGCCGCGTTGGCTGTGGGGGAAGGAGATAAAGCGTTCTTCGCTGAGTTGCTGGAGTTGCACGCTGGTGGCGCTGGCCAGTGGATGGCCGGCAGCGACGGCGAGGTAGAGGGGTTCTTGGTAGAGGGGCTGGATGGCGATGCTGGGGTGTTGGCGCAGTACGGGCAGGCGCAGCAGGCCGATGTCGAGGTGGCCTTCGGCGATGTCTTGCAGTTGCGCTTCGGAGCCTTGCTGGGCGATTTCCAGGGTGATGTTGGGGTTGGCGCCTAGGTAGCTGCTTAGGCGTTCGAGCAGGCGGCCGGTGAGCGGCACGGTGCTGGAGTGGTTGAGGCGCAGGCTGCCGCGCAGGCCTTGGCCGATTTGTTGGGTGAGGCGTTCGGCGCTGTCGAGGTCGGCGAGTAGTTTGCGTGCGCGTTCGAGGAAGGTCTGCCCAGCTGGGGTGAGGCGCGGTTGGCGGGCGGTGCGTTCGAATAGGGGCGTGCCGAGCTGTTGTTCGAGTTCTTTGATTTGCCGGCTAAGGGCGGACTGGGCGATGTAGAGGTGTTCGGCGGCAGCGGTAAAGCTGCCGCTTTCGGCGATTTCAACGAAGTAGCGCAGTTGGCGGATGGAGGTCATGCGGCTATCTCGTTTTGCGATGGCTAATAGGTGCTTTGCATATTAGTCGGCATGGCTTGTGGCTGGCTAACCTTGTGGCTTGTTTCCTCTGGTTTGGATTGGCCATGGTTGATTACGTGACGGCGTTATTGCCTTTCACTGGTTGGGATTGGTGGGTGATTGGCTTGGGTATTGCCGCGGCTTATGTGGTGTTTGGCGTGGCGGGGTTCGGTACGGCGTTGGTGGCGGGGCCGGTGCTGATTCACTTTATGCCGCTGTCGCGGATTATCCCGTTGTTGGTGTTGTTGGATTTTGTCGCGGCGTTTGGCAATTGGTTGCCGGCGCGCAAGGCGGTGGCGCGGCAGGAGCTGGTGCGCTTGCTGCCGTGTATGGCGCTGGGTTGCACCCTGGGTGTGGTGTTTTTGCTGCAGCTGAAGTCGGATTTGCTGTTGCTGCTGATGGGCCTGTTTGTGAGCGGGTATGCGCTGTATAGCTTGCTGGTGAAGGTGCGCCCTGCGCGTTTGGGGGCGTGGTGGGCGGTGCCGGCGGGTACGGTGGGTGGCTTTTTTGGGGCGTTGTTTGGCAGTGGCGGTTTTTTGTATGCGCTGTATTTGAATGCGCGGTTGAGTTCTACCGAGCAGGCGCGCGCCACGCAAAGTGCGCTGATCAGTTGCAGTACGGTGGTGCGGCTGGGGTTGTTTTTGTTGGCCGGGGTTTATGCCGATTGGGCGCTGTTGGTGTTGGCGGTGGCGTTGTTGCCGGTGATGTTTTGTGGGCTTTGGCTGGGCGGGCGATTGGCGCGGCGACTGTCGCGGGAGGGGTTTGTACGCTTGGTCAATTGGTTGGTGTTGGGCAGTGGTTTGGCGTTGATTGGGCGGTATTTGAGTGTGTAGGTGGCGGGCGAATACGCCGGTGTTGGTCGGGCGTTGGGCTTCGCGGCGCTCAGCCCAACCCACGGGTGGCGGTGTTAGGGGTTTTGGCTTAGCAGCGCGCTTTTATACACCCAGTCGGCGGTGTTGAAGGGCTTGCGGATCAGCCGCTGCTGGCTGGCCAGTTTGATTGAGCTGTCGAGTTTGCGCAGAAAGGGCGCGTCGAGTTGGGTTTGGAACAGTTGCCCAAGTTTTTCTTCGCTCAAGTCGCTTTGCAAAATGGTCGCCGGGTAGCCGGAAAGCGTTGCGACCAGGTTGATGTAGGCGGCTTTGTTGGCTTCGTCGCTGACCCACTGCTCGGCGATTTTCTGCGCGGCAAGCAGGCGCTCAACGATATCGGGATGGGCGTCGACAAACGCGCCGTCCCCCACCAGTACGCTCTGAATGCTGCCAGCGCCGTTGAGGTCTTTGGTGGTCAGGGGAATGTCGACCAGGCCACGGGCGCGCAAGGCGGTGAGGTTGGAGGCGCCCCAAGTGGCGTCGATCTGTTTGGCCACCAGCGCGGAGGTGGCGGCCGTGAAGTCGAGGTTGATGACTTTGAGGTCTTTTTCCGTCAGGCCCTGGCTGACCAGCGCCGCATCAAACGACAGCTGCGCGGCGGTGCCACGGAAGATGCCGACGCGTTTGCCCTTCAGCTCGGCCAGGCTACTGATGCCAGAATCCGGCAACACGCCGAGGTACAGCTTGATATCTCGCGCCGTGGCGCTGAGCAGACGGGTATCCAGGCCGTTGGCTTTACCGACGATGGCGGCCAGGTCGCCGAGGTAGGCCAGGTCCACTTGGCCATTGGCGAAGGCTTCATTAATAGCGGGCCCGGCGCCTTTGAAGAAATTCCATTGCACCTTGATGCCTTGCTCGGCCAGGGCTTTTTCGAAGAGTTGCTGGTCGCGCACCACATCCACCAGCCCACCGCCGCTGTGGGTGGCGACCACGCTGAGGTCGGGCACGGCGATGCGGATTTCTTGTAGCGGTTCAGACTCGGCATAGGCGAGCACCGGCAGCATGCCCAGCAGCCCGGCCAATAACGGTGAAGCAAACAGGCTCAAGGCCCAGTGAAGTGAGGCTTTCATAGCAGCAGGCTCCCGCCAGTGACCGGCTGGCTGCCGGTTGTGGCGAGAGATAAGACACAGCGCGAACGAAACAATAAATACTATTAAATTATTTTTTAGTAACCAAAGGAGATAAACAACAGCAACAGCGGTCTGCGCGGCAGATGCAGGGAATGCATAAAAAGTATTCATCAAAGGCATTTGCCCGCGTTGCGGTGCGGCCATTAAATGCGGCTCTTAGCTTATAAAAGCGTAGATAACCGAATTTGATATACCTATGAAGAATATATCTAAGCCCTCCTCTACCGCACCTGCGCCCAGAGGTCATTGATATGGCAGCCACTCGCACCCTTAGTCTGGCGGCGCCATCGCGGCGCTTACGCTTTAACGCCGGCCAGGTTCGCCACGCCCTGCTGCCGTGGGCCGTGCCGCTTTTGCTGTTTTTGCTGTGGGCCTTGGCGGCGCGCTATGGCTGGATGTCGGCGCAAACCTTGCCGGCGCCCTCGCTGGTGTGGCAAAGCGCGGTCGAGCTCAGCCAGCAGGACTTGTTCAGCAATTTGTGGATCAGCTTGCAGCGCTTGTTCTGGGGCTTGTCCATTGGCGTAGCGGTGGGTGCCGTGCTGGGCGCGACACTGGGTTTTAGCCCGCGCGCTGAGCGTTTGGTGTTTCCGACCTTTAGCGCCTTGGCGCAGATCCCCACGTTGGCTTGGATTCCGCTGTTTATGTTGCTGTTTGGCATTGGCGAAACGCTCAAGCTGGTGGTGCTGGTCAAGGCCGTTGTGGTGCCGGTGACCATTCATACCTTGGTGGGTGTGCGGGATGCGCAGCCGAAATTGCGCGAGGCCAGCGCCGTACTGCGTCTGCCGCCGCACTTGCTGATTTGGCGCCTGGTGCTGCCCGCTGCCCTGCCCTCGTTTATGGCCGGTTTGCGCCTGGCGCTGGCTACCGGTTGGTCGTCGTTGCTGGCGGTCGAGCTACTGGCTTCCAGCGAAGGCATTGGCTACCTGATGGTCTGGGGGCGGCAGCTGTTTATGCTCGATGTGGTGTTTGTCTGCATCCTGATTATTGGTGTGGTCGGCGTGCTGATGGACCGTGGCATCAATCTGCTCGACCGCCACTTGCTGTTCTGGCCGCACCCACCCACTGCCGAATTTCGCCGCCGCCCGCTGGGTAACGGTTGGCAGCGTGTGCAGCCGTGGTTTTTGCCGCTGGGCCTGGTGGCGCTGTGGCAGACCGTCAGCTACGGGCAGTGGGTGGACAGCAATATTCTGGTCAGCCCCTGGCAGGTGCTGCTAAGCACCTATGACGGTTTTAGCGACGGCAGCCTGCCACGTGCCATGGGCGCCAGCCTGTTGCGGGCGGTTGCCGGTTTAGCCTTGGGCGGCGGGCTAGGGTTTGTGCTGGGCGTGGTGCTTGGCCTGTCGGCGCGCAGTGAGCGGGTGCTCGGCCCGAGTTTGTCGGCGCTGCGCCAGATCGCGATTTTTGCTTGGGTGCCGCTGCTCACTGCGTGGTTTGGTCTGGGTGAGTTGGCCAAGTTGGTGTTTGTTGGCTTGGCGGCGTTTTTTCCGCTGCTGATCGCCACCCAACGCGGTATTCGCAACCTCTCGCCGCAACTGGGTGAAGCCGCCCAAGCGCTGCGCCTCAATCTATTTCAACGCTTGCGCCTGTTGGTACTGCCCGGTGCCACGCCGGCGATTTTTGCTGGGCTGCGTTTGGGCCTGATCTACGCCTGGCTGGGCACCATTGGTGCGGAATATTTCATGGCCTCGGGCTATGGCATCGGCACCTTGATGATTGGCGCTCAGCAGCTGTTTCGTATGGATCAGGTAATGGCCGCCATGCTGCTAATCGGCCTGACCGGTGCCGCCCTGAATGCCCTCGGCCAATTTATTGAAGCGCGCGCCACGCGCTGGAGAACCGCATGACCACCCTCGCCTCACCCGCGCCGCTGGTGCGTTTTACCCATGTGGGCAAACAGTTCGCCGTTGACGGTGGCGAGCTGGAGGCCATTCGTGAATTCAACCTGGATATCGCCCCCGGCGAGTTCGTCGCCATTGTCGGCTCCAGCGGCTGCGGTAAATCCACCCTGCTGCGCTTATTAGTTGGCCTGGACGGTGAGTTTCGCGGGCAGATTGAGGTGGCCGGCAAACCGGTACAGGGCATCGGTGGCGACCGTGGCATCGTGTTTCAGGAGCACCGCTTGTTCCCCTGGCTGACGGTGGAACAAAACATCGGTTTGGGCTTGGTTAACGAACAGCTGAACCAAGCCGAACGTTTTCGCCGCGTCAGCGAGTTTATTCACTTGGTTGGCTTGCAGGGCTTTGAACGCGCCTACCCGCATCAGTTGTCCGGCGGCATGGCACAGCGTGTGGCGATTGCCCGTGGCCTGGTGGCCAGCCCGCAAATTCTGCCTTCGGCGCGCTTGACGCCCTGACCCGCCAGCAGATGCAAGACGAACTGCTGGCCATCCGTGCTCGCGCACAAATCACCACGCTGCTGGTGACCCACGACGTGGAAGAGGCGATTTTCCTCGCCGACCGCGTGGTGGTGATGGAACCACGGCCAGGCCGGATCAAGCGCGTGGTGGCGATTGACCTGCCGCACCCGCGCAGCCGCAGCAGCTTTGAATTCCACCAACTGCGCGAAGAATTGCTGCATGAACTGACCAGCGACGGCGCCTACGTGGCACCGCCGGTGGTGCGTGTTGAAGACCTGCCGCTGGCCTATATCGCCTACTAACTTGGCCTACACAACGAACGCAAAGGATCTGTCTGCCATGAGTAAACGCCCCAACTTCCTGGTCATCGTTGCCGACGACTTAGGCTTTTCCGACCTCGGCTCGTTTGGCGGTGAAATTGCCACGCCTAACCTGGATGCCCTGGCCAACGCTGGCGTGCGCCTGACCGACTTCCACACCGCGCCAACCTGCTCGCCAACCCGCTCGATGCTGTTAACCGGCACCGACCACCATATCGCCGGCATCGGCGCCATGGCCGAGGCGCTGACGCCCGAGCTGATCGGCAAGCCCGGTTACGAGGGCTACCTCAACGACCGCGTTGTCGCCCTGCCCGAGCTGTTGCGTGAAGCGGGTTACGAGACGTTGATGGCGGGCAAATGGCACCTGGGTTTAACCGCCGATTTGGCCCCCCATGCCCGTGGTTTTGAGCGCTCTTTCTCGCTGCTGCCCGGCGCCGCCAACCACTACGGTTACGAGCCGCCGGAAGACGAAAACACCCCGCCAATCATCAAGGGCACGCCGGTGCTCTATATCGAAGACGATCAATTCGTTGACAAGCTGCCGGACGATTTCTATTCCTCCGATGCCTTTGGCGACAAGCTGCTGCAGTACCTCAAAGAGCGCGACCAGGCGCGGCCCTTCTTCGCCTACCTGCCCTTCTCTGCCCCGCACTGGCCGCTGCAAGCGCCCGCCGATGTG
>LNAP01005317.1_pt1 | contig 14799 bp, 15 predicted proteins | sample 602601 | NCBI WGS metagenome assembly LNAP01 (sample SAMN02440304, study PRJNA202911) | soil metagenome | biome: Subtropical and temperate rainforests or woodlands; isolation source: soil samples (1 kg each in a 20% v/v slurry with milli Q water) were... ...
CCAGCCGCTGGCCTTCGACTGGGAGCGTTTGGGGCGGGAGGGTGAGTAAGCGCCTGCCGGGCAGGGTCAGCGCCGCTCGATTTGACCGGCCTGCCCCCCAGGCATAGTCTTACCTGACTCTTACTTCCCGAGCGCCTCATGAAAACCACCAAGCTTTCCAGCAAGGGCCAGGTGATCATCCCCAAGGCCTTCCGCAGCACTCACCGCTGGGAACCTGGCCTTGAACTCATGGTGATAGACACCGGGGATGGCCTGCTGCTGAAGCCCAAGGCCCCCTTTGCCCCCTCGGAGCTTTCCGAGGTCATCGGCATGTTCAGCGGCAAGGTTGCCGCCAAGACTGAGGCCCAGATCGAAGCTGCACTGCTTCAGGACATGCGCAGGAAGTGGCGTGACAGCAATTGATACCAACGTTCTGGTGCGCCTTCTGGTAAGCGACGACGCGGCGCAGAGCAAGGCCAGCCAAAAGCTGTTCACGTCCGATGACATCTTCATCCCGGACACGGTGCTGCTGGAAACCGAATGGGTCTTGCGCGCTGCCTTTGACTTGAGTCCCGCAGACATATGCACTGCCCTGCGACGGATCTGCGGCCTGCGCAACGTCACGGTGAGCGACGGGCAACTGATTGCCCAGGTGATTGACTGGCATGAAGCCGGCTTTGACTTTGCGGATGCTTTTCACCTTGCCCTGAGCAAGGAACAAGACTCGCTCAAGACCTTCGATGCCGGCTTCATCAAGAACGCCAGGAAGCACACCGACCGCCGCGTGGAGCGGCCCTAGCGTGCAGCCCGCATAAGGCGAAAGTAAGTGCAGTTCACGCAGGGCGGGTCAGGCGAAGCCGTAACCGCCGGATCGCGATCGGAACCTTCGCCATGTCCATGCTGCGCGGATCAAACCCAATACGGCGCAATGCGCTGTGCTTATTGCGCCCTACGCGGGCTCGCCAGCCTCTTTCGCAGTGAATCAGCTTTCCGCTTAACGCCGATCTTTGGATTGATCCGCAACGCCTCATCGAAGGCGGCAATTGCCGCCTCGTTATTGCGCAAGAACTCATGGGCTAATCCTTGAATTTTGAGTGCGACGGCCTTCCAGCCTTGGTCCTTTTCTGCACCGATCGAAAGAGCCCTGATAGCTGCCTCAAGCGCAGCGCTGGCGAGTTGATCGTTAAGTTCTGGGGCCTTAACTATCTCCTCAGCGGTCAAGAGGACCACGTCATATCTATCGCATCGTAGTCGAGCTGCAATGAATTTTTCTGAATCAATGAAGTTTCCCTGCATGTCGTAGTAGAACGTGCCAATCTTGTTTATGACGACACCCAATTTCGGAATGTCCTCGATAAACCTATATTCGTCAGCCCAGCCGGTGGGAGGATGTATGGAAAACAACTCGAGGTTCTTCTCCACATCAAATACGGTGAGTCGGTTTCCGTCTTCGCCTACTGGAGAATTGGCGGTTTGGCAGACGGCAATATGACCGCTATCGGATAGAGCGCTGTTATACAAGTTGGCTTCTAACTCCTTCTTAATGAGTTCGCGCCCCGTGGAAGAAATAACGTAGAACGTCCCAGATAGTTCGCTCCCGAAGTGCCAGTCTTCAATAGAGAAGTTGCCATTGTCTGCGACGCTGCCCGAGTTGGGGCGCTCCAATTTCCCCTGCAATGTAATTTTGTCTTGCATAACGTTATAGAGGACATAACGTCCGTGACCGCTTTCTCGATGGCCACCTCTATGATTTTGTTCATCGCTATCACTCCAGCATATTACCCATTCGCCGGAGTGCGATTTGCTGAACGGCCCAAAGAAACCCAATGACGGTATTCTAACGAATTTGGCGCTAAAAGAAATGGCCTTCCCCGCCACTGGCTGAGAGCTCACTCGCGCCGCATCTTTGGCCTTGTTGCCACCGAAGAGAAAATCGAATAGGCCCATTGGCTCCCCTAATGGTTGAGTTCAGGCTGCGGCCCGTCAGGGCCGTCGCGCCTGCAGCGAATGGTTGGGCGACAACCGCGCATTATTGCGGCCACTCAAGCGAACTCTCCTTCTTGAGATAGTGCGCACCGGCAAACTTCTTTAGGTGAGGCCGACCTCTGATGTTGTTCATTAAACGCCAGAACCATTTCCGTGGTACATCAGAGCTAATTTCAGTTGGGTACTTATAGGTGTACATGGGGGGATTCTCGGGAACCAGCTTATATGAGTGCCTATAGGTTGGCTCCATGTACGCTTGAAGACCCCAGCGCAGGTTATTAATTAACTCCGCGAGCCATGTGCCGTAGTAAACAAAATAGTTCGCACCTAAATGCTCCCGAAGATCATCTAGCGCCAAGGGCACGTGCTCTTCTGGGACAGAGTACCCGTGACGCCCCAAGATTGCGGCGACCTCTCCCGAAACTCCAGTGAGCCTAGACAGGTTGTGCTTGAAGTGATTGCCAGAGATTTTGAGGAACTCAAGCCTCGACACCTCGATAGCCGCATTGATATCTAGCGTAGGAAACCAAAGCGTCATTTGCTTCTTGTGGTTAAGCCACGCATCTAAATTATTAACCGCCTCATTAAGCTGGCCGACACTGCCATCTACATCAAAGCTCTTGGTAAGGGTGGCTTGCCTCAATACATCTAGGCATGAGCCCTCAACGCCAGTTAGTTGCTTTGAGCCGCCCTCCTTCACGAGGTCCAACACACGAATAAGGAACAGTTGTTGATGTATGTGTGTATGAAAGCGGACCTCAACCTCCCCTGGAAACGCGGATACATCACGCAACTCAAGCAAGGCGTGATTCGCAATATCACCGATAGCCTCTAGGCATATGCATAACCCGATTGTCTCTCGCTCTGCTGCGCTATAGGCCATATTGTTGACCAACGTAATATGTAACCGATTGGCGTAAAATCTGGCATGAATGTCCGAAACAGTCTTTATAAATCAGCAAGTTGAATGGCCATACCGGATTGTCCACCGTTGCCCCCTCCGCTTCGCTACCCAAGCTGCTGGACCAGGCTCGGGACCGACGGCTGGGGTACGCCAAGCGGGCCGAGACTTACTACGTCCACCGAATAAGACGATACATCCTATTCCACGGCAAGCGCCACCCCGCCCGAAGTAATAACCGGGGACAGACCCCGTTCCCATGTCGACGGCTGCTCCGCGAGGTAAGGGGGGACAAACAGGGTATGCGGCTGACCACAGTTCGCGTGCGGTGCGCGAAGGCGCGAGGCGCATCCCGCACAAACCACCCACGGCGCTGATCGTTGTCACCCTGGCGCAGGCGCCGGCCTTTGTTCGGGCACGTCCACTCCGGCACACTGCCTGTTGGGCACGCCGCGCGTGCAGTCAGCACGATGAGTATTGGGGGAGTCATGGCAGAACAGCCTTTTCGCGGCCAGGTGGCGCTGATCACCGGCAGCTCGCGCCGCGCCACGGCGCTGTTGCTGGCGCGCCGCGGCGCAGACATCGCGGTCCATTACCGGCGTGACGAGGAAGCTGCGCTGGCGGTGTGCAGCGAGGCGCGCGCGGCCGGTGTGCGCGCCATCGCCGTGCGCGCCGACGTCTCCGACCCGACGGCGGTCAAGCATCTGTTCGACGAGGCCAAGCAGGCGTTCGGCGGCGTCGACGTCCTGGTGAACAATGCCGGCGTCATGCTGCTCTCGACCATTGCCGACGCCGACGACACGCTGTTCGACCGCCAGGTCGCCATCAACCTGAAGGGCGTGTTCACCGGCATGCGGGAAGCAGCACACCGGCTGCGCCCGGGCGGGCGCGTCATCAGCTTCTCGTCCAGCGTCGTCGGCCTCTATCAGCCGACCTACGGGCCCTATGCGGCGACCAAGGGCGGCATCGAGGCCATGACCCACGTGCTCGCCAACGAGATGCGCGGCAAGGACATCACGGTGAACGCCATCGCCCCCGGCCCGACCGCGACTCACCTCTTCCTCGACGGCAAGCCGCAGGCCGCCATCGACCATCTGAGCCACCTGGCGCCGCTCGAAAGGCTGGGCACGCCCGAGGACATCGCGGCGGCCGTGTCCTTCCTGGCGGGGCCCGACGGGTCGTGGATCAACGGGCAGGTGTTGCGGGCCAACGGCGGTATCGTTTGATGGACGCGCGGAACTGTGTCCCCTCGGCGGCTTGAAGCCCGTGCCGCCCGCTATTTTCTCCGTCGTCCCGAGCGTTTTGCTATGTGTGATCGCCCTGGCCCGCAAGCTGTTACCTCCCCTGACGTACCGGCCAAAAATAGGCTCTACTGCCAGTTCCTGAGGAAAGGCCGCCAAGGAGGACCCCATGGCTACAGCCGTTCTCATCATTCGGGCGCGACTGATCAACATGTCCGATCGGCCGCAATTCGATAACTGGTACCGGACGGAACAACTTCCGAGCGGCGTGCGGCAGTTCAAGGCGCAACGAGCATGGCGCTGCTGGAGCAGGACCAACCCTCTCGTTCACCTCGCCCTCTATGAGTTCGGAACTGTGGAAGAGGCCGAGGCCATCCTGGACTCAACGGCGCTCGCTTCACAAAGCGCGGAGTTCGATCGTGTCTGGGGAACGGGCATAACGCGCACGCGCGAAGTCGTGGAGGTGGCAGAGGAACTCTCGCACCGTCCCGAGAACTAGGCCGACGACATGTCCGCACCTGACCTCGACAACCGCATCGCACTCATCACCGGCGCCGCCGGCGGAATCGGCCAAGCTCTTGCGCGCGGGTTTGTCGACGCCGGCATGCGCGTCGCCCTTTGCGACACGTCCAAGGACGGCCTGCTTCGTCTTCATCGTGAACTTGGGCCCGACCGGACCATCGCGCTGCCCCTGGACGTGTCCGATGCCGCCGCCTGCCGCGACAGCGTCGCGCACACGGTTGCCCATTTCGGCCGCCTCGATGTGCTGGTCAACAATGCCGCGGTGGGGATGTCCACGGTGCGCGAAGACCATATGCGCCGCGTCGTGCAGATCGAGGATATTGCGCCGGAACTCTGGGCGCGCTTCATGGCGGTCAATCTCAGCGGCCCGTTCTACATGGCCCACGCCGCCGTGCCGGGCATGCGGGAGCGGAAATTCGGGCGGATCATCAACGTCACCACCAGCTTTTTCACGATGCTCAATCCCGGCTTCTCGCCCTACGGCCCGGCCAAGTCCGGCCTGGAAGCCTGGAGCAGGAGCCTGGCCGGGGAATTGAGAGGCTCGGGCATCACCGTCAATGTCGTGGTGCCCGGCGGCCCCACCGACACACCGATGGTGCCGGACGACGGCACCATGGAACGCAGCCAGCTGATCCGCCCGGAAAAGATGGCGCCACCCATGCTGCATCTTGCGTCCGACGCCGGCGGCGCCGTCACCGGCATGCGTTTCGTCGCGGCGAACTGGGACTCCTCTCTTGCCGTCGCCGATGCCATGGCCGCTTCGGGAGCGCCGGCTGGCTGGCCCGACCTTGCAAAGAGCCCGGTGTGGCCGGGTGGCGGCCCGAAGCGCTGATCTGGGCGCTGATCGGGCCGTGCGCGCTCTGACGCCTTTCCCTTGTGGAGGATTCCCCCTTGTCCATCGACTATGAGAAGCGCGACGGCGTCGCCTACATCACGCTGAACAACCCCGCCAAGGCGAACATCCTCGACAAGCCGACGTCCGACGCAATTTCCGAGGCGTGGATCGATCTATGGGAAGATCGTTCGATCCGCTGCGCCATCCTGACCGGCAAGGGCGACACGCACTTTTGCGGCGGTCACAACCTCGCGCCGCGCAAGGACATCACCGAAGAAGAGCGCGAGTACCTGCGTACCCAGCGGATCTTCTGGCCGCTGGCAGGAACCGTGCACGGCCAGAAGACCGGGGTCGACGGGCGCATGGGCGATCACTATCCGCGGGTATGGAAGCCGGTGATCGCCGCCGTGAACGGCTGGGCCGCGGGGGCCGGCCTGTACATCCTGCTGTCGTCGACCGACATCCGGATCGCGAGCGCCGAGCACGCGCGCTTCAAGTTTGCCCTCCTGACCCAGGGCTGGCTGGGCCATGGCCCGGGCGCCAGCCTGCTCGCCAAGCAGCTGCGCTACATCGATGCCATGAAGATCCTGCTGACGGACGACCCATTCGATGCGCAGGAGGCGCTGCGCATCGGCCTCATCAACGAAGTCGTCCCGCACGCGCAATTGCTCGAACGGGCGGAGAAGATCGCCCGCCATATCTGCACGCTGCCGCCCGCCGCGGTGAGGATGATGAAGGAATTCGTGGTGCGCTTCGGCGATCTGCCGACCGACCAGGCCTGGCACGTGCAGAACCTGATCAATTCACTGCTCATTCAAGCCACGACCGACGGCGAGGAAGGCCGCCAGGCGTTCAACGAGAAGCGCAAGCCCAGGTTCGACGGCAGGCTGCGCAAGCGCGGCGAGGCCTGGCCGGAGCTCTCGGAAGAGGATGCGAAGCGGCTGGATGAAGCGTATCGCAGCGGGGAGTTTTGAGTGTGAAGTCTTCCTCCCCAACGCGAAGCGTTGGGGAGGTGTCCGCGCAGCGGACGGAGGGGTCATGAGTCATGACTCATGACCCCTCCGTCGCCGTGTGACGGCGACACCTCCCCAGCTTCGCTGGGGAGGAGGCCTTAGCCGAGCGCTCCGCTTGTCCGCAGTTCGGCGATGCGTTCCTGTGACAGCCCGAGGACGTTGGCGAGCACGTGGTCGCGATCCGCGCCCAGTTCCGGCGCGGGACCCGTCGTGCGGCCGAAGCTTGCGCGCCACGGCAATCCCGGCAGCACGCCGGCACCGTGCCCGTCCCAGAAGTCGCGGGCGGCAAGATGCGGGCTTTTCACCAAGTCCCCGTAGCGCGCCAGGGCGGCTGCGGGAATGCCGGCCTCGAGCAGCGCTTCGGCCGCGGCCGGAGCCGACCGGGAGCCGGCCCAGGCGGTCAGGGCTGCATCGATGACGCGGTCAGCGCCGATGCGCTGATCGAGCTCGAGGGCCGCCATGCCCGACAAACCCGGCACGAGATTGCACAGGGCGCGCCATTCCGCGTCGGCGCGCACAACGATGCTGATCCAGTCGTCGTCGCCCTCGCAGGGCCATACGCCGTGTGGCGCGTGACGCGTCGATGCATTGCCCATCGGCTTCGGCGGTGTGCCGAGCTGGGTCGCGGCCAATGGCTCGGCCATGGTCCACAGCATCGCCTCGATCATCGAGAAATCGATGCGCGCCACGCCGCCTTCATGCTGCCGATGCCAGAGCGCAGCGGCCGCGACAAAGGCCAGCATCAGGCCGCACATGGGATCGAGCCACGCCAGGCCGATGCGCGGCGCGACCTCGGGATGACGATTGAGCCCGGCAAATCCGGCGTAGCACTGCAGCAGCGTCCCATAGGCCACGGCGTGAGAGTCCGGCCCGGTTCTCCCCATCCCCGATGCGGAGACATAGATGAGGTCCGGGTTCACGGCCTTCAGCGCCTCGGCGCCGAGACCAAGCCTGTCCATGACGCCGGTGGCGAAGTTTTCGATCAGGATGTCGGACGTCGCGGCAAGGGCGCGCGCGATCTCGACAGCTTGCGGCTTCTTCAGGTCGAGGACGATGCTCTTCTTCGCCTGGCCCAGCACCGTATGCAGTTCCGATGCGCGTCCCGGGTCGCCGGTGCCGGGCGCTTCGACCTTGATCACCTCCGCGCCCATGGCGGCCAGGTAGCGCGTCGTCGTCGGACCCGCGATCACCCAGCTGAAATCGAGCACGCGTATCCCGGACAACGGCATCGGACCGTCCGGCGGTCGCCGTTTGCGGCCCGACGCGACGACACCGAGGCCGAACGGCGTGCCCGGCACCTGAATCGTCTTTCCGGCAAGATCGTGCGGCCCCCAGTACCGGCGATGCCGCATCTGCGGCGTGTCGAGATGCTCCGAGACCTCGCGCAAGGGAAAGCTCGGCACGTGCGCGCGTTGCGCGGTGTCGGCGATCCATTGCTTGTCGTGTTGCCGGCTCCATTGCGACATCAGCGCATGCAGGGCATCCCAGTTCTTCACCCGCTGGGCCTTGGAGGCGAAGCGCGGATCGGCGCCCCAGGCGGGTGACCCCATCGCTTTCAGCCACGATGTCCACTGCTTCTCCTCGCGCGGGGAAATCGCGGCATAGCCGTCGCTCGCCGGCAGGATCGTCACCGTGGCACCATTGCCGTCGCCCAGGCGCTTGCGCTCCCAGCTCCTGTGGCCGAGGCCCGCGCGGGCGAGTTCGGTCATGGCGAGCGTCGCCAGGGCTTCGTGGATAGACACGTCGATGGACGCACCGGGCTGGTTGCCCAGCGACGCATGCATGCCGGCACAGGCGGCAGCCAAGCCGCCGATGAACGCCGATTGCTCACCCACCGGACGGACCGGCGCCTCCGACAGATCGTCGACCTGCCCGGTCAGCTGGCGCGCGATGCCGCTGGCGAAGAACAGGGTCAGGTCGGTGGCCGGATCGTTTGCCTGGGGGCCGGTCTCGCCGTAGGGCGAGATCGTGACGATAATCGCCGACGAATTGATCCGCCGCAGCGCCGTCAACTCGTAGGGGCCCGCCAACCACTCGCTCGGCCGTCCCTCGCGCACGATCAACTGTGCCCCCGCCAGGGCCTCGCGCCGTTCCGTTGCGGTTGCGGCAACCGCTTTGCCACGATTGAGGCAGGCCAGCAGCATGGTGCGGTCGTCCGGATCGATGCAGGTTACCTGCGCGCCGACGTCGGCCAGCAGCCGAGCGCAAACCGCGGCAGCCGAACCGCCCCCGATCTGAACCACCTTGAATCCGGTCAACAGCGTCATGTCTGTCTTTCCATTTGTTGCATGAGCCATCGATCGGCGCAAAGAATTCGCGTCGGCGAGCGACCAATCCGCCTTGGGACTTCACTCGATGAAAGACCTGTTAACCACCGACTTCAGGAACGCGCCTTACTGGTGGGATGCGGCACCGCTGACCGAGAGTACAGCCGGCGCGCTCGCGCCCTCTTACGATGCGATCATCGTCGGGTCGGGCTACACCGGCTTGCGCGCCGCCTTGACGCTCGCGCGGGCTGGACGAAGCGTGGCGGTGTTCGACAAGGAACGGCCGGGCCACGGCGCGTCGCGCCGCAATGCCGGATTTCTCGGCCGCACGCTGAAGAAATCCTATGTCGACCTGAAGGCGGCCAAGGGCGCAGCTCATGCCTCGGCCATCTATCGCGACCTCATGATGGCCTATGAGAGCACCCTCGCCTTCATCGCAGAGGAAGGCATCGACTGCCATGCGGTGCGCTGCGGCCGGCTCATCGCGGCGACATCGGCCGCCCACCATGCCGCGCTGGAGCGCGAGCTTGCAGGCATGAAGGCCGATCTCGGCCTGCCCTACGCCATGCTGCCGCGCGCCCGATTGCGCGAGGAAATGGCCAGCGACCTCTACGACGGCGGCGCCGTCATTCCCGATCTCGGCTCGCTGCATCCCGGCCTCTATCATCGCGGCCTGATGATGAAAGCGCTGGCGGCCGGCGTCGCGATCTTCGGCAATTGCGAGGTGACCGCGGTCAAGCAAGCCGGAGAAGGCGGTGAACGCTTCCGCATCGCCACCGCCGCCGGACAGACGCGCGCGCGGGATGTGGTGATCGCCACCAACGGCTACACGCCCAAAAGCCTGCCGTGGCATGCAAGGCGCGTCGTTCCCTTCGTCGGCTACATGGCGGCGACCGAGCCGCTGCCGCCGGCGCTGCTGGCCAGGCAGCTTCCGCACCGGCGCACGGTGATCGATTCCAATCTCGACATCGACTTCTTCCGGCCGGCGCCCGCCGAACCGCGCCTGCTGTTCGGCGGCGCCACGGCCAACGGCCTGGAAGATCCTGAAGCCATCGCCACCCTCCTGCACGCACGCCTCCGGCGCGCGTTGCCCGATCTCGCCGACGTCAAGCTCAGCCACGTCTGGACGGGGCTATGTGCCGGCACGTTCGACATGATGCCGCATATCGGATGCCACGACGGCATCTGGTACGGCATGGGCTACAACTTCGCCGGCGTTCCCATGGGATCGTTCTTCGGGCTGAAGATCGCACAGAAGATTCTCGGCCTGCCGGACGGGACTTGCGCCTTTGAATCGGCGGCGTTTCCGACGCTGCCATTCTATCGCGGCAATCCATGGTTCCTGCCGCTGGTGATGCGCTACTTCGCCTGGCAGGATTCAAGGCTCGCGCGCAGCCGTTTGGCTGAGACAACTCAGGCTCCTTTCCCCCGCTAGGGGGAGAGGAGCCTGAGTTGTGTTTCTCAGCTATGCGCCGCCTTCAGCGCCGGCAGCACGTTTCGCGCGATCCGCTCGAACATCGGTTGCTGCTCCTCCAGCAGGGGGTAGTAGAAGGCGACCTCCGAGATGCCGAGCGCGATCACCTGCTCGACCATCTGCCGGCAGGTTTCCTCGGACTCGTAATACTTGACCTTGCCGCCGCTCGACCGGGCGGTCGGGTCGAACATGAGATAGGAGCGCCTGAGCGTGGCCGGGTCGCGGCCGATCCTGGCGCACCGCGCGTCGATCGCCGCCACGCGCTCGCGCGTCTCGGCGAGCTGGGCCTCGAAGGTCTTGGCGAAGCTGATGCTGTTCCAGACATCGGCATGGCGCGCGGCGTGACCCAGCATGACCGGTCCCATCGCGGCGATGACGATGGGCGGGCGCGGCGACTGGACGGGGCGCGGGCGCAGCGCCGCGGCATCGACCTTGTAGAAGCGGCCCTGGAAGGTGGTCTCCTCCTGCGACAACAGCCGATCGACGATCTCGACATACTCCCCGAACCGGGCCACCCGTTCCTTCGCGCTCCAATTCTCGATGCCCATCATGCGATAGGACGGGTCGACCTCGAGGCCAATGCCAAGCCCGACATCGAGCCGGCCGCCGGAAATGTGATCGGCGGTGAGGGCCTGCAGCGCCAACAGGGCCGGGTTACGCAGCGGGATCTGGGCGACCAGGGTCGTCAGCCGAACGCGCGTCGTTGCCTGGGCGATGGCGGCAAGCTGCGACCACAGCTCGAACCAGGGTCCCTTGCCGCCGGCCCAATCGACGAGATGATCGGCGAGGCCGATCGAATCGAAGCCAAGCTCCTCGACCTGCCGGCAGCGGCGCAGAAGCTCGGGCCACGGCACGTTCGGCAGCACGAGCACGGAGAAGCGAAGTTGGTTGGTCATGCCCTATTCCTGTCCTGTTGCTTGTTCTGGCCTGCAACGTCGAAGGTCAGGACGAAAGTAGCGCCTTTGAAGTCGCGTTGCCGGTATTCGATCTCGCCGCCCATTGCCCGCATCAAAGTGGCGGCAATGAAGAGACCGAGCCCGCTCCCTTCATCGTCCTCTGCCGCCCGCGTGCTGCCACGATGGAACTTCTGGAAAAGCGACGCCCGCTCCTCGACGGGGATGCCGGGGCCATCGTCGGCCACCTCGCAGCGCCAGAACCCGTTTTCATGAAGCAGGTCGACCGTGATGGTGCCGCCATCGGCCGAAAACTTGACCGCGTTGAAGAGCAGGTTGTCGAGCACCTGCCCCAGGGCCATTGCATCGACCCGCAGCATCGCCGGCGCGTCAGACAGGCGAACGTCGAAGGCGAGCGCGCGGCCGGCGGCACGCGGCGACACCCTCGCGATCGCTTCCTTCACGATGTCGCGGGCGTCGCAGGGGGCAAGCATCAGCCCGCGTTCCGCCTGCTCTTCAGCCGCATGGGCCCGCAGCAGCCGGCTGACGAGGCCCACGAGATCGGTACAGGCCGCGGCGACGCGATCGAGAATGTCACCGCGCCGGCCATCGTCGGATGCCTTGCGCGCGAGGCCCAGCAGATCGCGCATGCCGAGCAGCGGTCCGCGCAGGTCGTGCGCCGTGATCGCCATCAGGTCATTGAGCTGCTCGTTGCGGCGCACGAGAAAGCGGTTGGCGAAGGCCAGCGCCTGGCGCTGCAGATATTCCTCGCGATGCGCGCGATAAAGCAGCATCGACACCAGCCCGGCCACGACGGCACCCGTGGAGTTCTGGATGAGCACGGCCACGAACGCGGCGTCGATGCCGGGCTGCCGCGCGAGCGCCGCGCAGTAGATGAGATGGTTGACCAGCAGCAGCGGCACGAATCGCCGGGGCGGCAGCACGAAGAACGCCGCCGTCATGATCACGCCCAGGATGTAGGATGGGTTCTGTCCAAACGACCGCGCGACGAGGAAGTAGTAGCCGTCCATGTAGGCCAGCGCGAGGATGACGGCCGTCCATACATAGGCGGAGCGCCAGCGCGACCGGCGCGGCAGCCGGCGGACGGGGTAGTTCAGGGCGAGGAACAGCGCCGCGCTGGCGAGATCGACCAGAAGGACTGTCTTCAGCCACGCCATCTCGCGATCGGACCAGAAGCTCGCGAGCGGCCACAGCGCCAGGATCATCGAGGCGGCCAGCAGCCAGGGGATGCGCCGAAGGTTGATGTCGATCGCCTCCTGCTCGAACGAGGCGGACGACATGGCTAGAGGTTGCCCGTGCGGACGAACTCGGCAGCGCGTTGCTCGAGCTGCAGCGCATTGTCGGCGCCGAGCTTCGCCTTCAGGCGCTCGCGGTAGGTGCCGACCGTCTTCATGCTGAGCGAGAGCTGCACCGCGATCTCCGAGGTACCGAGGCCGGCCCCGAGCAGCCTCAGCACCTGCAACTCGCGATCAGACAGCGCGTCGAGCGGACCGGCGGTGCCGGCACGGCCCGCGGCCGCGCCCTGGAACATCGCCCGCTGGACCGCATCGCTGGCATAGCGTTCGTCGAGCATCAGGACAGCGAGCGCTTCCGGAACCTTCTCCACGCCTGCATCCTTCATCAGGTAGCCACGGGCCCCGGCCTGGAAGGCGCGCGGCGCATAGACCATCTCGGGCTGCGCCGAGAAGACGAGCACGCGCAGGTCTGCGGCGAGGGCGCAGATTTCCTGGAGCAGGCTGAGCCCGTCGCGACCGCCCAGCACGAGATCGAAGATCGCAAGCCTCGGCCGGGTGGCGGCGACCAGCCGCTTGGCTTCCGGCGCGGTGGCTGCCTCGCCGCATATCGCGAAGCGCGGATCGGGCTCGAGGACCTGCACCAGGCCGAAGCGGACAATGGCGTGATCGTCGACGATGAGGACTCGGGCAGGATCTGGCATGGCGTGTAGGGCGCGAACCTACACGAAAAATCGGTCGCACGCGCCGACGCAGGCCGCCGACGTAGTCCTGATACTGCGCGTCATGGATTACGGCCCGGTTCGCCTTCACACCATCGTCCTGCTGCTCACCTGGCTCGCGGGCACCGCGGTCGTTGTGGTCGCGAGCTCGGCGGCTCCCCTGACTGCAGCCGCTGTCGGCGTGCTGCGGGCCAATGCGGGATGGTACGCGGCGGGCTACGGGCTTTTCTTCGTGGCCGATTGCGCCATCGCCCTGATGGGCGTTTCGGTCGTGGCGGCCCTGGCGTCCGAGGGGCGCTTCCGCGGCCCGGCGATCGTCGTGCTGTTCGCGCTCTCAGGCATGCTCGGCGTGCTGGCCGACGTGGCGATGGTGGGCGCAGCGCAGCTCTTCTCGACCGGCTCGCCGCTGCTCGCTCCGGCGAACGCCGCCGCCTTCCTGGATGCGCTCAACGCCTCATGCAACTGGCTGTCCGCCGCCAGCTTCCTGCCGGCGGCGCTCGGCACCTGGCTCGCAGCCCGGTCGGCGCCAGCGAGCCGCGGCTGGATCGCCTTCACCCGTATCTCGGCGCTCTACCAACTGGTCACGGCGATCCTGTCGGCCGCCTCCTTCTTCGCGCCACAGTGGCCGCTCACGGATGTCGCTCTCGTCGCGGCGGTGATCGGCATGCCCCTGTTCGCCGCCGTCTGGCTCGTCTGGATGCTGCGCGACATGAAGAACCGCATCTCAAGGGAGCAATTCGCATGAAGATCATCATTGCAGGCGCCGGCATCGGCGGCATGGGCTTGGCGGCGCTCCTGCGCCAGCGCGGCGTCACTGCGGAAATCTACGAGCGCGCCGCCAATTTCGACCACAGCGGCTACATGCTGGGTCTCTACCCGATCGGCGCGCGCGTGTTGCACGGTCTTGGCCTGATGGACGACTTCCTCGCCGCCAGCGAGAAGATGGCGACATACACCGTGTGCAACGGCCATGGTCAGGTGATCCACACCTATGAGCTGGGGCAGATGCTCGACGGCTTCGGCTACTCGGGCGGCATCATGCGCGGCGAGCTGCTCGCCCTGCTGCGCCGGCGCTGCGAGGACGTGCCCCTGCATTTCGGAACCAGCGTGACCGGCTTTGCCGAGGCCGGCGACAAGGTCGAGGTCAAGCTCTCCGACCGATCGACGAATCGATGCGACCTGCTGGTGGGCGCCGACGGCATCCACTCGGCGATCCGCCGCCAGATCGCCGGCGAGCTTCCGGACCACGAGACCGGCTGGGGCTGCTGGGTATGGCTCCTGCGCGGCACCAAGCGGCCGCCGACGGCCGTCGTCGAGCATTGGGGCGCCGGCCGCTTCCTCGGCCTCTATCCGATCAAGGGTGGACTGGGCGTCGTCGCCGCCGCCCCCACCCGCATCATGGGACCAGGCGTCGTGGGCAAGGACGGCGGCATGGTGAAGGCGCACTTCGCGGCCCTGGGCGAGGGCATCGCCGATGTGATGGCGGCCCTTCCCGACGATCTTGGCCAGACCTTCTGGTGGCAGCTCTCCGACGTCCGCAGCAAGGCCTGGCACCACGGCCGCGTGGCATTGCTCGGCGACGCCGCCTGCGCCTTCCTGCCGACGGCCGGAATCGGCGCGTCGATGGCGCTCGAATCGGCGGCGGTGCTGGACGACGAGCTGGGACGCACCGACGCGCGCTTCCTGCCGGGCGCGCTGGAGCGCTACGAGATG
>LNAP01003587.1_pt1 | contig 14798 bp, 12 predicted proteins | sample 602601 | NCBI WGS metagenome assembly LNAP01 (sample SAMN02440304, study PRJNA202911) | soil metagenome | biome: Subtropical and temperate rainforests or woodlands; isolation source: soil samples (1 kg each in a 20% v/v slurry with milli Q water) were... ...
GGAGGAGGAGGAGGAGGAGGAGGAAGAGGAGGATGAGAAGAAGAAACCTGCTGATGAAGTTGTTCAGTAAGTTTTCACCCTTTTTCCTTCACTTTCAGCAAAAACAATGCCACCACATTCCGCCAACTAACCATTCTCAATATCTCTACCTGTTTTTCTTCTTTCTTCTTCAGTGCGGATGCAGCCGCAGTGGTGGCAGACAAGGTGCGCCGAGCCTCTGGTGCCGATGCTGTTCCCACGGGACCTGGAAGCTCGAGAGGCCGTGCCCCTAGCTCGACCAGAAACGAGACCACCAAGAAGGTAAAACTACTTTTTTGATCGAAAGAGTGTTCTGTTTTGATTTCGATGTCGACGGCCCCTGGTTCTGTCCATCATTAATTTTGGCTCTGATTTGTTCTCATCACAATTGTGTCTTTGCGTTCTTCACCATGCAGGAGGAAGAGGATGGCGGTCTGATGAGCAAAGAGGAGCGCAACGACGGCGAGGTGCCTCTGTCCACCTACTGGTCCTTCGTGGCGGCGGGTGGCAAATGGGCATTTTTCTTCACGCTGTTGTCGCAGCTCGCCTCGCAGGGCATCAACGTCTACGCCAACTTTTGGCTCACGGACTGGGGTGCCAATACCCTCAAATACCAGTACACTTACTTTACGGACATGCCGCTGAGTCGTAGTTTCTTCTGGTACAAAGGCTATGCGGGTATGCTCATGGCAAGTGTGTTTCTGTTGACTCTGAGGTAAGAAACCTGTTCCCATTCTGTTTCAATTCTCTATGGCGAATAGATGTCTGCTTATCTCCTCGTTCTGTTCTTCCTTGCGTACCGCTGATTAACCATTCTGTTTGTTTTCTCTTTTTCTTTCTCTTTTTTATTAGTCGCGCACTGCTGACCCACCACCGCACGCTGGCCTCCCGCGCTCTGCACTCCCGCATCCTGCAGAAAGTGATGTTCTTTCCCGTGGCATTCTTCGATGTGACTCCCATTGGGCGCATCATCAACCGCTTTTCGCAAGACATGGCGACCATTGATGAAGATCTGGGACACACGTTGTCTCAGCTTATCAGCATGTTTGGCAGTGTATTGGGCTCCATCGGCGCCATCGCCGGCTCCACCAACGGCACTTTTCTCATTCTGATGGTGCCGCTGTGCTTCCTCTATAACATGTTTAACACGTATTTCCGCAAGGCCAACACCTCTATTGCCAGACTTGAGTCTGTGTCCCGCTCGCCTATCTACACCGACTTCTCTCAGACCCTGTCGGGCACCACCACGATCCGCGCGTACCGCCAGAACGACCGCTTCGTGAAGCGTCTGGAGGATTACGCCAACACCAACACGGTGCCTGGAGTACTGCAGCAGATCGCCAGTCAGTGGCTGAGCATCCGTCTGGACTTCCTCGGTGCGCTGATTATCCTTTTCATGGGCATCATCGCGGTGACTACGAAGGACAGCAACTTCATCTCTGCCGGCAACCTCGCCCTGGGTTTGTCTTATTCCATCCAGCTGACCTCAATCATGAAGATGGCCGTGAGAGTCTCTGCCCAGGTGGAGGCGCAGTTCAACTCCGTAGAACGTGTGCACCACTATGCATTTAACATTCCCACCGAGGACGAGCAGAAGAAGGACCAGGCCGATCGCGCGGCGCAGCTCCTGCTGGAGAACAGCGCATTGTCTGATGGTCTGGGCGATATTGAGATGAACAATGCTGCTCTGAAGAAGGGCCCCGCCGACCGCTCCCCCATCACTCCTCCTGAGAACTGGCCCGAGCACGGTGAGGTGGAGTTTGTGGACGTGGTGATGCGTTACAGAGACGGACCGCCGGTGCTCAAGGGTGTGAGCTTCAAGGTCAACAGCCACGATCACGTTGGCATCGCCGGCCGCACTGGGTAAGTTCGCGAACGTTTCATGACAACTATATTCGAGACATACATTAAATTTAAATTTCATTCTTCCTTTTAGGTGTGGCAAGAGTTCTCTGATGGTGGCCCTGTTTCGCATTGAAGACCTGGTGTCCGGCACCATTTTGATCGATGGTATCGACATCTCTCGCATCCCACTGGACCTCCTGCGCAACAAGCTGTGCATTATTCCGCAGGACCCTGTGATGTTCAGCGCCAGCGTGCGCTTCAACCTGGATCCCTTCGATGAGCACACCGATGAAGCTATTTGGGAGGTGCTCGCGGATGTGAACATGAAGGAACACGTGTTGAGTCTGCCGAGCCAGCTGCAGGAGCAGGTCGCCGAGGGTGGTGACAACTTCAGCGCGGGCCAGAGGCAACTGATCTGCATCGGCCGAGCGCTCCTCCGCAAGCCTCGCATCCTCATTATGGACGAGGCGACCGATTCGATTGATCCGGAGACCGACAACTTCATCCAGAAGATGATCCGCCAGAAGTTCGAGAACGTGACGATGCTCACCATTGCGCACCGCCTGCACACGATCATCGACAGCACGCGTGTGTTGGTGATGGACGCCGGCCACGTGGGTGAGTATGACGTGCCTGAGGTGCTGCTGAGCAAGGAAGGCGGATTGTTTAAAGGGTTGTGGGAGCGACATGTGGGCGAGGGAGGAGATCACTAGTCGATCCGTGTTAGCGGGGGCGGTAAAGTGGTAATAGAGTCTACTTGCTAAATAAAATTTGACAATCTAGTTATGATAGACTAGCCCCAGTTGATAAATTAGCATGTTTAGTTTGTTGTTTTAGTGTTGTCTTGTATAGCAAAAAAGTGTGATTACCATTTGTTTGTTGCTTCTCGTCATTTTTCGAAGCGCACCAGAATGTGCGTGCATTTTTCAACTGGTTTCTGTGTGCTCTAAATATGATGTTTTTACGCACATTTACCCTCCTTTTAGAAAACCACTGGTTCGGGAACTTTAATCCGTCGTGAAACGCTCGTTGCTTTTTTCGCGTTGTTGCTCTTTTCAAACCAAACTCGTCCACAAGCCGAGTATTTGTCAACTCTAAGGTTCATCTACGACTTTGCTTCGCTCTACGTCTATTTCTTGCTCAGTCGTGCGCAATTGTTGCCGTTTAAGACGAACCATTTAATTAAAAATGGCTTCCAAAACTAAAGATGAGGCGTCTCTCAATCAGCAAGTGGAGGAACTGCGAGATCGCATGCGAATTCTTCGTAAGTCAACTTCGTGTCATTTTTATCCTTATGGAAGCTGTATGTTTATTAGCTTTCTCATTTTGCCGTGCAGAGAATGACCGAAAGTCGAACATTGACGTGCTGGAAGCAAACAAGAACTCCAACAAAGAGGAAATTCGCAAGCTGCGAGACGACAACAAAGACCTGAGACAGAAACTTGCTCAGTTACAAAAGGTAAGTGCTTTCCAAACATGGCGACAACGCGATTCTCAATTACATCCTCATGATAATTCACCTTCCTTTCAAAAGACAACTGGTAGTGAAGAGTCTAAAGACGAACAGAAGCATCTGGAGCGCGAAATCGAGAAGTTGCGCAAGGTCAACGACGAAATGAAAATCAAGGCCAACCGGCTACGCAAGGAGCTCGACATCATGCGGGACTCTGTGAAAGATCTTGAGCTGGACAGTCAGCGACCGCACATGGAAGACAACGAGTACACGCGGCGTATCCGTGCCCTGGAGAATAAGCTCGACAAGGCCATGATCAAGTACAACGAAGCCCAGAGCATACGCAAGACCTACGAGCAGATCGCCCGCCGGCTGACCGAAGAGCGCGTGGGCTTTGACAACCAGCTCGCCGCCATTGAGCGCACGGTGAGTGCCAAACAGAAAGATTACGAAGAGCTCATGTTGCTGTCGGGCGATGCTAACCACGCCCGTGAGACGGCTCTGGGGGAGCTGGAGCGAGTGCGTGCGGGGTATGAAGAAGAGCGCAAAAAGCGCGAAAAGGAGCTACGGGAGCGTCACCAGATGGTACAGCTGCGCAGACAGATGCTGGACAGAATGAAGTACAGAGAACGCATGCGCAATCAGCTCGCCAGCGGTAAGTATCATATTTTCTGTTTATTCTGTTTTTCTGTTCACAGTGATGTTGTCTAATTTTGTCATTTTTGTCCAAAATGTACCTTATTTGAATAGGCACGAAGCCAGAATCGCCGAACCAGCGCGAGCTCAATAGCATGTCCCTCAAGAATATTCAGCTGGAGAAGATTGAGAGCAGAAACAAGGTGAGTATTCACTGTTTTTTTCTTTTCTGGGTGCTGTTTTGATGCGACGTCCAGCATCTTTGAACTCTGGCCAATGTTATCGTTTGCTTACCATTTGTGAATGTACTTTTCTCTCCTCGATCTCCAGGTGGACATTTTCGAGAACGCCTTCCGCAAGATAAAGGAGGCCACAGGTGTGTCTGATGTCAACGAAGTCATCCAAAAGATCGTGTCCCAAGAGAGCACCACCGAGAACCTGATTGCGGTGACGAGAGAGAACCAGGGCAAGATCGAGGCACTGAATCAGCTGCGCAAGCAGATCAAGACCCACTGCGAGGAGCTGAAGTACAGCGGCGTGGGCGGCGGGCAGCACCGCAAAATGGTAAAGTCACTTTCTTTCTTTCTTTTTTGGTTATTCGCACTGTGTTTCTTTGTTTTACTTCTTGTTCATGGAGTTGTGATGTAGCTAATCTGTTCATATTCACGCGTGGAAGAAACTTACATTAATTGATGTTTCTGTTACTATCACCGTCGCACACTCATTTTTCTGCGTATATTCCTTTTCTTTCAGGTGGATTCCTTCGAGGATCAGTTGTCCAACAGCGGCACTCGCTTGGAGCGATCCAGACTCAAATACGAGAGACTCAGCAAGGTACGCTTTATTTTGATTGAAATTTGTGGTCTATTCGTGCAATCAACGCACATTTCTGCTGCTCTGTATTGCATCCCACATTTTTTCTTAATTTCACCAAAGTTCCCTCCTGATCACTTATTTTAATTTCTCTTTCTGTGTAGGTGATCATCTCGATGAAAGCAGGTATCGGACACTTACAGGACAAGCTGGAGTCCTTCCGGGAAGAGATCAAGGGCCAGTCTTACACCGTCTCAGACGACACCGTCACCGAGGTACTGCGCGAATGCGAACTGTGCTTCGTGCAGCTCAACAAGCGCATCAAGGCCGGTGATGACGAGGCCAAGCGGGTCCATATTACCTCCACGCAGTCGCACACTGGGCATGGAGCAGGCCAGGCGGGCTCTCATCCATCTACCCCTGGTAACCGCACGCAGGTGTTGGCACGGACTCACATGATGGGTTCGGTAGCTAATCTGCTGCCTCCGGAGCTTGATGAGACGGCGTCCAGGATGAATACGCTACGTCCATTCAACCAGCGCATTGACCTGATCGGCGGAGATGGCGAGCATCGCAACAATGCAGGTAATGTCGCATCTCCTGTTGCACACCGTCGTCTTTGAAGTGACATGTATGGAAAATGTTTTTAAAATGTTTCTTCTTCGATGATTTCTCCGTGTCTTTTCACATTTCTACTCCTCGGCATTAACATATTCTCTGTTTTATTTTGACGAATACACAACAACACACACATAAACACTCTTTTTCAGGTGTGTATGCAGCGCATGACCCTAACGGAGGAGGCGATGACAACAGTTTGGGTGATTTGGAAGACGATGAGCTCACCAGAGAAAAGGTAAAGAGCGTTTGTTGTTTGTCGCGTTGTGTTGTATGTTGGTTTACGTTTGTTGCATCAGTTTTTCGTTTCCGTAAGCGTCGTTGTCAACTTGTCCAAGAAGTCAACACCCACTTCTCGACTTGATTTCTTTTCTTCTTTTCATGAACCCCTCTCTAACCTCTTTGCAACTCTCATCACTCTTTCCTGCACACAGGTGAAGCGTGCTTCCAACCAAATCTTGGCTGCCGTGGACAAGAAAAAGAAACGCCCCAAGAAAGCGGCAGGCAAGAGCTCGGTAGACGAAGACCAACAGAGCGTCGGCTCGCGGCCCAAATAAAAACCACGTGTAGCTGAAGTGTGGTGGTTCAAAAGGAATGTCTACTGTTTGTTGGTGTGTATTCTGATGACTGAAAACTCTGTGGAGATGGACAGATATGTATAACTAAAGGTTTTCTGTAATAAGAAGAATGTTTGGGATTTTGTGTAAAGAAGATTCATTTCCAGCAAGCTGCAAGTTGTCAAACAAAACGTACTTACGCCAAAAGAGCAATAATATATCAGCAACACAGATCATATTTTACTTAGACATACTCGCATATACAATAAATAGATAAGGAAAAGATTTCTATGATTGTTGCTAAAAGCTCAACGGTCTTATTTTTTCGGCTTGAGCATTTTGAGCAGATAGTTGTTGTGGTTTGGATCTTCGAAACGGTCGTTGATCTTCTTTGAAGTTAGAGTTTGTACTGCACTGCTCCCTTTTCGTTTCTTTCCTTGCTCTGAGTTCTTGTAGGGAATCTTGTTTAACAACGTGGACCACACGTGATAAGTCAGGCGTTTCTTGGCACGTTGCAATGCAAACCTTGTTCTGTCGTTCCACTGGCCACAGTCTTGCACATCTTGAAAGCACTGCGCACAAAGACATACCAAAGAACTTGTGGGTCCATCGATTCCTCCCATACGTGTTGAACTTCCACCGTTCGTGTCGATCACAACGCTACCCGCACTGCCTTCAGCATTTCGACATTCAATACACAACGCGGAAATATAAATGGTCTTGAAGCTTTTCTTTCCCCTCGTCTTGGTTACCGGTGTCAAAGACTTAAAACCATACGTATCGCACAATCTTCCCCACAGACTATCATTGTGAAACACATCCCTGAATCGACGACTGACGGCGCAGTGATTGGAAATGTCCTCTGCTGTTCCATACTCCGCAATCTTCTCAAGCAGCCCCAGCGTACTGAAGACTTTATCGATCGACATAAGAAGAGAACGGCAGAAAAAATCTAGCAATTTATCTGGACTTCTCAGAGACAGAATAATCTGTCGGTTGGCTTGCAGATCGAACGAAGTGTAGCAGAAAGGGTTAAAGAATGAACGGTGTAGATCGTATGATAAAGCGGGAGTGGTAAAGATTAGTAAAACTAGCTACGTCGTCCTTGTTTGTTCAATTAAAACACACGAAACAAACAAAGCTCATACACTGGCGTCATCAATGCCCTCACGAAAAATCAAAAATGTACTATCGGTATAAAACACAAAAAAATTACAACGAAACTTCAAACCACATAAATGGACACCACATCCGATTTATTTTTTCTCTCTTATTTCAGATAGAAGCTACTCGTAGTGCTGTGGGACATATTACTCATAGGTGAGTTGTCACTTCCCTCTTCCTCGGTCTCTTCAGCGATGCTGCCAATACTAGCTGCGCTGTCGGTGCAGATGCCCAGACCGAGAAAAGATGTGGTCGCACGAGGCTTGGGAGGACTGGATAGAATATTAAAAGGGTGATAAATCAGAACAATTGGATACAAGAAAGGTCTTATTGTGTTTAGAAGCCCTCTCGTAACACAATAGGTGTAGTATTAACCAAACCAACAACAAATGCAAACAAGAATATCATACTTACCCTGTGTTGGATGCGAAACAGCTCGTTAAGCCCACACTTTTACTCTGTACACTGTTGTTATTATTGTTCGCAACAGCACTGCCACTGGTAGAAGCAGCACTTGCCGTCGCAGTAGTAGATCCAGTTGTAGTGGCAGCAGCAGGAGAATGAGCACCAGCACCAGCACCAACAATAGCACCAGTATTAGGACTAGCATTAGGACTAGCATTAGCACCAGAATTAGGACTAGCATTAGTACTAGGACTAGCAGTGGAAGAGGCGGGATTGGGAGGAGTAGCAGCTTTGCGCACGTTGAAAATATCCGCCGACAAGGCCGCGCGCACCACATCCTAAAAAAACAATTTGTAAACACAAGCATTTAGTGAAAAGAGTTGCCATACATTTTCAGAATATCTTCATATCTCTCAAAATGCGCGAACTTTGGTACAAACATACAACGCTTAATCAACAATGTGAACAAAATAAAGCTCACCGGCTTGCGTTTGTAGGTATAGTTCAAAAACGCTGCATCTGCTTCCTGCCGACTCGCCGCACCATTTTCCCCACTACCCCCATTGTTATTATTGTTGTTGGTATTGTGTCCCGTTGGGGTATGCTTGTTCCCACTGCTGTTGTGTTTGTTGAACACATTGTGGCTGGAAGATTCACTAAACTCGTCAAAGTTCGCGGTGATGTTGCGAATTAGTTCCGCGTAGCGTGCAGAGTCGGTGGGTGTGTCCTGGTAATATATATTCGGAAAGTACAAACGATGAGGTTGTGCGCTTAAAACAATTTCAAACGTACGTTAAGGTAAGAATGTTTTAAACGTATGTTAAGGTAAGAATGTTTGAAAAAAAGTTATCAGTGGCAATCACCGGTTTTACACATTAAAAATCACACACATTAAAACCACAAGTTCAAACCAGCACACATAAAGTCAGTATGTACCTGTAGCTCGGCCAACATTTTCTTCATCCGAGAGGAGCCCTTGGGAATATGGGGAGCGCGGAAATTGTGCAAATTCTCCCAATCCATGCCTGATGGAACAATAGTTGTGTTGTGACAGCAAAAGTATTACAGAAGGGCAAAAATAAAGTAGATGATGGAAAGCAACACTTGAGTTCATTTAACATATACAAAAGAACATCAACACAAGCCACATTAAAGCATAATACTATGCATACCTGTGAACCATTCGTGCTGCATGATTTCATCCACTCCGCCTTTGCCCAATCTGCAAACACAAAAAAACAAAAACATCATCAATATCTCAATTACTACTCCAAAAATCAAAACAAAACAAGAACACACGTATTAAGATATGTGGGATACTGCATCACCATATCTGTATGTTCCCTTTCAGAAATAACAACACAACGCTTTTTACATACCGCTCTTTGCTGTCGGTCAGCAGACTCAGCATAAAGTCCAGACACTCGGAAGAAAGACTGGCCGCCACCTCTTCGGGGATATCCAGAAACTGCTCCCATCTGCATCATAAGCAATATGTCATGTGCAAAATATTGCTTACATTAAAAAAGAGATATGGCAGAACTTGTACAAATCTCAGGGACATGAAGTCATGTAAATGTTTTATCTAAATATATACATATTGTGTAATTTGTGTACCTCAGAATTTTCTTGCAGGTAATGACCGGCTCTTCGGCATAAAAAGGCGTAAACCCCACGAGACACTGAAGAATATATTGAATGATGTATGAATAATGGGATATCGAGTGATATATGAATAATGGATGATACAAATGTGTCGCATAAAGATAAGGACTTTTCATCGATGCGACCTCACTAAACACACCCACAAGACAGCACAGCGAAGAAAAACAAAGTTCGTTTACCTCATACATGATGATGCCCAAGCTCCACCAATCACAGTCCATGCCGTAACCCTGTTAAATAGATTAAAAGAGATTAAAAGAAGAAAAAAACAAAGAAAATCAAGTACTACGTGAAAATGATACATCCACTGCATATATGAACAACAGAGGCCTTGATTTCCATATACCCATGGCAATAGTTATCACAAAACAATCACAACATTTACAGTATTCTGTTACCTTTTGACTGAGCACCTCGGGTGCAATGTAATCCGGCGTACCTACGGTGCTGTACGCCAAAATGCGCTCTCTATGGATGCTTTTCTTCCCCTCGCGACGCATCGTGCGGTACAGAGACTCGTCCGGAGTCGCCACCAATGTGCCTAATGTGAGTGGATGAAGAAATGCGTTATATTGTTTACACTACTTACACGCAAGTGGAAACGGCGATAAAGAACACGATGTGATGTGGATTTACAATATGGGCACATTTACATCACAATCTTTATGGATTAATCTGAATCAGAAACAACACATAAATACAAAATCACACAAATAACTCACCTGACTCCAGCTGCCGCTGTGCCTCAGCGATGTGATCATTCAACGCCTCCTCTTCCTTTAGCGAGCGCGCGGAAATATCTCTACCGGAAACACTCGGTTTCTGCCACCGGGGCTCGGTCACCTCGTGCTCAAACTCAACCTTTTTACACAAACCCAGGTCTATCAGCTTGATGTGACCGTTCCAATCGAGCAAAATGTTGTCCGGCTTCAGGTCACGGTGGATGTAGCCCAACGCGTGCACCGACGCGATGGCCTTGGAGATTTCGGCAATGTAGAAAATCGTCTCGGTTTCTGTAAAGGTGTCTTTTTTCATGAGCAACCCCATCAGATCCCCTCCGGGTAAATATTCCATCACCATATACAAATGCGTTGCGTCTTGAAAACTGTAGTACAATGTCACAATCCAGGGGTTCTCCGACTCGGTGAGGATGTCTCGCTCGGCGCGGATGTGGTGCACTTGGTTCTTGGAGATCATGTTGTCCTTCAACATGGATTTCAGCGCGTACACTTCCCGCGTCCGGATGTTGTCCCGCCGACGCACCAGTCGAACCTCACCGAATGCACCACGCCCAATGATGGCCAGCGACTCGAAGTCATCGATGGCCAGGCGCTTGTTGCGGTCTTGTTCAGCTTCGGTGTCGGCGATCACATACGCCTCACGGTACTTTTCTTTGGCTTCGTCGGTGATATCCATGCTGTTCATCGTTTCTTCAAGAATTTTCAACTTCGGATCATGCTTGACATGCTTCTTCTGCTTCTCGAGATCCGCATCTAAACGCGCTTTCTCCTCTGCAGCAGCATAGATAGCGAGTAATTGTTCTTTGTACTTTTGGGCCCTTGCTGCGATTTTTATATCACGCTCCGAAAGAGGGAAAAGGTCATTCGCCGTCGAGTTTTGTGTCAATGCACTCATTCTGTCTATATCTATCTTGTGAATGACTCGCTATTTGAACGAAGGTTCGCCTTTTGACTCAACAAGTTGCAAAGATATGGTTCAACTCTCAACTGAATTCGGGTCAAAAATGTGTGTGTTCGGTAAGAAAATGTCGGTTTATTCGTGCGTGAAGTGAGTGCACTTGGAAAAAAGTTACCCATAACTTCGCGCTGTGACATATTGTTATTCACCTGAACATTCATTTCATGTGGTCATCTTTCTACCTCACGATAGTTATTTGCAACGCCGTGCTTGTCTTCGGGACAAAGGATATCTTTGAAGCTGTTGCCAAAAGTGATTTATCGGCAATAGAGAAAATTTTGTCCACAGACCGTGATCAGCTCAACAAGAAGGGTCCAGGTGGACAAACTCCTCTAATGAATGCTGTGCTGTCTGGTAAAACTAGTGCTGTGGATGCATTATTAAAAGCTGGTGCTGATGTCACTATTCCGGAACAAGATGGCTATACACCAATGGTACAGTTCCATAAATTAACAAATCGCTACAGTACCGCTTGATAATAGTACAATGATTTCCAAATTCAACCATTTCTTGTCATGTACTATTCCTTTATACAGCATGGTGCAGGATTTCAGGGTAGAGCGGAGATAGCCAAGCTACTCATCGCTCATGGAATCCCCATGCTGGATGCGCACTCCGATGGATACATCCCCATGCACCGAGCGTGCTGGGGACAAGAAGACAGGCACACTGACACTGTAAGAGCGTTTCTCGAGGCGGGTGTACCAGTGCGCTACAAGGCGGAGAATGGCAAGACTTGCTGGCAAATGACGAAGAACAAGGAAACGAAGAAATTGTTGAAAACATACACTGCGAAGCTTGCTTCGAAAGTTCAAGAGGATCTGTGAGCTTGAAAGTGGTTATTGAAAGAACTTATGACAAATGGCAAAATATGCATCTTTTTGAAATTATTGTCGCTTTTGTATGCCATAGTGCCATAGTGCTTTTTTAACATCTCAAACGTAAAGAAAACTTCACAAGGTTAAAAACGTTAAAGAACAAACGTTACGGCACTACCCTGCATTGTGGTACCATTTCTACGCAAGTTACTAATAGTTGTGAGATACTGCAATATCTAGTTTAAATGATGTGGTATTGAACTGATACCGTTACAAATATATCCAGTGTGCAAGATATAAACGCTAATATCAACATTTATCATACATAAAACGCATTTTGGGGGACGGCAGAAGCAAGTGATGCCAACTGCATTCAAGCCTGTGCGCATCACCAGTTCAACTGTTGTTGCCTGTCAAGTCTGAGCATTATACTGGGTGATAATGCATCGTTCGTTGTTTAACCTCATACCACTGCTGGCCTTCGGCTCACTGTGCATCCGCGCATTTGCCCAATTTGAGAGGTAACCTCTATTGACGTTTAGCATTTTGACGCAATCGTTTATTTTGTATTTATCTTTCATCTTACACAGGCAACTCCAAACTTCGCCTAACGTACCGAACGAAGAACTTGATGCTTTAAATGACTTCTTCATCTCAACAAATGGGGATTGGTGGCGTTGGAAGATTGGACCCAAGGCTGGAAATCATTGGAGTTTTTCCCCCAACGCGAATCCTTGCGAACCAGCTTGGCAGGGCATTAACTGCACGCTTAGCAATAATGCATCGATGTACTATATCTCCGCCATTCACTTGCCGCAGTACAATCTGTCGGGGACATTGCCGGAATCCCTCGGCGCTTTGTCACAACTGACGTTTCTGTCGCTCGAGTACAATAAGATACACCAGCAACTACCGAACTCGATTGGCAATCTCACTCAGCTTTCTTATTTGTCTGTGACGAACAACTTGCTAACGGGAAGCATACCCGCAAGCATAGGTGCGTTGCAACAACTACAAGCCCTCTACTTGGAATACAATTATCTATCGGATCAGATCCCCGACACCATTGGCAACTGCACGGGGCTGCGACATTTGTCCTTATATAACAACACCATCCGAGGGACTCTCCCAAACACTCTCGGTCAAATGCTCAACTTGCAAGACATCGATTTCGGAGATAACTACATCAAAGGCACAATACCTGCGAATCTAGCGCAGTTAGTCAACCTGACCTCCTTAAAACTCAACACTAACCTATTGGCAGGGGCGATTCCAGCCTCTCTCGGAAATCTGCCCAATCTGCGTACCTTACTTCTGAGTAACAACTTCATAGCGGGCTCCATTCCAAGCACGCTGGGTAACATCAGCACCCTGGTTACGTTTCAAGCCAACTTCAACTACTTAACCGGAACCTTACCGGATTCTCTGTGCAATTTACTCGAACTAAAAACACTCCAAGCATACGACAATCAAATAAACGGAACCATTCCGCAAAACATTGGGAACCTCTTTCGACTGCAAGAGCTCGGTTTGAATAGTAACCGACTACGCGGTACCATTCCGGATAGTTTAGGCAGTCTGCATCGCTTAACCCACGTGTATGTGAACGAAAATGTTCTCAGTGGGAAAATACCTCAAACCCTGGATGGGCTACATAGTGTGCAATATTTAAATCTATACGCCAATCGACTAACCGGAACCATTCCATCCAACCTGGGTAGCTTGACACTGATGACAGATCTGGGGCTGGATACCAATCTTCTCACTTCTACCATCCCGACTTCTCTAGGCAATCTAACCATTCTACGCAGTCTCTATCTGAGTGGCAATAAATTGACGGGTACGATCCCCTCCGCGCTGGCCCAGTTGAACGTACTGCAGGGGTTGTTCTTATATAACAACCATCTCGTCGGGACCATTCCCCTGTTCATCACAACCCTTTCCCAGCTACGCGACGTAGAACTTGGTCAGAACAAATTAACTGGCACCATCCCCACTGAACTAAGCGACTTGCACTTTCTGCAGTTCTTGTACTTGCAAGAAAATTATCTCACAGGGTCGATACCATCTTCTCTGGGGTCGTTGAAACCGTTACAGTTCCTTTCCCTGGCCAACAACCTTCTAGAAGGAACCATTCCCGTCTTTGCGAACGCACAGAACTTACGCGAGGTACAACTGCAGCACAACCTTCTCTCGGGAAGTTTACACAAAGTATTCAATAGTAGTGTAAATACCAACCTACAGACTATTGTATTGGCAAGTAACCGATTAACGGGTTCGCTACCTCCGAGTCTCTTTGCCTTACCCAATGTAAACACCCTCGTAGTGGTGGAAAACTGTATCAGTGGCAAGTTGCCGTCGACATTGTGTCATAACACCAATATGAAAAGTCTTATTTTGGATGGGCTCAGCAGCGCCACCGTATGTCGCAACTACGTCATTCCAGGAGTCAAATCCTCCTATGCGATTACCACGAGTGTGTATGGTACCGTGCCTGCGTGTTTGTTTACGTTGCCGCAGCTCAACTCTTTGCATATGTCCGGCAATGGGTTTACCGGACCGCTGCCCAACCTAGCTTCCATCAGCGACTCATTAATCGATGTCAGTTTGTCGCACAATAAGCTCACGGGAAGTGTTCCCTTGAGCATTCAGCAGCGTCAGTGGTACAACCTGGACCTCTCTTATAACCGTCTCGCCGGGACCTTATCGTCCGATTTTGCCTCTGAGTTGATCATCTACAGCCCAAACTATATCCCGGTGAAAGGGTTAACTATCAACTACAGTGTGGAGACGTCTTTATCCCTCGAAAACAACCGCATCAGTGGGAATATACCCAATTCCGTTGTGCATTTAACCCAGATTAGCATCTTGGGCAGCAATGTATTTGCATGCAGTTTGGATCAATCCGACTTACCCGCACACGATAACGAGCGTAACAGCTATGTCTGTGGCAGTGTCGCATTCGATATTCCGTATTATATATGGTTGGTGTTGTTTGGTATATGCGTGGCCGTGCTAGCAGTCGTGTATTTGACCCGAAAACGTATCCAAAATCATGCCTTTTTTGCACAAACTGTGGAAGTGGTAGAAAAATGGCTGGAATACAGC
>LNAP01003589.1_pt1 | contig 14798 bp, 18 predicted proteins | sample 602601 | NCBI WGS metagenome assembly LNAP01 (sample SAMN02440304, study PRJNA202911) | soil metagenome | biome: Subtropical and temperate rainforests or woodlands; isolation source: soil samples (1 kg each in a 20% v/v slurry with milli Q water) were... ...
TCCCCGGCGCCTATTGTTACACTACAACCGACGATCTACATAGGGACGCCGAGCAGCACCGAGGAAAAAGAAGGCTACGTTTCGTTGTTATATAACGTGATGGTCAGCAGCGCGTATTTCAAGAGCGACGTGGTGCGAGAACAGAGCGTGCACATCACGCACCCGACGAGTGTCAACAAGGTAAGATAATTATGTAAAATTTGCAAAATTATCACTTATAGTTTATGGTTTTGCAGCCACTTGACAAGATCTATTCCATAGCCCGTCCAAGCCACACCATCTTGATCAATTAATTATGCATATTATTTTTCTTATTGTAGATTATCCAAGCGATCAATATCCGCTACAAGGAGAACATTTGTGCGGACAATTTTGTCTTGCCGAAAGTAAAATCGCGTTTTCACGGCCCGCCTTTCCCCAAACCCGTTTGCTTCACCAAGATTGACTGCACCGTGGTGTACACTGACATGAGCCTGCTTAGCTGCAGTAGTTTCAAATACAACAGCGATGGCGAGACGGTGACCAGCGCGAACCTCCAGAACCGCGACGGCGGGAGCTCAAATAATACCAATAATAACAATAAAAGTGGCACGGTATCGCCGCTCACCCCTGCCTCTGGTCCGACTAGCGCGCCTGGGGTAAAGATCATGCTCAAGCCTCCGCGCGCCTCTCGTCGGTTGAGCAGCAACACACACAATTACACATCCCACACCAACCTGCCCCACAACACCCAAGACGAGACCGAATCCAATATTTCCGATATGACCCAACAATCCAACTTTACCGATACGGACATGCACCACATACGAGAGCACCGCCGGTTCTCCCTTTTCGCGTCAAAGCGCATTGATGGGGTGAACAGTATTACGGAGGAAATGTGTCGTTTAAACGCACCCCATTCGATTCGGTGGGAGCTCAGTCAGCAGTTAAAAGATTCCAGTATGTCCGATCCGAGCTGCATTGTGGGTTACCAGGTAAAAAATACGATCATTTCTCTTTATTTATTTCTTTGCATCTATTCCTCTTTATTCACTTACTTTTTTTTTTCATCTCTTCTGCTGTGCTATGCTTTTCGTTTCGACGTATGTGTATCGAATCACTCCCTGTTACGTGTTTCTTCACATGTTTACACATGTTGTTTGATTTTCCTGCTCACCTGGTTGTGTGCTCTATTGTTGATCTTTCCAATGACAGATAATTCTTCCCTACACCACCGAGATGGAGAACGAATTTAACAAAGGTAAGTGTATTCTGCATGTTATCTTTTCCTTGGTGGTGCAATGTATGCAGGAGTTAACGATGCATTGCTTCCTACAATAAAAGTAAATTATAATATCTTTGTTTCTTATTTTCCCTTACTTTTCCCTCCTTTTTCTTCTTATTCTGATCACATTAGGCCGCTCTATGCCTTACATCGACAAGTCGTACATCTACGTAATTGTAGACCTGGCAAAAAACAACCTTCGCAAAACGGAGTATAAAATCACGAATTTTGTGACCGGCGATGCGTGGGTAAAACTGAAGCGCGGCAAAAACAAATCAGGCATTGAATTTCGCTTATTGCGAAAAGTTTGGGATCCTACTGGCCAAGTAGGTAGCAACAATTAAAAAGCGTTATATTGTTTTGATAAAATAGTTGACTGGCCATGTATATTAGTGGGAGGTATTGTTAATGAGTAGGTTATGTGTTGTATGTTTGCAGCTGTGACGATTGTAGTGTGACCTGTTTTATGTACATAAAGAATATATGCATGGTATATTGTTGCTACCAGCGTATGGTATAGATTGGATCATTTATTTTGGATAGAAATTATCTGGAAATCTGGAAATCGCCTAAAGAAAGACGCTGAAAGTAATCTTTATTTTTTTGGGTGATTTGAGTACAATGGGTAAAATATTACGGGGAGCAAAAGATGTTTTCAAAAAAGCACCTAAATTCTGCATCACAAAATTGTATCAAAAATAGCTCAAAAATGTATCAAAATACGTCTACTCTTCAAATGACATTCAATATACTTAATCAGCTTTTACTTTTACGGCTGAATCATCGTTTTGTACTCTTTCGCCGACCCTAAAAACTTCCTGGTGACATAAAAGTCAGTTCCGCCACTTTTCATCCCTCGTTTTAACTTCACCCATTTCTTTTTCTCCGTGTGTAAACTCCAAAGTTGAAACATGATGCCTCGGAAAGGTGTGTGTTTGTAGTCCACAACCACGTACACAGAAGAGTATGCTGAATAGTAGTAATGTATAAAGAAGTTAGAACAATGAGTATATATAAATCTAATTGCAATTGCGTACCTGCTGATTGAGTGGGATTGTAAGGATACACAATCTGTACAAAAAACAAAATTAAAGAAGATCGATTAAGTTTAAATTAGAGCCTTGGCTATGTTCACTAAGTATACTATCAAATACAGCAGCAAATGATCTAGAAGTTCACAACCCTTTACCTCACACCGCAGCAACGTATCCGGAGTAGCCACCGATTGTGCCTTTAGATCATCGCTGTAATTTCGGGTAATCCGCTCCGAAAAGCCATCGTTGTTTCGTAAACTCCCGCCACTGCTCCGACCGCTGGTCCCGGTAGTGATGCTACTCACTTCAGATTTTCTACTTACACTTCCACCAAACGAGTCAGACAATTCAGATTTAGAAGAGATCTCGGCCGCGCGGAAGGCTGGGAAGGCGAATATTGGTCGGTAACACAGAGCTTGTTCGGGTATGCATACTACACTGCAGCTACTCCGTGCATAGTTTTCTCCACCAGGGGGCACGCCTAGCATATCAAAAACACAGCAGAACGACGTGTGCAGTAAAGTTACATGCGTTGTACTCATCAGAATAATCTTGAAAGCCACACATTCAATATATAAGAATTATTATTCTTATAATACGCCGCAAATAAACTCACCTCCCATATAACCACGTACTACATTTGGAAGGCTAAACGTACTGGTCTCTAGCGTTTCATCAAAATTCTGGTTCACGATTTGAATGATCTAAATAAACATCACCATAAGACAAAACGTTTTGCAGTGTCAGAAATTCTCGTGAAATATAGAAATAAATATGTCGTTAAATGTTACCTTGTTTACGCTAGTACCCTGGGTGATCAGTACGGCGCTGTCTTTTATGAACTCTTCGTCAAAATAAGCTGAGCTGACCAGCACATTGTACAGAAAATGCGACCGTCCACCTACTTCTTCTTGTACATTACAAGGCCCGTACACATACACTAAAGGGGTGACTTTCTCCACCTCAGGCTTGCTTGCAAAGTGAGAATCGCGGACAAAGGCGTCTAGATTAATGGTGGGTGTACCACAGTCATTCTCGGGCAACATCAAGGACAGCTTGAGTTGAGTGTCTTTTGTCACAGACCGGGATTTGTAATTTACGTGAGTGAGCGCGGAATAAAAGTCCCTGATCGAATCGTGGTGTAAGACGTTAATATACACAGATTCCAAGCTATTTCCCGCACGGTGGGTCTGAATCACGAAGCCTGGAGCAGCGTCGCACTGGTAGGTCAACGGAGCCGCTCGCACCTGCAAAAGGAGAAAGAAGTCACCAGATTTACCACACGGGCACTCATGAATGCAGGTATGAGATAATACTTACCTCATCAAAGTCGCGATGAACGACGTTGGTAGAAGATCTGTAGACTGCTTGACCCCAAGCCTTTTCACAAGTTGCTGGCACACCCATGTTGGTGCACTGAAGAGAACGAACAGTAGATACAAATCAGTTGGTGCAAGGGAACAACATTTGGAAAGTCCATACCTTGCTAAAACAGGCAGTGCAAACAATTTGCTGTCCCATTCCTAGATGGCTCTGAATGATGCCTGGTGAAGTACATTTGATACACACCAAATTCCCACACGTGCGGCAATGATGCTTCCAGCGAAAGAAACCAAACTCCAGATTACAACTCAGGCATGCTTTGACCTCCTCATTGTGCACCCACCCAACTTCAGCAAGAGCGTCGTGGTCGTCATTGTGCACAAACACACGACGGGTGCTAGAACCATCCTCGCACAGCTCAGAAATTTCTTCGATATGCAGACGAGGGGAAGGGGCATGCAACAAGCGTTTGAACGGAACTTCCACGGCCCTCTTTAACAGAGCCACGTGATTTAAACTCGATTCACAGTATGCCATTCTTACCAATCGTTCGTTTAGATGGCTAATTATGAAAGAAAGTCCAGATGTAAGTTACAACTTGACGACCGTGTGAGTTGGATGTTGATGCCTTGTCAGGAAAACGAAGTGAGTTTTAACCCTTTCCAATGAAAAATGGTCTTAAACATCATATTTGGAGGTTTTTATGCATGCGAGAATGTAGTTATTACCAAAATACCAATACTCGTAGCGTTTTTACATATCAAAAATGTTCGCACTCAATCTGCACTCAAACAAAACAGTGGATAAATATACTATTGATCTACTCTGAAAAGGGAAACACACACTCCAGACAATCGGCTGTTCACCAACACAACCAACACACAACTCCTTTTCCTAGCTTATTCCACACAAAACGTAGGGCGGCAGAACAGTTGACCTAACGAAGGGAAAAACACTACCTCGCCACAACTCCAAAACACCCCTCTGCAATGCATCACAGGCGTAACTTTTATACGCGGTAAACACTCAAATTAAACCTTCTTTACATCGAGAGCAATTCATCTCTTTCTGAGACTTCTTCCTTACAAAGTGAGTACCTTAGCGGTAACGCGGAAAGTCTCTCCTCCTTTGTCTGCATTGCGCTTCAGGCGCTCCCAGCGGGACTTGTCGGCGCCCATCTGGGACAACTTGTACTCTACAATTTGTCATTGAAAATGAGTGCGGAGATAATACAAGAGGAAACACGGGAAGTAAGAAAAAACAAATAAACCAACCGCTGCTATGCAACTAACTGTGTAGACAAAACATAAGAATAACAATCGGCCTAGCAGACAGTTCCAATATGTAAAGAGAAGAAATCACTAGCATTCATTACTCACCGGTGTGGAAAGAAGCGTCTTTACGCACGTCGGTGATGACATAGACATTATCCTGATCGGCCTCAGTCAAAGTGTGGTCGACGCGGTCATCAGGGTATGGCATGATGATCTATGCACATAGTATAGGATATTGAATAAAGTTTGTTTTAAAAAAAATAAAGATTGTTCATAAGATCAGTACTATACTAGAAAAGATAAAGGTTTTAGTGAACCGCACAAAAACAACACGCAATGGACAAAAACTTTCAACAATGTAAAACACTTTTCATTGCAACTAGTTACCTGGTGGCCCAGCAGAACCTTTGGCGTAGTCACAGCCTGTAACTTCAAAGCCTCATTGGCCGCAAAAGTCAACTCACGACTCTCCGGGTCATTAATGTCCTCCTCGGACAGGTTGAGTACCATGTGCTCCGGCCCTACCAGCGCAATGCCACTGTGTATCATTTTACAAAATAAAAATAAATACAATAAATAAATGTAAGATAACTTAACCTCGTCACAAATACTGAAGTCAAGATTTCACGAAATTAATGCCACTGGAAAGATGTAGATGACGCCAGGTGATTTGAATTGGTGAACAAGAAAAACACATACCTGGCCTTGAAAATGGAGCGGCGCTCGCCGAGCAGAAAACTGCCTCTTTTCTTCATGCTGCCACGCATGGAATCCCTGCCACCTGCACAAAAAGAAAAAATAATTAATAACACACAGATAAGATGGTTAAAAAAAGGATGTTGACGAAGAAATGAGAGGGCTTTAATTGTTGACAAAAGACTCGATAAGTACAATCAAACACAACAAATGGTAATAAAAAGAAACAAAAGGCAGAAAAAGTATATTTCTTACTCTTGCCAGAGGTAGGAGTCCGAGGAACGGAATCAGTAAGCGCACTTTGGTTGTCCGCAGACAGACCAGACACCTAAAGTTAAGGAATTGGTGTACAAATAGGTAATTGTGGTAAGAAAAGGGGGAAAGCTTTATGTGTAACAAGATCTACAAAAACCAAATAAAAAGCGCAGCGCCACACATTTCACAAAATACACATTCAACCAAGTGCAGAGTAATCAAAAAAAGAAACGCAAAAAAGAAAGAGCCAATAATTATACATTCAATGCACATTTACCTCGCTCTTGGCGCTACCAAAGTGATCTTGCTCCTCGGCGATGTTGATTTCTTTCTCAGGCACAACATTCACCTCCAGAGCAGTGCGCGTAAAGGCAATCTATGGTAGGTGGAGAGCATGAAAAAATACGTAAATTTAAGAGGCGATAAAAGATAGCGCACAAAGGAAAGAACGACACACGGTTCAAAGAAAAAGCTCACTGATTAATGCACAAAAAGATAAAATGCTCCCCATGATACGCACAGAACAAAAACACGACACAAATTGAACAAGTATACATACCGGTTCAGTGATCTCGGCGCCCACATAGCCATTAAGAGGGTTCGGCAGCGCGAAAGTGAAATGAAACAGCTTCACGTTGTGGGCATGATTCACTACTTGGATGATCTGCATAACGAAACGAAAAAGAGAGTAAAAAAAAAAAAGAAGAGAAAAGGTTAGCACTACAGCAGGAAGCTAAAGAACTGAAATCTCACTAAAAGAAAGTAACCAATTAGGAAACAGCTGCGAAGAAAGTATCGTACCTTGTTTGCACTGGTAGGATGGGTCACACTGAGAGCACCCTCGGCACGGTCTGCCTTGAAATAGGCACTACTGACAAGTACATTGTACAACACCACTTCTTGCCCACGGTGCTCTGACGTGGTCGCCGCGCTGGTGTAGACCACCGGAGCCACTTTCTCGTACTCGGCGGCCTTGGACTCCACCGTGGTGGCGGTGTGGACAGACTCGCTGCTGTTGGCCGCATTGGGCGCCGAAGTAAGGGCCAGCTCCGTATCCACGACGTCTTCGTGCTGAAACACGTTGATGAAGACGGGACGGTTCCCCTCGGTGAGACGGGCGGTGCGGATCACAAACCCCGGCACAGGCACGACCTCTAAGGTCTCCACAGCAACCTTGGTGGGCTCTTCTGGGACCACCACCTCAGGCTCTGGCGCCGCCACCTCCACAGGCGCAACAGCAGGCACCACAGCAGGCGCCACCGGGGCATCTGGCTTGGGAGAATTGGGAACAAACACCTTGCCCGGTGCGCTGTACACAACCTCGCCCCAGTTGACTTTGTTTACCAACTTCACCGCCGCGGTGGTCTGAAAATTTGAAATATTCATTAAGACAATCGTTATTCAAGAATCTTGCAAAAAATTCAAAAACATTGTTACCGCGCCGAAGCATCTGGAGCAGACGATTTGCTTCCCGATGGTGGGAAAGCCATCCACCATAGCGTAGTAAGAGCAGCTCTTGCACATGAGAGTACCGCAGCCTCTGCAGTGGTGGCGACGAGTGAATGTGCCGAAGTCCTTGTGGCATCCGAGGCAGCATGAAATGCCTTCGTTCATAACCCAACCGACCTCCAAGAAGCGATCAGACTTCGGCGTATCAATAAAAACTCTCTTCACAACAACAGACTTGTCCTCAATTTGGGTGGTAACTTGACGAATGCAGTCAACTTGGAGGGCATTTGCTCTGCCAGCCTTGAGGTCCGCGAACGGCACCGCGACCGCTTTCTTCATCAATGACAAATGGCTATACACTGGATTGGAAGAGAACATATTAATTTTTACCAGATAAAGAAGTCACTAGAGGCTATGATTGGTTGTTTACAGATCAATCTGAATTTCAGATCCAAAAAATTAATGGTGTCGTGGAAACAACCCTTTCTTTGAAACTGAATTCAACCAAACAACAGACGGCAATTCAAACTAACCAACTGAAAGGGACCTCAGCAATTCATGATATAGAATAGAATTCACCTTTTCGTATGAAATGCTCCAATCCAATCCACAATTGGAACACTTTCGGCTGATAAAGCGCGCCGTAGTTTTGCCTTGCAATGAATTAAAAGACGATGTGGCCCGGCAACTGATGGTGACCAGTGTCCGTGAAGGGGTGGTGGTAATAAATCGCGAACCCGTCACAGTTCGAAGAGTATTTGTGAGCACGGAAGCTTCCAACCGGCTCATGGATGTTGGTTGGGTGTTGCATGAGGGCCTTCTCTGCTGTCTGAGTTGTCATGGGAATTTTAGCGTGTTCGCAAGAAAACACCATTGCCGTGCATGCGGTTCTTTGATTTGCCAGCAGTGCTCTACCCGTGCAACATTAATTGGTTTTTCTACACTGCATGCGCAAATAGTATGCAACACGTGCAATCCACAGGTAACTGCTGTTCTTTCTTCCCACAGACTATTGAATTCACAGTAATTTATTTCTTGTTCAGAGCGCGAGCAAAGTGAAACTGCACGACTTGACGAAGTGGGGCACGCAAATCTACAGGACGCCCGGGGCAGTCGCCCGCCGGCCCTCCAATGCAGACTTCGCGACACTCGCTCGGAATGAAGTAATCGCCTCGCCAGTGACCATTGACGCCACCCCCACCCCAGGATATGTGATCAAAACCCGGCGCACCAGCCTGCCAGAAGTCAAGATCTTTGTGAACGTGTTTCACAGCGACGTCGTCAAAGACACGCATCTTATGCTCACCTACATTCCTCCGGGCCCTGAAACGCAGGAGAATGGGGCGGTTGATTTGTCGATTCGACTTCCCCATCACGAATCCACTTTGCGTTTTGGCCACACGGTTGTGTCCCCTACCGGACACAACACCTTCCGAAGCGTATCTTCGGCGGACGCGGAGACACCACGCACCGCAGAGAATGCACCAAGATATGCGTCGATGAGCTCCGACAAGCGCAGAGCACACGCCTATAGCAATTACAACTCGTATGTGCGCTTCAAAGCCAACGGGTCGCCAGAGAGCATGGGCTCTAGGTCGCCCCCTAAGAACACAAGTAACAGTAATACCCTCACCAACGTGAATAATACGAATTTGCATGCAATATCCACCAGCCCAGAGCCAGAGGGGGTTACGAGCAAAGAAAGCGGCAGCCCGGAGTCATGCGAAAGTTTGGTAGATAGCGACAAAATCTATCCGCTTGTAATGCCCCTTGTATATGTAGGAACCACCACTACAGCTCAAGACAAGTCGGGTAATACCGCCATGGTATACAATGTACTTATAAGCAGTGAATATTTTCGCACGATTGTTGCGAACAATACGCAGCACTGCAGTGCCACCTACGGGCGACGCGTATTGATTACGAATCAGTGTGCGGTAAACAAGGTAAAGTGTTTGAATTTATACATGCTTGTCGAACTAGTTCATATGTAAATAGTACATGCCATTTGAATAAAGGGATCTATGCTGTTTTTATTAACGCTATGTTGTGGGTTTCATTAAATTTCACTCATTAATATTGTTTTTTGTTTTTGTTATCCTTAGATTATCCAAGTGATCAACCAGCACTTCCACCACGATCTGCAAGAAACATCTTATATCTTACCCAGGGTACGACGCTCTTTTAAAGGCACTCTGAATCCCGTCTCCAAACCGGTTATCTTCAACCGGACCCTTTGTAGTGTAAAATGCATCCCGGAGAATGAATGCTTGTGTACGAGTGAGCACCTACGTAGTAGCAGTTTATGCAGTGATTTCTCTGGTAGTGGGCTGTCCACCATGCTTGGAGCGGACAGTATCGATCTACACGATGCACCCATAGGCACGCGTAGGAACGGGGCAAGTCCAGTGAATCTTCCGGACGCTCAAGCGGAACTCTCACAGCCATCTCCGCTTCCAAAACCCACTACTACTTCTACTGCTACTAATAATAACAAAGCTAGTAGCCCCACGACGGGCACGACGGGTCATAAAAGTGCTAACAAAGAGAACAGCGAGCGCGCGGCCAACTTATTCCTCAGCATGCGATTGTCTGGTGGCAGTGATAGAAGTGCCGCCGTACCTGAAAAACCTTCGAATTGGTACTCGAAAACCGGTGCCTTTTCATCTGTCTACCTTCGCCAGTTTACCGTGCACACAAGGAATTTGTATGCGGAATTGACGCCGGAGCTAATGCAACTCAAGCCGCAGTACTGTATGAGTCTGGAAGGAAGTGAGGAGTTGAAAAGACAAAGTGTATTTGATCCAACGGTCCTGCTGGGCTACCAGGTATTTTTTTCTTTTAATCTTGTTAGTATTCAATATCGGCAATGTTTAGTAGTTTCTCGACATGGCTTGATTCGCTTTTCTACAGTGTCTCATTTTCGTCAATTCAATCCTCTTCTTTGTTCAGATAATATGCCCCTTTTCACAACAAGCGAACCAATCGATTGTGGCCGACCAATCTTTGGTCTACGTAATCACAGACCTGCGCCGAAACTCACATTTTCATACCGAGTACAAACTATCTCAGTTTGCACTCACTGAAAAAAGTAAATGGGAGCGGTTGAAGCGCAGTGAGAAAAAACCAGGTGTTGAATTTCGGATTACTTTTCAATCCATCGTTTTGTAATATAGGACCATATTGTACGCAATTTTATACGGGAAAAGATGTAGATTTACTGTTCGTAATCATTCTGTTCATAGTCATATCATACATGTGTATGTTGTTCTAAATGAAGGTTTTCTTTAAATAAGGTACTTACTATTTTTGAATTATCATATTGTTTTGCGTATCAAATATTATGTTTTACATCTTATAGTGCTTATATAGGAAATACTGATTTCATCGAGTTTTGCAGAAAAAAGAGCATCCTTTCCAGCTTTGCCGGGCGGTTTGCCAACATTTTGGAATCGCTGGGACTGTTCAAGGAAAATGGAGAAAACTATTGACCAGCAAAGCGTAGCAGAGGAAGATGAATATCACGACGAACAGGAACAGAATGCCGAAGGTGGAGATGGGGAGCTACAAGTATTGCCTACGTTCACCAATGGGAAGGAGATCTCTCACTACTTGAGGGATCTGCCGAGATCAATGGCAGCAACTGGGAAAACTCGCACCTACAGTCGCGTGTTCAAACTACTTAAAAGCAGAGACATGCTGCCGATTGAACTTCAAGCCGTGAGAACGTACTCTGTGATGAATGCAAAGCAGCACTCCATGCTCATGCAGGTTTTGGAAAACATCACCAATACCGACGTCGGGCTGATGGAGAGGTTGAATTGTGCTGTTCACAACACCAAGTACACAGGAAACACTCCCAGCATGCCGGTCAGTGACTACACCGCCCTTCTGGCGAAAGCAATGGCTGGTGGCATCTTGCCAAAAGAAGCACCTGCCATCGCCAGTAGTTCTGTGCCCACTTCCAAATCTATGGACCTGCATAACACCACCACCGCTTATCTCAGCGCTCCGATTGGAACACACACGGCCACGTCTAGTAGCAGCGGCGGCGCTTCTTCCGTCAACGACCAACCTTCTTCTTCGGCCAAGAAGCAAAAGACTCAACAAGATCTTATTGCGTCCACTCCCAAGCAGGTTTCTACTGCAGGGACCACTAGTTCGAATGGTATCGCCACGTCCTTATCCACTTTGTTGAACTCCGCGCCAACCATCAAGACCGCCAAGACGGCTCGCAAACTGCAGAAGAAAGTCATTATGGCGGAATTAGAGCAATCGCTGCTGCAGAAGCGAAAAGATGGCGACATTGCGAATCTCAGAGCGGCGTTGACAGACCCGGCACTAGATTTTGATGCGCAAGAGCGGAAGAAAATGAAAACCAAGCTGCTGGAATTGATGGGCGTGGCTGTGTAATAATGCATTCCATTTCAACTCATTGGCTATTTGGTCGACTTTTATTAATGGCGTGGTACGATGTGCGTGGTTAGTACCAACGGGGATAGTCAATGTGGTATTTTTTTATGTTTGAAAGCGGTTCGTCAGTGGTCTTTAGTAGTCATTAGTTTTCGTCGCCGCAGTTAGCCCACCTTCGATGAATTTCATATTTATATTGTTGGGTTGTGATTTCATTATTTAGTTACGGTAGTCAACGAAGTTCTTTGTCTTAACACGAAATCGTTTACTTTGAAGTTCATTTTTCACTCGTCAATAAAGCTAAATACGCGATATAGGATGAGAAACAATTGATCATTTTAAGGAAAAAAATAATTACATGGCCCAAGACAGAAAAACCACATGTGATAAAACCCATTAATCGCACAAGAAGCTGTTTTCTGTTGTTCCCTACTTCACTAGAGCAAAAAAAAATATGTAACACATACGGCCGTACCAGTATACATTATGCAAGGGGGAGATATATTAAACAAAACAGAACTACAATATATACGACTACATTACACACGATATAAAGAGAGAGAAAAGAAGGAGATCCCACCTTTCGTTCTGCTTTTTTATCAACAAAAAGCTTATATCACATGATACACAATTCATCATTCTATGCAAAGTGTCACTATGAAATGACAAACTCTACATGACGAAAAGAATCTATTTACATATCTACTCATAATATATCCACCTTACCCCAGTTGATTGCTACTATTCACAATACATGTTACATCAAAATCAACATACACAGGATTTTACTACATTTACGACACAGAAACTCAGACGTAGATATTCTATGCACAACACCATTGCTATAAGGTAACGCATCAGATGGATTTCTTGTACTCAATCACACGCATCTTTGTGCTACACTGCTTTGTCGTGAGCACCTTGCGTAACGGTTGGAATTCCGTTCCCCCCATCCCTTTTCCCCGTTTGAGCCGTACCCAGCAGTCCAAAGATACGTCACTGCTGATGCGGTATTCAGTTTGCATTAACAAATTCGTTCGTACACCGGTGACGACCGCCAGGCCTAGAAAGTAAAATGTAATTGTTTTGTGCATTATAAGTAAAAAATAAAGGTTATTAGATAGTGCAATTATGTAGACAGGTGCATATTCAGTTTCTGACTCAACAATGCAAAAAATCGACAAAAATAACATTACCTAATAAACTCAGCTCCCTTTTCTTCAAAATCAATATCTGCCAGCCCACTAGCACATTTCGATTCGTCACGCTGGCTAGTTTTAAATTCTTCGCATCAATGCTGTTCAAACAGGCATCTTGCTTGAACTCCAGGGCCGTTTCGTGTAGCTTGTTTTGTCCCTTGATGGAGGTGGTCTGCCGACCCAAAATGTGTTTTTTCATTCCTTCGTCGTATTTAAACGACCGATGCACCGAGCGTGTGGAGCTAGTGTGCTGCAACATGGATGGGTTCGGCAGACTCATAATACTCGTATTGTTTACATTCGTTGTATTGGTACTGGCCTTGCGAGAACGAAGGGATTTTTCGGCACGTACAGGAGTCTCTACCACAGGAGCAGAATTGATTGTATCGTCGTCCACAGACACGTAATCATAGTCCTTTTCACTGGTATTCAGTGGTGCTTTCTCTTCATCCCCCATGTTGAGATTGCTGATTGCGGTGCTGAAGTTACTCGCACCCGCTGCGTTATCTTTGGCACTGGTATCATTATTAATGGTAACTTTGGCACTCTTGCGAGAGCCAAACTCTACCGGCATGTTGTGCTCAGAATGCGTTCCTAATAGCTTGTGTATTATACAACCATTGACTTGGGCAGGATGAATGCCTAGGACACTGCTTTCCGTGGTTTGGATCGTACGTACACTGTGTGCATCCAAATCACTCATCGTGTCTGATTTTGACTCTTCTTCCTCCTCTTGCGATTCAATGACACTACCATCGTACTCGCTTCCCGTATCGACATTGTTTTCCTCCATTGCTTGCTGGCGGTTCTGCAAGCGCGTGCTCTTGATAAAACTCGCATTGAACGCTGCTTTTTCTAAATCCGCATCGACTGTATCACCTTGGTGACGCGGGGAATGTACGAAATTCGGCGTGGCGACGATTAATTCCATAATACTATTACGGTATTGTGCACGGGTACTGGGCACAGGCGTCAAAGCCACCGATTGGTTGTTTTCGAACTCCACTTCAAACACGCGCGGGTCGACCGAGTGAAATTGCTTCATGTACACATGTTCCGGTGCCTTGTACTGGGCTTGCACTTCCTGGCGATGATTCAGAAAATTCGTTTGCATCAGCAACGTGTCCATCATAGTGCGGGTCGGGGAGGTAGAGGCTGGGCTGGTTTCTGGTATGTTGTCGTTGTTTTTCTCATGGTTGTGGTTGTTGTTTTTACCCGGTGTGTTGGTCTTGTCCTTTCTTGACAGGGTTTTGTTTTTTGGGCTGGAATTTTCACTCGGAATCATATTCGTGCGGCTGCTGTCGTCGAGCTCCGAAATGTCAGCGCTGGTGGTGCTGAGCGAGTGCGTTCCCAAAACATGCTCGTTTTCGGCACCCAACAAGTCCGCGCGGGGGCTAAATGAGTCACTTTTGATTGACTGCACTGCCTGCATACCGTTGGTGTATTTTAAATGAAAGTCCTTGTAACTGGGGGACATCAACAATCCTGGGGGGAAATTGACTTCTTTTTCTTCCTCTCGTGTCTCTGCTCACTTCACCGTGACTCGCTGTCCGATGTCCAACCGTGCTGTCGTTGTGGCTTGTTTCTTTAATTTCTGTCCTTCGTTGATTCGTTGTTCAGTCATCGTCCAGCCCGTCTTCGATGCCTACAGCCAGCTCAACGGTGAAATCGCATCGAGCTGTCTGGTGCACGTGCAGCGCAATCGCGACTACTACTCGGCACTGGTGACGCGACTGCCGCCGTCCGTCACGCCCGTCGCCACGGTCTGACCCCCGGGGCCCGGGATCCCGGGCCCGCCCCCCCCCCCCCCCCGCCGCCCGCGCCCTGGGCATGGCCTACCTCACCGGGACCGAGATTTCGGTCACGTTTGCCGGCACCACGGTGCACATCG
>LNAP01006062.1_pt1 | contig 14794 bp, 15 predicted proteins | sample 602601 | NCBI WGS metagenome assembly LNAP01 (sample SAMN02440304, study PRJNA202911) | soil metagenome | biome: Subtropical and temperate rainforests or woodlands; isolation source: soil samples (1 kg each in a 20% v/v slurry with milli Q water) were... ...
CACCCACGTGTACAACCGCGCCTCGCTGGCCGGCAAGCGCGTGCAGTGCATGATGGGCGCCAAGAACCACGCCGTGGTGCTGCCGGACGCCAACAAGGAGCAGACCCTCAATGCGATGGTCGGCGCGGCCTTCGGTGCGGCGGGCCAGCGCTGCATGGCCGCCTCCACCCTGGTGCTGGTCGGTGAAGCGCGCGGTTGGGTGCAGGACCTGGTCGAAAAGGCCAAGACCCTGAAGGTCAGCGGTGGCACGGTCGCCGGCACCGACGTCGGCCCGGTCATTTCCTGCAGCGCCCGTGATCGCGTTGAAGGCCTGATCGCGTCGGGCGTGGAGCAGGGCGCCAAGCTGGTGCTCGATGGCCGCAAGCCGCAGGTCGATGGTTTCGAGAAGGGCAATTTCGTTGGCCCGACCATCTTTGCCGGTGTCACCACCGACATGCGCATCTACCAGGAAGAAATCTTCGGGCCGGTGCTGGTCATCCTCGAAGCGGAAACGCTGGATGAGGCCATCGCCATGGTCAACAGCAACCCGAACGGCAACGGCACCGCGCTGTTCACCCAGTCCGGCGCCGCTGCGCGCCGGTTCCAGGAAGACATCGACGTCGGTCAGGTCGGCATCAACGTGCCGATCCCGGTGCCGGTCCCGCTGTTCTCGTTCACCGGTTCGCGCGCTTCCAAGCTGGGCGACCTGGGTCCGTACGGCAAGCAGGTGGTGCTGTTCTACACGCAGACCAAGACCGTCACCGCGCGCTGGTTCGACGACGAGACGCTGAGCCACGGCGTCAACACCACGATCAGCCTGAAGTAACCGCAGGGAGCAGCCATGAGCCACTCGATGACGACGGAACAGGAAGAAGCGCAGCAGGCGTACCGCGAAGCGGCGCGTGACTTCGCACAGGCCGAACTGGCGCCGCACGCCGCGCGATGGGATGCGGAGGGCATCTTTCCGCGCGAGGCGATCGCCAAGGCCGGTGAACTGGGATTCTGCGGTCTGTACATGGACCCGGAAGTGGGCGGCAGCGGCCTGAGCCGACTGGACGCCGCCGTCGTCATCGAGGAGCTCGCCAACGTCGATCCGTCGACCGCGGCCTATATCAGCATCCACAACATGGCGTCGTGGATGGTCTCCAAGTGGGGCCAGCCGGCGCTGCGCGACGCGTGGGGCAATGACCTGTCTTCGGGCAGCAAGCTGGCCTCGTACTGCCTGACCGAGCCGGGCGCCGGTTCGGATGCCGCCTCGCTGAAGACCACCGCCATGCGCGATGGCGAGTTCTACGTGTTGAATGGCTCCAAGGCCTTCATTTCCGGCGCCGGTGCCACCGAGCTGCTGGTGGTGATGGCACGTACCGGCGGTGCCGGTGCAGGCGGGGTCAGCGCGATCGCGGTGCCGGCCGACCTGCCGGGCATCAGCTATGGCCGCAAGGAAGAGAAGATGGGCTGGAACAGCCAGCCCACCCGCGGCATCACCTTCGAAAACGTCCGCGTACCGGTCAGCCACCTTCTGGGAGAGGAAGGCGGCGGCTTCAAGCTGGCGATGAAGGGGCTCGATGGTGGCCGCATCAACATCGCCGCGTGCTCGCTGGGTGCTGCGCAGGGCGCGTTGGATGCCGCACGCCGCTACATGGGCGAGCGCCGCCAGTTCGGCAAGGCGTTGTCCGAATTCCAGGCGCTGCAGTTCAAGCTGGCCGACATGGCCATCGAGCTGGTTGCCGCGCGGCAGATGGTGCATACCGCCGCGCGCAAGCTCGATGCCGGCGCCAGCGATGCCAACGTGTGGTGCGCGATGGCCAAGCGTTTCGCTACCGATGCCGGCTTCACCATCTGCAACGAAGCGCTGCAGATCCACGGCGGCTACGGCTACATCCGCGAGTATCCGATCGAGCGCCTGCTGCGCGATTCGCGCGTGCACCAGATCCTGGAAGGCACCAACGAGATCATGCGGGTGATTGTTGCCCGTCACCTGCTCAACACCGAAGAGGAACTGCGATGAAGGATTGGCGTACCCAGGAGCACGTGGGCCTGAAGGTCGAGGCCGATGGCCACACCGCCGTGGTCACCCTGCACAACCCGCCGGCGCATACCTGGACCGTGCACAGCCTGTCGGCGCTGCGCGACCTGGTGGGCGCGCTCAATGCAGACCGCGACATCTACGCGCTGGTGATCACCGGTGATGGCGAGAAGTTCTTCTCCGCGGGTGCCGACCTCAACCAGTTCGCTTCCGGCGACAAGGCTGCCGCACGCGAAGCGGCACGCCGTTTCGGCGAAGCCTTCGAGGCACTGTCCGCGTTCCGTGGCGTGTCGATTGCTGCGATCAACGGCTACGCCATGGGCGGCGGCCTGGAATGCGCGCTGGCCTGCGACCTGCGCATCATCGAAGAGCACGCCCAGGTTGCGCTGCCGGAGGCCACCGTCGGCCTGCTGCCGTGCGCCGGTGGCACCCAGAACCTGCCGCGCCTGGTCGGCGAGGGTTGGGCCAAGCGCATGATCCTGCTCGGCGAGCGCATCAACGCCGAAACCGCCGTGCGGATTGGTCTTGCCGAAGAAAAGGTTGGCAAGGGCGAATCCAAGGCGCTGGCACTGGAATGGGCGAAGAAGGCCGGCAAGCAGAGCCCGACCAGCATCGCCGCCTGCAAGACCCTGGTGCAGTCCACGCGCACCGGCACCCATGCGTCGGCGCTGGTGGCCGAGCGCGAGGCCTTCGTCGATCTGTTCGACACCGCCGATCAGGTCGAGGGCGTGAGCGCCTTCCTTGAAAAGCGTGCCGCGCAGTGGAAGAACGCATGAGCATCGACACCGTTGCCGAACAAGCACCGGTGCTGTTCGAAGAGCGCGTGGCCGGTAACGGCACGCGAATCGGCATCGCCACGCTGAACGCACCGCGCACGCTCAATGGTTTTTCGCTGCCGATGGCGCACCTGTTGTTGCAGCAGTTGAACGCCTGGGCCGACGACGATGGCATCGCCATGGTGGTTCTGCAGGGCGCCGGTGAGAAGGCGTTCTGCGCCGGCGGTGACCTGCACAGCCTGTACCAGAGCATGCGTGGCTACCGCGAGGCCGGCCACGGCGATATCCGCGAGAACGACTACGCTGCCGAGTTCTTCGACGTCGAGTACCGCGTCGACTACCTGATCCACGCTTACGCCAAGCCGATCCTGTGCTGGGGCCACGGCATCGTGATGGGCGGCGGCATCGGCCTGATGTCCGGTGCCAGCCACCGCGTGGTCAGCGAACGCTCCAAGCTGGCCTTCCCGGAAATCACCGTGGGCCTGTTCCCTGACGTGGGTGGCAGCTGGCTGCTGCCGCGCGTGCCGGGCAACGGTGGCCTGTTCCTGGCCCTGACCGGTGCGCTGCTCAACCCGGGCGATGCGATCTATGCGGGCCTTGCCGACGTGCATGTGGCCGAGGAACGCCGCAGTGCGGTGTTCGACGCGCTGCTGCAGGTCGCGTGGTCGGCCGATGCCGCACGCAACCACGAGCACCTGTCACAGCTGCTGCTGTCGTTTGCCAGCGACGCCGCGACCGGCCCGCTGCTGGCCAATGCCGCGCAGATCGATGCGCTGTGCGCAGGCGATGATCTGGACGCCATCGTCGAACGCATCAGCGCCCTGCAGACCGATGATGCATGGCTGCAGGCCGCACAGAAGACCCTTGCCGCCGGTGCACCGGGTTCGGCACGGCTGGCCTTCGAACTGCAGCGCCGCAGCGCCGGCCAGGATCTGGCCAGCGTTTACCGGCTGGAATACATCACCGCCCTGCATTGCGCCGCGCATGGTGATTTTGCTGAAGGCATCCGCGCGCTGCTGATCGACAAGGACCGCACCCCGCAGTGGCAGCCGCGTACGTTGGCCGACGCCACCGCGACCTGGGCCCAGACCTTCTTCGTTTCGCCGTGGTCGGACGCCGCGCATCCGCTGGCCGACCTCGGCACCTCCGCACCTGAAAGGAGCCACGCATGAGCCGTATTGCATTCATCGGGTTGGGCAACATGGGTGGCCCGATGGCCGCCAACCTGGCCAAGGCCGGCCACGCCGTGCGCGTGTTCGACCTGGTGCCTGCCGCCGTGCAGGCCGCCGTTGATGCCGGTGCCACCGCCGCACATTCCGCGCTGGACACCCTGACCGACGCCGAGATCGTGATCTCGATGCTGCCGGCCAGCCGCCACGTCGAAGGCGTGTACCTGGGCGATGACGGCCTGCTCGGCGACATCCCGGGCGGCGCGCTGGTCATCGACTGCAGCACGATCGCCCCGGCCACCGCGCGCAAGGTGGCCGAAGCGGCCGCGGCGCGTGGCCTGCAGATGCTCGACGCGCCGGTCTCCGGCGGTACGGCCGGTGCGCAGGCCGGCACGCTGACCTTCATCGTCGGCGGCGAGGAAGAGGCGCTCGAACGTGCGCGCCCGATCCTGCAGGCGATGGGCAAGAACATCTTCCACGTAGGCGCCAGCGGTGCAGGCCAGGTGGCCAAGCTGTGCAACAACATGGCGTTGGGCGTGATCATGGCCGTCACCGGCGAATCGATCGCCCTCGGTGTCGCGCACGGGCTGGACCCGAAGGTGCTGTCGCAGATGATGGCGGTCAGCACCGGCCGCAGCTGGGCCACCGAAGTATGCAACCCGTGGCCGGGCGTGCTGGACAATGCGCCGGCCTCACGCGGCTACAGCGGCGGCTTCGGCAGCGACCTGATGCTCAAGGACATGGGCCTGGCGGTGGAAGCGGCGATGAGCGTCGGCGCCTCGATCCCGCTCGGCGAACTGGCCCGCAACCTGTACTCGATGAACCACCAGGCCGGCCGGGGCAAACTGGATTTCTCCAGCGTCGTGCAGCTGATCGCCAACGAAAAGTAACGGCGTAGTGCCGGGCTCTGCCCGGCAACCTCATGAAAAGGGACGCCACCGGGCACTGCCGGGCTCTGCCCGGCAACCTCATGAACCCGGACACGACCGGGCGCTGCCGGGCTGCCGGGCTGCCTGGCAACCGCATGAACCCAAACACGACCGGGTAGGCAACGACCGTTGGTCGTTGCCCGCCACACCAGACGCATCCCGTGGGCGCACCCACGGGATCCACCGCGGTGGGATGGGCGGTTGCCAGGCTATCGAGCCAGGCAGCCGCCCATTTTTTTACCCGTGCGTCAGGTGCCGCCCGTGATCCGGTACGGCACCTGCGGCATCAGGCAACGGTCAGCGTCACGTCGATGTTGCCGCGGGTCGCGTTGGAGTACGGGCACACGATGTGCGCCTTCTGCACCAGCTCCTCCACCTGCTCGCGCGGCAGGCCCGGCACGCTGATTTCCAGCGCCACTTCGATACCGAAGCCGGTCGGGATCTGGCCGATGCCTACCTTGCCGGTGATCGCCGTCTCGGCCGGCAGCGCAACCTTGGCCTGGCCGGCCACGAACTTCAGCGCGCCCAGGAAGCAGGCCGAGTAGCCGGCGGCGAACAGCTGTTCCGGGTTGGTGCCCGGGCCGCCCGCGCCGCCCAGCTCGCGCGGGGTCGACAGCTGCACGTCCAGCACGTTGTCGGACGAGGTGGCGTGGCCTTCACGGCCGCCGGTAGCGGTGGCGGTGGCGGTGTACAGAACCTTTTCGATGGACATGGGAATCTCCTGTGGCGTGGAATGGGGTGGGCCAGATGGCAGGTGTACTTTGACCGGTCCAGGGGTACGTTGGGTTACATTTCGTCTGTCAAACTTGACCAGGAGTCCAGAATGGTCGATCGCCTCCAGTCCCTGCTGAGCCGTTTTGCGGTCAGCGCCGAAGTCTTCCACGCCGGTCCGCTGTGCGGCATCAACGACCTGCCCGCCGATGGCGAACGCGGCCAGCTGCACCTCATCCGCGAGGGCCAGGTGCGCGTGGAGCACGCCGACGGCAGCGTGCTGCAGATCGACCAGCCCAGCGTGCTGCTGTATCCGCGCCCGATGGCGCATCGCTTCGTTACCGATCCGCAGCGCGGCGCCGACTTCGCCTGCGCCCACCTGCAGTTCGAAGGCGCCGGCAACAACCCGGTCGCCGCGGCGCTGCCGCCGGTCATCTGCCTGCCGTTGGACCAGCTCTACGGCGGCCAGCCCATCCTGTCGCTGCTGTTTGAAGAAGCCTTCGCCCAGCGCTGCGGCCGCCAGGCGCTGCTCGACCGTCTGTTTGAAGTGGTGTTGATCCAGATCCTGCGCGCGCTGATGGAAAGCGGCCAGTTGCGCGTGGGGCTGCTGGCCGGCATGGCCCATCCGCGCCTGCGACATGCGCTGGTGGCCATGCACGAGGCACCGGCCGACGAATGGACGCTCGAATCGCTGGCCCAGCGTGCCGGCATGTCACGCAGCGCGTTCGCCGACAGCTTCCGCGACACCATCGGCAGCACCCCCGGCCACTACCTGCAGGGCTGGCGCACGCGGCTGGTGCAGCAGGCCTTGCGCAAGGGGCAGCCGCTCAAGCGCATCGCCATCGATGTGGGGTATGGCAGCGAAGCGGCGCTGTCGCGCGCCTTCAAGGCGCAGACCGGGCAGTCGCCGCGGGAGTGGAAGCAGGCCGCGGTGACTGCCCGCATTGCATGAGTAACATGACGCTGCAGCCATCCAATCGACAAGGCAGGGACGCGATGTACAGCCTACGCGCGCAGATCATCCTCAGCGTCAACCGTGCCCTGCTGGGCGAGGTGTTCCCCGCGCTTGTCGGCGTGGCTTGCCAGCCCGACGGTGTTACAGCGTTCGAACTGGTGTTCTTCGTCGATACGCCGTCGGTCGAGGACTGGCGCGAGGATATCTCGTGCATCGAGACCGAAGTCATCGCCGACTTTCCTGCCGACATGGTGATCACCCACCGGATCGTGGCATCGGCACAGGCGGCGGTATCCGGCGACGGCTTCCTGATCTTCCTGCGTAAACGGCAACCCTGACGGCGGGCGCTGCTCGCCCTAGATCGCCCACTCCCGATCCGTGGTGAACATGATCGTCAGCCACCGATCGGTGGACTCCTCGCCCAGCGCCTCGCCGATCTCATCGCGCAGGCGGTCCCATTCCAGCAGCGCACGCGGCGGGTCGTCGGCGCGCACCACGAAGAACAATTCGATCTGCTCGCCACGCCCCACCTTGGCCACGTAGCTGCGGTATTCCAGGAAACCGTGCCGGGCCACGATGTCGCGCGCCACGGCATCCACGTGCGCCTGCAGGTCCACCGGGGTGATCAGCAGGATGTCCGACAGCGCCTGGCGCACCGTGCCCAGCGGCGCCACCATCACGAACAGGCACACCACCAGCAGGATGGCCGGATCGATGTAGGGCACCAGCCACGCCCAGCGCGTGCCGCCCAGCAGCCAGCCGCCGATGAAAGCGACCAGGTAGGCCGCCGACATGCTGGCCGACACCACCCAGTTCTTGCCGTCCAGCGCGATGAACTCCGAGCCGATGCTGCGGTTGACGCGCCGGATGAACACCGCCAGCCCGATCTCGGCAATGATCGACAGCACCGCGAACAGGATCGCCGGCCCCAGCGCGATCTCGCGCCCGCCCGACATCAACGCGTCCACCGCATTGACCGCCGCATACAGCGCCGCGCCGATCATCAGCGTGCCGCTGACCCCCAGCACGATCGGTTCCAGGTGCCAGAAACCCATGGTGAAGCGCTGGTTCAAGCGCGACTGCAGGGTATCCACGTTGGTCGACATACTGATCAGCCGCACCACCAGCAGCGACAGCCAGGTCATCACCACGTCGATCAACCCGTAGATGCCGTCGAAGATGATCAGCGAGGAGTTGGCCAGGAAGCCAAACACCACGGCGGCGGCCGCCATGGCCAGCGATGCGGCGATGGACAGGCGCAGCACGCCTTGCTCGGTGGTGGGGTCGAACGCGCGGGGGCGGGGCGGGGTCATCGGGCATCGGGCAGTGCAGGAGCGTGCATTCTCCCCCGAGGCGCCCGTCGCGCGGGTACCGGCGAGGCGGGATTCGGTTCCCGCCCACGGGCCTGCCCTCGGGCAGCGTTCATTCCAAGCAGGTAAACTATTGATTGCGCTGGCAATGCCAGCAGTATCCGACGCTCCGCCCGATGACCCTGCCCGCCACCGACGCCACCGACGCCACCGCGCGTTACGCCGCCTCCCTGCGCCTGTCCGTCGCCCCGATGATGGACTGGACGGACCGCCATTGCCGGTACTTCCACCGGTTGCTGGCCCCGGGTGCGCGGCTGTACACCGAGATGGTGCACGCCAATGCGGTGATCCACGGCGACCGTGAGCGCCTGCTCGGTCATGACGGCAGCGAGCATCCGCTGGCCCTGCAGCTGGGGGGCAGCGATCCGGCCCTGCTCGCGCAGGCTGCGCGCATCGCCCAGGACTGGGGCTATGACGAGGTCAACCTCAACTGCGGCTGCCCGTCCGACCGCGTCCAGGCCGGGCGCTTCGGTGCCTGCCTGATGCGCGAGCCGACCCTGGTGGCCGAGTGCGTGGCGGCCATGGTCGCGGCGGTGGACATCCCGGTCACGGTGAAGTGCCGGCTGGGCGTGGATGAAGATAACGACTACGAAACCTTCCGTAACTTCGTTGATCAGTCTGCCAACGCGGGCAGTGCGATGTTCATCGTGCACGCCCGCAATGCGTGGCTGAAAGGCCTGTCGCCGAAGGAAAACCGCGAAGTGCCGCCGCTGCGCTACGACTGGGCCCACCGGCTCAAGGCCGACCGCCCGGCGCTGCAGATCGTGCTCAACGGGGGCCTGGCCACCGTCGAGGCGGCGCAGGCGCAGCTGCCGTCGCTGGACGGGGTGATGCTGGGCCGCGCGGCCTACCACGACCCCTACGTGCTGCATCAGCTGGAGGCCGCCCAGACCGGTGCGCCCGTGCAGCCGCGCGAGGCACTGTTGCGCGCCATGCGCCCGTACATCGAGGCGCAGCTGGGCCGCGGCCTGGCCCTGAAGCACATCACCCGCCACCTGCTCGGCCTGTTCCACGGCCAGCCCGGGGGCCGCGCGTTCCGCCAGGTGCTCAGCGAGGGTTCGCACCGCGCAGGTGCCGATTGGGCGCTGATCGAACAGGCGCTGGCGGTGACCCGCGCCCAGGCCGAACGCGTCGCCGCGTGAGGCGCGTCACCTTGTCGGCTTGACAAGGCACCCACTTTAGCCGCCAATGTTCACTTAGATGAACGGCGCCGAGGTGCGACCGGAAAAGTTCAGACCGGATTCACTGCGTAAAACCAAGAATTCGCTAAAGATTCGTAAAGCGCCGACCCAGGTCGGCGGCTCCGATTCACAACTTTTGAACGTTTCGCTGTGCTCCGCTAGGATCAAACCGATGCTCTCCGTGACCCGCCAACGCCGTCTTGCCGTCCTCGCCCTGCTGGCGACGGGCGCCGCTGCCTCCATCGGCAGTGTGTCGGCGCAGGAACCGACCCCGGATCCCGCCCGCGGTGAGGCCATGGTGCGGGCTGCACGCGGCGCAGCGCCGGAACGTTCGCTGTCCGATGCGGTCCGCCGCGTCCAGCGCACCACCGGCGGCCACATCCTGGGGGCCGAACGGGTGCCCTACGACGGTCGCGACATCAACCGGGTCAAATACATGGACGATCGTGGTCGGGTCCGCTACATGGACGACCCCGCGCCGGCGCGTTCACAGCCCCGCGCACCGCGATCGGATATGTCTTCACTACGCGGCGATAACCCCTGAACAGGGATAGTTGTCGTAATCAACTGTATTTCACTGGCCCCCGGCCATACCCAGGACACTAGGGAGAGTTCATGCGTATCCTTCTGGTCGAAGACGAAGCCCCGCTGCGGGAAACCCTGGCCGCCCGGCTCAAGCGCGAAGGTTTTGCCGTCGACGCTGCGCAGGACGGTGAGGAAGGTCTGTACATGGGCCGCGAAGTGCCGTTCGACGTCGGCATCATCGATCTGGGCCTGCCCAAGATGTCGGGCATGGAACTGATCAAGGCGCTGCGCGATGAGGGCAAGAAATTCCCCGTGCTGATCCTTACCGCACGTTCGAGCTGGCAGGACAAGGTCGAGGGCCTCAAGCAGGGCGCCGACGATTACCTGGTCAAGCCGTTCCACGTCGAAGAGCTGCTGGCCCGCGTCAATGCGCTGCTGCGCCGTGCCGCTGGCTGGAGCAAGCCCACGCTGGAATGCGGGCCGGTTGCGCTGGATCTTGCCGCGCAGACGGTCAGCGTCAGCGGCAGCAACGTGGACCTCACCAGCTACGAGTACAAGGTGCTGGAATACCTGATGATGCATGCCGGTGAACTGGTCTCCAAGGCCGACCTCACCGAACACATCTACCAGCAGGATTTCGACCGCGACTCCAACGTGCTGGAAGTGTTCATCGGCCGCCTGCGCAAGAAGCTCGATGCCGACGGCGAACTCAAGCCGATCGAAACCGTGCGTGGCCGGGGCTACCGCTTCGCCATTCCGCGCAACGAGGGCTGAGCCGCTAGTCGGGCGAAGGGATGATGTCAGGCCGTCTGTGGTTCTTTAAACGCTGGCGGCCGCGCTCATTGCAGGCGCGCCAGCTGCTGGCCGCCTCGGTCGGCCTGGTCGCGTTTCTGGCCATCGCCGGCTACGCGCTGGATGCCCGCGCGTGCCAACCTGCGCGAGCGGCTGAAGAACTATGCCACCGCCTATGCGGCCGGCATCGACTTCACCCGCGACCGCTCGCTGTACATCCGCGAACAGCCGCCGGATCCACGTTTCGACGTGCCCGGCAGCGGTCTGTACCTGCAGGTGGTGATGCCCGGCGGCAAGGGCAACTCGATGTCCGCCGAAGGCCCGATGCTGCCCACCGTGGGCGGTGGCCTGCTGGCCCCGCGCCAGGAGGTGTTCGAGGGCCCGCTGCCGATGATCCAGATCGATGGCAGCCAAGGCTCGGTGTATCGCTACGGGCTGGGCCTGGTGTGGGATGCCGACGCCGACCCGGCTACTGAATTCCCGTACACCATCTACGTGATGGAAGACTCGCGCGCGCTTGGCGCGCAGCTGCGCGTGTTCCGTGGCCGCGTCTGGTTCTGGATGGGCGGCGCCGGCTTGATCCTGCTGATGCTGCAGACGGTGATTCTGCAGTGGAGCCTGCGCCCGATGCGGCGCGTGATCACCGAGTTGACCAAGGTGCAGCGCGGCGAGACCGAGCGCCACCCGCGCGAGCTGGAACCGCTGACCGACAGCATCAACGCCTTCATTGAAAGTGAGCGCGAGAACCTCGAGCGCCAGCGCAACACCCTGGCCGATCTTGCGCACAGCCTGAAAACGCCCCTGGCGGTGCTGCGTACGCAGCTGGACAGCGGCGCGCAGGACCAGGACCTGCGCCAGGAGTTCGACGTGCAGCTGCGGCGCATGAACAACCTGGTGTCCTACCAGCTGGCGCGCGCGGCCTCGTCGGGGCACAAGTTGTTCTCGGCACCGCTGCCGATCGAGTCCAACGCCGAGGAAATCGTCCGCGGGCTGGAGAAGGTGTACGCCGGCAAGGGCGTGCTGTGCGAATTCGATATCGACGAGGGCGCGCGCTTCCACGGCGAGCCGGGCGACCTGCAGGAACTGCTCGGCAACCTGCTGGAAAACGCCTTCAAGTGGGCCAAGCGCCGCGTGCTGCTTACCGCCAAGCCGTTGCCGGCCCCGGGCGCACGCCGCGCCGGGCTGGTGCTGTCGGTGGACGACGATGGCCCGGGCATCGCCCCGGAAGACATCGCCAAGGTGCTGCAGCGGGGTGTCCGCGGCGACGAGCGCGTGCAGGGCCATGGCATCGGCCTGTCGATCGTGCAGGACCTGATCAAGGATTACCGCGGCGAACTGCAGGTCAAGCGCTCGCCCGAGCTGGGCGGCGCGCGGTTCGAAGTGAAGCTGCCGCCGGGACCGTGATCGCGGCGCGGCGCTGCATCGCGTAGCGCGCGATGGCCGCGCGGGTGCCGGCAATGCATCGACCAACGGTCGATGCCTACCGGACGTGGCCAACGCGCCAACCCCCGCGCCGGTACGAAAACCCCCCAACATCCCACGGTCGGTACGGCAAACGATCACCACGCACCGGTAGGTACCGACCGTTGGTCGGTACCCGGCAACCCCGGCGAAGCCCCATAAAACCGACGCAGATGCGCCGCCACGCCCGGCATCTCCTGCGCCAACAGATCCGGCGCAGAGAAGTGGTACTCGGTCGCCACCGCGAAGAACTCTTCGGGCGCTTCCGCCGCATACGGGTCGATCAGCGTCTCCCGGCCACGGTCCACCCGGGCGCAGAACACGTCATACGCCGCCTGGAAATCCTTCGCCCATTCGCGCTGCCACTCGCGCGGCAGCGGCGGGGTGCCGTCGATCGCCCCATCCAGCGCATCGATCTTGTGCGCCATCTCATGCACGGCCACGCAGTAGCCGGCATGCGGATCGGCGATGTCGGCCTGGATATCGGCCCAGGACAGAATCAGCGGACCGCTGTCCCACGATTCGCCAATCAGCTCGTCGTCCCACTGGTGCAGCACGCCGGCCGCGTCCACGTGGCTGCGCTGTACGCGGAACGCGTCCGGATACACGATCAGTTGCGACCAGCCGCGCAGGCCCACCTCGCCCAGTTCCAGCAGCGGCATGCAGCACAGCGCGGCCAGCAGGACCGCATCGCTGTCATCCAGAACCAGGCCACCCACCGGGCTGATGGTTTTTTCATGCAGGAAGCGCGCAGCCAGGCCGGCCAGTCGGTCGCGGCGTGGTGCGTCCAGTCCCTGCAGCCACGGCCCACGCTGGCAGCTTTGCTGCCACAGAACCGGATCAATCGCGCGCGGCGTGCGCCGCAGCCAACCCCACATACGTTCGATCAGCGGAACATGCCCGGCAGGAAGCTGTGCCATTTGGGCGCGCGCAGGCGCGGCAGGACGTCGTCGTCGCCGCCACCGCCACTACTGGTGCCGCTGGCCGCGCTCGGCTTCACGGCCGGTGCGCGTGCGGCAGGGGCCGCCGCCGGTGCGGTGCGCTCGCTTTCGGCCGGCGAATACACACAGCCGCCCCGCCCCGTGCTGGTCAGCGCATCGGAAGCATGCGCGGCCAAGGGGGCCATCAGCAGGATCAGGCAATGGGCGAACGGGCGCATCGTCGACATCCGGAAGGGCGGGTCAGTCTTCGATTCTAGCCCGATTCAGGGCCGTGATTGGAACCCCGCCCGGCAGGCAAGCGGCGGGGCTTTCCCGCATACTTTTGCCGATCACCTGATGGAAGCTGCCGTGGACGACCGCCAACTGCTGGCCAAACTGGGCGCCGGGCGCCTGTCCGGCGACGCCCTGGCCCATGAGCTGGGCGTGACCCGGGCCGCGATTTGGAAGCGGATTCAAGGACTTAGAGCCGCCGGCGTCGAAGTGGACGGGCGCGCGGGCGAAGGCTACGGCCTGACCCGACCGATGGACCTGCTGGACGCCGATGCCATCCGCGCCCGCTTGCCGAAAGACGCCCAGGCCTTGGTGCGCGACCTGCAGGTGGCGTGGACCGTGGACTCCACCAACGCTGAATTGCTGCGGTGCAGCGCGCCTGAACAGGGCGTTCGCGTCCTGCTGGCCGAACGCCAGACCGGTGGCCGGGGCCGACGCGGCCGCACCTGGGCCTCGCCCTTGGCTGCGCATGTGTACCTGTCGGTGCTGCGGCTGTTCTCCGGCGGGCTGGTGCGCCTGAGCGGCCTGAGCCTGGTGGCCGGCATCGCGGTGGCCGAAGCGCTGCACGACCTGGGCTATGTGCAGGCGCGGCTGAAGTGGCCCAATGACCTGATGGTCGACGGGCGCAAGCTGGTGGGGTTGCTCGCCGAGGGCGGCGGCGAATATGCCGGGCCCGCACGGGCGGTGATCGGGATTGGCATCAACGTGCACATGCCGGCCGCCTTCGCCGAACAGATCACCCAGCCCTGGATCGACCTGGACACGCTGGCCGGCGCGCCGGTGGACCGCAACGCGGTGGTCGCGGCGGTGCTGGCGCGGCTGTTGCCCGCGCTGGAGACCTTTGATGCCGAGGGCCTGGCGCCGTTCCTGCCGCGCTATGCCGAACTGGATCTGCTGCGTGGCCAGACCGTGCGCGTCGAGCAGGGCGGGCAATGGCGCGAAGGTACCGCGCTGGGGTTGGCCGACGATGGCGCGCTGCGCGTGCGCATCGACGGCGTGGAGCAGCACGTGCATGCGGGCGAAGTCAGCGTGAGGGCGCAATGAGCGACTGGTTGTTCGACCTCGGCAATTCGCGGTTCAAATTCGCGCCGCTGCAGGGCGTGCGCGCCGGCGACGTGCAGGCCTGGCCGCACGGTGCCGAGACCATGCCCGCCGAGCAGCTACAGGCATTGCCCAGTGGCGATGTCGCCTATGTGGCCAGCGTCGCCGCGCCGACCCTCACCCGCAGCATGCTGGCGATTCTGCAGGGCCGCTTCCGCGAGGTGCGGGTGGCACGCACCCAGGCCCGCTGTGCGGGTGTGCAGGTGGCCTATGCCGACCCGGACAAGTTCGGCGTGGACCGCTTCCTGGCGCTGCTGGCCGCCGCCGAGCGCGGTGAAGCGGTGGTGGTGGCCGGGGTGGGCACCGCGTTGACCATCGACCTGCTGGATGCCGATGGCCTGCACCACGGCGGCCGCATCGCGGCATCGCCAACGACCATGCGCGAAGCGCTGCATGCGCGCGCGGTGCAGCTGCCGCCCACCGGCGGTGACTACAGCGAGTTCGCCAATGACACGGCCGACGCGCTCGCCTCCGGCTGCGACGGCGCAGCGGTGGCCCTGATTGAACGCAGCCGCGCGCAGGCGGCCCGGCTGCTGGGACACCTGCCGGCGCTGCTGGTGCATGGCGGCGGCGCGCCCGCGCTGATGCCGCTGCTGGAGGATGCGCAT
>LNAP01009034.1_pt1 | contig 14794 bp, 14 predicted proteins | sample 602601 | NCBI WGS metagenome assembly LNAP01 (sample SAMN02440304, study PRJNA202911) | soil metagenome | biome: Subtropical and temperate rainforests or woodlands; isolation source: soil samples (1 kg each in a 20% v/v slurry with milli Q water) were... ...
AACATGGAAGCCGGCCACGGCGGCAAGTCCGGCCGCTTCCGCCGCTACCGGGAAATGGCCGAGTACTACGCCTTCATGCTGGACCAGCTGGGCGTGGCCAAGGGCGATTGATACGTTTGGTCGGCGCATCGCCCATTGCGCATCTCGCGTGGGCAAGGCCAACGTTTACCCCCTTCTGGTTGTAGAAGAGTCCGGTCGATGTGTCCAAGTACATGAAGTGTGCGCTGCATCGCCTCAGAAGCTCCCATCGCAGCGGGGGTTCGATGCTAGGATCACCGCAGGGTCTGCTGACCTTTTGCCCTACGCGCCGTAGTCAGGCGCAGGAAGACTTCAAGGAGGAAGTGATGCGTCCCGATGATTGACGTTGTTTGCTGCGGACCCGCTGCGTCACGCAGTGCCTCCAACCCCATCGCCTGATCGTTGCATCCCCTCATGGCATGACACATGACGTGCCGTCGTGTGCTTTGCCGTCTCTTTCCGATTGAAAAAGGAACTTTCATGAACCGTATTTATCGACTCGTCTTCAACCGCCGGTTGGGCGTGATGCAAGTGGCCTCCGAACTGGCCTGCGGCGCATCAACGGGGGCAACTTCCCCGTGTCAGCCTGCGGCATCACCGATGCGGCCCTTGGCGCTGTGCATGTCACATGCATTGCTGTTCTTTGCCGCAGGCAGCGCGCTGGCGGCCGAGCCGGTGATCTTCAACGGCAACGACCAAATCGCCAACGAGGTGGTCTATGCGGACGGGATCATTGTCGGCAGCAACCAGGAAGGCACACTCACCATCGTCAATGGCGGCCATGTCACTGCCGACGACACCGCCGCCGGCGCCCCCAGCCTGTTCGGGCAGGCGAAAGGATCTGTCGGCAGGGTCATCGTCGATGGCCCGGACGCATGGCTGAAGATCACCGGCCAGGGCAGCGCGGCCTATGACTACGCCGAGCTGGTCGTTGGCGAAGAAGGCACGGGCGACCTGCGCATCCGAGTCGAAGGGGGAGGCCTGGAGACGCAACTCACGTTCGCACGGCTTGCCGGGTCCAGTGCAGACCTGGTGGTCGATGGGAGCGGTTCGCTGCTGCAGACCGGCTACCTGATGTTCGGCGGTGCGGGCACCGGCTCTGTCACGGCGAGCAATGGCGGCAGGATTGCCGCCACTCGCAGCACAGGCTTGCCCAACATCATTGTGGCCGAAAGCCCGGGCAGCCAATTCCGGCTGGACGTGCTGGGCACTGGCTCGGAGCTCACCGCGGCAGACAGCATGTCCCTGGGTCGCGGTGGCAACGCCGCGCTCAACATTCAGGACGGCGCCCGCGTCGATGTTGCAGGCGCGCTGTTGGCAGCGTATGGCGAGCAATCCACGGGCGACATCGTGGTGGCCGGCGCGGGCTCGTCATTGAACGTAGGACGCAGGCTGACACTGGCCGAGTTCGGGCGGGGGTCGCTGCGGGTCACCGATGGCGCGACTGTCACCACCGGCGCGCTGTGGACAAGCTACGACAGTGGTTCTTCAAGCACGTTGCTGGTGGAGGGCGCAGGTTCGACCCTTTCCACAGGGACCGAGAGCCTGTTGATCGGCCGCGTCGGCATCTCCGATCTGAGCATCAGCCAGGGCGGTCAAGTGCTTGTCGGTGACGCCATGATCGGAACCAGTGGTGGCTCCAGTGGCACCATCGTGGTCGATGGCGCCCCCAGCAAGCTCGGTGACTTTACCGTCGGTGACAGCGGCAGCGGCGAACTCATCGTTCGCAACGGCGGCCAGGTGTCTGCAGCCTCCATGATCCTGTCCGACGCGCTGACCACGGCAAGCGACAGGACTGTCGGCAAGGTTTCGGTCGACGGGCAGGGCAGCGCCCTGACCATTGCCGATGACGGGCTGCTGACGGTTGGCGGTGCGGGCAACGGCACGCTTGATATCACCAACGGCGGCCATGTCACGGCTGGTCGCCTTGCGATCGGTGGCAGCAGCAGCGGCTATACGCCCAGCAACGTCCTGAGCGTCAGCGGCGCGGCAAGCGCACTGGAGGTGAAACAGGACCTGCGGGTCGGCAGCGACACCAATGGCCGTCTTCAGATCAGCGGCGGTGCCCAGGTGGTGGCGGGCAGCGTGATCCAAGGGGAAGGCGAGTATCAGTCCGACACGATCAGCGGCGGTGTCATCCAGATCGATGGACAAGGCACTCAGCTCACCGTCGGCGAGATGGACCTGCGTTCGCAATTTACCCTGAAGGCAGGCGCGGCGGTGTCGGCCGACACCGTGACCTTTGCCAATGCACCCATTGGCTCCGATACAGCGGTGATCACAGGGCCGGGCACCACGCTGACCGTCAAGGATGCGTTCGCCGTCGGGGGCAATGTGGATGTCACCGATGGTGCGGTCGTGCAGGTGGGATCGCTGCAGGACAGCTATGAGTCCAATCAATTGCGCGGCGTGCAGCTGCGCATCAGTGGCGCCGGATCAACCTTCACCAGCAACGGCGACATCACCTTCTCCTCGCCTCTCGGCAGTTCCCACACGATCTTGCTGTCCGACGCTGGCTACCTCAGCGCAGGCAGCCACGTCCTTCGGCTGGCCGGAACCTTTCGGCGCCACTGGTCTTGACGATGAAGCGCAAGCGCCGGGGCAACTTGACGCCAGGACCAGCATCGAACTGGACGACCTCGCCAGCCTGGTACTGAATCACACAGCCAATGATTTTCAGCTCGCCAACACCCTTGCAAGCGTTGGCTACAACGTCAGCGCCGATTTCGCCGGCAGCCTGCTCTCCAAGGCCGGCACCACGCGCTTGACCGGCGATCTGCATGCCTTCAACGGCGACATCACCGTGCAGGGCGGCAAGCTCGTCTTGGCCAGCGACATGAATACGTTGCCGCCGGCCTACAGCATCGCTCAGGACATCGGCGAGGACTTTCAGAGCGTGGATGTCATCGGAAACGGCGCGCTGGTGATCGATGGCAACCTGGGCTATTTGTGGCAGATCAACACTGGAACCGGCATCGACACAAGGGGCTCGACCGACGTCACGGTTCGTGGCGAGGCCGCAGGCCAGGCTCCGGTCCTGGCCGGTTCCGGCAGGGTGGCCGGCACGGTCCGTGTTGGAGATGGCGGCGTGATCTCTCCGGGCGATGGATCTTCCGGAACATTCACGATCGACGGTGACCTTTATTTCACGGGCGTCACCGTCGATCGTGCAGGTGTCTTTGCGGTGGATGTCAAAAGCGACGGCACCAGTGACAAGCTGATGGTGACAGGCGTGGCAGATCTGCGGGACGATGGCGATAGCGCCACACCGTCTGAAGTCCTGGTCGCTATGCTCGACCCGGCCACCAGCTATCAGAATGGCCAGCAGTACACGATCCTGCACGCCGATGGCGGCGTCCAGGACCCAGGTCGCAGTCCGCCTTCCTCACCCCGACGCTGACCTACACCCCCAACGATGTGGTGCTGACCCTGGCAATGGACACCAGCAGCCTGCAGATGACGGTGGGCGATGGGCAGACGCTGTCGGGCAACGACAGCTACGGCAGCGTGCAGGTGCTGTCGGGTGGGCGGCTGTCGCCGGGCACCTCCGATGCCCGCATCGGCATGCTGACGTTCAACGGCGACCTGTCGTTCGCGGCGGGCGCCTTCTACGACGTCGACCTCAGGGGCACGGCCGATTCGGCGAGCGCGGCGGCGACCTCGAGCGTGAATGACCTGATCAATGTGACTGGCAAGGCGACCCTCTCCGGTGGCACCGTGCAGGTCACGGCGCTGGATCCGCAGACCAGCTACCAGGACGGCCACAGCTACACCATCCTGCATGCCGATGGCGGGGTTGCCGGTAACTTTGCCGAGGTCACCTCGAAGTCGGCGTTCCTGGTGCCGACGTTGTCCTACACGGCCAATGATGTGGCGGTGGCGATCAAGCTGACCACGGCCGGCACGCCCGGCGGCGGTGGCGACGATGGTGGCGGTGCTGGTGAGGGCGGGGGCGACGGTGATGGTGGTGACGGCGGCAATGTCAGCCCGCCGCCGCCGATCTTCGAGACCGTCGCCAACAGCCGCAACCAGTACAACGTTGCCGTGGCACTGGACACCCTGCCGCAGCAGGGCGAGGGCCTGGCGCTGTACAACCGGTTGCTGATGCTGGACGCCGATTCGGCGCGCGCCGCGTTCGGCAGCCTGTCCGGTGAAATCCACACGGCCGTGCGCGCCGGACTGCTGGAGGATCGCTTTGTTCGCGAGGGTGTCGGCCAGCGCCTTGCCGGGCAAGCGGCCGCCAGTGGGCGCGAGGGGATCGTCGGGTGGATCTCCGGCAGCGGAGTCTCTGGTCGTATCGACGGAGACGGCAATGCGGCCAAGATGCGAGGCCGGCGCGAAGGGGTCCTGGCCGGCGTGGACTTTGCGTTGGGCGAGGACAGCTTGCTGGGCCTGGCCGGTGGTCACCAGGAAATCACCCGCCAGGTCAGGGCGTGGCAATCGGACGCGAACATTGATGCCGACGCGATCGGCCTGTATGCCGCCAGCCGCTTGGGCGCGCTGCAGCTGCACGGCGGAGTGGACTATACCGACTATGACGTGCGCAGCCGCCGCCAAGCCGTGGTCGGTACCGCGGCAGATACCCTGAGGGGCGACTACGACGCCCATGCCACTGCGGTATATGCCGAGGCCGGATGGACGCTTGGGGATCAGACGCTGAGCGTCACCCCTTATCTCAATGTCGCCTACACCCGTCTGGAGACCGATGGCGTGACCGAGAGCGGTGGCAGCAGCGCGCTGGAGGTGGCCAGCAGCAAGGACGAATTGCTGACCAGCACCCTGGGCGCCCGCCTGGCCTGGGACATCAGCGAAGGGGTGGGCGATGACGCGCTGCTGGTTGCCGGTCTGGCCTGGCAAAACGCTTCCGGTGAGCTGAAGGCGGACAACCGCGCCCGTTTCGTGGCCGGGAGCGAGGAATTCCGCAGCTATGGCACGCCGTTGGCGCGCAACGTCGGGATCGCCGAGGTCGGTGTCGGTGTCAACGTCGGCGGCAGCGGCCGCGTTTCATTGGCCGCGCAGGGGCGGGCCGGTGATGGGCAGCGCGAATTTGGCGCCCAGCTCAACTGGCAGTGGAGATTCTGAAGGGCTGCAGATGCGCCTTCGCGTCGGCCACGCCGATGCGAGGGCGATTCACGAACGCGCTGGATTTCGTGAGCGAAGTCGCGCCCTGCCACGCAGCGTGCGTCTTTCGCGATGTCGCGTGCACATGGGCTGGGCGGCAATGTTTGTGTGGACACCCCGCTTCACCCTGAATTCCCGCCGCCGCCCAGCTGATTCCGCTGGGCGTGGTGGTTGCGGGCGGCGCGGGCCGGCCGTGGGCCGGGTCGAATCGCTATACTCGAGCCATGAACACCGTATCGCGATGGGCGCTCTGGTGCGCCACGCTGCTGGCGCTGACCGCCTGCGGCAACAAGGGTCCGCTGGTGCTGCCGGAAAAGCCGGCACCGGTGACCACTCCTGCGCCTGCGGCCGAACCGGCCGCGGACCCGACCCAGCCGGCCGCAGCGGGCGAACCCGGTGCCACCCCGCCGGTGCAGACCACGCCGCAGGACGGCACCACCGCGCCCAGCCCCGCCGATCAGGCCGCCGATCAGGCCCTGGACAGGGGCGGTGCCGACGGGGATGGCTGATCAGGCCCCGCTGCGGTTTTCCAAGATGCACGGGGCGGGCAACGACTTTGTCGTGCTCGACCTGCGCGGCGGCCAGCCAGCACCCGATGCCAAGCTGGCCGCACGACTGGCCGACCGCCATACCGGCGTGGGCTGCGACCAGATCCTGACCATCGAGACACCACGCCAGGCAGGCTCGGTGGCGTCCTATCGCATCTGGAATGGCGATGGCTCGGCCGCCGGCCAGTGCGGTAACGGCGCGCGCTGCGTGGCGGCCTGGCTGGTGCGCGATGGCGTGGCCGGGCAGGGCAGTTTCCAGCTGGACAGTCCGGCCGGCACCCACCAGGTGCATCAGGTGCCGGCCGGTTTTGCGGTGGCCATGGGCGTACCACGCTGGCATCCGGCCGAGATTCCACTGGCCGGCTTCGCAACCGAGCAGCCGTTCTACGAAGTGACCCTGGACCAGGCCAAGGTGACATTCGGCGCGGTGTCGATGGGCAATCCGCACGCGGTGGTGCAGGTGGACGAGCTGGCCACCGCGCCGGTGCACGCACTGGGCCCGGCGCTGCAGGCCCATGCGGCCTTTCCCGACTCGGTCAACGTCGGCTTCGTCCAGATCGTCTCGCGTCAGCGCATCGCCCTGCGCGTGTACGAGCGTGGCGTGGGTGAAACCCTGGCCTGCGGCAGCGGTGCCTGTGCGGCCGCGGCGGTGCTGATGCGTGCGGGGCTGGTCGAGCGCAGCGTCACCGTCGCCCTGCCCGGCGGCGAGCTGCAGATCGACTGGCCGCACGATGCCGCCGATCTGGTGATGTCCGGCCCGGCCACATTCGTCTTTGAAGGGGAGTGGAAGCAATGAGCGAGGTCACCGAGAAACTCGGCGCACACGAAGTGGCCGCCTGGCTGCGCCGGCATCCGACCTTCCTGCAGCAGTTCCCGGACCTGGCGCTGACCCTGGTGGTGCCGCGCGAGGAAGGCCCGACCGCCTCGCTGGCCAGTTACCAGCTGGACGTGCTGCGCGAGAAGAACCGCGAACTGTCGCGCCGCCTGGGCGAACTGTCGGCCAATGCCCTGGAAAACGAGCGCCTGGCCGTGCGTGTGCACCAGCTGACCCTGGCCCTGATGCGCCAGGACAGCCGCGCCACCACCCTGGCGGCGATGGCCGCTTCGCTGGAAGAGGATTTCCACGGCGACCTGGTGCGCATCGTGCTGCTGGGCCAGATGCCGCCGGAGCTGAGCGATGCGCCCTGGCTGCAGGCGGTGCCGGCCGACAGCTCGCACCTGGCGCCGTTCCGCGACTGCCTGGCCGATGGCGAGCCGATCTGCGGCCGCCTGCAGCCGCAGAAGAACGCGCTGCTGTACGCGGCGCGGGCCGAGGAAGTGGCATCGTCGGCACTGCTGCCGCTGCCGGGCGTGGGTCTGGTGGCGGTCGGCAGCCGCGACGGCAACCGCTTCTATCCAGGCATGGGCACGCTGTTCCTGCGGATGATGGGCCAGTCACTGGCGGCGGCGCTGCGGCGGTACGGGTGATGAAGGTCCGGGAACGCCGGGACTTGGGACCCGGGGCCCGGGACCCGGCGGAGCAAAAGCATCCACCGCCAGGCGATCGTGCCGTTGCGGTTGCCTTCCCGGGCCCGGATCCGGACTTCATCGCCCAGTTCCTGACCCACCTCCAGGTCGAGCGCCAGGTTTCCGCACACACCCTCGATGCCTATCGCCGCGACCTGCGCGCGCTGCAGCAGTGGGCCCAGGCCCAGCAGCTGCCGGCCCCAAGCGAACTGCAGAGCGAGCAACTACGTGCCTTCATCGCCAGCGGCCATCGCGCCGGGCTGGCGCCCAAGAGCCTGCAGCGCCGGCTCTCGGCCTGCCGCAGTTTCTACAGCTGGCTGCTCAGGCACGGGCGCATCGGCGCCAGCCCGGTGGCCGGGCTGCGTGCGCCCAAGGCGCCGCGCAAGCTGCCGCAGGTGCTCGACGCCGACGAGGCGGTGCAGCTGGTCGAAGTGCCCACCGATGCGCCACTGGGCCTGCGCGACCGCGCGCTGCTGGAGCTGTTCTATTCCTCCGGCTTGCGCCTGAGCGAGCTGTGCGCGCTGCGCTGGAGCGACCTGGACCTGGATGCGGGTCTGGTCACGGTGCTGGGCAAGGGCCGCAAACAGCGGATCGTGCCGGTCGGTTCGCACGCAAGAACAGCGCTGCTCCAATGGCGCGCGCAGAAGCGGCCTGCCGACACCGCGCAGGTCTTTCCCGGGCGCGGCGATGCGCCCATTTCCCCGCGTGCGGTGCAGCTGCGGATCAAGGCCCTGGCGCAGCGGCAGGGACTGTTCAAGCACGTCCATCCGCACATGCTGCGGCACAGTTTTGCCAGCCACATCCTGGAATCCTCCGGCGACCTGCGCGGCGTGCAGGAACTGCTCGGCCACGCCGACATCGCCACCACCCAGATCTACACACACCTGGACTTCCAGCACCTGGCCAAGGTCTATGACGGCGCCCATCCGCGCGCCAGGCGCAAGTCCTGACGCGTCGGCGATGTGAGGGGCCGCAGGTGGCGCGCGGCGGTGGGCCGCGCTCGATGCTGGCATCCATGCCACCTGCATGGCCGTCATGTCCCGGTTTCCGGCTGCCAGGTCCTGACTACCAGCGGTTCCAGCCGCTGTTTCTGCTGGATGACACCCGCGCTGGCCCGGTCCGCGCCGATGGCCGCTGCACAGGCGCTGGCACGCCGGCCGATCCAAGTGCGGTTCATGCGGGATCGTCAAAGATGGCAGGCTCTTGAGCGAAGCAGGGAGCTGACACATGAAGCGCATCACGACGTTCGGAAGGGTCATGGCCGTGGCCGTGCTGGCATGCGCAGGCGTGGCGCACGCCCAGAGCAGCCAGGCACCGCCGGGCTACAACGAACAGCTGATTGCCACAGGCGGTCAGGTCGATGCCATCGCGGTGTACTGCGGCAAGATGGACCAGTCCGCAGCCGACCAGCACAAGGCCGGGCTGCGCGCGCGCATGCTGCAGAAGGGCGTGGGCGCCTCGACCTTCGACCGCGGATATGCGAGCAGTTTCGATGCCACCATGGCCCAGGCCAAGTCCAACCCGGTGCAGGCCAAAGCGGCGTGCCAGCGTGTGGAGCAGATGGGTGCGGCAGCGGCCAGGCAACCCTGAGTTCCCCGGGTCCTCGACGCCGGCGCCCAGGGCCAGTGGCCATGGTTGAAGATCAGGGCGGTGGCCCCATCTGGTTCGGACCGCATCGGAGTTGCCATGGATCCCAGCCAGAACCCCCACGTCTTCCACGCCACCACCATCCTCTCGGTCCGTCGCGAGGGCAAGGTTGCCATCGCCGGTGACGGCCAGGTGACGCTGGGGAATACGGTCATGAAGGGCAACGCGCGCAAGGTGCGACGCCTGGGGCGCGACGGCCACGTGCTGGCCGGCTTTGCCGGTGCGGCCGCCGATGCCTTCACCCTGTTCGAGCTGTTCGAAGCCAAGCTTGAAAAGCACGGCCAGCTGCAACGCGCTGCGGTCGAGCTGGTCAAGGATTGGCGCACCGAGCGTCGCTACGGCAAGCTGGAAGCGCTGCTGGCGGTGGCCGACAAGGACACCTCGCTGATCATCAGCGGCACCGGCGATGTGATCGAACCGGAGGACGGCATCATCGCCATCGGCTCCGGGGGCGCGTATGCGTTGTCGGCCGCGCGCGCGTTGCTGGGTCACACCGCGCTGGATGCCCGGACCATCGCGGTCGAGTCGCTCAACATCGCCGGCGACATCTGCATCTACACCAACCGCAACGTGGTGGTCGAAGAGCTCTAGCAGCGAGGAGCGCGCAAAGGGAGGTGAGAAATCACGTCATCGCGCGCTCATTTTTCCCGCGCCCCGCTCATGCCGTTGCCCCCTCCTTTCTCACTCCTCATCCCGCTGCCGACCCCATGTCCAATCCCGACAACACCTCTGCCACCATGACCCCGCGCGAGATCGTGCAGGGTGAGCCGGACAAGACCAGATGCGTTCAAGCGCATCTGGTCCCGGCGAACGCCCGCACATGGATGTGCGGGCCGGTCTCTCCGACAGCCGCGCATGTCGCGGCAGGGATGCCCGCATGAACAGCACGATGACGCCCAGAGAAATCGTGCAGGAGCTGGACCGCCACATCGTCGGCCAGCACGCGGCCAAGCGCGCGGTGGCCATCGCCCTGCGCAATCGCTGGCGCCGCGCGCAGCTCGAGCCGGAGCTGCGCAACGAGGTGATGCCCAAGAACATCCTGATGATCGGGCCCACCGGCGTGGGCAAGACCGAGATCGCGCGCCGCCTGGCCACGCTGGCCAACGCGCCGTTCGTCAAGGTCGAAGCCACGCGCTTCACCGAGATCGGTTACGTGGGCAAGGATGTCGAGCAGATCATCCGCGACCTGGCCGACACCGCGGTCAAGCTGTATCGCGAACAGGCCAAGGCGCGCGTGCGTACCCAGGCCGAGGAGCGCGCCGAGGACCGCCTGCTGGATGCGCTGCTGCCCAGGCGCAGCGGTGGCATCGGCTTCGATCCGTCGGTGGTCTCGGGCGAGGCATCGGCGCAGGACAGTGACACCCGCTCCAAGTTCCGCCGCATGCTGCGCAAGGGCGAGCTGGACGAGCGCGAGATCGAACTGGAGCTGTCGGTCAACGCCGGCGGCGTGGACATCATGACCCCGCCGGGCATGGAGGAAATGGGCCAGCAGCTCAAGCAGATGTTCTCCAGCCTCGGCGGTGGCAAGACCCACAAGCGCGCCATGACCATCAAGGCCGCGCGCCCGCAGCTGGTGGAAGAAGAGGCCGCCAAGCTGGTCAACGAGGACGAGGTGCGGGCCGCGGCGATCGAGGCCTGCGAGCAGCATGGCATCGTGTTCATCGACGAGATCGACAAGGTCGCCAAGCGTGGCGACAACGTCGGCGGCGGCGATGTCAGCCGCGAGGGCGTGCAGCGTGACCTGCTGCCGCTGGTGGAAGGGTCCAACGTCTCGACCAAGTACGGCACGGTCAAGACCGACCACATCCTGTTCATCGCCTCCGGCGCGTTCCACCTGGCCAAGCCGTCCGACCTGATTCCCGAGCTGCAGGGCCGCTTCCCGATCCGGGTGGAGCTTGCGGCGCTGAGCAAGGACGATTTCGTCCGCATCCTGACCGAACCCAAGGCTGCGCTGACCAAGCAGTACGTACAGCTGATGCAGACCGAAGGCGTCACCGTCTCCTTCAATGCCGAAGCGGTGGACCGCCTGGCCGAGATCGCCGCCCAGGTCAACGAGCGTCAGGAAAACATCGGCGCACGCCGCCTGCACACCGTGCTGGAGCGGCTGCTGGACACGCTCAGCTTCGAGGCGCCCGACCGCGGCGGCGAGACCGTGGCCATCGACCGCGCCTACGTGGACAAGTACCTGGGCGAACTGGTCCAGGACCCGGACCTGAGCCGCTACATCCTGTAGGCGCGCCCGATGGAGGGACCTGGCCGATTCCCGCGCCGCGCCTGCCCGGGGCGGGGCGCTGCCGTGCAGGTTTCAGCCGGGCAGGTTCGGCTCGACAGCCCTTCAAGCAGACAGACAAGGACAAGATGATGATTCGTGCCACCGTGCTGGTTTCGTTGTTGGCCCTGGCGGGTCTGTCGGTGCCGGCGCAAGCCAAGCCGCCCGATATCAAGTGCAAGCTGCGTTTCTCCGCGTCGGGCTGGTCGGTCATTTACAAGACCGCCAAGGGCACCGGCGTGGTGACCTGCAGCAACGGCACCTCGCTGCCGGTCAGGATCAGCATGAAGGGGGGTGGCTTGACTGCAGGCAAATCGACCCTCCAGGGCACCGGTGTTTTCAGCGACGTGCACAGCGCGCGCGAGGTGCTGGGCAGCTATGTCACCGCCGAGGCGCACGCCGGCGCCGTGAAATCCAGCGATGCCCAGGTGCTCACCAAGGGTGAGGTCTCGCTGGCGCTGGCGGCCACCGGCAGGGGCTGGGATCTGGGCATCGCCTTCGGCGCGTTCCACATCGATCCGCGGTAATCAGTCCTGGCCGATGTCCTCGTTCCACACTTCGGGATTGGCGGCGATGTAGCCGCCGAGCAGGTCCACACATTCCTGGCTGTCCAGGTCGATGACCTTGATCCCGGCCTCGCGCAGCCAGGCGATGCCGCCCTGGAAGGTGCGCGATTCGCCCACCACCACGGTGCCGATATTGAACTGGCGCACCAGGCCGCTGCAGTACCAGCACGGGGCCAGGGTGGTGACCATGAGCGTGTCCCGGTAGCGCCGCTGGCGGCCGGCCTTGCGGAAGGCGTCGGTCTCGCCGTGCGCCGATGGATCGCCTTCCTGCACACGGCGATTGTGGCCGCAGCCCAGCAGCCGGCCATCTTCGTGGTAGAGCGCCGCGCCAATGGGGATGCCGCCCTCGGCCAGGCCCGCGCGGGCCTGGTCGATGGCGGTCTGCAGCAGGGCCTGGTAGTTCGGCGTGGCGATCATGTGGAACTCTCCATCGGCAGGGTGCGCCGGTTGCGGGCATGGACGAAAGGATATTGCATCGCAACAGGGTGATGACGGTGCACATGAAATACTGGTGGCTTACGCCGAAACGACACCAGCAGGAACGTCCAATGACGCATGCCAGTCCCTCATCGACCTCCGCGCCGACGGCCCACTCGACGCCCAAGCTGGCCATGGCGGTGGTCACCACGATCTTCTTCATGTGGGGCTTTTTGACCTGCCTCAACGACATCCTGATGCCGCACCTGAAGTCGGTGTTCACCCTCAACTACACCCAGGCCGCACTGGTCCAGTTCACCTTCTTCGGTGCGTATTTCCTGATGGCGCTGCCGGCCGGCCGGCTGGTGGCCAGGCTGGGCTACAAGAACGGCATCGTCGCCGGCCTGGCCGTGGCCGGCGTGGGCGCGTTGCTGTTCTGGCCGGCCGCCGCGATGTACAGCTACCCGCTGTTCCTGTGCGCGCTGTTCGTGCTGGCCACCGGGATCACCGCGCTGCAGGTGGCGGCCAATCCGTATGTGGCGCTGCTGGGCCCGGAGAAGACTTCTTCCAGCCGCCTCAACCTGTCGCAGGCCTTCAACTCGCTGGGCACGGCGATCGCGCCGCTGTTCGGTGGACTGCTGATCCTGGCCGCCGAGCCCAGGACGCCAGAGCAGCTGGCGGCCATGTCGCAGGCGCAGATGCTGGCCTACCGTGCCGCCGAGGCGCAGTCGGTACAGATGCCGTACCTGGGGCTGGGCATTGCGCTGTTCGCGCTGGCCATCTTCATCTTCCTGTTCCGCCTGCCGGCCATCACCGAGGCCAGCGAAAAGAACGAAACGCGCCATTACGGGCTGTTCGAACCGCTGCGTCATCGGCATGTGCTGCTGGGCGTGCTGGGCCTGTTCTTCTACGTCGGCGCCGAGGTGTCCATCGGCAGCTATCTGGTCAACTACCTGTCCATGCCCGACATTGGCGCGATGTCCGAGCAGGCGGCCACCCGGTACGTCTCGGCCTACTGGACCGGCGCGATGGTGGGCCGCTTCATCGGTTCGGCGCTGCTGCTGAGGATCGATGCAGGCAAGCTGCTGGCGACCTTTGCCGGCATCGCTGCTGGTGACCCTGACCACCAGCGGGATGACCGCGGTGTATGCGGTGGTGGCGATCGGCCTGTTCAATTCGATCATGTTCCCGACCATCTTCACCCTGGGGATGGCCAAGCTGGGGCCGTTGACCAGCAAGGCCTCCTCGCTGCTGATCATGGCCATCGTCGGCGGCGCGGTCTTGCCGCTGCTGATGGGTTTCCTGGCCGATCGCATCGGCCTGCAGCACGCCTTCGTGCTGCCGCTGGTGTGCTACCTGTACATCGCCTACTACGGCCTGAGCGGGTCGCGCGTGCGCGAGCCGGTGGTGGCGTCCACCCCGGTGAAGTAGGCGCCGAAGCCTTTGGCGTAGCGGACCGGCGCTCACCGGGTGCCTTTTTCATGCCGCGCCGGGTGTGATGTCAGCGCCGGGCGGCCGTGTCGATGCCCACCACCACCGACATACCCGGGCGCAGGCGCGTGGCCGGTTGCTGGCCCGGGTCGATGCTGATGCGCACCGGGATGCGCTGGGCGATCTTGACGAAGTTGCCGGTGGCGTTGTCGGCGGGCAGCACGCTGAATTCCGAACCGGTGGCTGGCGAGATCTCCTGGACATGGCCGTGCAGGCGCGCGCCGCCCAGGGCATCGACGCTGAAGGACACCGGCTGGCCCAGCCGCACCTGGGCCATCTGGGTTTCCTTCATGTTGGCCACCACCCACAGCACGTCGGGCACGATGGCCATCAGCTGGGTGCCGTTGGTGACATAGGCGCCCTGGTGGACCGAGACCTGGCCCAGTTGGCCGGCACGCGGGGCCACGATGCGGGTGTTGTCGAAGTTGATCCGGGCCAGGCGCACGGCCGCACGGGCATTGGCCACGGCCGCCTCCAGGGTGGCCCGATTGACGGTCACGCTGCGTACGCCCTGTTCGGCGGCGTTGAGCGCGGCCTGGGCCTGGGCCAGGCTGGCGCGGGCCTGGGCATCGGTGGCGAAGGCGGTGTCGCGGTCCTGCCTGGACAGCATCTGCTGCTCGGTCAGGGCCTCGATGCGGCGCAGGCTGACGCGGGCATTGTCGCGCTGGGCGGCGCTGCTGGCCACCCCGGCCCGGCTTTCGGCGACGCTGGCTTCGGCGCTGGCCTTCTGCTGGACCCAGTTGTCCAGGTTGGCCTGCGCGCTCTGCAGTTGGGCCTGGGCCTGTTCGAGCTGCTGGTAATAGATGCGGTCGTCGATCTGGGCCAGCAGCTGGCCGGCGCGCACGTGCTGGAAATCCTGGACCGGCACCTGGGTGACATAGCCGCTGACCTGCGGTGCGATCAGGGTGACCTGGCCACGCACCATGGCGTTCTCGGTGGTCTGGAGGGTGCTGGTGAAGGGCGGCAGGCGCCAGGCATAGAGCACCAGCGCCACCCCCAGCAACACCACCCCAATGAAGGCGACGTAGCCGACGATGCGCCGCCGCCGGCGGCGCGCGCGTGCGACCTGCTCGGCTTCGGGTGAGGGGACCGGGGCAGGATCGGCGGCAGGTGTGCTCATGGGTGTCCGGAAGCGGCGTCGGAGGGAATCGGCAGGGCCGGGGTGCTGGCTGGTGCCGGATTGGCCGGCGGCGGCGCCGGCGGATGCCACC
>LNAP01007067.1_pt1 | contig 14793 bp, 14 predicted proteins | sample 602601 | NCBI WGS metagenome assembly LNAP01 (sample SAMN02440304, study PRJNA202911) | soil metagenome | biome: Subtropical and temperate rainforests or woodlands; isolation source: soil samples (1 kg each in a 20% v/v slurry with milli Q water) were... ...
TGGAACTGAAGACCCAGACGCTGCCCGCCGCCACGCTGGCCGAACAGGTCAGCACCGGCCGCCTGCCGGCCGCGCTGACCATTGCCGCCAATCCGCCGCGCGGCGTGCTGTGGCTGCCCCTGCGCAGCGTGCGCTACCGCATCGCCCTGCCGAAAGAGCATGCTGCGGTGCTCAAGCGCGGCGGCTGGCGGGAGGTGGCGCAACTGCCCTGGCTGGACGGGCCCTCCGGCTGCCATACCCACCTGCTGCTTCGCGACATGTTTGAACGCCACGGCCTGTCGCCGCGCATCGTCATGCAACACGATGACCAGGCCAACCAGGACGCGTTGGTGCGCGCGGGCGCAGGCTGCGCGCTGCTGCGCGAGGAAACCGCGCTGGCGGGCGCGGCGTCCAACGATTTCATCGTTTGGGGCCAGGCCCGCGTGGACGCCATGCTAGGCTTTATCCTGCCGTATGAGCGTGCTAGCGAGCCCGCGCTGGTCGCGTTAAGCTCGATCATTCAAACCATCTGGAAGCCGCGCGCGGCCATCGCGCCGGCCCAGCTCTAAGCCTTACTCCCCACATCACGACCTCAATGACTGAAATCTGGTTCATCCGCCATGGCGAAACCGACTGGAACCGCCAGCGCCGCCTGCAAGGCTGGAAAGACATCCCCCTGAATGAATTCGGCGTCAACCAGGCCGGTTTGCTGGCGGCGCGCCTGCGCGAAGAAGCCCGCCACACGCCCATCCACGCCATCTACAGCAGCGACCTGCAACGCGCCCACGCCACCGCCGTGCCCGTATCCGAACAACTGGGCCTGCGTGTGCGTGTGGAACCCGGCATTCGAGAGCGCGGCTTCGGCGTGCTGGAAGGCCTGGACCACGAGCACATCGACACGCAGGCCCCCGAGGCCGCTGCCGCCTGGAAAAGCCGCGACCCGCTGCGCCCGCTGGATGGCGGCGAAACGCTGGGCCAGTTCCAGTCGCGCGTGATCTCCACGGTGGACGACATCGCCGGCCGCCACGAAGGCGAACGCATCCTGCTGTTCACGCACGGCGGTGTGCTGGACATCATCTGGCGCCATGCGTCGGGCGTGCCGCTGAATGCGCCGCGCGACGCGGCGCTGCTCAACGTCAGCATCAACCGCGTCGGCGTGCAGGGACGCAAGTGGGAAGTGCTGGATTGGGGCGACGTGGGCCATGTGGCCGACGAAGTCGGCGACGACGTGGTGCCGTAGACGGCAGGCACGGGCTGCGCGAAGCGGAACCTACTCCGCTTTGCGCGGTTTGCGCGGTGCATCGCGCGCCAGCTTGTCATACACGGCGTTGGGCAACAGCCGCATCAGCTTGGCCACCACGCCCATCTGCCACGGAATTACCGTATACGACGTGCCGCGCCCGATCGCGGCCTGCGCGCGCCGAGCAAAGGCATCCGCCTCCATCAGGAAGGGCATCGAGTACGGATTCTTCGCCGTCATCGCGGTCTTGATGTAGCCGGGCGCGATCGTCACGACCCGAATGCCGTCCGCCGCCAATTCCAGTCGCAAGCTTTCGCAATAAGTCACCACGGCGGATTTGGACGCGCTATAGGCGCCCGCCCCCGGCAGGCCGCGTACGCCTGCCACGCTGGCGATACCCACCAGCCGTCCGCAACCCGCCGCGCGCATGGCGCCCACGAACGGTTCGAAGGTGGCGACCGTGGCCAGCAGGTTGGTGTCGACAATGGCTTTGAACACGTCGTAGTCTTCGCCGTGCTCGGTCAGCGTGCCCGCGCTGATGCCGGCGCTGGCGATGACCACGTCTACCCTGCCCTGGCAGAAAGCGATGAAATCGGATGCGGCCGCATGCAGCGCCGCGCGGTCGCGCACATCGACCGCGTAGCAGCGGTGTTCGCCGGGCAGGCTGTCGGCCAGCTCGCGCAATGCGTCTTCGCGCCGGCCCAAAAGGCCAAGCGTGGCGCCGGAGGCGGAGTACTGCTGCGCCAGGGCGCGGCCCAGGCCGCTGCTGGCGCCCGTAATGAAGACTCGGTTCATGAATCGCCGTGAGCAGAGATGAAAAAGCAGGGATGAAAAAGGGCGACCCTCTTTTACAAGGGCCGCCCCGGCATCCTACATCAAGCGCACGAAGCGGGCTTGCGCCGCGCGCCCTCTTTCAGTGCTTCAGTCCTTCAACAACGACGCGTGCAGATCCTGCAACGGATACACCTGCAGGCCCAGACCTTGGCGCAGGTACTGCATGCCCTCGACCGCGGCGCGGGCGCCGGCGATGGTGGTGAAGAACGTGACGCGGGCCGCCAGCGACTGCGTACGGATGGTGCGCGAATCGACGATGGCGTTGCGACGCTCTTCGACCGTGTTGATGACCAGCGCGATTTCGCCGTTCTTCACCATGTCGACGATATGCGGACGGCCTTCGGTGACCTTGTTGACCACCTGCACCGGAATGCCGGCGGCTTCGATCTCGGCAGCCGTGCCGCGCGTGGCGACCAGCTTGAAGCCCAAGGCATGCAGGCCGCGCGCCACTTCGACGGCGCGGGGCTTGTCCTGGTTCTTCACGCTGATGAACACCGTGCCGGATTCCGGCAGACGCACGCCAGCGGCCAGTTGCGACTTCACGAAGGCTTCGCCGAAGCTCATGCCCACGCCCATCACTTCGCCCGTCGACTTCATTTCGGGGCCCAGGATGGTGTCCACGCCCGGGAACTTCACGAACGGGAACACGGCTTCCTTGACCGAGAAGTAAGGCGGCACGACTTCCTTCGTGATGCCTTGCGCGGCCAGCGTCTGGCCGGCCATGGCGCGCGCGGCGATCTTGGCCAGTTGCAGGCCGGTGGCCTTGGACACGTAGGGCACCGTGCGCGATGCGCGCGGATTCACTTCCAGCACGTAGACGTCGCCGCCCTGGATGGCGAACTGCACGTTCATCAGACCGCTGACGTTCAAGGCCTTGGCCATCATCGTGGTCTGGCGCTTGATCTCGGCGATGACTTCCGCCGACAGCGAGTAAGGCGGCAGGCTGCAAGCCGAGTCGCCCGAGTGCACGCCGGCCTGCTCGATGTGTTCCATGACGCCGCCGATGAAGACGGTTTCGCCATCGGCCAGGCAGTCCACGTCGACTTCGGTGGCGTTGTTCAGGAAGCGGTCCAGCAGCACGGGCGAGTCATTGCTGACCTTCACGGCCTCGCGCATGTAGCGTTCAAGGTCTTGCTGCTCGTGCACGATTTCCATGGCGCGGCCGCCCAGCACGTAGCTGGGGCGGACGACCAGCGGGTAGCCGATTTCGGTGGCGTGGGCCAGGGCCTCGCCTTCGGTGCGCGCGGTGCGGTTGGGCGGCTGGCGCAGGCCAAGCTTGTTCAACAGCTTCTGGAAGCGTTCGCGGTCTTCGGCGACGTCGATGGATTCCGGGCTGGTGCCGATGATCGGCACGCCGTTGGCTTCCAGGGCGCGCGCCAGCTTCAACGGCGTCTGGCCGCCATACTGGACGATCATGCCGACCGGGTTTTCCTTGTGGACGATTTCCAGCACGTCTTCCAAGGTCAGCGGTTCGAAGTACAGGCGGTCCGACGTGTCGTAGTCGGTGGACACGGTTTCCGGGTTGCAGTTGACCATGATGGTCTCGTACCCATCTTCGCGCAACGCCAGCGCGGCATGCACGCAGCAATAGTCGAATTCGATGCCCTGGCCGATCCGGTTCGGGCCGCCGCCCAGCACTACGATCTTCTTGCGATCAGTGGGCGCGGCTTCGCACTCTTCCTCGTACGTGGAGTACATGTAGGCGGTGCGGGTAGCGAATTCGGCGGCGCAGGTGTCGACGCGCTTGTAGACCGGGCGCACGTTCAACTGGTGACGCAGCTTGCGGACTTCGGATTCAGCCGAATCCAGCAGGAAAGCCAGGCGGCGATCGGAGAAGCCGCGGCGCTTGAGTTCCCACAGGGTGGCGTAGTCCAGGTCGGCCAGCGTCTTTTGTTCCAGCGCCAGTTCGATGTCGACGATTTCCTTGATCTGCGACAGGAACCAGGGGTCGATGTGCGTGATGTTGTGCACTTCGTCCAGCGTGAAACCTTGCGCGAAGGCATCGCCCACGTACCAGATGCGTTCCGGACCGGGTTCGCCCAGTTCGACTTGCAGCTTTTCGCGGTCGGTGGTTTTCTGGTTCAGGCCGTCGACGCCGACTTCCAGGCCACGCAGCGCCTTCTGGAACGATTCCTGGAAGGTGCGGCCGATGGCCATGACTTCACCGACGGACTTCATCTGGGTGGTCAGGCGCGCGTCGGCGGTGGGGAATTTTTCGAACGCGAAACGCGGCACCTTGGTGACGACGTAGTCGATCGACGGTTCGAACGAGGCCGGCGTGGCGCCGCCCGTGATTTCGTTCTTGAGCTCGTCCAGCGTATAGCCCACGGCCAGGCGCGCGGCGACCTTGGCGATGGGGAAGCCGGTGGCCTTGGAGGCCAGCGCCGACGAACGCGACACGCGCGGGTTCATTTCGATGACGATCATGCGGCCGTCGCGCGGGTTGACCGCGAACTGCACGTTCGAACCGCCCGTATCCACGCCGATCTCGCGCAATACCGCGATCGATGCGTTACGCATGATCTGGTATTCCTTGTCGGTCAGCGTCTGGGCCGGCGCCACGGTGATCGAGTCGCCGGTGTGCACGCCCATCGGGTCCAGGTTTTCGATCGAGCAGACGATGATGCAGTTGTCCGCCTTGTCGCGGACCACTTCCATCTCGAATTCCTTCCAGCCCAGCAGCGACTCTTCGATCAGCAGTTCGCTGGTCGGCGACGCTTCCAGGCCACGGCGGCAGATGGTTTCGAATTCTTCGGCGTTGTAGGCAATGCCGCCGCCCGAACCGCCCATCGTGAAGCTGGGACGAATCACGGCCGGGAAGCCCGAGGTGCCGACTTCAGCCGCGATGCGGCGCTGCACTTCCCAGGCTTCGTCCATGCTGTGGGCTACGCCCGACTTGGCCGATTCCAGCCCGATGTCGGTCATGGCCTGCTTGAACTTCTGGCGGTCTTCGGCCTTTTCGATGGCGTGCTCGTTGGCGCCGATCAGTTCCACGTTGTGCTTTGCCAGCACGCCGTGGTGGGCCAGGTCCAGCGCGCAGTTCAGCGCGGTCTGGCCGCCCATGGTCGGCAGCAGCGCATCGGGCTTTTCACGCTCGATGATCTTTTCAACGGCTTGCCAGGTGATGGGCTCGATGTAGGTGACGTCGGCCGTTTCCGGGTCCGTCATGATCGTGGCCGGGTTGCTGTTCACCAGGATGGTGCGGTAACCCTCGGCCTTGAGCGCCTTGCACGCCTGCGCGCCGGAATAGTCGAATTCGCAGGCCTGCCCGATGATGATGGGGCCGGCGCCGATGATGAGTATGCTTTTTAGGTCTGTACGCTTGGGCATGATGCAATCTTTACTTTTGGCCGGACATCAGTCGAACAGTTCAAGGATGTCGTGCGGACCCGGGCTGGCTTCGGGGTGACCCTGGAAGCAGAAGGCCGGGCGGTCGGTGAGCTCGAAGCCCTGCAACGTGCCGTCGAACAGCGACACGTGCGTCACGCGCGCATTGGCCGGCAGGCTGGCCGCGTCGACCGCGAAGCCGTGGTTCTGGCTCGTGATGAACACGCGCTTGGACTGGAGGTCCTGCACGGGATGGTTCGCGCCGTGGTGGCCGGTCTTCATCTTGAGCGTCTTGCCGCCGACGGCCAGGCCCATGATCTGATGGCCCAGGCAGATGCCGAACACCGGCAGCTTCTTGTCCAGGAACGTGCGCGTGGCGGCGATGGCGTAGTCGCAAGGCTCGGGGTCGCCCGGGCCGTTGGACAGGAACACACCGTCGGGATTCAGCTTCAGGACGTCTTCGGCGCTGGTTTGCGCCGGCACCAGCGTCAGGCGGCAGCCGCGGTCGGCCAGCAGGCGCAGGATGTTGTTCTTGATGCCGAAGTCATACGCGACGACGTGGAACTTGGACTGGTCGGGCTTGGAGAAGCCTTGGCCCAGTTGCCAGGTGCCATCGGTCCACTCGCTGCTGGTCTTGACCGAGACGACCTTGGCCAGATCCTGGCCGGCCATGCCGGCAAAGCCGCGGGCCAGTTCAACGGCGCGCTCGGTGTCGGTGCCAACGAAGATGCAGGCGCCCTGGGCGCCTTTTTCACGCAGGATGCGCGTGAGCTTGCGGGTGTCGATGCCGGAAATGGCGACGATGCCTTGCGCGGCCAGATAGTCGGGCAAGGATTGCGTGGAACGGAAGTTCGACACGCGAGCGGGACAGTCGCGGACCACCAATCCGGCGGCATAGACGCGATTGGCTTCGACGTCTTCGGCATTGACGCCGGTGTTGCCAATGTGCGGATAGGTCAGCGTGACGATCTGACCGCTATAGCTGGGATCGGTGAGAATTTCCTGGTACCCGGTCATCGCGGTGTTGAACACCACTTCGGCAACGGTATGGCCAGGCGCACCGATCGACACGCCTCGAAAAATGGTACCGTCCGCCAGAGCCAGAATTGCAGGAGGGAAGCGGTTGATCCCCTCGGGAAAAAGTTGCGGCAGCACAGTAAACCCCGGTTTTAGAATCGATAATCAAACCTTCGGATTATACCTTGACCCGGCGCTTTTCTCGGAGAACCGCGCCAAATAAGGCCGATATCGGTGATTCCCGCCCTTTTCGAGCCACCACGCCGCGGTCTCGGGCCACGCGCCGTTTGGCGGACAGCAAGGCGCCGGCGGCAGTGATACGCTAGGGACACCTTCAACCCTTGCCGTCGTGAGCCGTATTTGTCCATGTCCAGCCAACTTGACGCCCTGCGCAATCACACCACCGTTGTCGCCGACACCGGGGATTTCGAAGCGATGAAGGCGTTGCGTCCCACGGACGCCACCACCAATCCGTCCCTTATTCTTAAGGCCGTTCAGCAGGACGCCTACCGTCCGCTGCTGGAAAAAACGGCGCGCGCCCATGGCGGCGCCTCGACGCCCGACCTCGTCGACCGCCTGCTGGTCGCTTTTGGCCGCGCCATCCTGAACATCGTGCCGGGCCGCGTCTCGACCGAAGTGGACGCGCGCCTGTCGTTCGACACCCGCGCCACCATCGAACGCGCCCGCGGCCTGATCGCCCTGTACGAGGCCGCCGGCGTGCCGCGCGAGCGCGTGCTGATCAAGATCGCCTCGACCTGGGAAGGCATCCAGGCCGCCCGCGCCCTGCAATCCGAAGGCGTGCGCTGCAACCTGACTTTGCTGTTTTCGCTGCCCCAGGCCGTGGCCTGCGCCGATGCGAACGTGCAACTGATCTCTCCTTTTGTCGGCCGCATCTACGACTGGCACAAGAAGAACGCCGGCGCCTCCTGGGTAGAAGCCGACAACGCCGGCGCCCGCGACCCCGGCGTGCTGTCGGTCAGCCGCATCTACCGCTATTACAAGCAGCATGGCATCGCCACCGAGATCATGGGCGCAAGCTTCCGCAATGCAGGACAGATCCTGGCGCTATCGGGCTGCGACCTGCTTACCATCAGCCCCGACCTGCTGAACCAGCTGGCCGGCACCGAAGGCGACGCCCCCGCGCAATTGCGCGCCGACGACACGGGCGAACCCATCGCACGTATCGGCTCGGACGAGATCAGCTTCCGCACCCTGCTCAATGACGACGCCATGGCGACTGAAAAGCTGTCCGAGGGCATCCGCCTGTTCGTGGCGGACGCGGTCAAGCTGGACGCGCTGATCGAGGCGCAACGCCGCTAAGCCTGGCCCCTGCGCCGGCAGGCGCGCGCCTTGCCTGCGCGCGCCGGTTCGCGGCGGCCTAACGGTCGTCGTGCGAATGCACTTGCAGCGCTTCCAGGAAGCGCGACACCATGTTGTACGCCGCCACCGTCGCGGTCAGTTCGACGATGAGCTTATCCGACCCCATCGCCGCCCGCGCGGCCTGGAACACGGGTTCGGGCACCTGCACCTGGCGGGTCATCGCGTCGGTGTAGGCCAGCACCGCCTTTTCCCGCTCGCTGAACAGCGCCGAACTTTCCCAGGCGTCCAATGCGTCCAGCTGTGCCTGGGAAACCCCTTCTTTCAGCGCGATCGGCGCGTGTTGGTCGGCCTCGTAAGGGGCGCCGTTGATCGCCGCCACCCGCATGATGACCAGCTCGCGAAGGTCGCCGGGCAGCGTGCTTAGCTGACGGATCGACGTCAGGTAGTTCAACCAGCCGCCCGCGACCGCGGGGCTATGCAACAGCATCTGGTACAGGTGCAGGACGCTGCCGCGCTCGGCGACGATGCGATCGACCAGGGGCCGGGCGTCGGGATGAGTCAGATCGGCGTAGGGAAGACGGGCCATGGAAACTCCATATCGGTGACAGGACTGCAAATGCACACATTCGCACAATATATTTGACATAATGACAGCACATCGCGCGTCCCCGGTATATAGCCAGCATGAATGCGCCCCCGTCCGTTCCCCCGCCGCGGTTGCGTTCGTGTCATCGCAACGGCCCGGAAACGGGCCTGTACCTCACCCGCCAGGTCGTGGCCCGACACGACGGCGAGATTTCCGGTGGATTGCCGCGACGGCCTGGCCCTTTTCACGGCGACGCTGCCGCGCGGCCAGCACGATACGCCCGCCCTTGATATCTGGAGGTACCCTTTTGAACGACGTGCGCGCGATTCGCGTCCTGCTGGTTGACGATAACGAAATGGGCTCAGAGCTGTTGGCCGAGTTCCTGGCGCTTTCCGGACTGGAAACGCGCTGTGCCGCCACCGGCGAAGCCGCCTTGGAACTCGCCGACAGTTTCGCTCCCGAGGCCGTGCTGGTGGATATCCTGCTGCCCGACATGGACGGCTACGAACTTGCCACCAGGCTGCGCGCGCGCGGCAAGCCGGCCCGTATTTATGCCTTGAGCGGGCTGGCGCGCCAGGAACGGCGCGACGCCCCGGAAGGCGTGTTCAACGGCTGGATCGAAAAGCCCGCCGACCCCGACGCGCTGCTGGCCATCTTGCGCCAGGCGCACTAAACGTGACCCTTCCCATGTCCGCCTCCCTGCAAGCGCTGGCTGCCCACGGCGTACGTCTGAAAGTGCTGGCGCAGGTTTTCTCCGTGCTGCGCCACGAGGTGGTCGGCCCGCTGTCCAACGCCACGCTGGCGGCCGCGATGCTACGCCAGACACCCGAAGGTGCCAGCCCCGACGCCTTGCAGCAGCGCTGCCAGCGCCTGGCAGGCGACTTGACGGGCATGCTTGAAGACAGCGTCGCCGTCGTGCGCGACCTGGACCAATGGTTGGCGGACCACGGCGCGATAGCGCCGGCCGATGCGCTGCTGAGCGAGTGCCGCAAACTGATGTTCTCGCACTTGCTGCTGTCCCGCCGCAGCGTCACCTGGTCCGAAACGGTCGCTGCCGTCCAGTTGCCGACGTTCGCCTCGCGCTATTTGCTGCTGGCTTGGCTGCTTTGCCTGCTGCAGGCGCTTCCCGCCGACTCGGATCTTGCGCTGGATTTTTCCCAGGCGGATGCATGGCATGCCCGATTTTCCGCCGCACCGGATTTTTCCGGTGTGCAACCCGCGACTTTCGACCCGCAGGAAGTCGAACTGCTGGCGGACACGTCAGGCTGGCGCCTGGTGCGCCAGGCGGATTGCTGGTCGCTGCATCTGCCCGTGCTTCCCGACAAATAAGGCAGGCGGCAACGGCTGGCCAGCCGCCGTTGGCCGCCCGGCCGAGCTACAGCTTTTCGGTCTCGCCCGATTTGGGCTGCCACTTCATCAGGCGCTTTTCACCGACGCCGACGATGTAGTCGAGCACCAGCGCGAATGCCGTCAATACGACGATGCCCGCGAACACCGTGTTCACGTCGAACGTACCTTCCGCCTGCAGGATCAGGTAGCCCACGCCGCTTGCCGACCCCAGGTATTCCCCGACCACGGCACCCACGAAGGCAAGACCCACGGACGTATGCAGGCTGGAAAACACCCAGCTGGTGGCCGACGGCAGATAGACGTGGCGCAGCAATTGGCGTTTGCGTGCGCCCAGCATGCGCGCGTTGTCCAGCAAAGTCGGACTGACTTCGCGCACGCCCTGGTAGACGTTGAAGAACACGATGAAGAACACCAGCGTGACGGCCAGCGCCACCTTGGACCAGATACCCAACCCGAACCACATGCCGAAGATCGGCGCCAGGATGACGCGCGGCATCGAGTTGGCGGCCTTGATGTAGGGGTCGAGGATGGCGCTTGCACGCGGCGACAGCCCCAGCCACAAGCCGAAGCCCAGGCCGGCGATGGTGCCGATGAAAAACGCCAGCACGGTTTCGGTCAGGGTCACCCACAGGTGCGTGTAGATGTCCGCGTTGGTAATGAACCAGGCCCAGATGCGGCCCCAGACCTTCAGCGGCTCGCCAAAGAAGAACGCGACCTTGGAATCTCGCGATGCGAAATGCCAGACGCCCAGGATGACGACCAGCAGCAGCAGTTGCCAAAAGCGCAGGCTGGCGGAACCGGATTTGAATGACTTCGACATACCTCAGGCTCGCTTCTGTTGGGCATAGCCCTTGAGAACTTCTTCGCGCAGCACGGCCCAGATGGCCGTATGCAGCTCGACGAAACGCGGATGGGCGCGCACCTCGGCGACGTCGCGCGGGCGCGGCAGATCGATCGCGAATTCACCGATCGGGTGCGTGCCCGGCCCGGCCGACAGCACGATCACGCGGTCGCTCATCGCGATGGCTTCGTCCAGGTCGTGCGTGATGAACAGCACGGCCTTGCGCTTGGCCATCCACAATTCCAGCACCTCGTTTTCCATCAGCTGGCGCGTCTGGATGTCCAAGGCCGAGAAGGGCTCATCCATCAGGATGATGTCGGGATCGCGGATCAGCGTCTGGGCCAGCATCGCGCGCTTGCGCATGCCGCCCGACATCTGGTGCGGATAGCGGCTCTCAAAGCCGCCCAGCCCCACGCGGCGCATCCACTCCCGGCCGCGCTCCAGCGCTTCCGGACGCGGCACGCCGGCGAAGTCCAGCCCGGCGACCACGTTGTCCAGCGCGCTGCGCCAGGGCAAGAGGGCTTCGCCCTGGAACATGTAGCCCGCGCGCGCGTTGATGCCCGACAGAGGTTGGCCGAAGACCTTCACCTGGCCCGACGATGGCGCCAGCAAGCCGGCGCCAACGTTGAGCAAGGTGGATTTCCCGCAACCGGTCGGCCCCACCACCGACACGAACTCCCCGGGCGCGATGGCCAGGGTCGTGTCGCTGACGGCGGTGTAGCGCTGTGACCGGTCGTCACGCGAAACAAAGGTGCAACTGATATTTTCCAGCGATAGTGCGGCTTCAGCCATTGGCGTACTTCTCGTTGGCGCGGCGCGCGAAATCGTTGGTCCAGACCTTGGAGGCGTCGATCTTCCCGCCGTCGAAATCCGCCTGATAGGCGGCCAGCGCCTTCAGCGCGGTGGCCGCGCCGTCTTCGGGGATCATGCCGTTGGGCGACAGGCCTTCCAGGCTCTTTGCGATGGCGGCCTTGTAGACCGCAGGATCGCCCAGCAGGTAGGTTTCCGGCACGATCTTGGCGATCTCGTCGGGACCGGCCTTCTGAATCCACTTGTCGGCGCGAACCAGCGCATTGGTCAGGGCCTGCGTCGTGTTCGGGTTGGCGTCGATGAACGCCTGCGGCGCGTACAGGCAGCCGGCCGGCATGTTGCCGCCGAAAATGTCCTGGGTGTCCTTGAGGGTGCGCGTGTCGACGATGATCTGGATATCGCCCGGCATCTGCAGCATCGACACCACGGGGTCGGTATTGGAGATGGCGTCGATCTGGCCACTGCGCAAGGCCGTCACGGCGCCTGCGCCGGCGCCCACGCCGATGATGGACACGTCGGATGCCTTCAAGCCGTGCTTGGCCAGGAAGAAGCTGACCACCATGTTGGTGGACGACCCCGGCGCGGTCACGCCGATCTTCTTGCCCTTGAGGTCGGCCGGGCCCTTGTAGTTGGGCAGGTTCTTCTTGGACACGCCCACGCCGATCATCGGCGCGCGGCCTTGCAGCACGAAGGCGCGGTACGCCTGGCCCTTGGATTGCATGGACAGCGTGTGCTCGAACGCGCCCGAGACGACGTCGGCGCTGCCCCCCACGACGGCCTGCAACGCCTTGGAGCCGCCAGCGAAGTCGGCGATGCTGACATCCAGGCCTTCGTCCTTGAAGTAACCGCGGGCTTCCGCGATGGACAAGGGCAGATAGTAGATCAGGGGCTTGCCGCCCACGGCGATCTGGACCTTGGTCTTCTCAAGCTTCTGTGCGCGCACGATCGCGGGCGCCATGCCCATGACGCCGGCGGCGCCGGCCATCTTGAGCAAGTCACGGCGGGTAACTGACATGTGGTTGTCTCCTAATTGTCGGGTTTACCGATAGCGCCGGTCTTCGCCAGCTCGTCAATAGCCGCTGAATCATACCCTAGCGATTTCAGGACTTCCTCGGTATGTTCCCCTAATGCCGGGCCTACCCAGCGCGTCTGGCCGGGGGTTTCCGACAGCTTGGGAACCACCGCGGGCAGCTTGACCGGCGTGCCGTCGGCGAAGTGATGCTGCTCGATCATTTGGCGCGCCAGGAACTGGGGATCGCTGAACATGTCGGCCACGCTGTAGATCTTGCCGACGGGCACATCCGCGCCCTTCAGCACGCCCAGCGCCTCGTCGATGCCGCGGGCGCCGCACCATTGCTGAATGGCGCCGTCGATCTCGTCGACCCGGCGCGCGCGGCCATCGTTACGCACCAGATCGGGGTCTTCGGCCAGATCGTCCCGGCCGATGGCGCGCATCAGCCGATGGAAGATCGCGTCGCCGTTGCCGGCGATGACGATGTTCTGGCCGTCACGCGTGGTGTACGTGTTGGACGGCACGATGCCGGGCAGCGCGCCGCCCGTGCGTTCGCGCACCACCCCAGCCACGTCGTATTCGGGAACAAGGCTTTCCATCATGTTGAACACGGCCTCGTACAAGGCCACATCCACCATCTGCCCCTGCCCGGCCTGGCAGGCATCGCCCGACTTGCCGTTCCAGCGGCCGCCCGTGGCGTCGCGGTGGCGCAGCGCCATCATTGCGCCGATCACGCCGTGCAGGGCGGCGATGGAGTCGCCGATGGAAATGCCGACCCGCAACGGTGGCCGGTCGGGGTGGCCCGACACATAGCGCAGCCCGCCCATGGATTCACCGATGGCGCCAAAGCCCGGCTGGTCTTTCATGGGGCCCGTCTGGCCGTAGCCCGACAGCCGCACCATGATCAGCGCGGGATTGATGGCGCGCAGTTGCTCAAACCCCAGGCCCCATTTCTCGAGCACGCCCGGGCGGTAGTTTTCGACCACGACATCGGCGTCCAGCGCCAGCTTGCGGGCGATCTCCTGGGCGCGCGGGTCTTTCAGGTTCAGGGCGATGGATTGCTTGTTGCGTGCCTGCACCGTCCACCAGAGCGAATTGCCCTCATGCAGATGGCGCCAGCTACGGATGGGATCTCCGCCACCCGTGCCGTCTGGCCCGTGCGGCGTCTCCACCTTGATGACATCGGCGCCGAATTCGCCGAAGATGCGCGCGGCGAACGGGCCGGCGATAAGCGTGCCGAGTTCCAGGACCTTGAGTCCGGTCAGCGCTGACATGGTTTGTCTTCCTCACGATTTTTTGCCGCGCCGATACGTTGCCGGCTGGCTGTTGTGGTGCCGCGAGCCTCAGGTAGTCTTGCGCTCCATCAAGGCCCAGGCGATTGTGCCGGCATCCACGTATTCCAGTTCACTGCCTGCCGGCACGCCGCGCGCCAGACGCGTCACGCGCAGGCCGCGTTCGCCCAGTGCTTCGCCCAGGAAGTGGGCGGTGGTCTCGCCTTCGGCGGTGAAGTTGGTGGCCAGGATGACTTCCTGCACCTCGCCGTCCGTCGCCCGCTTGATCACGCGGTCGAAGTCCAGCTCGCGGGGGCCAATGCCTTCCAGCGGCGCCACGCGGCCCATCAGCACGTAGTACAGGCCACGGTAGCCGTGGCTGGACTCGATCATGTTCTGGTCGGCCGGCGTTTCCACGATGCACAGCAGCGAGCGGTCGCGCTTGGGATTGGCGCAGGTGCCACAGACCTCTTCTTCCGAAAAGCTGTTGCACCGGGCGCAGTGCTTGAGATCCCGGACGGCGCCGGCCAATGCCTGCCCCAGCATGTCCGCGCCTTGCGGGTCATGCTGCAGCAGGTGGTACGCCATGCGTCTGGCCGATCGGATGCCTACGCCGGGCAGGCGCCGCAGCGCCTCGATCAGCGACACCAGCGGTTCGGGTTCAGGCAGTAAGGGATCCATTGCGGCCTAGGATCGCGCCGATCAGAACGGCAGCTTCATGCCCGGGGGCAGCGGCATGCCGGCGGTAACGCCCGCCATCTTTTCCTGGGACGTGGTTTCAGCCTTGCGCAGCGCGTCGTTGAACGCGGCGGCGACCAGGTCTTCCAACATGTCCTTGTCGTCGCCCAGCAGCGACGGATCGATCACGACGCGCTTGACGTCGTGGCGGCAGGTCATGGTGACCTTGACCAGGCCGCCGCCAGAGGCGCCTTCCACCAGGATCTCAGCCAGCGCGTCTTCGACGGCGTGCTGGCCGCCTACCGCCGTGCGGGCTTCGTGGTCAAACAGTCCAAAGTGGTCGCGCCGACTCTGCTCCCAGTCAAGGTCATCGGCTTCGACATCGACGGCACCGCGGGCTCCATCGCTCTGCCGGCGGAGTCGCAGCTGAGCCTCATGCGCGACACTCTGTCGCTGCTCATCGCCGGCACTGCGTCATCGATGCAGCTGGCTCGGCTCATCGGTCGCTGGACGTGGCTGATGATGCTG
>LNAP01003592.1_pt1 | contig 14791 bp, 26 predicted proteins | sample 602601 | NCBI WGS metagenome assembly LNAP01 (sample SAMN02440304, study PRJNA202911) | soil metagenome | biome: Subtropical and temperate rainforests or woodlands; isolation source: soil samples (1 kg each in a 20% v/v slurry with milli Q water) were... ...
GTGCGGCGCCTGGCCGCCATCAGTGCATAGCCCGGGGGATCAGGTCGTCATCGTCCTGTTCTTCGATGACCTTCTCGGCCTGCCGTTGCTTGGTGGCCTTTTTGCCCTGGTCCCGTGAATCACCCTGCGTGGCGTGAGCATGAACCTGCAGGGAGCGTGACAGCGAAACCGCGCGACGACTCAGTGTCTCCAGCAGCGTGTGACGTGGGTTGATCACCGGCGTACCTCTGTCGTTAGTGATGATGTCGCCCTCCGCGTCGATCTCACGTTGCAGCTTCTCGATGGTCGCCAAGCAGCGGGCCAAGTTTCCCGCCAAGATCAAATCGGAGTCGGTCCAACTGTCTTTGGCGCGGGCGCGGACAATCGCGTCCCAGTAGGGTTGATCGCCATCGCGCAAGTGCACGGAGGCAGGTGGCTTGATCGGACCGGAAGATGCGGCCTGCATGGCGGCAACCGCCGACGACGAGCTATCAGAGCGGCTACGTCTGGCTGCCATAGAGTTCTCTTTGGGTTGGGAGTGGTATTGCTCGCGGCCGGTCAGGACCGAGTCTTGATAATCTTGTCCAACGCCTCTCGGGTCAGGCGCTCACGCTCGGCGTGTTCAAACTGTTGCGCTGCGAGGTGGGCTTGCCGATTGATTTCTTTGCGCTGTAATCTCGACAGCCTCGCGCGCGGGGCTGTGCGGGCGCCTAGCGCGCACAACAGATCATCGTGAGCGTCATCCATAAGGGTTCTCTATGCTGGCCGAATTTGGTTTTTGGAGGTTTTTCCGGGTTACGGATACAGAAGCAGGTCGAGGGCGGTCCTATCCAACGAGAACCCCTATCATTTGACCACCCCCTCTATCGCCGACTGACCGGTGATAGACTCTACCTATCGATGGTCGATCCTGCCAATAGCGCTGCCCTATCACCGATTCCAGTGATGGTTCGGATCGACCGGCATGCCGGAGGTGTCGTGACCAGGGAGAATGCCGGTGCGCTCCTGCCGCTGCTTGGCGCTGTCGTGGCATTGCTTGCAAAGGCTCTGAAGATTCTCCCCATCGAAGAACAGAACCTCGTCACCTTTGTGCGGCTTGATGTGGTCGACCGTGTCGGCCGCCTCAACCGTGCCTAGCGCCTTACACAGGCGGCACGTCGGCTCGGCCTGAAGCTGATGCCACCGCAGCCTGTACCAGCGCTTCGTTTTGTACAGGTGATGCCAAGGCGAGTTGGTGGCCACCTATCGAGCCTCAAAGCTGATCTTGATCATTGCCATGAGCGCACCGATCATTGCCTTGTCGGACTGCTTGGCAATCGCGATCACATCGGCCTCAGCCTTCATGACCTCAGCCTGCTCTTCCGGCGTCAGCTCGCTGACCATGCCCTTCATCTGGTAATACTCGGCCTCGTCATTGGATCGGGTCATTGCGACCTCCTGTCGTGATGCCGGCCTTCTTCGCCAGGATCTGGGTGTACAGCCCACCAGCCACGTCGGCACCAATCACCGCGATGACGATGCCCAGACCAGCAGCCAGGTAGAGGTTGCTCCACAGGGCCAGCGCAAGCAGCAGCGTGGCCATGCCCAGCAGGCCCGATGCCAGGAAGCGCAAGGCCACACGTTGCAGGATCTGCCGCAGGCTCAGGTCGCTACCCGATGCCCTCAGCATCTCGCCGGAAAGCCCGGCCATGCTCAGCAGGACCAGCATCCAGAAGGGCACATCAGCAAGCGTCTGGTGTTCTGTGTTCATCAGTGGTCCTTGTCTGGGCGGTGCCCTTGTTCCCTGGTGGGACTGAGTAATAAGACCGGCGCCCAGTGCACTGTCATCCGCTCGGAGCAAGGAGGCAGGCACGGGAACCGGAAACGAAAAAGGCCCACCGATATGGCGAGCCTTTGAAATAGGTGTGAGGGTCTTTCCCCTCCTGTCCGTCAGCGCTACTCCAGGGTGATGGAGCAGGAGCACGCTGACTGCCGGTGTTAATCGCACCACCGCACTGACCGGCTTATCGGTGTCCAGACATCCCCGAAGGGCCACTCTGGCTATGGACAACCAAAAATCGCAGGCAATAAAAAACCCGACGCGGTGGCCGGGTTTTCTGTGTCGTCTCTCATAACGCGCAAGATCGACATGATGGGATTAATTTACGGCCATTCGGCCATCACGGTCAAGCGGCATCTACAAAGATTTGTTCCTGATCGAATATCTCGGTCGCGTGGATCACTGCCGCCTCTTCGAGCTGTTCCAGCCGCTTGTGGATTCCTCCCCTCCAGTTGCGGCGAGTGCGCTCCGGTGAGCCGGCGAGATCCCAGGTGTTCATGTCGTAGAACTCGGCGGGCAGGACGATCATGTCAGTGGAACGCTTGCCGGTCTGGATGCCCTTGAGCTTGGGAATAGCCCAGGCAGTTAGTGCCTTATAGACGAACAACTGCGGTGCCGGGGAACTCATGCGGGCCACCAGGCGGCCAATGGCGGCAACCTTGTTGGCCTTGTGGGTCGAGTACTTGGCGACAAGCACATCCCAGTGGGCCGTCTCAAGCTGACGATGCAGCAGCGCATAAAGGCAGCAGTCGTAATCGAACTTGTCACGCACGGACAATGAACTGCCGGTACCGCCCTGCCGAAGATCGGCATCGATCAGTTTCTGCCAGGACTGCTTGGTGCTGTTGTCGATGTTGTCGGCAGCCAGCACCCGAACCAGCGTGCCCATTACGTCTCTATAGATGCCCATGTCGTTCCCTCAATCCCCGGTGTAATTCGATCCGCCGGCACCGCGGCGGTTGTTCGTTTTGTATTGGTCCTGAGCTCCACCAATGCCTGGCGAGCTGCCCGACTGGCTACGGGCTCGGCGAACCACTCGACCAAGCTGAACCACCAGGTCTTCCATCAGTAGCGGTTCCAGTGTTTGGGCATGAACAAAGCCAGATGAGTGACAACCGAGGCAGTCGAGCTCATGAAGTAAACCCTTGATCACCCCTTGGCCAGCACATGAAGGGCACTCGGTCATCGGTATCAACCTGCGTACCAGGGCGGGTCCATGCTGTTTTTTCATCGTTTTTAAACCTCGCCTATGGTGGTGTTGGCAACTGCGCCAGAGGCCACGCCATCCGTGGGCTGTAGCTGATTATCAGAATCTTCGAATCTAAAGCCGGTCAATGCGTGAATGAGGCCGAAGCCCTTCCCGTCTAGGTGGGCGTTCCACTTGATCAGGGCATCACGCTTGCGAGCCATCACGCCCGACTGGACGTAGACCTTCACGTTGTGGCCCATGGCATGGTTGATCAGCAGCTCACCAATCAGGTGATCGATCCCGATGTCTGCCCAGCAGGTGCGAGCCAATTTGCGAAGGTCATGGCTGGTCCACTCGCCCTTCCCTACCCGAGCGAATACGGCACTGGCCCGGCCTTCGCTGAGACCAGCACCACCACGACCCGGGAACAGGAACTGCCCGTCATAGCCAGCGGCCTGCTGTTTGTCGCGATACCAGATCAGCAACTGCCGCACCTGGTCTGTCAGTGGCAGATGGTGCTCGACACCGGTCTTGGTGTTCTCGCTGGGGATGAACCACTCGCGCTCGGCTAAGCTGATGTGGGACCAACGGGCCTGCCGGGTTTCGCCGATGCGGGTGCCGTGGCAGAGCATCATCACGGCCAGCATGCCGTCGTGCGGATTGGACTCGATGACCCCGGCCAGATGGTGGAGCAGATCCTGTAACTGGGTGCCGCGCAGCCGGGAGGCTTTGATGCCGACCTTGGCTGTCGAGAAGTCTTTGAACTTGATGTCCTTCATCGGGTTGGCCGATATCAGGCGCAGCTTGAATGCCTGACCGAAGGCCAGCGCCAGTAACTGGAATGCCGATCGCACGTAGTCGATGGAGACACTTTCCTGCATAGGCCACATCAGCTGACTATCCAGGGTGGCCTTGTCGATGTTGGCCAAGGGCGTTTCGCCCAGGCACGGCATGAGGTGGCATTTGATCATCGACGCGCCGGTCTTCTTGCGTTTGTCCGAGAGGCTACGGTCCCGTGCGTATCGCTCGGCGAACCAGTTCAGCAGCTCGCCCGTTGTCGCCCACTTGGACAGCGTCGAGTTGGCCCCGGCCTCGATGCGCAGTCGGATAGAGGGCAGTGCCGCGACCACCTGTTTGGCGGTCAGGTCGGGGAAGCTGCCCACAAGGTTCCACTTACCCTTGCGCACCAGGTACCACGATGCGCGGGCGCGGTCCCGCGTGAAACGCAGGTACAGGCCCCGATTCTCGACGTCGCGCAGATCCCGCTCACTACCGGCGGCTTGGCGTTTGATTTCGGCATCAGTTATGCGCACGGCCGCAGTCATACTGGAACCGCCATTGACTTTTCCACTGTAGGAGCGAAATCGCCGCGCAGGAGCATCAACTGCTCCTGATCAAAACTCCAGATACCTCCGAGAGAAGCCCCTAGATCTAAGAGCGCAGCAGGCTTGCCGCTTGCATGCCCTTCATGGACCTCCCCTATAAAGCGGTATTCAAACGAGTCGTCCACGTAAACAGCCAGTATTGTTCCGACGCGACCGATATCCACTGGATCCACAGAATCGATGACAAGCGCCAAATCCCCAGCCTTGAATTGATTGCTCATGGTTGGACCTCAACGTAATCAGAAATACGAACACGGACAGCACCGCCCTTGATGGTCTCGGCGCTGATCTGCAGTTGGGTTACGAAACGGCTGTCGTCGATACCCAGAGCTTGAGCCACACCGTCACGGCCGGACTTGAATGCGGCGATGCAGTTGTCATCGTCACGGCGACGGCGATCAGGCGGAATGAACTCCAGCGACAGCAGTGCACGACCTGTGGGAGCGGACAAACCAGCCTGGCGGCACAGCAGAAAGCAGGCGCTACGGTACGCTTTGGCCGCACGGCTCTTGGTTGCCCAGTGCGTACGCGCGTTGGGGCTGAGCACCTTTGGTGGCCATGGCAGCATCAGATCGATCATGCGGCCCCCTTCACGGTGAGAATTCCTACCCTGAACAGGGCTTCGTGGGTTTCAGCAATGGCGCGCGGCATGTCCTGCCAATCAACATCACCCGTGCCGCGACCGTCGATCACGTCGTGACATGCGCTACAGGCGTAAACCGCGACAGTGTCGAAGCCCTTCATACCCATGCCCTTCTGCCCACACGGCAAATGCGCAAGAACCGTGGTTTCCGGGTTGTGATTGCAAATGGCAGGGATTCGAACGGTGCAGTCCTGTCCGTTGGCCGAGGCGCGAAGCTTCTTCGAGGTCACGCGCATACCGGCTTCCCCGTGACGACATCGACAACTTCGTAGGTGCTCGGCCACATCCACGCACCGTAGCGCTGAGCCATGCCGGAATCAGCGAACAGTGCCAGGGCATGATCAGGCGTCGACCCAAGGTCAACCTTGAACGAGCAGCAGAACACGGCAAAGCGGTAGGTATCGATCTCGGGAACAGCCAGGCGGCGATCAGGCACGCGCACCTCCACGACCGGCCCGCAGTTCTGCCAAGGCTTTGTTGCCTACTTCCGGAGTGGTGCGACCTTGGGCGCGTTCAGGCAAAGCCAGCGGCATCTTCTGCAACGGCTCACCAGCGATCATGCGCCGGATGGTGATCGTGTAGTTGCGGTCGAACAGCTTCAGGCTTAGCGAAGTTTCCAGCCGGTTCAGGTTCTGGAATCCACATTCCTTGGCCGCGTGCCATACCGCGTCGTGAGACCAATTACCCTTCCCTGCCATGACGGGGTGAGCGTTGCGGCATGCCTCGCGGTGAGCAGCGGCCAAGGGCGGAATACCCAGCATTTCCGGCGTGGGCTGGCACATGCCGATGAACCGGCCAACGCTGGGCGCGAAGTCGGTGCCAAGCTTGCGGCATTGCTCGATCCCGAAGCGGATCTGCTCGATTCTGGTGATTTTCTCGGCCATGAACGCCTTGGTCCAAGTGACCTTGGCAGCGCTGATGGCCTCCTGATCCGGCCAGGCCTGCTTCCACGCAGGGAAGATCGCCATCAGCTCGCGAAACAGAGCATTGATCACTTGAACAGTACCGGCGTCAGCCTTGAGCGGCGCGACTTCACTCGGCGGAAGGTTCGGCAAGGTTTGCAGCATGCTCGTTGCAGATTTCATCACAAGCCCCCCAAATCATCGCCCCAGGCGGTGTCGTCAAAATCAGGTTCCTGACCCTTCCCGGCCGCTTTCACCCGCTCGCGCTTCACCCATCCGACAAGGCGGTAGCACCAGCCAGCAGGCGAGTCGAAGGTGTTGGGCTTGGCGACGAAGAATCCCTTGAACTTGCGAACGGCTTCGTCCGGAACACAGCCAACGGGCAGGCCAGCGATTGCGACTTGGTCAGCCAGGGACTTTGCGTCGGGCTCCCAAGTAGCGAACATTGCAAAGCGGCGATCAGGGGTTGAGCCATTTGCGGCGGCTTGTTCTTGCCGTTCAATCTCGGAATCCAAATCACGCTGCAGCTGCTCTTCGGTTCCCTGATGGTTAGATGATGTATTGGGTGCAGCTGGTGCACCCCGTTCTGTCTCAGGGTGCACCCCGTTCTGTTCTGAGTTGCACCCCGTGCCGTCATCTGCACCCCGCTTTGAACGGGGTGCAGCATTTGCACCCCGGACTAGTTGGAGGTCATAAACTACTGGGCGGCGGTCATGGCGCTCGATGTAAACAGCAGCCAGCGCCTGATTGCCGCGAACGATGAATCCACCTGCTTCGAGAGCATCCAGTTTGTAGCGAATGGTGCGCTCGGCGAGGCACGTGTCTTCAGCCAGAGTTCTAGCCGATGGATAAGCGCCTCGACCGTCTGCACTGGCGTAGTTACCCAGGCAAAGCAGTACGTGGCGAGCAGTAGGGTCAGAAAGTTCGGTCTTGGCGATCTGAAGCGCCCAGGCCATAGCTTGAACACTCACAGTGCAGCTCCAATATTCTTTTCGGCCAACAAAGCAAGGCCTTTCGGGGTTACGAGCGGTTGAAACGCGGCTCGCTCTACGCCCGTTTCATGATCCGGTCGCAGAGAGGTGACTTTGTGGATCAGCAGGCCGGACTGGATACGCGGCTCCATGGCGATCCAGCGCGTAGACCCGCCACGACGGTAGATCCAGCGATTCTGCTGAAGCCAGTCGAACAGCTGGGCAGGACGGATTTGCAGCTGCTTGGCGGCGTCAGTGATGCAGATCGCGCCGCATGCACCAGCCAAGCGCTGGATTGCCGCCACCTTTGGGGCTTGGCGCTGGATGACTTCCTGCAATTGCTGATTCTGTTCAGCCTGGGCAGCGGCAAGGCGCAGCGCTTCGGAGAACGACGCGGGAATCTGGAATTGGCCGATCACCCGGCCTTCGAGTTCGTGCCAGCGCCGAATCACCTTCATGCGTAGACCGGCGCTGTAGCCGGTGAGCAGGCAATCGGTATGCTCGCGGTCAAGCAGGTATTCGATCTGCTGCCTGTTCTGCCCGTCCAAATAGATGTGCTCAAAACTGAGTACATCTCCCTTGAGGTCTTGAACCATGGCGATTACGTCGCGCTTCACATTCGCGTGGCGCTTATCGGTCAGTTCGGCAATCTCTCGCGACGACATGACCTGACGCGTCAGATTCGGCGATTGAAGCAAAGCTGACGAATCAGCCCTGCTATTGATCGGGGTGGATATGGTGTGCATAATCGACCTCACAAAGTGTTGTTGAAGAAGCCGGGCCGTAATCCCGGCTTTTTTGTGCCTGTACTTTGGTACTGGATGAAACACCAGCTAATCCGCTGTACTACTGCCGCCCTTCCAATGCGCTGATAATTGGCTCAGCGGATCAGGCCGCCTTGGGCGAGACCTTGAACTTGCCCTTTGAAAGAACCTGAATTTGGTACTGGCGAGACGCGGGAATCGTTTCACCCCACATCGTCACGGCGCTCGGACGGATGCCGAGAGCGTCAGCCAGCTTTTTCTTGCTACCGAAGAATTCGGCCACGTCATGCGTGTTCATTGAGCATCCTCGTTCAATCGCTGACCAATTTCAGCATGCTTAATACGCTCAGTCAATCGATGGCTTAGGCAACTGCATACTTAAATTCAGTTAACTTAATATTGAGCCCATGGAAAGACACGAACGAATCGCCAAAGCCATTGCGGCCAGCGGACTAAAGAAAGGTGAGATCGCCACTGCTTGCGGTGTTGCGAATTCAGCCGTTACTCAATGGATCAGCGGGGAGAGCAAGAGCCTCCGCCCTGAGAATCTATATGCGCTGGCGAAAGCTACCGGGTATCGGGCTGAATGGCTCGCCATCGGCGAGGGGCCGGAGACGGACGCCGTCGAGGGCTCGAATGTCAAAGCTACAGCCCAGCCAAATGAGATGTATCGATATCCCATCATCAGCTGGGTCTCTGCTGGCTCATGGGAAGAAGCTGTTCAGCCCTATCCTGATGGCTTCTCAGATCGCTACGAAATTTCCGATTACGACTCCAAAGGCCCAGCGTTCTGGCTTGAGGTCAAAGGCGACTCGATGACATCGCAAAGCGGCGTCAGCGTCCCTGAAGGAATGATGATCCTGGTAGACACCGAGGCTGATGTTCAGCCAGGCAAGCTGGTTATCGCCAAGCTGCCAGCCAGCAACGAAGCCACTTTTAAGAAGCTCGTAGAGGACGGCGGGATTCGATATCTGAAGCCGCTCAACACCGCTTACAAAATGGTTGAGTGCGACGAAGACTGCAAAATCATTGGCGTGGCCGTCCGTATGACTGGAAAGCTGTAACCCATCGGTAATTTAAACGCGCTTTATAGGGGGCCAAATGAGCAATGAGGAAAGGATCCAGCAACTCGAGCAGCACATGCTGATGGTTGTCGAGTCTTTGACCGCACTGTCTGAGGCGAATGGCGCGTCACTCGATGGCCTTCTGGCGTTACTACCCACTCTTGGTCCGGCAGGCCTTCTTGAGATGAAGGAAGGCAAAATGCCGTTCATGGAGGCCTTAAAAAATCAGCACCACCAGCTCCACGAACTCAACAAAGTGGTGGCGAAACTGATTCGGGCCTACGGGATAGAGGGTGCCGAAGCCCGTCTTAGCCCTCAGCCCGAAGCTGACAGTTGATGATGGGGCGAAAACAAAACACGCCCCAGGTCAGACATGCCGGAGATTTGCTGTGAGCGCCAGAGAGACTTGGGATAAACGCATGGACGAGGCGGAAGTCCGCCGAAACCGCGTGATTGCTGCATTTGACGGGGCCGCAAGCGAAAGCCTACCCTTGAAGGATGAATACGTCGCTGACGTGATCAATCCATCTGGTGCAGCCGAAAAAATGTCAGAGATTACTCGCGAAGAATTCAACGCTCGCATGGAGACCATCGAAGTAAAGATGGATTCTCGGATTGAATCCGTCTCTGCGAAGATTGACTCTTTCATGGCAGTTCAGGCAGAGCGCGATAAGCGCATGGAAGCCATTGTCAGTGGTATTGCTACAAGCCATGACCAGATAAAGACCGGCATAGGCTCGATGAAAACCGCGATGGTGATCACGGCGATTTCTACAGTTCTCGCGATAGTGATCGGTGTGGCCTCATTTAACGCCACCCTCACATCGAATATGTTTTCAGCGTTCCAAGCTGGCAAGACTGAAGCAGCCGCAAGCCAACCATCAGCAGCTCCATCGGCAAAACAGATTCAGAGCCTTCCCGCCTCCCCGCCCCCCGCCGCTCCTTCCAAATAATCAGGCCCGCTTACCGCGGGCTTTTTTATGTATGCCAACCAAAAGAGTACAAATGTACTCTTTTGGATTGCCTGCTATTGCGCAATGGAATACTGTCTATCCATACAGCAATGGTAAGGAGGACCGGATGTCTATCAGCAGTAAAGCTACCCACCCCACCCCATCACCCTACGAGATTGTCGGGCGGCGCATTCAGCGCTTGGTCGCCGACCCGAAGGTCCAGAAAATTCAAATGATCACTGTCCCCCGCCGTGATGACGAGCCGGTCGATGCCTGGGAGCGAGTGCTCGCAGAGCTTGAGGCAACAGACGGCGTTGTCGTTGATCGAGAAGAAGACGGCACAGCACGCATAGGCTGGAAACAATACATCGACCGTTGAATGACGCCCGCTCTATGCGGGCTTTTTAACGCCTTAAATTCAGTAAGCTTAATTTATTTATTCAGCATGCTTGACTCATGGATTTCAGTTTGCTTAAATTCAATCAAGCCGAGCGATACACCGGCCCTGAGGCTGACTGCCTCGCCGCTCTTTAACAGCCAGCGCAACAAAGCAATAACAACAGACCGCATTGCCTCTACCGGCGACCGGCGAGCAGACAGGCCCGAAAGCCTGCCAACGACAGGAACAACCTGTACGGCTGATCGAGGGTGAAACGCCATAACCGTGTGAATGACCCGGCAAGCAATGCGCCCCGCCCCTCCGGCGGCAATAGGACGGACATTTTCACTGATGCACCTGGTTTCCCGGGTGCATTGGGAAAACAACCGGGAGTACTTGTGATGGACGCTTCAATCACGAATGGCGCATGGAAGGGTCACCTCGGACGTGGCCTTGCACCGCGAGAGCTTCAGTTTCTTTTGTGGGTAGCCATTGGGCTGACGGCGAAAGAGATAGCGCGGGAGGTTGGCATCTCGCCGGCCACGGTAGCGAAACGACTCACCAATGCAATGTTCAAGCTCGGCGTGAATCGGCGTGCCGCTCTGGTCGCCGAAGCGATGCGCCGCCAGATCATCTCTCCGCTCTGCTTCATGCTCGCCACCGTCGTGGCAATGCACGCCATGTTCGATGGCGATGCAATGAGACGCGACCGCCGTGTACCTGAGCGCCGAGTTGCCCAGGTGCGGATGGTGAAGCGTTCCGAAGCATACGAAAGCCACGCCTAAGCATCACTTGTGCACCTTGGCGACAGGGTGCAGCGGGATGCGGAAGCCAACCCAGCAGACGCTAGACACCTGCAATCAACCGGAGAATCACATGCTTATGATCATCCTGATCGGCGCAGCGCTGGGTCATGTGCGGCCAGAACCGCCCTGCTCTATCGCGCTGCCAACCGATCCGCAACGTGTACACCGCGAGCGATGGCGATGTACCGCCGGGGTCGTCGCGTTCTGGCGCTGATCGATCCCGCCAAAAACCGCAACTCACTGCATCGAAAAACAGAAAGGCCTTCCTGTCCAGTTGGGCCTTTCTTTTCGCCTCGCCTTTATCCGTCAGCACTCTCCCCTGCGCCCAACGGCAACCAGCAGGCGGCACCGAGTGCTGACGAATAAACGCAACCCATCGAGGAATCGCCATGCATCCATCAATTCAACAGCGAGTCGACGGGGTTGCGGCCCTGCGCGCTCGCTCAAAGATCGCCAACGCCGCGTTCTACGCCTTGATCGGCAAGGAGCCACCCGTGCAAAAGATTCGCTACCAGGTTATTGCCAAGGGCGAGCGTGCGTACCACATCGTGGAACTGTCCACCGGACAGGTGCGGGGCTTCCGCTTCAGCTACAAGGAGGCGGTCAACTTCGCCCAGTCGCTGGAAGCGCGCGCCGATGGCATCAAGATGGCGCTCTCGGGTAAGCAGTCATGATCGGAGTGCCGATGCCAAATCCGCGCGACTCGATCAGCGCCGATCTAAACCGGAAGCTGGATCAATTCTTCAGCTCCGGCAAAACCGCCCAGCAGATCCCGTCCGGCGTCAGTGCTGAAGTACCGATGTTCGGCGCCACCCCGCACAGCAAAAAGCTGCGAGCTCTGCGTGACAAAGATGCGCCGAAGGTCGAGGCGCTGGCAAAAGCCGGCAAGACAGCATCCGCCACCGCGGACGCGCTCGACATGCGCATCAGCCGCGTGAAGCTGATCGCCCAAGAGAACGGCATTACGTTCGCCGACAAATGAAGCGCATCAACAGACAGGTTCAGCAGCGCCTACGCCAGTCGCAATTCAACCTACCACCCAGCGGCCTAAAGGCCAATCCGGAGCAAAAGCCATGTCCACACCAACCGATACCGCCGAGTTCCTCGAAGAACTAAACGGGGGCGCATTCGCCAGCCAGATCGGCCACGCCCTTTCCGAAGTTGCCTCCGGAGTCGTCGACCACGGCAAGGCCGGAAAGCTGGTGATCACTCTCGACTTCAGCCAGATCGGCGAGTCCAGCCAGGTAAAGATCAAACACAAACTCGACTACAAGGTGCCGACCAAGCGCGGTACCCGCAGCGAGAACACCAGCCTCGACACGCCGATGCACGTTGGCAGCGGCGGCAAAATCTCGCTGTTCGCCGAGAAGCACGACCAGATGTTCACCCGGGACGAAGCTCCGATCCCGCGCCGCACCTGATCCCCGCTCTACCCCTTCCCCACAGAGACCTGAAATATGTCCCTTACTGCAGAAGCAATTCAACTGATCACCGATAACGCGATGATCGCCACCGCAAAAGCGCTGGATACGAACAACCCCGTCGTGGTGCTGCCAGCGGGCGCGAAAGTCTTCGACCTGGAGCAATACGGCGCTGGCCGCAGCCGCTTCCGTGGCACGTTCTCCACCAACTCCCTGGTGGACTTCAGCAAATATGTAATCGAACGCCAAGTGGCAGACGCCCAAGGCTTCATCAACCAGGACGAAATGACCTGCGCTGTGCTGTTCAACCTAGGTGATGAGTTTGCGCCTGGCCACGCTGATGACCGCGCCGTGTTGAAGCTCAAGGCCACCGCCGGTTATCAAGCAGTGCAGGCAATCAACGGCCGCGCAATGTCACAGAAGGATATGAGCGACTGGATCGAGGACTGGCACAGCACGCTGACAGCGGTTGGGGCTGACAATCAGGACATCAGCCTGGTCAAAGCCATCGCAGCGGTACGCACCATCTCGGTTAAAGCGACTTCGGAAAGCGATCACACCGTCAGCGAAACCCGCGCCAGCCGCAGCGCAATGGATGCCATCGAGGCAACCAGCAAAGAAACGCTGCCCACGTCGCTGATCTTCTCGGTTGTGCCGTTCGAAGGCCTGTCGGTGCGCGAAATGATCCTGCGTATCTCGGTCATCACCAGCGGTGCGCAGCCTGCATTGAAGCTGCGCTGGGTCGGTGAAGAGGTCCAGCGTGAAGAAATCGCCCAGGAGTTCAAGTCTGTGCTGGACGTTCAGATCGGCGAGGCGGCAAAACTGGCGCTGGGCACTTTCACGGCGTAGTCGCTGTGGGGTTCTTCCTGAAGGTGGAACCCCGCTTTAGATAATCAGGGCCGGTAGCTGACCGATTCTAAATAATAGCCATTCATACCCGGCTCGTTACTGTTGATGAATAGGTGTCGCAAATCACCAGGGTCATCGCTAAACATTTCAACCCTTACACCCTCACTACTCATAAAAGCTTTTCTGTGCGGCGGGACAGTGAGCGCAACGCGATACTCATCCTCAATAGAATATACGTCGGGCTTGTAGAACAGCGCCGACTCAAGATCGGGAACCGGGGCAGACATAACACCTGGGTAATAGGTGACGTCGCGATGAACGACCGCCATCCCACTTAGGTTGCTGGCCGCAACGGTAAGAAGCTCGACAAGCTTGTCTATGTCGATCTCTAAGCAGACATCCGCCTTGAATCTCTCATACAAATCCGGGTCATTTTTCTTTCCGCTGAAGCACGCACAGAAACAGCGCGGAGGGCTCAAGGTGATGAAAGGATTATCGGCCATGTTATTCGGGTCTAACTTAAAATCGTTGATCTGAATAACGACATTGTTTTTATCAAATACAAATTTCTTAGCGAGTTCATCGTCGCGCATTTTCTCATTTTCCATAATTGAGTAGTGCGCTATATCGCTGTATCTCAAACCTTGACGCCCTTGAATAAAGTCATCGAGATATTCTTTTTTTCCATACAAGTATTTGAACATATGCATTCCTGTGCTTTTCAAGATGGGGATCGGCAACGGCTTTCTTAATAACTCACTTCAACGAATCACGCCACACCGGCGAGGATGATCTATGTCCGCTCACCAGAAGAAACACCCCTTCGATTTCAAAACCCAGTACGGCCTTGGCTTCAACCCGCAAGACGATGAAATCGTTGTCGACTTCTTCTGCGGTGGCGGCGGTGCCGGTACCGGGCTGGAAATCGGGTTGGGTCGTGCAGTCACCGTGGCGAAAAACCACAGCCCTGCGGCGATCAGCATGCACACCGTCAACCACCCACACACCAAGCACTTCACCACGGATGTTTTCGAAGGTGATCCGGATACAGAGTGTGGCGGCCGAGCTGTAGGCTGGTTCCATATGTCACCCGATTGCACCCACCACAGCCAGGCGGCCGGTGGCCAGCCGCGTAAGCGCGAGATTCGCAACCTGTCATGGATCGGCCTGAAATGGGCAGGCATGAAGCGGCCCCGGGTGATCAGCCTGGAAAACGTGAAGCAAATTTTGCAGTGGGGGAGATTGATCGCCAAGCGGGACAAAGCCACGGGCCGGGTCGTCAAGATCGGCGGCGAAATCGCTGCCCCTGGTGAGGCAGTGCCGGTCGGTCAGCAGTTCCTGATTCCAGACCCGAAGCAGCGCGGCCGTACATGGCGCCGCTTCGTGGCCCTGCTCGAAGGCATGGGCTACGTCGTCGAGTGGAAGGTTATCAAAGCCTGTGACTTTGGCGCGCCAACCAGCCGCGAGCGCTTGTTCATGCTGGCCCGCTGTGACGGTCAGCCGATTGTCTGGCCTGAACCTACCCACGCCAAGAAGCCAGCCAAGGGCCAGAAGCCATGGCGCACGGCCGCCGAGTGCATCGACTTCAGCGACCTCGGCAAAAGCATTTTCGGCCGTAAGAAGGACCTGGCCCCCGCAACCCTTCGACGCGTAGCCAAGGGCATGAA
>LNAP01003593.1_pt1 | contig 14790 bp, 13 predicted proteins | sample 602601 | NCBI WGS metagenome assembly LNAP01 (sample SAMN02440304, study PRJNA202911) | soil metagenome | biome: Subtropical and temperate rainforests or woodlands; isolation source: soil samples (1 kg each in a 20% v/v slurry with milli Q water) were... ...
GGCCCCAGCGCGGGACTGAGGTTCAAGGCACGGCCGGCAAAGCCTTCGGTTTCTGGATTGCGCGGCTCGAGGTCCATCAGCACGTCGAGCGTCTTGTCGCGCGACCGGGCATCCAGCGGCTTGTCGTCGAAATCGCGGATGGTTGGATTGCGGAAGCCGGCGCTGGCCAGTTCGGCACGCGCGGCCGCCAATTCGCCAGGCTGCAACCGGGCGATCCAGCTCGCCACCACAAAATCCGTCTTGAAGGCGTAGATCGACGACCGCAGCGGCTGCAGCATATTGGCCTTGATCACCGTGGGGGCACGGAACAAGCCGGACGCAACCCGCGCCAGCAACTCGCGCTCGGTAAGGCGGTCCTGCACCAGGCTGGCGTGGATATCCACCGCCCGCGCCAGCGCGATACCGTCGATGGCCAGCTCCTGGTCGTGCACCCGATAGGCCGCAAGACCCGAGAGCAGCACTCCGATCAAGGCCACGAGACTGATGATGAAGCCAAGCCGGATCAAGGACTTACCCGGTCATGAGGAAGAGATTAACAATTCCGGCGGAGCGCCGGCACGGCCTAGAACTTGGTTTTAAATGCACGCCAGACTGCCCGGAAAATGAAGACCCCATCAACGACACCAACCGGCCGGTGGTTGGAAACCCTTATTTGCCCGCCTGTTAGGCGGCCTACCGTAGCCCAATCACGCCGGAGCCGATTGGTTCCCCGGCTACGAAGATTGTTTCAGGACACCCGCAGCCCACCTTTTGTCTCGATGAAAGCGATGATGCTATCGAGGCCTTCATGGGTCTTCATGTTGGTCATCACAAACGGCCGGCTGCCGCGCATGCGCCTGGCGTCGGTGTCCATCTTTTCCAGCGAAGCTCCGACGTAAGGAGCGAGGTCGATCTTGTTGATCACCAACAGGTCGGAGCGGGTGATGCCCGGTCCGCCCTTGGACGGGATCTTGTCGCCGGCGGCGACGTCGATGACGTAGATGGTGAGGTCGGCGAGTTCGGGCGAGAAGGTCGCGGCGAGATTGTCGCCGCCGGATTCGATCAGCACCATGTCGAGGTCGGGAAACTTGGCGCGCATGTCGGCGACCGCGGCGAGGTTCATGGAGGCGTCCTCGCGGATCGCGGTGTGCGGGCAGCCGCCGGTCTCGACGCCGGCGATGCGGTCGGCGGTCAGCGACCCCGAGCGGACCAGGAATTCGGCGTCCCACTTGGTGTAGATGTCGTTGGTGATGGCGGCGATGTCGTAGCGCTCGCGCATGGTCTTGCACAGCAGGTCCATCAGCGCGGTCTTGCCGGAGCCGACGGGACCGCCAATGCCGACGCGCAGCGGACCGTGAAGGGAGGACATGTCAGATGCTCTCTGGGTTGAAGTGTTGGGCTGAAGTGTAGCCATGCAAGACGTAGCCACACAAAGAAATGTCATCCCCGCGCATGCGGGGATCCAGTCAACGCAGGTGTTCGTGATCTATCGCTGGCGCCGGCGTGTGCTGGATCGCCCGGCCCTGGCGCGCAATTGCGCGCAGGCCGGGCGATGACAGCGGTGGGGGTGGCGCGACCGCGCATCTCATGAACGCTCATGACCGGAACAGCCGCGTATACTGCGTCTCATGGCGCAGGCTGGCGAGGTCGGCACGAAACGTGGCGCCACCGAGATCGTCGAGCGAGGCCACCATGGCGCGGCGACCGGTGGCCACCACAACCGGCTCCAGGGCCGCCAGCACGCGCTGGCTGTCGGTCTGGCCGAGCGGCACGAGCCGAGCACCGGCGGAAATCCAGTTCGAGGTCACCGCGTGGAAGAAGCCATGCATGGTCGCGGCGAGCGGAATGCCATGCGCGGCGCTGACCAGACCCACAGCGACCGGGTAGACGATGGCGCCGTCGCAGAGCCCGATCAGCCGGTCAAGGCCGTCGCAATTCCAGGCACTGCGCGCGATCTCGATGAACGCCCGGCCCTGCGAGGTGGTTTCCAGCTGGCGCTCCTTCGACGGCACGAAGGCGGCGGCCAGTTCGGCCATCTCGCGCAGCAGCGCATCGTCGCCGGCGATCACTGCGCGATACACATGGGCGAGAAACACCCCGTCGCAGAAACCGGAGCCGTCGGTCAGCATGGCCGATAGCCAGTCCTGCAGGCTGGTGGCATCGAAAATGTCACCGGCTTCCACGGCCCATTCGATGCCGCTGGAATAGGAGAAGGCGCCGACCGGAAATGCCGGCGACAGCCAGGTCATCAGCCGGTACAGCGCCGCGCCTTCGTCGGCGGACAGCGCGACGGTTTCGACCGGCGATGTGATATCCGCCGGCCTATTTGTGGTCATGAGCATGGGAATGGCCGTGATGCCCGTGGTCATGATCGTGGCCGCAATGCTCGTCATGGACGTGCTCGGCAGGCGCGTGGGCGGCGTGATCGTGCCCGGCATGACCGTGATCCGCGTGGCCGTGATGATCGTGACCGTGATGACCGTGATCGTGCGCGCCGTCGCCATGCGCCGCATGATCGGGTTCGGCCACCGCCGCATAGGCGCCGCCTTCGGGATCGAATGGCGCCTCGATGGCAATGACGCGGGCGCCGAGCCCCTTCACCATCTCCTCGATGACATGGTCGCGGCGGATGCGCAGCCCGCGGCCGGTGATCTGGGTCGGCAAATGGCGATTGCCGAGATGCCAGGCGACCCGCACCAGATGGCCGGGATCGCTGCCGCGGATCTCGATCAACGGCTCCGGGGCGGCGACCACCTCGACCAGACGGCCGTCTTCCAGCACCAGCGCATCGCCGCCACGCAGGGCGACGGCGGTTTCAAGATCGAGCAGGAATTCCAGCCCGCGGGTGCCGGTCATCGCCATGCGGCGGCGATGCCGGTCGTCGAAATCCAGCACGACGGTGTCGGCGGCGGACTCCGTCCAGCGGTGCTGGCCCTGGACTTTGGTGGCGCGGATCATGGCGGTACTTTCATCGGATCTCGTTGGTCAACATTGTCGTCATCGCACCACGACGTCGGCCGGGGTGATGACCTCGATCTTCGGTGGCGCGCTGAAGCATTTCACGGCGATGCGGCCGAACGCCTTCATGTGCTCGGTCTTGCGGTGCGGCTCCAGCGCCTCGGCATTATCCCATTGCTCGACGAAAACCATTTTGGTCGGGTCGGTGACGCTCTCATGCATGTCATAGGCGATATTGCCGGCTTCCTTGCGGGTCTCCGCGATGCAGGCTTTCGCGCCCTCGATCAATTCGGCACGGGCTTCAGGCTTCACGGACAGTGTGGCGACGACGTAGATCAAGGCGATTTCTCCCGGTGTTTTGTTGTGGCGCTGAGACGGCCGGGGCGGACCTTAGGGGGTTATGAGCGGGGATTGAAGGGGGCTTTCTTGTCCCTCCCCCTGGCGGGGAGGGTGGCCGCGCGCAGCGCGGTCGGGTGGGGGTGCCACAATCGCCGGAGCCCGTGGGACCCCCACCCCGGCCTCCACTCCGACGATGCTATCGCATCGTCGTTCGTTCGGCCGACCCTCCCCGCAAGGGGGAGGGAAGCCACCAGCCGCTTTCAATACATAAAGTACCTCTGCGCCATCGGCAGCACCTCGGCGGGGGCGCAGGTCAGCAGTTCGCCGTCGGCGCGGACCTCGTAGGTTTCCGGATCGACCTGGATATCCGGCGTGGCGTCGTTGTGGATCATGCTCTTTTTCGAAATGCCCGAGCGGGTGTTCTCCACCGGCCACAGCATCTTCTGGGTGCCGAGCCGCTCCGCCAGCCTGGACGCCACCGCGGCGCCCGAGGTGAACACAAACGACGACTGCGTCAGCGCGCGGCCGAAGGCGCCGAACATCGGCTGGTAATGCACCGGCTGCGGCGTCGGGATCGAGGCGTTGGGATCGCCCATCGGCGCGGCCACGATCATGCCGCCCTTGACCACCAGGTCCGGCTTGACGCCGAAGAACGCCGGCGACCACAGCACGAGGTCGGCGAGCTTGCCGGGCTCCACCGAGCCGATCAGCTTCGACACGCCGTGGGCGATCGCCGGATTGATGGTGTACTTGGCGATGTAACGCTTGACGCGGAAATTGTCGTTGTTGCCCGTGTCCTGCGGCAACGAACCGCGCTGCTTCTTCATCTTGTCGGCGGTCTGCCAGGTCCGGATGATGACCTCGCCAAGCCGGCCCATGGCCTGTGAGTCCGACGACATCATCGAGAGCGCGCCGAGATCGTGCAGGATGTCTTCGGCGGCAATGGTCTCCTTGCGGATGCGGCTCTCTGCAAACGCCAGATCCTCGGCGATGGACGGATCGAGGTGGTGGCACACCATCAGCATGTCCAGATGCTCGTCGATGGTGTTGCGGGTGAACGGCCGCGTCGGATTGGTCGACGACGGCAGCACGTTGGGCAGGCCGGCGACCTTGATGATATCGGGCGCATGGCCGCCGCCGGCACCTTCGGTGTGGAAGGCATGGATGGTGCGGCCCTTGAAGGCGGCGATGGTGTCCTCGACGAAGCCGCTTTCGTTCAGCGTGTCGGAGTGGATCATCACCTGGACGTCGTGGTCGTCGGCGACCGTGAGGCAGTTGTCGATGGCGGCCGGCGTGGTGCCCCAGTCCTCGTGCAGTTTCAGCGCGCAGGCCCCCGCGTTGATCATCTCGATCAAGGCGGCGGGCTGCGAGGCATTGCCCTTGCCGGAGATGCCGAGATTGACCGGGAAGGCGTCGAAGGACTGGATCATTCGCGCGATGTGCCACGGGCCCGGCGTGCAGGTGGTGGCGAAGGTGCCGTGCGACGGGCCGGTGCCGCCGCCGAGCATCGAGGTGACGCCGGACATCAGCGCGTGCTCGATCTGCTGCGGGCAGATGAAATGGATGTGGCTGTCGAAGCCGCCGGCGGTGAGGATCTTGCCCTCGCCCGCGATGATGTCGGTACCGGGCCCGATGATGATGGTGACATCGGGCTGGATGTCGGGATTGCCCGACTTGCCGATCGCCGCGATATAGCCTTCCTTGATGGCGACGTCGGCCTTGACGATGCCCCAGTGGTCGACAATCAGCACGTTGGTGATCACGGTGTCCGCCGCGCCCTGCGCATTGGTGACCTGGCTCTGCCCCATGCCGTCGCGGATCACCTTGCCGCCGCCGAACTTCACCTCCTCGCCGTAGGTCGTAAAATCCTTCTCGACCTCGATGATCAGGTCGGTATCGGCGAGCCTGACACGGTCGCCGGTGGTGGGACCGAACATGTCGGCATAGACGGAACGGCGGATTTTCACGGACATCTTAAAGCTTCCCCATCACGTCGCCGCGGAAGCCGTAGACCTCGCGCTTGCCGGCCAATTCCACCAGTTGCACGTCGCGGGTCTGACCGGGCTCGAAGCGGACGGCGGTGCCGGCGGCGATGTCGAGGCGCATGCCGCGGGCTTTCGCGCGATCGAATTTCAGGCCAGGATTGGTCTCGAAGAAATGATAGTGCGAGCCGACCTGGATCGGACGATCGCCGGAATTCGCCACCGTCAGAGTCACGGTCTTGCGGCCGGCATTGAGTTCGATGTCGCCATCCTGGATGAAGAGTTCGCCGGGGATCATGTCGAGGACCTCACAACTTTATCGGCGTCATGGCCGGACTTGTTCCGGCCATCCACGTCTTGGATGCCGGTGAAACGTGGATGCCCGGCACATCCAGCGAAGCCGCGCTTCGCGCTTTGGCCGGGCATGACGGAGTGTTATCGTATCGGTTCGTGCACGGTCACCAGTTTTGTGCCGTCCGGGAACGTGGCCTCGACCTGGATGTCGTGGATCATCTCGGCAATGCCGTCCATGCATTGGGCGCGGGTGATGACCTCGGCGCCGGACTTCATCAGCTCGGCCACGGTGCGGCCGTCGCGGGCGCCCTCAACGATGAAGTCGCTGATGATGGCGATGGCCTCGGGATGGTTCAGCTTGACGCCGCGCTCCAGCCTGCGGCGCGCCACGATGGCGGCCATCGAGATCAGCAGCTTGTCTTTTTCGCGGGGGGACAGATTCATCGCATACTCTTGATTGCTAGTTCAGCCACAGCCTGGGCAGCGCAGCGCCGGAGCGCGCCAGCACATTCATCATGTCGGTGCGCAGCTTGGCCGCATCTTGCGCACAGAAGCGGGCCATTGCAAATCCGTTCCAGCAGGAGATGCCGACCTCGCCGCCGAAGTTTTCCGCAGCCTCGCGGATACGATCGACCAGCGCCTCGTTGCCGGGCACGATCAGCGCGGTGCCGATCGCCAGGCCGCCACCCGCGATGGCCGGGCGGGCCAGTTTTGCGCCGAGATCGCCGTCGAGCCGCACGGTCTCCGCAAACACCAGCCGGCCGCCGCGGCGCAGCCGCCAGCGGTCGACAAAGGTGCCGGACAGCATGGTCTCGCCCATCGCGGCGCGGCCGAAGATGACGATCTCGCAGACCACCAGCGACGCCGTGGCGTCGAGGTCGATGTCGATGCGGCGTTCGGTGCGGGACCGGTCGAACAGGATGGTCTCCTGCGGCAGCCAGGCGAGATGCGCATGGGCCGCGGCCTTCAGCGAAATGTTGATCTCGGCGGCGGGACCGTGGGAGCGATAGACCTTTTCTGCGGCGGCGGTGGTGACGGTCAGGCTGGTGCCTTCGCCCGCGGCAATATCGATGTCGAAACGGTCGCCGCCGGCGGCGCCGCCGGCCGTATTGACGAACATCGCCGACAGGCCGTGGTCCTCCGGCGACGGGAAGCGCACGCGCAGCGAGCCGGATTCATGCAATTGCCGGCGTCGGGTCTTTCCGTCCACCAGCTGCACGTCGAACGTCACCGAGCCCCTCGCGCGGTTGGCGGCGAAGATTGCGGATGATGCGGTCGGGGAATCGGTAGCCATGCTGTCTCCGGCCGCATCATACAACGGCCGGGTCACAGCGCCATCTGCCGGCTGATCTCGGCGGGGTCGAGGGTCGCGCGATCGCAGGCATATTTGACGACGCCGCGGTCCATCACGGCAAAATTGTCGCCGAGCTCGCAGGCGAAGTCGAGATATTGCTCGACCAGCACGATCGACATGGTGCCGAGGCTGCGCAGGTAGGAAATGGCGCGGCCGATGTCCTTGATGATCGAGGGCTGGATGCCTTCGGTCGGCTCGTCGAGCAGCAGCAGCTTCGGCCGCATCACCAGCGCGCGGCCGATGGCGAGCTGCTGCTGCTGACCGCCGGACAGATCGCCGCCGCGGCGGCCGAGCATGGATTGCAGGACAGGGAAGAGCGAGAACACGTCGTCGGGGATGTTGCGGTCGGCGCGCTTCAGCGGCGCGTAACCGGTCCTGAGGTTCTCTTCCACCGTGAGCAGCGGGAAGATCTCGCGGCCCTGCGGCACGAAGGAGATGCCGCGCCGCGCCCGCTCGTAGGGCTTCAGTGTCGAGATGTCCTGACCGTCGAAAGTGATCGAGCCCGCCGAAATCGCCTGCTGGCCGACCAGCGCGCGCAGCAGGCTGGTCTTGCCGACGCCGTTGCGGCCGAGCACGCAGGTCACCTTGCCGGTCTCCGCCGACACGGTGACGCCGCGCAGCGCCTGCGCCGCGCCGTAATACAGGCTGATGTTGTCCACTTTCAGCATTGTCTGTCTTTCCGTTCACGTCGTCCTTCGAGACGGTCCTTCGGACCTCCTCAGGATGACGTGAACTCGTCCTTCCCTAGGCCCCACCCGTTCCGCATTCTCTGCCGTCATCCTGAGGAGCGGCCACTCGGCCGCGTCTCGAAGGATGGCCGCAGTCATCTTCCCAGATACACCTCGACCACGCGGTCGTTCTGCGACACCTGATCGATGGTCCCCTCGGCCAGCACCGTGCCTTCGTGCAGACACGTCACCTTGACGCCGAGTTCGCGCACGAAGGTCATGTCGTGCTCGACCACCACCACGGTCTTGTGGTCGCGGTTGATCTCTTTCAGCAGCTCGGCGGTCTGGTGGGTCTCGACGTCGGTCATACCCGCGACGGGCTCGTCGACCAGCAGCAGCTTCGGGTCCTGCGCCAGCAGCATGCCGATCTCCAGCCACTGCTTCTGGCCGTGCGACAGGTTGCCGGCGAGGCGATGGCGGGAATCGGTGAGGCGGATCGTTTCCAGCACCTTGCCGATGCGCTCGGTCTGCTCCCTGGTGTTGCGCCAGAACAAGGTGCCGCGGACGCGGTGGTCGACGTTCAACGCCAGCAGCAGGTTGTCCCAGATGGTCTGGCTCTCGAACACCGTGGGCTTCTGGAATTTGCGGCCGATGCCGAGGGTGGCGATCTGGGTTTCGTCGAGCAGCGTGAGGTCATGGGTGCCATCGAAATAGACGTCGCCCTCGTCGGGCCTGGTCTTGCCGGTGATGATGTCCATCATCGTGGTCTTGCCGGCGCCGTTGGGCCCGATGATGGCGCGCATCTCGCCCGGCGCGAGCACCAAAGAGAGATTGTTGATGGCGTGAAAGCCGTCGAACGAGACATGGACGCCGTCGAGATACAACTGCGCCGAGGTGATGCGCTTCTGCCGTGCCTCGGCCTCGCGGGCCGCCGCCTGGGCGTCGATGGCGGCGGGCGCGTGGGCGGCCGGCTTGTCGAGAACGGGCTGTTCGATGGAGGTCATGCGCCCTACTCCGCCAGATGGGGTTTGGTGACGCCGTCTTCCGCAGCGGCGCTGTCTTCAAGGGCGGTGTCGCGCCGCGCCTTCCACGGCTCCCACCAGGCGTTGAAGGTGCCGATGATGCCCTTGGGCAGCAGCAGCGTCACCAGGATGAACAGCGCGCCGAGCATGAACAGCCAGTACGGTGCCAGCGGACCGGAGGTGAAGACGGTCTTGGCGTAGTTGACGACGACGGCACCGAGCGCCGCGCCGATCAGCGTGCCGCGGCCGCCGACCGCCACCCAGATCACCGCCTCGATGGAATTGGCCGGGGCGAATTCGCCGGGGTTGATGATGCCGACCTGCGGCACGTAGAGCGCGCCGGCGACGCCGGCCATGCAGGCCGACAAAGTGAACACGAACAGCTTGTAGGATTCGACGCGGTAACCGAGAAACCGCGTCCGCGATTCGGAGTCGCGGATCGCGATCAGCACCTTGCCGAGCTTCGAGGTCACCACAGCGCGGCACACCAGAAAACCGAGCATCAGCGCCAGGCAACTCAGCGCGAACAAGGCCGCGCGGGTGCCCTCCGCCTGCACGTTGAAGCCGAGGATGTCCTTGAAGTCGGTCAGGCCGTTGTTGCCGCCGAAGCCGAAATCGTTGCGGAAGAACGCCAGCAGCAGCGCATAGGTCATCGCCTGGGTGATGATCGACAGATACACGCCGGTGACCCGCGAGCGGAACGCCAGCCAGCCGAAACCAAAGGCCAGCAGTCCGGGCACGACGAGCACCATCAGCGCCGCGAACCAGAACATGTCGAAGCCGTACCAGTACCAGGGCAGCTTGCTGTAGTTCAGGAACACCATGAAGTCCGGCAGAACCGGATTGCCATAGACACCGCGCGAGCCGATCTGGCGCATCAGGTACATCCCCATGGCATAGCCGCCGAGCGCGAAGAAGGCGCCGTGGCCGAGCGAGAGAATGCCGCAATAGCCCCAGATCAGGTCGATGGAGAGCGCCAGGATGGCGTAGCAGACATACTTGCCGAACAGCGCCATCAGATAGGTCGGCACCTGGAACGGGGAATCCGCCGGCAGCAGCAGGTTCGACAGCGGCAGCAGGATGCCCACGGCGGCGACGATCAGCAGGAAGACGGTGGCGCTGCGGTCGAGGGTGCGGGTGAGGAAATGCGGGGTCATGACATGGCTCCGCGGCTGATGGTCCCCTCCCCCCCGCGCGAAGCGAAGCTTCGCTGGGTGGGGGAGGATGGCGCGTAGCGCCGGGAGAGGGGGAGGCCGCAGGCGCTGTCGGAGCGAAGGGCCCCCTCACCCGCGCGCAAGTGCGCGCGACCTCTCCCCGCAGGGGAGAGGTGAAGATGGGCCGGTGTAAAATGATTCATCATCATGCTTCGATCGCCCGGCCCTTGAGTGCGAACAGGCCGCGCGGCCGCTTCTGGATGAACAGGATGATCAGCACCAGGATGGCGATCTTGCCGAGCACGGCGCCGGCCACCGGCTCCAGGAACTTGTTGGCGATGCCCAGCGTGAAGGCGCCGACCAGCGTGCCCCACAGATTGCCGACACCGCCGAACACCACGACCATGAAACTGTCGATGATGTAGCTCTGGCCGAGGTTGGGACTGACATTGTCGATCTGCGACAGCGCCACGCCGGCCATGCCGGCAATGCCGGAGCCGAGCCCGAAGGTCAGCGCATCCACCCGCGAAGTGGCGATGCCCATCGAGGCCGCCATCCTGCGGTTCTGGGTCACGGCGCGCATCTCCAACCCGATGCTGGAATAGCGCAGCATCGCCAGCAGGATCGCGAACACGGCAAGCGTGAAGCACAGGATCCACAGCCGGTTGTAGGTGATGGTGATCTGGCCGAGTTCGAAGGCGCCGGACATCCACGAGGGATTGCCGACCTCGCGATTGGTCGGGCCGAACATGGTGCGCACCGCCTGCTGCAGCACCAACGACAGCCCCCAGGTGGCCAGCAGGGTTTCCAGCGGACGGCCGTAGAGGAAGCGGATGATGGTGCGCTCGATGACAATGCCGATCACGCCGGCGATCAGGAAGGCCAGCGGCACCGCCATCAGCAGCGAATAGTCGAACAGGCCGGGATAGCTGGTACGGATCACCTCCTGCACCGCGAAGGTGACATAGGCGCCGATCATCACCATCTCGCCATGGGCCATGTTGATGACGCCCATCACGCCGAAGGTGATGGCAAGGCCGATCGCCGCCAGCAGCAGCACCGAGCCGAGCGACAGGCCGTACCAGGCATTCTGCGCGATCGACCACAGCGTCTGCCGGCTCTGGATCGCGGTGGTGGCGCTGGCGGCGCTGCGCGCCACGCCGATGGATTGTTCGGCACCGGCAAGGCCGGTCAGCAGCGCCAGCGCTTCCTGGTCGCCGCGCGCCTTGATCACCGCGATGGATTCGATCTTCTCGGCATCGGTGGCATCTTCCTTGAACAGCAGGATGGCGGCGCGCGCCTCGGTGAAGGCCAGCTTCGCCGCCTTGTTGGTCTCCTTTTCCAGCGCTTGGTCGACCACCGGCAGCATCGCGGCGTCGTGGGTCTTGAACACCGACTGCGCCGCCTGGATGCGCTTGTCGGGATCGGGCGACATCAGGGTCAGGCCGCCCAGCGCGGCATCGACGGAGCGGCGCAGGCGGTTGTTGAGGCGGACGGCCACGGCGCTGTCCGGCACGCTGGCGACGGTCTCGCCGGTGGCGGCGTCGAAGCCCTTGCCGTCGGCCTGCGTGAGATAGACCTTCTTGCTGTCGGGATCGGCCAGCAGCCGGCCGTCCTGCAGCGCGCTGATGATCGCGAAGGCCTGCGGATGGCCGGACGTCGCGATCGCACCGATGGCCTCGTCGGTCTCGGAAAAATCGTCATTGGCGAACTTGGCGACGGCGTCCTCGAAGGGGCCAGCCAGCGCCGGGATGGCAGAGGCAGCAATCAGAACAGCGGCAAATGCGAGCGCGCGAAAACGACCGACCAAATTAATGAGCACTGATGGACCTCTGCAGAAAGAAAGAGAAGGCGGCGGCAATGCCGCCTTCTCCAGTTGCTCGGGAGGAATGGTGGAACGAAGGCCTGTCCGCCGTCATTGCGGGCGAGGCAATCCGGAGGCCCAAAGGAAGACCGAATTGCTTCGTCGCAACGGCTCTCGCAATGACGACAGGAAACGTCCGCGTTCGTCACACAAGCATCGCAGTTGGATCAGGACCCCTGACCGCCGCACTTGTTGGTCTTGGTATTGTAGTTACCGCACTTCTTGCCGACCCAGTCGCCGACCAGATCCTTGGAGTCCGGCAGTTCCTTCGACCAGGCATCGCCGGCCACCAGGCCGGGGGTCTTCCAGACCACGTCAAACTGGCCGTTGGCCTTGATCTCGCCGATGAACACCGGCTTGGTGATGTGGTGGTTCGGCAGCATCTTGGAGGTCCCGCCGGTCAGGTTGGCGGCTTCGATGCCGGGAAGCGCATCGATCACCTTGTCGGCCTCGATGGACTTCGCCTTCTCGACCGCCTTCACCCACATGTTGAAGCCGATATAGGTGGCTTCCATCGGGTCGTTGGTGGTGCGCTTCGGGTTCTTGGTGAACGCCTGCCATTCCTTGATGAACTTCTCGTTGGCCGGGGTCTTGATCGACTGGAAGTAGTTCCAGGCCGCGAGATGGCCGAGCAGCGGCTTGGTGTCGATGCCGGCGAGTTCTTCCTCGCCCACCGAGAACGCCACCACCGGGATGTCCTTGGCCTTGATGCCCTGGTTGCCGAGCTCCTTGTAGAACGGAACGTTGGCGTCGCCGTTGATGGTGGACACCACGGCGGTCTTCTTGCCGGCCGAGCCGAACTTCTTGATGTCGGCCACGATGGTCTGCCAGTCCGAATGACCGAACGGGGTGTAGTTGATCATGATGTCTTCCTGCTTGACGCCCTTCGACTTCAAGTAGGCTTCCAGGATCTTGTTGGTGGTGCGCGGATAGACGTAGTCGGTGCCGGCCAGCACCCAGCGCTTCACCTTCTCGTCCTTCATCAGATAGTCGACAGCCGGGATCGCCTGCTGGTTGGGGGCGGCACCGGTGTAGAACACGTTGCGTTCGGACTCTTCGCCTTCGTACTGCACGGGATAGAACAGGATCGAGTTCAGCTCCTTGAACACCGGCAGGACCGACTTGCGCGACACCGAGGTCCAGCAGCCGAACACCACGGCGACCTTGTCCTTGGTGATCAGCTCGCGCGCCTTTTCGGCGAACAGCGGCCAGTTCGAGGCGGGATCGACCACCACGGCCTCCAGCTTCTTACCGAGCACGCCGCCCTTCTTGTTCTGCTCATCAATCATGAACAGAACCGTGTCCTTGAGCGTGGTCTCGGAGATCGCCATGGTGCCCGACAGAGAATGCAGCACGCCGACCTTGATGGTGTCGTCCGCGGCTTTGGCTGAAGAGAAACTCGCAAGGCCCAGCGCCAGGCCCGCGGTCGCAGCCACCAAGCCACGGCGGGTCATCGGTCTCGCTATCGCGTGAGTCAAATTATTGATCATGTGCGGTCATCTCCCTGACGCAGACGTAAAATTACGCGGAACGGCCCCACGGCCGCCTGCGTTAACGGAATCGCAAGAAGCGTGCCATCAAAAAGACATTGCACAAAGCATTGATATATAATGGTTATTTACGATTTTCGGAGGCATTTGGGAAAGTTGTCGCCTTGTTTTTAGGCTGACAGGCCGATGAAAAATTTAGCACTTCGGGTAAATAACAGGCGTTTTTTCATTCCTGTCTAAATTTCATGCAGCGGTATTTTGTCGCGACGCAAGGCTTCCGGTTACCCCAGTTTGCGATTCACCTTGAAACTGCCGGGTTCATGTTCCATATGACCCCTACGACCTTGAGAATCATCAGGTCTATGCGAGCCGCGTGTACTGATCCCGTTTAACGGTTTCTGGCTTGCCCCTTCAGCTAACCAGACCCGACGCCCCAGACACGCGGGTGTCTCAGACACCTTCGCGCGCTCCTGGCTGAATCAGCCGGGCGCCTGCTTTCATTATGGAAAGACACATCTTTTGACCTCCTTTCAGGAATTCGGCCTCGCCGATCCCATTACCCGTGCGCTCAAGGAAGAAAACTACACCACGCCGACCCCGATCCAGGCGCAGACCATCCCCATTGCCATCACCGGCAAGGATGTCATCGGCATCGCCCAGACCGGCACCGGCAAGACCGCTTCCTTCGCGCTGCCCATCCTTCACCGCCTGCTCGCCAACCGCATCAAGCCGCAGCCCAAGCATTGCCGCGTGCTGGTGCTGAGCCCGACCCGCGAACTGTCCGGCCAGATCCTCGAGAGCTTCAACGCCTACGGCCGCCACATGCAGCTGACCTCGGCGCTGGCGATCGGCGGCGTGCCGATGGGCCGCCAGGTCCGCTCGCTGATGCAGGGCGTCGACGTCCTCGTCGCCACCCCGGGCCGGCTGATCGACCTCGTGCAGAGCAACGGCCTGAAGCTCGGCGCCGTTGAATTCCTGGTGCTCGACGAAGCCGACCGCATGCTCGACATGGGCTTTATCAACGACATCCGCAAAATCGTCGCCAAGCTGCCGACCAAGCGGCAGACGCTGTTCTTCTCGGCCACCATGCCGAAGGACATCGCCGAGCTCGCCGAAGCGATGCTGAAGGACCCGGCGCGTGTCGCCGTCACCCCGGTGGCCTCCACCGTGGAGCGCATCACCCAGCGCATCATCCAGGTCGACCACTCCGCCAAGCCGACCATCCTGGCCCAGTTGCTGAAATCGGAGACGGTCAACCGCGCGCTGATCTTCACCCGCACCAAGCACGGCGCCGACAAGGTCGTGAAAGGCCTCGAGCGCGCCGGCATCCGTGCCGACGCCATCCACGGCAACAAGTCGCAGAACCATCGCGAGCGCACGCTGGCGAATTTCCGCAGCGGGGAAATCAAGACCCTGGTGGCGACCGACATCGCCGCCCGCGGCATCGATGTCGACGGCATCACCCATGTGGTGAATTTCGACCTGCCGAACATCCCGGAGACCTATGTCCATCGCATCGGCCGCACCGCGCGCGCTGGCGCCGAGGGCATCGCGATCTCGCTTTGCTCCGGCGAGGAATTGGCGTATCTGCGCGATATTGAAAAGCTGATCCGCATTACATTGCCGAAGGAAGACCGCCGCACCCCGGGCCGCAACGACGTCGGCCCGCCGCCCTCGCAGGGTCGC